>ENA-UAEC01000073-UAEC01000073.1-human-gut-metagenome-genome-assembly--contig:-NODE-73-length-32550-cov-5.136359_pt1 | contig 32550 bp, 20 predicted proteins | sample MGYA00244271_ERZ654267 | MGnify/ENA primary metagenome ERZ654267 (study PRJEB26926, sample SAMN06165132) | human gut metagenome | biome: ENVO:00009003; feature: ENVO:2100002; material: ENVO:00002003...
ACCGAGATCTACACACTGCATATCGTCGGCAGCGTCAGATGTGTATAAGAGACAGTAATAAAACTTATCTTTTTGCTTTTTGATTTAGTTATCGGTTGCTGCGTTTTGCTTCATGCCCAGGTAGATGAAAAGTTGAAAGCCGACATCGTCAGCACGGGCTACGTGCACAGTCCGTTACCGCTCGACGAGACAAAGGCTTTCGAAACATTCGGCTTGAAAAAGAAAGTGTTGGAAACCGTGATGCTGTGTGATATGGAGGATTTCTCCAAATGGTCGCATAAGGGCATCGGTAAGATTGGTTTGACTGACGAACGGAGCAAGTCCGGCAAGCACAGTCTGCGTCTGGAAGCTCCCGCCCATCCGGAGAAGATTCTTGGCTGGGGTTTGGGACGCGGCACTTGCATGGCCTCTTATGATATAGGAGGTGTGAACTGGGAAGGTTACAACCGCCTGAAGTTCTATATCTATCCCACGTGCGAAGGAGCACGCAGCATCTACCTCAACCTTTATGTGGAGAATGACGGAGAAATAAAAGTACCCGACATTTACGGTCGGGAAGGCTACCACGAAATCAATCTGAAAAATAACCAATGGAACGAATGCTTCGTCGAGATGTCCGGACTGGCGCGCGACAAGGTAACCAAGATTTCATTTGCCATCGAAGTGTTCGGCAAAGAACGTACTATGGGCGACTTCCTTCGCTTCGATGTAGATGCCGTGGAACTTCAGAAGGTGGAGAACCCGGAAACCGTGAAAGGCTGGATGCCTGCACAGAATCGCATCATCTTCTCTACTACCGGTTATAGTATAGAGAGCCCCAAAAGCGCCATTGTCAATGTGGAAAAGCACGGCGGACAGTTCCAGTTGAAGGATGCCGCTACGCAGGCCATTGTTTATACCGGTCCCGTTCGTAAGGAAAAGACCGGCCTGGGAGAGTTCGAGACAATAGACTTCTCGGACTTCAAGACACAAGGCCGTTACGTCATTCAGGTAGGGGATGTCACCACCTTGCCTTTCTATATCCATCAGGATGTGTGGGATGATTCTGCCTGGCGTATGGTGAACTTCCTGTTCTGCGAGCGTTGCGGTTATCCCGTTCCCGGAAAGCACGGGGCTTGTCATAATGACCTGCATGCCACTTACAACGGACATATCATTCCTATAAACGGAGGATGGCACGATGCCGCCGATATGTCCCAACAGACCTTACAGACGGGAGAGATAGCCTATTCCTTGCTCTTGATGGCCGAACGTGCCAAAGAAAAAGGCAATATAGACTTGTACAACCGCCTGATGGAAGAGGCTTTGTGGGGAATGGACTATGTGATGAAGACCCGTCTGGGCGATGGCTACCGTGCACAGACATGGGGCACCAACCTATGGACCGACGGTAAGGTGGGCACCGACGATGATGCCGGTCGCCGCGAACTGCTTGTCCATAACGGAGCTTTGGAGAATTTCCTGCTTGCAGGAATTGAAGCGTATGCCTCCATGAGGATTGAAAATGACGAGTCGCTTAAGGGTAATCTGAAGAAGATTGCAAAGGAAGACTTCGGCTATGCCATGAAGCGCTTCAACGAACTTGGCTTTGCCGAGCTGATAAAGAAGGGTGGGGGACATGCCGCCATGGCATCCGAGAGCCAGTATCACGCCAACATCTCATGGGCGGCCAGCATGCTCTATAAGCTGACCGGCGAACAGCAGTATGCCGATGAGGCTGTAAAAGCCATCCGCTACACCTTGCAGTGCCAGCGCACCGAACCGTTGAAAGACAAAGACAAGACCTGCGGCTTCTTCTATCGCGATTTGGCAAAGAAGTCCATTGTACACTATACTCATCAGTCTCGCGATTATGCCTACATGGAAGCCCTTGCCGCCCTCTGCGAAACGCAGCCCCGTCATGCCGAGTATGAGCAGTGGATTCGTGCCATGAAACTCTATGGCGGTTATCTGAAGAACATCATGAAGTATGTATATCCTTATGGAATGGTGCCCAGCGGCATCTATCACAAGGATGAAGTGAAGGACTCCGTCAACTTCTACGCCGTCCAGGTAGGCATTCGCAGTGGTGCTGCGAAGGATTTCAAAGAACAGCTCGAGAACGGTATCCGTCTGGATAAGGAGCATTACTTGCGTATATTCCCCGTCTGGTTCTCGTTCAAAGGAAATATTGCCGTACATTTGTCTACCGGAAAAGCCGCAGCCATTTGCGCCAGAGTGTTGAAGGACAAGGAACTGAAAGACATTGCCGAACAGCAGCTCTTCTGGGTTGTAGGCAGGAATCCTTTCGGACAGTCCATGATTTATGGGGAGGGCAGCAACTATCCGCAGCTCTATACGGCACTGCCCGGAGAAACGGTAGGAGAGATACCCGTAGGTATGCAGTCTTATTTCAATGAAGATGCTCCCTACTGGTCGCAGTTCAATACGGCTACTTATAAGGAAGTCTGGGGCTCTTCGGCTGCCAGATGGCTGATGTTGGTTTCCGAATTCTAAAGCAAGATGATATGAGTGACAAGACTGTTTATTCACGGCGCAATCCGGCCATTGACATGCTGAGGGCGTTGACCATGTTCACCATGATTTTCGTCAATGACTTCTGGAAAGTGCATGACGTACCCCATTGGCTGGAACATGCCGTTTATGGTGAAGACTTTATGGGACTGGCGGATATTGTATTCCCCTGCTTCTTGTTTGCAGTGGGAATGTCCATACCATACGCCATCGAACGCAGATATGCCAAAGGCTTTTCGGCAGAATCCACCTTAGGACATATCCTTTCCCGCACCTTTGCTTTGCTGGTGATGGGGGCATTCATCACAAACTCGGAGTTCCGGCTTTCACCGGAAGCTCCCTATCCGATAGGGGTATACTGGTTCTTGATGGCCATAGGCTTTATCGGCGTGTGGAACCAATATCCGAAACCGGCTTCCGGTACTCAGAAGAACCTTTTCCGTGCTTTCAAGATAATCGGCGTATTGGTTCTTCTCTACCTTGCCTTTACCTTCCGCAATCCGCAGGAAGGTGTATTCGGGGCTTATTGGGGAATATTGGGATCCATCGGCTGGACTTATCTGGTATGTGCCGTGATTTATTTCTTCAGCCGTGACCGGTTGAAGTATCTGCTGCCCATCTGGGGAGTCTTCATTCTGATATGTCTGTTGGGCACGCCTTTGCGCGAAAGCTTTGGCGGCGAGGCCATTCTTACCTTTCCCGAACGTAACTTCTATCAAGGTATGCTGGGCATCCTGCACATCGGCAACGGAGCTTTGCCCGCATTTACAATGGGAGGTATCATCCTTTCCATTCTCAGTGCCCGCTATGCCGACAAGGGTGACGGTTGGAAACTTCGCAACGGGCTGACGGCTGCTGTCCTGCTTCTGTTGGCCGGGATAGGGGCGCATCATTTTTGGATTGTAGCCAAGATAGGCGGCACTCCTCCCTGGGTGTTCTATGTAACTGCCATTTCCGTGGCACTCTATACGGTGCTTGGCTGCTTGGTCAGTCATCAGGTCACGGGCTGGTTCAATCTGATACGCCCTGCCGGAACGGCTACGCTGACTACCTATCTGGTGCCTTATGTCTTTTATGGATTCGCCGATGTGACCGGTGTTATCCTGCCGGACTGGTTTACGCATGGATTCATGGGACTGGTCAATTGCCTCTGCTTTGCCTTTGTGGTAATCGGCGTTACCTGGGTGATGGAAAAACTGCACGTTAAACTTAAAATTTAGATAGAATGAAAAAGAACTTTTTACCTGCATTCTTATTGCTGTTCCTGGCGCTGGGCCTGTTTTCGTGCCAGCAGGGAACTAAAGAGACAAACAAAGAATATCCCATGTTCTGGACGTGGCTGGACTATCGTCCCGGTATGAACTTCGACTCCATTTGCCAAGTGATGAACGACATCGGCATGGACGGAATCATGCTGAATGCACCGACTCCCGACGATTACCGGGTAGCCATACCGATTGCCCATAAACACGGAATCGAAGTGTATGCCTGGCTATGGACCATGAATCTGGAACACGACCGTGACAAAATATTGAAAGAACATCCCGAATGGTTCAGTGTGAACCGTAACGGCAAGAGCCTGGCAGACACTACCGCCTACGTAGGCTATTACAAATTCCTTTGCCCGGCACTGCCCGAAGTCCGTGAGTTCATCAAGGAGAAAATCAAGACCTATTGCGAAGTGGAAGGTTTGAACGGCATTGCCATCGACTACCACCGTTTTGTGGATGTGGTGCTTCCTACTACCTTGTGGCCTCGCTACGGCATTGTGCAGGACCGTGAATACGCTGCATGGGATTACGGCTATCATCCGGAAATGCTCAAGAAGTTCAAGGAGCAGCATGGTTATGACCCTCGCGAACAGGAAGACCCTTCGCTTGATGTGAAGTGGCGTCAGTTCCGTTGCGACCAGATAACCGAAGTGGCCAATATGATTGCCGAAGTGGTACACTCCTACGGCAAGACAATGGCTGCCTCTCCGTTCCCTACTCCGAAGATGTCCTCGCGCATGGTACGTCAGGACTGGGGCAAATGGAATCTTGACATTGTATTCCCGATGGTTTACCATACTTTCTATACGGGCGATGCCAGCTTCATTTCCGACTGTACGGTGGAGAATGCACGCGACAAGAACGACATGACGACGCTGTATTGTGGCATGACCGCCACGGACGGGCCGATGATGTTTGAGTGCATGGATGCCGCCTTGAACAACGGCGCCCAGGGAATTGCCGTGTTTACGATGCTCGGTCTGCGTTCTCCGGAGGTGAAGAAGCAGTTCAAGGCTTATACGGACAGTGTCAGAGCCGTGCGTGCCGCCAACGGTGGAGTGATAAAGGCAACCTATCCTAAGGTGGCCGAACCGGATCCGTTCAAACACGAAGGCATTATGAAACTGATGCAGGAACGCATGCAGCAAATCATAGCCACGGCTGCCGGTAAGGAAGAGCCGGCTCCGCTGGCATTGGGCGAGTACAAGGAGGTGGATTCCTACGACGCAACGCGCTGTTATCAGGTGGTAGACAATAATAGCAAGACTACTTTTGACGTGACGTTCTATCTTTACGGCGATGTCGTTTCCGGATGGGATGTGACAGTGGCAGACAAGGATTCTTCTAAGAAATGAAAGGACGTTTTATGATAGTGAGAGATTACGGGAGCAAACTCTTTCTGCTCTTTGTGTTTTCGATGGTAGGCATGGTTTATTGCAATGCTCAGAGTGGAAAGAGTTTGCCCGTAAGGAAAGTAATGTGTACGGCTTCACCGGAAGGTGGGGCTGTGCCGTCCTTGCTGGACGGGAACGGGATAGAGTTTCAGCCCCTTGATGTGGTCAACTGGAAAGATTACCCCTATAAGCCGGAAGTGAGTTTCCGCATAGCCCATACGGGGCGCGAAATCCTGCTCCACTACAAAGTGAAGGAAGCCAGTGTGCGTGCAGTGGCTTCCGGAGACAATGGCCGGGTATGGGAGGATGCTTGTGTGGAATTCTTCGTATCTCCCGAAGGTGATGACCGCTATTACAATTTCGAATGTAACTGCGTCGGCAGACTACTGATTCAGGGAGGTGCAGTCAATGAGCGCCGTCCCACGGCGAGTCAGGAGGTGCTGGGCATGGTGAAACGTTGGAGTTCGTTGGGCGGCGAACCTTTCGAGGAACGTTTGGGCGAGTGCAGCTGGGAACTGGTCATGGTTATTCCCGTTTCTGCTTTCTTCCAGCATTCCGTCGGTTCTCTGGATGGGAAAACAATGAGAGGGAATTTCTACAAGTGTGGTGACAAGCTCCAGACTCCCCATTTCCTTTCTTGGAGTCCTATCCGGCTGGAACACCCCATGTTTCACTGTCCGGCCTTTTTCGGCACCTTGTTTTTTGAATAAATCTTTAGGGTGTTCTGGTGAAATCATTTGCTGTTAGTATTACTTATTGGATTGACAATTGCGGAATTATGTGTTTTTTTATACCTTTGCACTTCCTAAATTGTAAATGCATATATGATTACCGCAGAACAACTGAAAGATATCAAAGAACGTACCGAGGCGTTGAACCGCTATCTGGACATTGAAGGAAAGAAGATACAAGTGGAAGAAGAGCAGCTCCGCACCCAGGCTCCCGGTTTCTGGGACGACCAGAAGGCTGCCGAGGCTCAGATGAAGAAAGTGAAAGGCTTGCAGCAATGGATTTCCGGCTACAATGAGGTAAAGACCTTGGCCGATGAGGTACAACTGGCTTTCGACTTTTACAAAGACGAACTGGTGACTGAAGAGGAAGTGGACGATGCCTATGTCAAGGCAATCACTGCTGTCGAGGCTCTCGAACTCAAGAATATGCTTCGAGAGGAAGCCGACCAGATGGACTGTGTGCTGAAAATCAACTCAGGTGCCGGTGGTACGGAGAGCCAGGACTGGGCAAGCATGCTGATGCGTATGTATCTGCGCTATGCCGAGACTCACGGCTATAAGGCCACCATCGCCAACCTTCAGGAAGGAGATGAGGCAGGTATCAAGACTTGTACCATCGAGATTTCCGGCGATTATGCCTACGGCTACCTAAAAGGTGAGAACGGTGTACACCGCTTGGTGCGTGTTTCGCCCTACAATGCCCAAGGCAAGCGCATGACTTCTTTTGCATCCGTGTTTGTCACTCCCTTGGTAGATGATACCATCGAGGTGAACATCGAACCTGCCCGCATGTCATGGGATACCTTCCGAAGTGGTGGTGCCGGTGGACAGAACGTCAATAAGGTAGAGTCCGGTGTCCGTCTGCGCTATCAGTATAAGGACCCATATACGGGCGAAGAGGAAGAAATCCTGATTGAAAATACCGAGACGCGAGACCAGCCCAAGAACCGCGAGAACGCTCTCCGTCTTCTCCGTTCCATGCTTTACGACAAGGAACTCCAGCACCGCATGGCCGAGCAGGCAAAGGTGGAAGCCGGTAAGAAGAAAATCGAATGGGGTAGCCAGATTCGTAGCTACGTCTTCGACGACCGCCGCGTGAAGGACCACCGTACCAACTTCCAGACCAGTGATGTGAATGGCGTGATGGATGGAAAGATAGACGGCTTTATCAAAGCTTACCTGATGGAGTTTGCAGGAAGCGGCGAATAAATTTTCTCCCTTTCATTTGCATTCTTCCCGAATTTCTTCTTACTTTGTTCATCGTTGAACTTTAAACTATAAAACACACCATGGGAAAAAGTAAAAAGAAAGCAATGCATAGCCAGAAGGAAGAGCAACAAGCCAAGAAAGTGATGATGACGATGGGAGTAATAGCCATTGTATTGGTCATCGCCATGTTTGTGGCTTACTCTTACTGGGGCTGATAAAATCACTGGAAACGACATGCCGCAGGAGATAGAACGGAAATTCCTCGTGACGGGAGAATACAAGCCACAAGCGTATGCACACAGCCGTATCGTACAAGGATACATCAGCAGTGCACGTGGACGGACAGTACGGGTGCGCATCCGCGATGAACGGGGATTTCTCACCATCAAGGGTGCATCCAATGAATCGGGAACGAGCCGCTACGAGTGGGAAAAGGAAATTCCGCTGTGCGAAGCGCGGGAATTGCTGAAACTGTGCGAACCGGGTGTCATCGACAAGACCCGTTACCTGGTGCGCAGCGGACAGCACGTCTTTGAGGTGGATGAATTCTATGGCGAGAACGAAGGGCTGACTGTGGCTGAGGTGGAACTCTCCTCGGAAGACGAGCCTTTCGTGAAACCTGCATTCATCGGACGGGAGGTGACGGGAGACGTCCGCTACTATAACTCGCAACTGATGAAACACCCTTTCACCACGTGGTAGCAAACCAATTGTATGCCGTACTTGTTTAATCGTCATGGAGAAACTTTACGACTACCTGCCAAGAGAACTGGTCACCTTCCTTTTGGTCACCGTATTCTCTTTACTCATCGGGCTTTCACAGCGTAAAATCAGCTTGAAGCGCGAAGGGGAAACTACGCTTTTCGGTACCGACCGCACCTTCACTTTTATAGGCATTCTGGGCTATCTGCTCTATATCCTCGACCCTACGGGCTATCGTCTGTTCATGGGAGGAGGAGCCATTCTGGGACTGCTGCTCGGACTGAACTATTATGTGAAGCAGTCACAGTACCATGTGTTCGGAGTAACCACCATCATTATTGCACTCATCACCTACTGCATTGCTCCCATTGTGGCCACGCAGCCGTCGTGGTTCTACGTCATGGTCATAGTGACCGTCCTGCTCTTCACCGAGCTGAAACACACCTTCACGGAACTGGCCCAGCGCATGAAGAACGACGAGATGATTACGCTTGCCAAGTTCCTTGCCATCAGCGGCATTATCCTGCCGATGCTGCCCAATGAGAATCTTATTCCCGGCATCAACCTGACGCCATACAGTATTTGGCTGGCCACGGTGGTTGTATCGGGCATTTCCTACCTTTCTTATCTGTTGAAGCGTTACGTTTTCCATGAGTCGGGCATTCTGGTTTCGGGCATCGTGGGAGGCTTGTACAGCAGCACGGCTACCATTTCCGTACTGGCGCGAAAGAGCCGTAAGGCTTCTGTGCAGGATGCTCCCGAATATGTGGCAGCCATGTTGTTGGCGGTCAGCATGATGTTCCTCCGTTTCTTGATATTGATAGGTATTTTCAGCCGGGAGACGCTACTGGCCATTTATCCCTACCTGCTGATAATGTCGGTGGTAACGGCAGCCGTGGCATGGTATCTGCATTCCAAGCGGAAACGGGTGGACGACGGCACGCAGACCACGGAGGACGAGGACAGCAGTAATCCGTTGGAGTTCAAGGTAGCGCTGATTTTTGCCATGCTGTTTGTGGTGTTCACTATCTTGACCCACTATACGCTGGTGTATGCCGGCACGGGTGGACTGAACTTGCTCTCTTTCATTTCGGGGTTCAGTGACATTACTCCTTTCATCCTGAACCTGCTTCAAGGAACGGGCAGTGTGGCGGTGCTGGTGATTACGGCTTGCAGCATGCAGGCTATTGTCAGCAATATAGCGGTAAACATGTGCTACGCGTTATTCTTTGCCGGTGGAAAAAGCCCTTTGCGGCCGTGGATATTGGGGGGATTCGGCTCTGTTATTGCCGCAAATATCTGTCTGTTACTTTTCTTCTATTTTCTCTAAATTGCTTTCTTTTTGCTTTTTTAACTCCGAAAGTCTCGTAAATGCATGAAAAAGGGGCTATTTTTGCCGAATTCATTGTGACAAAACTCGAACGGGAAACGTCTAATACCAAGACAATAAACATGAATAGTCACTAAATATAAAAACGCAATGAGAACAAAATGGACTGTGCTGCTATGGATGCTGATGATTTCGGGACTGCTTGCAGCGCAAAACACGGCAAACACTTCTTTCCAGGTTAAAGGAATTTTGCTCGACTCACTCACCCAGGAGGGTGAACCTTATGCTACCATTAAAATCGTGAAGAAAGAGGCCCCTGCAAAGGCGCTGAAAATGCTGGTAACGGACATGAAAGGCCAGTTCCAGGAGAAAGTACCCGGTACGGGCAACTTCGTGATGACCATCACTTCCGTGGGACGTACTCCCATCGTGAAGGACTTTTCTGTGAAGGCAGGGGAGAAGCTGGTGGACTTCGGCACGCTGTATATCGTAGATGCCTCCAATGAGCTGGGGCAGGTGGAAATAGTGGCACAGAAGCCTCTGGTGAAGGCAGATATCGACAAGATAGAGTACAATGTGCAGGATGACCCTGACGCCCAGTCGAACTCCGTGCTGGAAATGCTTCGCAAGGTACCGTTGGTAACGGTGGATGGCGAGGACAATATTCAGGTGAACGGGAGTAGCAGCTTTAAGGTATATGTCAACGGAAAGCCCAACAACATGATGAGCAACAACCCGACGGAAGTGCTGAAAAGTATGCCTGCAAACAGTATCAAGCATATTGAAGTGATAACCAATCCCGGCCCCAAGTATGACGCCGAGGGTGTGGGCGGTATTCTGAACATCGTCACCGTGGGCAGCGGACTCGAAGGCTATACGGCTACGTTCAGTGCCAACGTCAGCAACCGCGGTGCAGGCGGCGGGGCATTCGGTACCATAAAGAGCGGAAAGCTGACCGTCAGCGCCCGCTACAATTACAATTACAACGACCAGCCCCGCAACTACAGCAGTGGTAGCCAGCATGTGACACCGGAAGCTGTTACGGAGAATTCTTCCAATCTGGACTATGATGGCAGCAACAAGGGACACGGTTCTTTCCAGTCGGGCAGCATGGAGGCCAGCTACGAAATAGATACATTACGCCTGGTCACCATGTCTTTCGGACTTTGGGGCGGCGGGAACAAGAGTAACGGCTCTACGGACTACATCGCTACTTTTCCGGAGAACATAAACGCTGCTCCCATTTACAGCTACTCTGCCTTCAACCGCAGCAAGTCTTCCTGGTATTCCATCGACGGAGGTATCGACTACCAGCGTCTGTTCAAGGTCAAGGACCGCATGCTGACGTTCTCCTACAAGATAAACACCCGTCCGCAAACGTCGGATTCCTATACGGAATATGAAATAGACAATGGCTATAACCCCGATTGGGCAGACTATCTGAACCGTTTGAAGAACCAGCATAACGACGGTGAGCAGAATACCACGGAGCATACGTTCCAGGCCGACTATACCACGCCTATCGGCAAGCTGCATACATTGGAGGCAGGTGCCAAGTACATTCTGCGCAACAACTCCTCCGAAGACGACCGTTTTGATGCGGACGATACCGGAAAGTATGAATACAACAAGGACCAGAGCTCACGCTACAAGCATTTGAACGATATTATCGCCGCCTATCTGGGATATGGACTGAAGGTGAAGAGACTTTCGGGCCGTTTGGGATTACGCTACGAGCATACCATCCAAGATGTGAAGTATCTGGTGGGCCGCGGTGAGGATTTCACAAAGAACTTTGACGACGTAGTGCCTTCCGCTTCCATCGGCTACAAGCTGACGGATATGTCCAATCTGCGTTTAGGATACAACATGCGTATCTATCGTCCGGGAATCTGGTCTCTGAATCCTTATCTGAATGATACGGACCCCTCCTACATCAGCCAGGGTAATCCGGAGCTGGACAGCGAGAAGAGCCATGCTTTCAACTTGAGTTACAGTAACTTCACACAGAAGTTCAACATCAATATCTCGGCCCGTTACTCGTTTACCAACAACAGTATTGAGAATGTGACAAGGCTCATGCCCGATACGGAGATTGAGGGATTGAAGAATCCCACGGGCAAGGATGTGCTTTATTCTACCTATGCCAACATCGGCAAGACCCGTTATGCCAGTGTGAACGGCTACGTCAACTGGAATGCCACTCCACGTACACGTATCTACATGAACATGAGCGGCAATTACTCTTATCTGGAGGGCAGTGAAGGCATGCGTAACGATGGCTGGAGCCTCTTTGCCTACGGCGGTGCACAGCAGACGCTGCCCCATGACTGGCGCATCAGTCTGAATGTCTTCGGACAGACGCCGTGGATTATGCTGCAAGGTAAGGGCAGCAGCTTCTTTGATTATGGCTTGAGCGTCAACAAGTCCTTCCTGGACAAGCGCCTCACCTTGTCTGCCTTTGCCAGCAACTTCTTCAAGAAGTATATGGACCAAAGCTCCACCACCGAAGGCAGCGGTTTTATACGGGAAAGCAATTATAAGTACAGCCGCCAACGCTTCGGCATAAGCGTCAGCTACCGTATCGGTGAGTTGAAGGCAAGCGTGAAAAAGGCTGCGCGCACTATCAGCAATGATGATGTGAAGAGCGGTGGCAGTGGTTCCGGTGGCGGCGGTGAATAGGTTGTAAATACATCCCCTTCTGAAACTTGTACCTCGCTATTCATCAGAGAATACAAGTTTCAGAAGGGGATTTTTTATGATAGTAAGTTACTTGCTGACTGTTGAGAACCCCAACTCCTTCAACCCTTTCTGCACATCCGGATGACTCATGAAGAGCTTCCACAGCAGTCCCGACCGATAATTCTCGAGCATGACGGCTATCGGGCCCTGGTCAATGGCGAGGTAGCGCTGCGGATACCAGTTGTCCGTTTCGCTGAAAGCATCGTAGAAGCCATAGGGGCCGAAGACCTTATCTCCCATCTCGTAGAGGTGACGCATCACTTGCAACGACTGTTCCGGGGTATAGACGATGGATGACAAGGCGGCAGTTGGAGAGATGACTCCCTGGTCGTCGCGTTCGTTGGGAGCGTGGGCGGCATATCCGTTGACGGAGTAGCTGGCTGTCAGTCCCCAGCAGTCGGGCCCGAAACCTTTGTAGTGCTTGGGGTTGCGGACACAGTAGGCACGGTTCACAAGCGTCAGGTTACGCATCTCGTCGAAGTAGTTGGCGCAGTATTCATCCTTCAGCCCGATGGGGTCGAGGCCGAGAAACGAGTATTGTGCCCAGAAGAGCGGTCCGGCTTCTGTGCCTTGATAGCGCAGATGCAACTCGATATTCTCCACTTTATGAGGGTCTACAATGGCCCCGTTCTGCGCCCAGCCCTCGTGATAGACTGCTGCAGGCACGCCGTGGGTAGGCGAGGCGGCGGCAAGGATATACATGATGAGGCATTCGTTGTAACCGTGTACGGGAAAGTTCATTTCCCAACCGTATTCCGGACTCCAGTGCCAATAGAGCACGTTCTGGCCGTTCTGGCGGTAGAAGTTCCAGTCCACTTCGCGCCACAGCTTGTCGATGCGGGCGGCGAGGGCTTGCTCGGCGGGCGAACCGTCGATGTAGTACTGGTGGACGGAGAGCAGCGCCTGCATGATGAAGGCTGTTTCTACCAGGTCGCCGCCATTGTCTTTCTGCCCGAAGGGTTTCACCTTGCCCGTATCGCCATACCACCAGTGCGGGTAGGCACCGTGGAAACGGTCGGCGGTTTCGAGGAAGGAGACGATTTTCTCCATTCGTTCCAGCCCTTCCTGGCGGGTGACATAGCCGCGGTCTATACCGGCAAGTATGGCCATGATGCCGAAGCCGCTTCCGCCGGACGTGATTACGTTCTGGTCGTTCTCCGGATAGACACCGTCCATGTGGATGCGTTCGCGTGCCAGTCCGCTGTTGGGCTCGGCACCTTCCCAGAAGTAGTTGAAGGTACGGCGCTGTACGGTGTCCATCAGGGCATCGTCGCTCAGCCGGTCTTCTTTGGCGGCGGGGCTTTTGCATTGCGTGAAACCGAGCAACAGCAGGAACAATAATAAACAGTATTGTATTCTCATTGTACCAATGCTTACTTGTTTTTTTATCATTTACTTATCTATATTCATTGCACGGTCAATTCAACAAGTATAGGACAGTGGTCGGAAAGGTAGCTGTTCTCCGGTTTGTCTTGGATAACGCGGTAGCGGTCTATCTTTGCGCCTTTGGTCACGAAGACATAGTCCAGCAGTACGCGTTCCTCCACCGGCAGGCGGCCGAAGTCATGGAAAGACCAGGACGGGCCGTAGGTGACGGCAGCTGTCTTTGCAGCATTTTCCATTCCTCCCTTTTCCAGCGTTTGCAGAGGTTCTTCACCGGGCGTACAGTTAAAGTCACCGGTGATGATGGCGGGCATGTCCGGTGCTATCTCCTTGATTTTGTCGAGAATGAGTTGCACGCCCTCTTTGCGGGCTGTCTTTCCGTCGTTGTCCAGATGGGTGTTGAAATATACAAACTTTTGTCCGTTGTTCTTTTCCTGCAGTATCGCCCAGGTGGTGACACGGTTGTAGGAAGCGTCCCAGCCCTTGATGCCGATAGTTTCGGGTTGCTCGCTGAGGGAGAAATTGCCGTATTCCACCAGTGTAAACCGGTTGGTCCGGAAGAATATCGGGCAGTATTCGCCTGCTTCCTTGCCGTCGTCGCGCCCCACACCGAGTGCTGTGTATTGCGGCAGCCCGCGTTTTAGGTCTTCCATTTGGTTGTGAAGCACTTCCTGCATGCCCAGCAAGTCGGGGCTGTAGTAGGCTATCATACGGCAGGCGTCACCCTTGCGGTAATTCCAGTTGTTTACACTGTCCGAAGGAATATCCAGGCGGACATTGAACGTCATCACTTCCAGCGGCTGTCCGTTCTGTGCGGAGGGCTGGCTCTTGCAGCTGCCAAGGAGCAGAATGCTGCAAAAACAAAGGAGTAAAGTAGTATATCTCATGTTTTCTTGTTTTTAGAGTGCAATATTAAATATTTTATTTTATTTCAGTGTCAGTCGGGCTGTCTTTTCTGCCTGGCTGCTGCCACCTATCATCACATCGAAATCTCCCGGCTCGGCCACGTGGTTGAGGTCGTAGTCGTAGAAGCGGAGCAGCTCAGGGGTAATCTTGAAGGATACGGTCTTGCTTTCGCCCGCTTTCAGGAACACCTTTTCAAAGCCTTTCAGCTCGCGTACGGGGCGGGTAATGCTGCCTACGAGGTCGCGGATATAGAGCTGCACGACTTCTGCGCCGTCACGCTTACCGGTATTGGTCACGGTGACTACGGCAGTGGTGGAGCCATTTTGTCCCATGACCGGGGTACTGAGGGCGATGTCGCTGTACTGGAAAGTGGTGTATGAGAGTCCGTATCCGAAGGGATACAGCGGTTCATTGTCCACATCCAGATAGTTGCTGCGGAACTTCTCGAACCAATTGCCGGCAGCCAGCGGGCGACCGGTATTCTTGTGGTTATAGAATAAAGGTATCTGCCCCACGTTCTTCGGGAAAGTCATGGTCAGCTTACCGCTTGGGTTCACGTCGCCGAACAGTACGTCGCCGATGGCGTATGCCGCTTCACTGCCACCGAACCATACGTTCAAGATAGCGGGCACATGTTCCTGCTCCCAGGTGAGCGTCAGCGGCCGGCCGGTGAAGAGGGTTAGTACAACGGGCTTTCCGGTCTTCAGCAAGGCTTCCAGCAGGGTGCGTTGCACGTCGGGGATATCGAGGTCGGTACGGCTGGAGCTTTCACCGCTCATTTCGGAAGACTCGCCCAGGGCGGCTACAATCACGTCGGCACCGGAGGCCACCTTCAAAGCTTCGTCCAGCAGTTCCTTATCCGTACGGTTGTCCCGGCTCAGCGATCGGCCGAATAGGGTGGCGCGTTCCTCGTAGGCTACATCACCGATGAGGTTGCTGCCTTTGGCGTAGGTGATGTTCACCCGGCCGGCTGTCATTTCTTTCAATCCTTCGTACAGAGAGGGATAGTCGTCCAGGCGTGCGGCAACACTCCAGGTACCGGGCATGTTGCTGCGGGTATTGCCCAGGGGGCCGATGACGGCGACGGTGCCTTGCTTCTCCAAAGGAAGGACGGGACGAGAAGACTTCTTGCCTTGTCCCTCAAAAGGTTCGTTTTTCAGCAGCACAAAGCTTTCGGCGGCAATCCGGCGTGCGGCGTCGCGGTGCTCGCGCGTGAAGATGTCGCGTGCGGGACGGCTGAGGTCGCAGTATTTGTAAGGGTCATCGAACAGCCCTAACTTGTATTTCGCTTCAAGGATGCGGCGGCAGGCTGCATCCAGCGTCTTCATGGTTATTTTGCCTTCGGTGAGCGACTTTTTCAACGTGCCCACGAAACCTTCGCTCACCATATCCATGTCCACACCGGCGTTGAGCGCACGGGCGGAAACGGTCTGCAGGTCACCGATGCCGTGCTCCACCATTTCGGAGATACCGGTAAAGTCGGTCACCACAAAACCGTTGAAGCCCCATTGTTTGCGCAGCACGTCTGTCATCAGCCAGCGGTTGGCGGTGGCGGGCACACCGTCCACTTCGTTGAAAGAGGCCATTACACTGCCCACTCCGGCATGGACGGCTGCTTCATAGGGGTACATGTATTCGTTGAACATGCGGTTGCGGCTCATGTCTACGGTGTTGTAGTCGCGTCCGGCTTCTCCGGCACCGTACAGTGCGAAGTGCTTGACGCATGCCATGATTTCGTCGTTCCGTTTCAGTTGGTCGTTCAGGTCTTTTCCCTGATACCCCAACACCATGGCGCGGGCGATGGCACCTCCGAGGAACGGGTCTTCGCCCGAACCCTCGGATACACGTCCCCAGCGTGGGTCACGGCTGATGTCTACCATCGGACTGAATGTCCATGAGATACCGTCGGCACTGGCTTCGATGGCGGCGATGCGGGCAGACTGCCCGATGGCTGCCATGTCCCACGTGCAGGAGAGGCCGAGGGGGATGGGGAAGATGGTCTCATAGCCATGTATCACATCCATGCCGAACAGCAGGGGGATGCCCAGGCGGGAGTTCTCTACGGCCAGTTTCTGTACGTCGCGTATCTTGGCCACTCCTTTCAGATTGAAAAGCCCTCCCACGAGCCCCTGCTCAATCTTCTTGGCCACGTCGCTGCTCTTTGCCTGACCGGTGGTGATTTCTCCGGTCACGGGCAGGTTGAGCTGGCCGATTTTCTCTTCCACAGTCATCCGGCGCATCAGTGCGTCGATGAAGCGGTCCATGTCCTGCGGAGACTTCTGCGCCTGCACGGTGACGCCTATTAAAGCGGTCGCGAGCAGCAGACTTGTTCTCTTGAAAATTTTCTTCATATTCATATTGAATTAATTGTTTGTAAGTATGTTCCTTTCATTGTTTTTAGATTGCCGTCACTCTATTGCAGTGGCGCTATGACTTCTTTGCAACGGTGCTGCAATTTCTCTGCAGTGATACTGCAAACGATTTGCAGCGCTACTGCAACTGCTTTGCAGCGACACTGCAACTGTTGTGCAGTGCTACTGCAACACTTTTGCAGTGCCACTGCAAAAAGTTTGCAGCTCTTTGCAGTAGCAATGCTTTGATTGAAAGCAAGTTATGAAATAGACCTTTTGCCATTGATTGGGTCGGCTGTTTCCTTTGGCCGGGTATCAATAGTCGGGGTTCTGTACCAGTACTCCGTTCGATTTGTCTATCTCTGTCTGGGGCAGAGGCAGTAGTGCATTCTTGTCCTGGTAATTCTTTCCGGCAGCTTGCAGCACTTCTTTGGCAATGCCCCAGCGCACGAGGTCGTAGAAGCGGTCGGGTTCCAATGCCAGCTCTACGCGGCGTTCGTGGCGAATGGCGTCACGCAGCACGGACTGGCTGGCAGATTCTACCTTCGGAAGCACGTTTGCCAGTGTGCCGCGGGCATGGGCGCGTACTTGTTCCAGATACCCGGCGGCTTCGCCCGTCAGCCCTTTCTCGTTGGCGGCTTCGGCAGCCATCAGCAGCACGTCCGGATAGCGGATGAGGCGGATGTTTACCCAGAAACCCATACGGCTGTACTTGCGGCGCAGTGTCGGGTCCGTGTAGGCCTTCTTGTTGAAGTAGGCACCCATGGCGGTGGATACGGGTGACTCGCCATAAGGCTGGTTGGTATTCTCCGGTGTGATGGGCTCGTCCGTGCTGCGGCGGAAGTAGAGCAATGTGGCGTTCCGGCGCGGGTCGCCCGGCTCAAAGGCTTCTCCCATCAGTTTGGTGGCCATGTGCCAGCCCCATCCCAGGTCCCACTCGCCGGCTCCGCGCACCCCTTGCACCTGGCAGAACTGGCTGCCGATGCTGGCATCCTCTTTCATGGCATCGGTGGCTTCGCATTGCAGTTCGAAGATGCTCTCGCCGCAGTTTTCCCCTTCTACGGTGAAGACTTTGTCGACCGGTGTATTCAGGTTGTAGATGCCCGACTTTATCACTTCGGTGGAGGCTGTGTACATATTGTCCCAATCGTTCCGCATCATATAGGTGCGTGCGTGCAGGGAGCGTGCGGCGCCCCAGGTCAGCCGTCCCGTATAGTCGCTGTCCCACCGCAGGGGCAGGCATTCTTCGGCTTCGGTCAGGTCTTTGTCAATCTGTTCGTATATCTTTTCCGCCGTGGTCTTGGGCACGTTGGCATCGGAGGCTTCCACTACCTTGATGGTGACCAGCGGCACTTCGCCAAAGGCGCGTACCAGGTTGAAGTAGCACCAGGCACGGAAGAAGAGCGCTTCGCCGCGGTTGCGGATGGCTTCGGTGTCGTCCTTGTGTCCGCTCTTCTCAATGTCGTCCAGGATTTCGTTGCACTGGTAGATGATTTTGTAGTTCTGTCCCCAATAGGCACTCAGAGGGCCGTTGGAGGCAGTGTATTCGAAGTCGTCCCACATGGCGGCCTCGTTGCTGCCGTCGCCGGCATCACTGCCTTTCTCGGAGTCCTCGCTGCGCACCATGTGCACCATAAAAGCAGGAATACCGGCAGTGATATCGTACGAGCGCATCAGGTAGTAGACGTTGAATATCTTTCCGCCTACAAGGGCGTTAGGAGAGTCATCTTCCGTGAACTGCCCCAGCGGGTCGCGGTCCAGGAAGTCGTTGCAGGATGTCAGTGAGAGGGCTGTTGCACCCACCAGCAATGTAAATATGTATTTTATCAGTTTCATAAATTTATATTTTTCATTCCCCGTTTCCTTTGAAGGGGGCGGGGGAGGTTTGAAGTTACTCTTTCTTATTTAGGGGAGGGCTTTTAGAACGTCAGATTAAATCCGAACGTATAAATCGCCGGCATCGGATAACTGCCGTCGTCCACCCCGAAAGCGATGGCCGAGCCGCCCAGTTCCGGGGTATATCCGGTGTTGTGCTTCCAGGTCTTCAGGTTCTGTATGTTCACGTAGAGCTTCAGTGCCTGCATGCCTATCTTCGAAATCAGCGCCTTGTCGAAGTTGTACGCCAGCGACACGTTGCGGATGCGGAAGAAGGAGCCGTCCTCTATGTAATACTCGGAGTTCAGATTGTTGATGGTATGCTTGGTGTTCAGCAGTGGCTGGGTGTTGCTGGTCCCTTCGCCGTGCCAGCGGTCCATGCGTTGCTCCATGAAGTTGAACTGGCTCCAGTTGTAGTTGTCCCACGTGCGGTAAATCTGATTGCCGCCCTGCCCCATCATGTCAACGGCAAGCTCCCAGTTCTTGTAACCCAGTCCGAGCGTGAAGCCGTAGGTGATGTCGGGGGTGGGGTTACCAATCATCGTACGGTCTGCCGTGGTGATTTCTCCGTCACCGTTCACGTCGCGGAATTTCAGGTCGCCCGGGGTGACGGTTGCCAGTGTGTTCTTGGGAGAGTGCTCAATCTCCTCCTGGGTCTGGTAGACGCCTTCCACCTTGTAGCCGTAGAAGTAGCCGATGGGGTATCCTGCCATTGTGTAGCTCTGCTGCTTGTCTCCGGCTATGATGGAGTAGCCTTCCTGCACGAGGCTCAGTACCTTGTTCTTGATGGTGGCAAGGTTCATACCGATGTTGTAGTTCCAGTCGCCTATCCGGTCGCGCCAGCTCAAGGCAAGCTCCACGCCCGAATTCTCGATGGAGCCGAGGTTGCCGATGCCCGGTACGGTGCCCGAGATGCCCGGCACTTCGGCGAGCAGGTCTTTGGTCTTCTTCTTGTAGTACACCCCTTCAAAGTGCAGGCGGTTGCGGAGGAAGTTGGCTTCTGCACCGGCTTCCCAGGCTTCCACCTTCTCCCAGCGCAGGTTGGGGTTGGGCAGGTAGGCAAGCTGGTAGCCCGGGTAGATGGCGGACGGGGTGCCGAACACGGCGGAGTAGGCATTCGTCAGCAACGGTTCGGCGGGATAGGCGCGGTCCAGGTTCTGGTTGCCCAGTGTGCCCCACGAGCCTTTCAGTTTCAGCATGTCCAGCCAGGTGATGTCCTTCATCCATGCTTCCTCGCTCATCAGCCAGCCCAGGCCGACGGAGTAGAAGTTCTGCCACTGGTTGCCGGTGTAGGAGAAGGCGGAAGAACCGTCGCGGCGGTAGGAGCCGTTGAACAGGTACTTGCCCTTGTAGTTGTAGAGCACGCGTGCCAGCACGGACACGGTGGAGCGCTCCCACTGCGTACTGCCGTTGGTGGCGGTGGCTGCGTCGCCGATACTTACGTACCATTTGTCGGGATTGTCCGGAATGACCAGGCCTACCCCTTGGGTACGGGCGCCGTTCAGATTCTCGAGCTTGTTGTAGTAGGTGGTGAAACCGGCTGTGGCCGTCACGCTGTGGTCTCCCCAGGAGTTGGTGTAGGTCAGCAGATAGTCGCTCTGTACCTTCATTTCCGTTTCTTTGGCTTGGGACACTCCGGTCTTGCCGTTGCCCAGCGTGGCTATGTCTCCCTCGACGCTTGCGTCATATACCTGGATAACCGGGGTGTATGTCCGTATGCTGTTCGAGGCATAGTCCAGGGAGAACATGGCCTTGAACTGGAAGTGTTTCAGGAAATCCCATTGCCCGTACACGTTGCCCGAGCCACGGTAGTTCTCGGCTTTCGTGGTATTCGCCTTCAGGTCTACGTCCACCATCGGGTTGTTCATCTGTGCCTTCTGGAATCCGGGCAGTGAGGTGTAGAGGCCGTACTCGGAGTTGAATACATGCGCCACCGGAGCTGCGCGCAGGGCAGTGGCAACGCTCTTCGTGTCGGCGGGCAGCATGCGTGCCCCGTTGAATTGGAAACCTACCTTGAGGTTGTCCGTCACTTTATAGTCGTTGCTGATGTTCAGCGTGATTTTGCTGTACTTCTCGTGCTTGATGTTGCCTTGCTCGTAAGCATAGCCCGCACCGAGATAGAAGCTGTTCTTGTCCGAGGCACCCGTGATGCTGATGTTGTTGTTGGTGATGAACCCAGTCTGGAAGATTTCATCCTGCCAGTTGGTGTTTCCCGTCCAGTCCGAGAAGTTGTATTCCGGGTTGCCCTCGTTCCTCAACTGTTCGTTGTACAGCAGTTTGAAGCCTTCGGCATCCGTCAGTGCAATTTTGTCGGTGATGGACTTGAAACCGAACGAGCCGTTGATATTGACGCGTGTCTGTCCCTCTTTCGCCTTCTTGGTGGTGATGATAATCACGCCGTTGGCACCGCGCACACCGAAGATGGCGAGCGACGACGGGTCTTTCAGTATCTCCATGGATTCGATGTCCTGCGGATTCAGGAAGTTGATGTTGTCGTTGAACAGTCCGTCCACCACATAGAGTGGCTTGTAGCCGTTGATGGAGTTTGTTCCGCGTACACGGATTTCCGGGTCGGAGCCTGCCTTGCCGGAGTTTATCACCTGCACGCCGGCAATCTTTCCTTGCAGTGCGGATACGGGGTTGACCACCGGCTTGTTGGCGATTTCGTCGCCTTTAATGTTGGTGATGGAGCCCGTAAGGTCTCGCTTCTTGGCGCTGCCATAACCGATGACAACGGTTTCGGCCAGCATCTGCGAGTCGTCTTTCATCTGGACGTTGATTACCGACTGGCTGCCTACCTTGACAGCTTGCTTCACCATGCCTACATAGGAAAAATCCAATGTGTTCTCCGGGGTGGTCTGGATGGAGTACCGGCCGTCTATGTCGGTAATCACGCCATTGGAGGTTCCCTGCACCAATACGGTGGCACCAATCAGCGGGTCACCCAGGGCATCGGTCACGGTACCGGTTACTGTTTTCTCCTGCGCCGATGCAGCGACACTTGCCAGCAGGCACACCGTCAGAAATAGGTTTCTCAGTCTTCCGGTTTTCTTCTTGGGAAGGTTTAGGTTCTTCTTCATTACATTGATTTTTTAGTGGATAAATCATTCAGTTTCTCCTCTGAACAATCAAAATGCAAAAAAGATTTGGTGACGGTGTTAAAAAAGGGCAGCCCGGTTTTCGCGGACTGCCCTCTTACCTAAAAGCAAAACTATACCTATTTCAACTCAAAACTCGTAGTCTTTACATCGCGGCTGTTGGGTCCAATCATTACATGGAACTCGCCGGGTTCGTATACATACTGTATGTCGTAGTTGTAGAACTTCAGCAATTCGGGGGTAATGGTGAAGGTCACCTGCTTGCTTTCGCCTTTTTTCAGGTGGATGCGCTCGAAGCCTTTCAGCTCTTTCACGGGGCGGGTAATGCTGCCCACCAAGTCGCGGATATAGAGCTGTACGATTTCATCTGCATCGTAGTTACCCGTATTGGTTACGGTTACGGAAGCGGTCAGCTTGCCGTCCGCATTCAGTTGCTTGGAGCTGAGCGTGATGTCACTGTACTGGAAGGTGGTGTAGCTCAAGCCATAGCCGAAAGGATACAGCGGGTCGTTGCTCACATCCAGGTAGTTGCTGCGGAACTTCTCGAACCATTTGCCTTCTTTCAGAGGACGGCCGGTATTCTTGTGGTTGTATGCCATAGGCAACTGGCCCACATTCTGCGGGAAAGTGGTGGTCAGCTTACCGCTGGGGCAAACGTCTCCGAACACTACGTCGGCAATGGCGTCTGCAGCTTCACTACCTCCGAACCATACATTCAGGATGGCAGGAACATTTTCATTCTCCCAAGTCAGCACTACGGGACGTCCGGAGAACAATACCAATACTACGGGTTTGCCCGTTTTCAGCAATGCTTCCAGCAGGTGGCGCTGTGCGTCCGGCATTTCCAGTTCGGAACGGCTACTGCTCTCACCACTCATCTCGGAGGACTCGCCGAGGGCGGCTACAATGACATCGGCTTGTGCGGCTACTTTCAGGGCTTCGTCCAGCAGTTCTTGGTCATTGCCACGGGGCAGTTCACGGCCGAACATCGTGGCGCGTGTCTGGTAGTCGGCATCGTACATCAGGTTGCTGCCTTGTGCATAGAGAATGTTGGCCTTGGAGCCGACAGAATTCTTGAAACCTTCCAGCAGGGTGCTGTATTTGTCTGCTGTGGCTGCCACACTCCAAGTGCCCGGCATGTTGGCACGGGTGTTGGCAAGCGGGCCAATCAAGGCGATATTGCCTTTGCGTTGCAAGGGCAGCAGATTGTCCTGGTTCTTCAGCAGTACGAATGTCTCTGTGGCAATCTGGCGGGCGATGGAACGGTGTTCGGGAGTGAACACTTCTTTTTCGGCACGCTTCACGTCGCAGTATTTATACGGATTGGCAAACAGTCCCAGCTTGTATTTGGCTTCTAGGATGCGTCGGCAGGCTTTGTCAATGTCGGCCTCAGTCACTTTGCCTTCTTTCAGGGATTTTTCCAGTGTGCCGATAAATCCGTCGGCTACCATGTCCATGTCTGTTCCGGCGGTCAAGGCACGTGCGGATACTTCCTGCAGGTCGCCGATTCCGTGGTCTATCATTTCGGAGATGGCTGTATAGTCTGTCACCACGAAGCCGTCGAAGCCCCATTGGTTGCGCAGTACGTCGGTCAGCAGCCAGTGGTTGGCAGTGGCGGGTACTCCGTCAATTTCATTGAAGGAGGTCATTGCGCTACCCACACCGGCTTCTACGGCAGCCTTGTAGGGAGGGAAGTATTCGTTGAACATACGGTTGCGGCTCATATCCACCGTGTTGTAGTCGCGGCCGGCTTCTCCGGCACCATACAGTGCGAAGTGCTTTACGCAAGCCATTATCTCGTTGTTGGCACTCATATCCTTGCCCTGATAACCGCGAATCATGGCTTGTGCAATGGCTGAACCCAGGAAGGGGTCTTCACCGTTGCCTTCTGATACACGTCCCCAACGGGCATCGCGGCAGATGTCCACCATCGGGCTGAACGTCCAGCAGATACCGTCTGCACTCGACTCAATGGCGGCGATACGGGCCGATTTCTCTATAGCCTCCATGTCCCAACTGCACGAGAGTGCCAAGGGGATGGGGAATACCGTTTCGTAACCGTGAATCACGTCCATACCGAACAGCAAGGGGATGCCCAGGCGGCTGTTCTCTACGGCAAGTTTCTGCACTTCGCGGATGTTCTTCACGCCTTTCAGGTTGAACAGACCTCCGACTTCACCGTTGCGGATTTTACCGGCAACGTCGCTGCTCTTGGCTTGTCCGGTGACGATGTTTCCCGTTACCGGCAGGTTGAGCTGACCGATTTTCTCGTGCAGCGTCATTTTGCCCATCAGCTCCGTAATGAATTTATCCATCTCCTGCGGATTGCCTTGGGATGTGTTTTCTTTGGGCGTTGCCGTCACGGTGAGGGCAGAGAAAGCCAAGGCTGCTAATAATGTGTATTTCTTCATATGATATAATTTTGATTATCCCCTCCGGCCCCCTGAAGGGGGAGGGGAATAGTGATATAGAAATTCAACTTAAGCTTAGCTGCTCCATCATGTCGCATACTAACTTCAATCGTAAATCCCTAAGCCTTAAATCCCAGCTTCTGCAATCCTTCCTGAACCTCGGGACAGCTCATGAAGAGTTTCCACAACAAGCCGGAACGATAGTTCTCAATCATCGGGGCAATGGTGCATTGGTCGATGGCAAGATAGCGGGGTACCGTCCAGTCACTTCCCTCGGAGAAGGCATCGTAGAATCCGTACTTGCCCCAAATCCAGTCGCCTTTGGAATAGAAATACTTCAGTGCACGCATGGATTCCTCCGGTGTGTAGGGAAAACTGGACAAGGCTGCTGTCGGTGTGATGACACCATGGTCGTTGTCGCCCGGGCAGTGGGCTGCATAGCCTTTGGTAGAGTAGCTGGCGGTCAGTCCCCAGCAGTCCTCGCCGTAACCTTTGTATTGTTTGGGATTCTCCACGCAGTAGCGGTAGTTGGAGAGGGCATGGTTGCGCACCACGTTCCAGTAGTTGGCATAGCGGTCGCTCAGGTTGCGCGGGTCCAGACCGATGTGCGAGTATTGTGCCCAGAACAAGGGACCGCCCAGTTTCTCGGCTCCGTTGTGTTTCAATTCCAAAGGCAGGCCGTAGGGGGCAGAGTCGGACTTGATGCCGCCGCCGCGTGCCCAGCCGTTGTGGTAGGCTGAAGCCGGAACGGGATAAGTGGGGGAGGAGGCTGCGAGCACATACACAATCAATGCTTCGTTGTAGCCTTCCAGCGGGAAGTTCATTTCCCAGTTGTATTCGGGAGACCAGTGCCAGTAGATGACATCCTTGCCATTCTGATACCAGCTGAACTCCATCTCTTTCCACAATTGGTCAATCTTCTCTACCAGCGCCTTTTCCTGCTCGTTGCCGTCGCGGAAGTATTGGCGTACGCAAAGCAAGCTTTGCATCAGGAAGCAGCTTTCCACCAAGTCTCCGCCGTTATCTTTTTGTCCGAAAGGTTTCACCTTGCCGGTAGGGCCGTACAACCAATGGGGCCATACGCCGTGGAAGCGGTCGGCGCGTTTCAGGTAATCGGCAATCTTGGTCAGGCGCTTCACGCCTTCTTCCCTGGGGATGAAGCCGCGTTCGATGCCTACCAGCAGTCCGGCTATACCAAATCCGCTGCCGCCGGTGGTGACAACATTCTGGTCCTTTTCGGGATAATCCCCATCCAGGTGGATGCGTTCGCGTGCCAGTCCGGAGGTCGGTTCCGCACCGTCCCACATGTAGTTCAAATGTACCTTCTGGATGTAATCAAGCATTTCGTCATCCGAAGCGAATGATTCGGGACGTACTTCCTCTGTGTCGGGCTTTTCCTCTTTTCCGTTCTCTTTCCCGTTTTCCTTCAAGTCGGAAGAGCAGGATGCACAGCCCGCCAATGTGGAAATCAGGAACAAAGCCAGCACATGTATCATTATTGGTTTTTTCATATCTTTATTTCTTGTGTTTAATTTTTTGTCATCTTGCACAATGGCGAACGGCCGTTTTCGTTCAGCGCCTCGATAGTGAAGTAATAGTCCGTGTCCGCATCCAGTCCGCGGAAGTCATATTCCGTCTGTCCCAGTACCGTGATGGCATTGTACATCTTGCCTTCGGCGGTGCCGTAGTAGATGTTGTAGCCATAGGCGCTTGCTTCGGGTTGCCAGGAGATAAGGGCATTCCGGCGGTCTTTCCTGTCACGTTTCACAGTCAGTCCTTTCACGGCTTGCGGGACATCGCCGTCACCGTTCCCGAAGACGCGGAAGCCGGACAAGGCGACATTTCCCGTAGGCATGTGCACATTCTCGTATTTCAGATAACGGGCACGCAACGGCTCGTTGAGCTCGATGTAGTCGTGCGGACAATCCTTGTCACTGTCGCTCTTGTCTATGACCAATGTCCATTCTTTTCCGTCTTCGGAAGCAAAAATACGGTATTGGTGATAAATATCCATGGCACGGTTGTATTGAACCGCTTTATGGTCGTAGAAGTTCAACTGCACGGCACGTACATTCTTTGTACTGCCCAGGTCTATCCCGGCCCATTCGCCGGGGTTGCCGGAACGGGCTGCCCAGTAGGTGCGCATACTTTCGTCCGTCAGGTTGGAAGCTGCATGGATGCTATCCGTAGATGATACCTCCACCGGTTTGCCGTAGGACAGAAGCATCCATCCCGTGAAACGCTCTGCAGGGTTCTTTACGTCCATCGGTTCTGCCCAGTTGGGATAATCGCCGAAGGCAGTAGACGAATACATGACACCATCCTTGTCGAAAGCCACCGGATAAAGACCGATGCGGCGTTCGAACTTGTACTTCAGGGAGAGCATGCAGGTGGCCACGTGCCAGTAATTGCCTTTCACGTCGCAGAACGTGCCTCCATGACCGGCACCTTGCACATAACCGCCCGGCTTGTAGCACATCGGGTTATGCTTCTGGTAGACAAACGGGCCCAGCGGGGAATCCGAAACATATACGCCATCGGCATAGACTTTGAATTCAGTGCCCGGAGCACCATATTGGAAATAATATTTGCCATTGTGTTTGGTCATGTAAGCGCCCTCTGTGAATGGGCGGAGCGTCACCTCGTCATCGTTGTTCATTCCGAAACGTTCCCAGCCGTGTTCTTCCGGGCGGAGCATCATCACGTCGTGAATCTTGCTGATGGGATAGAAATCATTCCGGTCCAGTTCCACCGCCTTTAGCGGATATTCATTGCTGGAGCCATAATACATATACAGTCTGCCGTCATCGTCCAGAAACATGCAGGGGTCCCATGTGGGAAGCACATTCTTTTCGATGGCACGTTTGAAACGTCCCGTTTTGGGGTGTGTGCTGTACCACACGGCAAGGCCTTCGTAGGTGGAGCCGGTATAGAACAGCGTGTCACCGCTTACATAGGCTGCCGGCGCGCACTGGTCGTCGTCCGTAGGCTTGCGTTGGAAGCCGGCAGGAACGAAATCCCAATCCACCAGGTTCCTGGAATAGTGAAAACCGCCCTGGTTGGTGGAGAACAGAAAGTATTCTCCCTTGTATTCCACCGCCATCGGGTCGGCAGAGGAACGGAACGAACCGTTGGGACGCACATTGTTGTTGAAAGGCTCGAAGTTATAACTGATGTTCATCGGATTGCAGAAGGTGCGCGACAGAGGCGCCTGCGGGTCATACCACCGGGTCGCCTGGGCGGGACGGCGGATTGCGGTTGCCTTGTGTACCTCTTCTTCCATCACTACCTCAATATCGGTTTCATCCAGTGCCAGGATTCTGTTCACTATCTTTTTCCCGGGATAGTAGACATACAGGTGCACGTCGTTCTTCGCTCCTTTGATGGCAAAGCTGCCGTCGTGGGCAGTGGTATTGTGCATGGGACTTGCGAAGAACATGACTGTGGCGCCTGCGAGTGGCTGGCGGTTGGTGTCCAGTACGTGTCCTTTTACGATACGGTCTTGGGTTACAGTGATGTAATAGTCACTGACTTGCCCCTTCACCACTTTGATGGAATCGTCAGGGGTTGCCTTTGCCGCCAGAGCGGCAAAGGCTATTCCACAACTGATTAGGAATCTTTTTACCATATTGGAGCGGATTTATTCGGCAATTCCGTCAATGGGTTCCAGCTTCAGGTCGGGAAGGTCGTCCAACTGGTTGGCCGGTATGGGCCAATAAGTCTTTTCTGCTGTCCATCCTTTGGGACCGAGTACGGTGGCGGCATCGCCGGTACGCACCAAGTCCACATAACGGGCACACCATTCGCCGCAAAGCTCCATCCGGCGTTCGTCCATCACGTCTTTCAGGGTAACACCGGTTTTGGTGCTCATGCCTGCACGCCGGCGCACTTCGTTGTAGCCTGCGTCTCCATCCTTGCCCAGTCTGACTTTGGCTTCGGAGTTCATCAGCAGCACTTCGGCATAGCGGATGATACGCACATTGTTGTTGGCTCCGTAGGTCGTACGTGGAAGAGTCATCTGATTGTAGGGAAGGTAACCTTTGCCGTTCCAACAGTCGGTCTTGGTGGCCGATGTGGGACCTACCTGCCAACCCTCGCGTGTCTTGCTCAGGGCTTTCAGGAAAGAAGTCTCGGCACGCACACCTTCGCCACGGGCTTCGGCCCATGCCACGAACTCGGGTTCGTAGCCGATGAAGTTCCAGCCGCCTATGGACTTGGCTCCTTCGGCCTGCTTGTAGCTGATGGTGCCATCTGCGTTCACTACTTCAACATACTTCTCTGCCATGTTCGGACCCTGGAAGTTGAACCACTGGTCTACGCCCAGATAATCGCCCGAACCATTGCCGTAGTCCGTCACCTGGCATTCGAACAAAGACTCGTCACACAACTTTCCGGGAATCTTGAACAGTTGGTAGAAGTCATCGTAGAGACGGAATCCGCCATTCTTGATGATGTCGTCGGTCAGAGTCTCCACTTGGGCATAGTCTCCTTTCAGCAGATAGACGCGGGCGGCAAGTGCTTGGGCGGTGAAGGCTGTCACGGCTCCCTTGTGCTCCATCTGGTTGGGACGCATGCGGGGCAGTTTTCCGATGGCATAGTTCAAATCTTCCAGCATATAATTATATACGGCGTCTACGGTAGAACGGCGGAAATCGGTCTGCAGGTTGTCACGGTAGATGACGGTGGGGCCGAAGTTGGTCACCAGGCAGTAGTAGGCCCATGCGCGGATGGTACGCACTTCGCCGCAATAGGATTCGTAGGTCTTGTAGTCTTCGCTTCCTGCTGCAAGGTGTTCGGCATAGCTGTCGAGGCTTTGCAGGGCGGCATTGGTGATGCGGATGATGTCGTAGAAGTTCATCCATACCTGGTTCAGCGCCCAGAAGGAGTTGTTATAGTTGAACTTGCGTCCGAAGGTCACGGCATCGCCCTGGTCGTCGGTACGGCCCGACCACACGTCACCGTCGCGGGTGAACATCAATAGTGCGTTGCACCAGTGCATGCCCTGTGTGCGTACTTTGGAGTAGGCACCCACTACGGGTTGGTACATATTGTTCTTGTTGGTAAAGTCTACGCCTTGTTCGGGAACTTTGTTCTCCGGATCGATTTCTATGAAATCGGTGCAAGCGGTGGCTCCTCCCAGCACCATCATGGCGGGAAGTATATATGCGAATGTTTTCTTTAAGAATTTCATTGTTTTACGTTTTAGGGTTTAGAAATCTATTTGCACTCCGAAAGTATAGGTTGAAGTCAGAGGGTATACTTCGGTATCCCAACCTTCGGCATCCGACACTTCAGGTGTGAAGCTGTTGGCCTTGAAGGTAGTGAAGGGGCGGTCGGCCGTCAATGAGAGGCGGAGTCCCGGCATCACGTAGCTGCCTATCTTCAAGTTCTTGAACGAGTAGCCCAGCGTGATGTTCTGGATGCGGAAGTAATCGGAGCTTTCTACGAAATAGGAAGCGTTGTTACTGTCTGATTTGTTCCAGGTTTTGAGAAGAGCCTTGGCCGACGGATGTTCGTTGGTAGAGCCTGCACCCGTCCAGCGGTTCTCATACTGTGCGCGGTCAAAGTTATAGTAGTCGGCTGCATAGCGCAGGGCACGCTTACGGTTCCACAGTTCGCCGCCTGCTTGTCCGTAGGTAGTGAGGCTGAAGTCGAAGTTCTTATAAGAGAATCCGGCATTGAAGCCATAAGTAAAGCTGGGCACGTATGAGCCCAACACCTGCTTGTCGTTTCCGTCTATCACATGGTCGCCGTTCACGTCCTCGTAGATGAAGTCGCCGGGTTCCAGTCCGTTGGCCACGGCGATGGGGTCGGCAGCACATTGTTCAGGAGTCTGGTAGATGCCGATGACCTTGTAGCCATAGAATGAGTTCATCGTCTCGCCCACCATATTCACGGTCTTTCCGCCTTTGATGATTTTCATGTTTCCTTTTAGGCTTTTCACTTCGTTATGCAGATAAGAGAGATTGACGCCGATGTTGTAATTGAAGTCCTGGCCAATCTTGTCGTTCCAGTTCAAGGAGAGGTCGATACCGGTATTCAGAATCTGTCCGTTGTTGCCGGCCAGCAGCTCGCCACTCATCGGGAGCTTGGGTGAAATCACGGCGTTGTCAGTCAGACGGTAGTACCAGTCGATGTCGGCGTTCAAGCGGTTCTTCAGTGTACTGAAGTTGACGCCCACGTTGGTTTCGTTCACTACTTCCCAACCCAGCCAGCTGAAGTTGGTGGTGTTGATGAATCCGTCGATGGCGGTATTGGGACCGAATACGGACTGTACGTTCTGTATGCTTGCGAAGCCTGCACTGGCAGCAATCTTGTCGTTACCCAGCTTACCCCAGCTGGCACGCAGCTTCATGTAGTCGAAGATATTCTGGTTCTTCATAAACGGTTCTTGGGAGATGACCCATGCGGCACCGATGGAGGGGAAGTAGCCCCATTTGTCGTTGTACTTGGACGAGCCGTCGGCACGGAAGGTGAACATCAACATGTACTTGTCGTTGTAGTTGTAATTCAGTCGGGTGAAATAGGAGAGACCGCGGTATTTCCAGCCGTCGTCTTTCACCGTAGCGCCTTCCTTGTTGCCCAGTGCGATGTATTTCCACACGTCCTCACCTTCGGGCACGTTGGTGGCGGTACCTTCGAGCAGGCGGTATTGCTCTTGACGCATGGATGCACCCAGCATACCGGTAAAGGAGTGTTTGCCCCACTTGTCAGTATAAGTGGCCACGTTGTCCCATATATATTTGTAGTAGTTAGTGTTCTTTTTAGTGAGTTCGGTAACCTCTTTCTTCTGGTTGGTGCCTACATAGTAGGTAGGAGTGAACTCAGAACCGCGAATCATTGAGTAGTCGTAGCTGTAGCTACTGCGTATATTCAGCTTGTCGGGGATGAGGTTGAGCTGTGCATAGAAGTTGGTCAGCACTTGGTAGGTCTCGTTCCGGTTGTCGTAATAGTTGGCAGTGGCTACCGGATTGTTGAAGTTGTTGGTCAGGCCCACCTGCTCGGGCGATGTGTACTTCTTAGGGAACACGGCATCGTCGCGGCGGTCATCATACACCGGGATGATAGACGGTGTGTTGTATGCCTGTTGCCATGCGGCATTCTTGGGAAGCTGCTGCTGCGAGTTGCTGAATACGCCGTTGAAGCCTACTTTCAGCCATTTGCGGGCTTCGTAGTCAAGGGCGGCACGGAAGTTCAAGCGGCGGTAGTAGTTTTCCACGTCCATGATACCGTCTTGTGCCAGATAGCTCATGCCGGCAGAGTAGGTCGCTTTTTCCGTACCACCGGAGATATTCAAGCTGTGATTGGTCATCATGGCTGTGCGCAACAGTTCGTCATACCAGTTGGTATCGGCATTGAATTGCAGGTTTTCCATATTGCCTCCGAATTCGGCTACTGACTTTTCGAAAATCGACCGGTAAGCTTCCGGGTTGGCTTCCAACATCATGGTGGCATACTCGTGAGAGTTACACATCTCCAGCAGGTTGGTGGCTTTCTGAATACCTACATAACCGTTATAGGTAATCTTGGCATCCTGGTTGCGGCTTCCTTTCTTGGTGGTGATGATTACAACACCGTTGGCGGCGCGTACACCGTAGATGGCAGATGCGGATGCGTCTTTCAAGATGGTCATGTCCTGAATGTCGGAATTGTTCAGGAAGTTGATGTTGTCGTAGAACATTCCGTCCACTACATAGAGAGGAGAAGTGTCACCGAAGGAACCCATACCACGGATGGTCACTTTAGGACCTTCGCCCGGCGTTCCCGAATTGATGATGTTAACACCCGGTACCTTTCCCTGCAATGCTGCCATCGGGGAGGAGGTAGGAACATTGATAAGTTCTTTCTCTTTGACAACGTCAATCGGGGCCGTCAGGTCTTTCGCCTTGGCCGAACCGTAACCGATAACAACAACTTCTTCCAGTAGTTGTGCATCTTCACGTAGCTTTACATTAATGACGGATTGTCCCGCAGCGCTTATTTCCTGCGGCAACATGCCCAAATAGTTGAATACGAGAGTTGCGTCTTCGGGGACGCCGTTCAGTACATAGTTACCGTCGAGGTCGGTAGCTGCTCCAATAGTAGAGCCTTTTACTACAACCGTGGCTCCAATAATCGGTTCGTTGTTCTGATCAACAACAGTTCCTTTAACTGTCTTTGTTCCTTGTGCCAAAACTGTCAGTGGCAATGAGAACAAAATCATGAATAGAAGAAATAAAGTTTGCCTTCTCATAAACTAAATTTAAGAGTTAATAATTCTGCCGGCAAAGGAAGTAATTACGGTAAGTAAGGCAAAAAAAAACACTACCACGATAATACGTTTAGGGTAAAAATGGGTACCGTTTTACTACGTTTTCGTGTTACTTGTTTCTAATAATCAGTTTGTTATGATTGAATGATTTGTAGCCGCTTTATTTCAAGTCGATGAGAAAATCCACTAATCCCGTTCCGTCGGGGATATCCAGTTTCTTGCGCAAACGGTAGCGTGCTGCCTCTACTCCCCGGATAGTGAGGTTGGTCATTTGCGCAATGTCTTTCGTAGAAAGATTCAGGCGCAGCAGCGCACAAAAACGGAGGTCGGTAGCTGTCTCTTATACACATCTCCGAGCCCACGAGACACTGAGCGATCTCGT
>ENA-UAEC01000118-UAEC01000118.1-human-gut-metagenome-genome-assembly--contig:-NODE-118-length-25236-cov-7.545967_pt1 | contig 25236 bp, 18 predicted proteins | sample MGYA00244271_ERZ654267 | MGnify/ENA primary metagenome ERZ654267 (study PRJEB26926, sample SAMN06165132) | human gut metagenome | biome: ENVO:00009003; feature: ENVO:2100002; material: ENVO:00002003...
CGAGATCGCTCAGTGTCTCGTGGGCTCGGAGATGTGTATAAGAGACAGATTATGTTCCGAATATGAACGCAAGAAGTCTTTCAAACAATTCCTCACACATTATCGGAGTTGTTACATTTCTGGAGGATAAGGATTATGCTTCAGGATACAATTATTTTGAGAACCCATATGTCAGTACAATGATTGGTACGATAGAGACAGAGCTTCACAAAAACGGATACTTCACCATGCTTCAATCAGTATCCAGAAGCTCCGACATATTATCTTTGGTTAAGAACTGGAATGTCGATGGGATGATTCTGGTTTTCCCCACCTCTGCTGAAAATCTTGATAAATTGATGGATGCAGCCAACTGCCCTATTGCTGCCTTTGACAGCAATTACTCTCACCCTAATCTCATAAATGTAATATCTGATGACGAAAAGGGCTTATATTTGTCAACCAAATATATGATAAATCACGGTCACACCGAGATTGCATTTGTAGCTGATTATGAGGGAAATATCGTCCTCACCAAACGTTTTAACGGATACAAAAAAGCTTTGGAGGACAGTCATATTCCTTTCCGTCCTGAATATATTTTCAGCTATTCACCTTCATATGAGGGCGGTATCGAAGCCGGCCGTGCCATTGCAAGCAGCAATGCACCAATCACAGCAGTGGTAACAACTGCCGATATATGTGCTATCGGCATCATGGAGGGTGCGCGTCTCGGCGGTTACCGTGTCCCGATTGATTTATCTGTCATAGGCTATGATAATTTGAATCTATGCCAGTACACCGTACCGAAGCTTACATCAGTATCACAAAATGTGCAAAAAAAAGCCCGGCTTGCAACCGAGCTTCTCCTTAAAAAAATACAGAATAATGAGTCAGAGAATAATTTGTGTGAGATTATGGATGTTGAGATTGTTGACCGGCAATCCGTTATCTCGCTTTATTAAGCCGATAACCGACCTACTCCCTGCGCACACGCTTGTTTTCATACATTTTCTCATCCGCCTCACAGATAATCTCATTGATATCGGCGTATCTGCCGCAGGCATAACCTACTGACGCGGAAATTGGGATTTTACTGTCCTTTTGGATTGGTTCCATCAGCTTATTCCATCTGTCAATAAAGCTAAGTGCATCGTCCTCAGTCCCATCCGGTATGATCATGATAAACTCATCGCCACCATAGCGGTATTTTCTTACATTATCATTATCATTATCATTTGCTGCAACAAGTCTGATAGTTCCTGCTATTCTCTCTATTAGACGGTCTCCCTCCTCATGTCCGTACGTATCGTTAACAAACTTAAGCTCATTTACATCCCAATATATGACTGCAACCCTTCTGTCAGGTTCCTGTGGCTTTTTAAGGTCATCAAGGAGCTTATTTTTATTGTAAAGGCCTGTCATATCGTCTATTGCTGCCTCTCGCTTGATACGGTGCGCTTTTTCCATTGTTCTTCGAATCATTTGGTTTACGCCATTGCTGACACTGTAAAATCCTGTTGCTATAAGCGAACGTGGAAAGACATAATACATAAAAAGCGTAAGTTCGGGATTTTTATTCACATCATTCAGCAAAAATACTCCATCCTTTTGAAGATGCTTAAGTGATGTTGTAGTAAGCAATACCATATTTGCATCGCACACTCCAAAATAATAACCCACATATGTACTAAACGCTATATTAAAAATCGAAAAAGCAAATGCAAATCTCGACAGGTACTTTGACGAGTATACACCTGCAATTACAATTGGTAACATCACAACTATTACCATATGATATGTAAGCGATGAGCTCGTTATCATCACCAGAAAACCGGCATCTGAAACGCACAGATACTTTGCACAGGCATGATCCGGTCCAACTATGATCAGCAGTATAATAAACACCAGCAAAAGTACACATGATAATATATATCCTGTATCAAAAATATGCTTATCAACAATAAATATACCAATGCAGTTGAGTATGAATACAAATAAATATAGCAAATGCCATATCAAAAGCATGCGAAACACAAATATATTTTCCACAACATCCTTCTTCTCATATATAGGATCATCATCTGTAATTTTAGAAAATAACAGCTTTAATGTCTGCATTGTCCTTCCTCTTTTCCATTATCTTGTCAAATCCTTTACCCACTTGTATTTTTTAAAATGTATGAGTGTCCACGGTATCTTTCCAACCTCATCCACGCAGGTACACGCATACACCACAACCACCGGCCAGTTCAAAAAATATGTGCCTGCAACTGCAAGCGGTATTGCTATGCCCCACATCGTCACAGCAAGAGAGTACATATCAAACATCGTATCTCCTCCCGAACCAAAGACACCGTTTATGATGATTTCATTTACCGATCGTCCAATCATGTAAAAGGCAAGTACACCGAATAACTGCTTCAGATACTCTGCAGCCTGCGGTGTGAGCTTTACAAAATGTAAAATCACCGGTGCTGAAACCGCCATAAGCACTGTCATAACAGCTCCACACAAAAATGACAGCTTTGCCATTCTGATGCCATATGCTTTTCCACGCTTTAAATTTCCTGCGCCAAGCTCATTTCCTATCATAATGCCTGCTGCACTTGATATACCTGCACTGAGACAGCAAATGATATCACGCACAACCGCTGCGACGGAGTTGGCCGCTGCCGCGTCTGTTCCCATGTGTCCCATAAATGTAGAGTACGATGTAAAACCTATGCCCCATACAAGGCTTGCTCCGAGAATCGGTCCCGAGCACTTCATAAAATCTGCTGACAGCTCCTTGTTCCTTACAAAAAGCTCCCGGATTTTAAGCCTGATATATCCCGGTCTGTACGAAAATGTGATTGAAAGCATAAGCTCCACTACTCTTGATATGAGTGTGGCAAGTGCCGCTCCCCTCACATTCATGCTCTCGATGCCAAATGCACCATAGATAAATATGGCATTGAGCATTATATTTATAAGCACTGTAATTGAGCTGACTGCCGCCGCAGTACCCGCGTGCTCTGATATCTTCATCATGACTATATAACACTGCGAAAAACCTGTCAATAGATACGAAAAAGAAGCTATTTTAAGATAGCTTACACCATAATCTATAAGCACCGGCTCGTTTGTGAAAATAAGCATCAGATATCGTGGAAAAAATGCACATGCCACGAAAAACAGCACCGATACTATGCCACATATCCTGATTGCAAGAGCAAATATGTCATCGAGCGCCTTTATGTCCTGCTTGCCCCAATACTGCGCTCCGAGTATTGCAAGCCCTGCTGTAGCTGCTGATAGAAACATGTTCTGGATGAACTGTATCTGTGTGGCAAGCGAAACCGCTGACATATAGTTCTGGTCCAGTCCTCCAAGCATGAAAGCATCTGCCACCGCCACCAGCGCCAGCATCAGATTCTGCACCATTATCGGAACCATGAGTGTCCACAGCTTTTTGTAAAAATGTGTATCAAATTCTATTGTTTTCATAAGTAAATTTTACCTCTATATATAAATCTCTAAAGGTTTACAAGTATCTGTGTCCATGCTTCGCATAGCCTTTCAAATGACCATGCCGCATTTGCAGGGCTTGTGGACGGCAATGTAACCGCCTCCATTCCTGTCAGAGGAAGCTGATATTTCTTATAAAGCGCCCCTGCTTTATTTCCGTTTGCATATACCTGTTTTATATCGGATATTTCAAGGATTTTTCTTATATCCGTTGGTGTTACATTTCTGATGCTGCTGTCGCTCGAACCCTTGATGTCACAGCTTTGTATCACATCCCATATGGCTATGTGGTTTTTAAACAGCATATATTTTTTCTCATCTATCGTCTCCGGCACCGGTTCATCCAAGAGATACGCAAGCAGCTTCCAGAAACGGTTCTGCTTGTGTCCGTAATAGAAATTGTTTTCCCTGGATTTTACGGATGGAAGCGTTCCGAGGATGAGGATCCGGCTGTTTTCGTCATAGACAGGCTTAAAGGAGTGGGTTATGTGCTCGTATTCCATTAGCCTTTATCTCCTCTTATCATCTCTTATCATATTTTAAATGCTCTCCTGATTTTGTATAGTAATCATTATACCTTATAGCCGATACTTTTACGAGTCAATTAAATGATTTTTCTCATAAAAAAAACTCACAATCGTTTTTTCGATTGTGAGTTTGCACATCTGCTAAACACATTATGTATGAGCAATCTGATTTCATCAGCTCAGCTCTATCTCATACGCTCCGGCTTCAAAATCCACCGTTAGAAGCGCATATGCTTCACCGTTATCATAACGGATTGAGAGCTTTGTTCCTTCTCCTGCTACTGTTATGACAGCCCCCTTCTCAAATGCCTTATGGGTATTTCTCATGCAGAGCAGCTCAAGCTGCTTTGCAACAACATCCTTTTTTAGTGCCTCCCCAATATCGGAGGCACTGAGGTTTGTCCTGTTGATTTCCTTGTGTCCTGATTCTCCTGCTCGTCTTACTGCCTCATGGTCATTTTTGCCTGCAAAGAGATCCAGATACCATACCTGTGGCTTTCCCGGCATGAACATCTGAATAGCACGGGCCAGAAGCATTTTGCTGTCAGACTCACCAAGCGCACTGTAATATGTGGCATTGACCTGATAATATATATTCTTCTGTCCATGAAGATTTTTGACCATGCCGCCACGAGATACGATCAAATCTATAAGCGAGCGAATATCGTCCTCCGGAAGCAGACCCTTTAAATCCAGAAGAGGTATGCCATCATGGCAGCCAAGCATATTGACAGTGGAGATTTTATCATCCACAACCTCACGCGCCCATTTGGCAAGGTAATCTGCTCTCCTGTTCTCAATCGCGTCAATTACCAGTCCAGGTAAAAAGAAATCATATGTGGCATAGCCCTTATCTGCAAGGGTTTTGTATATTTTCTCCTCATATGCCGCATGTATTTCAGGCAGCAGAGTCAGCCCGAGCGGTGCTGCAAGCTCATGGATCTGCTGTAGAAATTCCCAGGTCTCAGGATCATTCAGGAAATTCTTTTTCCCCGGTGCTTTAGGCGCATAGGCAAATGCATCAAGACGCACAATAGCCGCACCGTAGGATGCTATTTTTTTAAGTGTTTCACGATAGAAATCCCACACCTTTTCGGACTTTATATTTAAATCCATCTGTCCCAGATAATCTCTGCCATGCACCTCCTGGTAAAATGTGTTCCAGTATGGCACCCTTCGTCCATCCGGAAACTCAACCATGAGAATCGGAAGCCCCGGCTTTCTGAAAAACATCTGCTTTAAGCATGACTCATCAGGCTGTATGTAGCCCTCGTCCGTCATTACTCCATGTCCTTCCCAGAACTTGTTCCAGTCTATGAAAAAATCCCGGTACTCAGACTCATCGCCCTTTTCCACAAGATCCTTGAACTGTGGTGACTGTGCTGAAGCATGATTTAAAATAAAGTCAAGCTTTAAGTCAATCCCCAGCTCCTTCAATTGCGATAAATCCTCTATTGTCGCAAGCTCCTCATTCAGATTGTAGTCCACGACCGAAAATCCGCGGTCCAAATCCGAATGATACAGGCTTGGCAGAATATAAAATGATGAAAATGTGTCCTGCATTTCCTTCTTTTTTAGCAGCGCTGCGATATCGGAAAGCTTACCTCCCAGACTGTCAGGATATGCATTAAGCATAGGTTTATTGTTCATAGACTTTGCCATCCTTTCCAACTACGATACGCGCATTTTTACCCTGTAAATCAAGCTTTTCCTGCTCCAATTCTACCACGCGGCATATGAAAGGGCTTGCGGCGTTTTCGTCACGTCCTCTCTTAATGCGGCGCGCCTTAGTCTCCTCAGGCGAACTCTCCAAAAATACAGGTATATCAACACCCTTAAGGTATTCGCTTCCTCCGTGGGTCCACTCCAGAATGAGCACTTTAATTCCTGTGAAATCAGTCTCGTCATATGAGATATCACCGTCCTCGCGACCCATATGCTTTATCTCAATTATATCTTTTCCTGCCTTAAACTCTGAAAGCTCCTTGTTAATCCTGTCAAAGTCAATCTCCTTAGGTGTTCCAAGATATCCACGTAAGCCATCCTCGCCGGACTCGTTATACACATTAAGGCGTTCCTCGTCGTTTCTCATCGGGATACGGTGTGGATAATTGTCCCCGGTCAGCACATAGCAGGCTGTATTATCGTTAAGAAAATACTGCTGCAGGGCTGCTGCAATCGTTGTCTTTCCTGAGCCTGAGCCGCCGTAGATGCTTATTACAATACGGTTATCAGAAGAACTATCTGCAGTGTCAGCCTCACTTAATTTTAGATTGCCGCACACCTTCTTTATCTCATCATACAGCTTCTTTGCCTCATCAAGCCTGATAAATGAAAACTGATATGCCTCATACTCCTTTACGGCAAACGGAAGCGGTATTCCTGCATTCATCAGTGCTGCACCTGTGTACTGCCTGCCGGTATTTTCCTCAATATACACTGCATCCGACTCCAAGCCCTTAAGCTTCACATAGCAAGCAGCCGCGTTTGCCTCCGCATACAGACGAACCACGCTCACAAGTGCCCTGTCCTTTGCCCTTGAGACAGACATCCACGCAGCCACCTCATCCTCAAATGGGCTTGTAAGGCGCCAGTAGGTGCCCTCATTTATAAGCATCTCATACTTCTTAAAGGTCTTTATCTGCTCTCTGATTTCTTCCTTTTCCTCATCAGACAGAAGGGCCGGATTCAGCTCATAGCCAAAGGTTCCTGCCATAGCTGTGATGCCTCTTGTTTTAAGGCTTGTCACTCTGCCGGTCTGATGATTTGGCACTGCCGATACGTGCGCTCCCATGGACGATACCGGATAGAAGAAGGATGTGCCATACTGTATTCTTGTGCGGTTTATGGCATCTGTATTGTCACTGCACCATATCTGTGGACTGTAGTAGAGCATGCCTGCATCAAATCGTCCACCGCCACCGCTGCAGCCCTCAAGAAGTATATCCGGATATCTTGTCACCAGACGCTCCATAAAATCATACACTCCAAGCACGTAGTCGTATGCAAGATTTCCTGCATATACATCAGCCATGCTTCTGTTCATATCCCACTTCACATAGTCGATTTTTCCCTGGTCAAACACTGCACAGATCTGGTCGAAAATATTGTCCCTGACTTCTTTTCTCGAAAAGTCTAAAATAAGCTGGTTTCTTGAGCGTACAGGAAGCTTTCCCGGAATCTGGATAGCCCAGTCAGGATGCTCTCTGTACAGATTACTGTCCTCATTCACCATCTCAGGCTCAATCCATATTCCAAACTTCACTCCCTGTGCATGCACTCTGTCGATGAGCTCTGAAAGCGTTCCTCCAAGCTTTTTCTCATTCACAAACCAGTCTCCGAGTGATGAATTATCATCATCTCTCTTTCCAAACCAGCCGTCATCCATGACCACCATATCTATGCCCAGTGATGCGGCCTCCTTTGCAAGGTCTACTATCGTATCGCCTGTAAAGTCAAAGTAAGCAGCCTCCCAGCTATTGATGAGCACCGGTCTTACCTCATGTGCAAATCTGCTCCTGCACACATGCTCACTGATGCAGGTGTGGTACTGATGGGAAAGCTGTGAGAAACCGTCTGCCGAGTATGACATAATCACCTCAGGCACTGTAAAGGTCTCTCCTGCCGCAAGCGGATATGAAAACAGTTCATCGGAAAGCCCCATTAAAAGACGTGTCTGGTTAATCTGATCCTTTTCTGCCTCACATGAGAAGTTTCCACTGTATACAAAAAGCATACCATAGCAGCCTCCTGCATTTTCTGTAGTATCGCGCTGTGCGAGAATAACCGCCGGATTGTACTGGTGGCTTGAGGTTCCTCTGCGGCTTCCAAATGAAAGTGTGCCGTGTCCTAAGCGTGTGCGCTCAAGATTGCGCTCCATGGCATGCTTACCGTAGAATCTGATCACATCATAATCTCCGTAAACCATATCCAGACAGGCAGCATGAGCCTTTTCAATTGTAATATTCCCACTGCCTGTATTTTTAATGAGCACACTTCTTGTGATGACATCACAAGCCTCAAGCACGCCATAAAGCAGATGCACCTCAACGCCTGCGATATCATCGCCAAGAACTATTTCAAGAGTCTGCGCTTCGTCATCAGATGCCCACACTGCCGGAAGTCCCTTCAGAGCGTATTTTCCGTCTCTGATTTCATGACTCTTATAAAGAAGCTCAACACTCTCAGTGCCCTGTTCGTTTTTAATATCAAGCGCAATATTTCTGAAATCGCCTGTGCCAAGAGTCGGATACTCCTGTGGCAGCGTATCAAGCGAATATGTACGATTCATGCCTGCTGCGTAAGGATTGCCTGAAAAGCCTCTGTCAGCATATGTCAGCACATAGTCCATATCACATGTGCTTTTTGCTCCGTAGTACAGATGCAGCAGATAGCCTAGTCTGTCCACCTGCATCTGATATGTGGTGTGAGCTGTCTGTAAAGTAAAAATTTTCTTGTTTGGATTAAATATAATTGCCATAAAATCACTCCATATCATTGTTAAAATAGTGTTTAAAAATTATCCCTTGATTGCACCGTTTGCAACACCGTTTAATATCTGCTTCTGGCAGATTATATAGAATATAAGTATCGGTATCAAAGCCAGAATATATGATGCAAATGCCAGATTGTAGTTGGTTCCAAACTGTGTCTGGAAATTCAGCTGTGCCAGCGGCAGTGTATTCTGTCCTGTTCCTGACATGATGACAAGCGGTGTCATGACATCATTCCAGGTACCGAGTGCTGTCAGGATGGCTACTGTCGCATGCATAGGCTTCATCATAGGAAATACAACTCTCCAGTATGTTGTCCATGTGCTTGCGCCATCGATGTCTGCAGCCTCCTCAAGTGCCATAGGGATATTTTTCAAGTATCCACTATATAATAATACATTCATTGGCATGTAAAATACAAGATATAAAAGGATAACTCCTGCCCTGTTTCCAAGTCCCATCTGCGCAGTCTGCTTTACAAGAGGCATCATGAGAATTGAGAATGGCACAAACATACCGCTTACAATGTAAAGATATATGAAACGGAAGCTCTTTTTCCTTGCCATTCCTCGTCCGATAACATATCCTGCAATCGAATGGATAAGGATTGCAAGAACAATGGTCACAATAGTGATAAGTAAGCTGTTTCCGAGAGAATGCCAGAAATCAGTCACCTTCATAGCCTCTGTGAAGTTTGAAAAGCTCCACTTTGAAGGGAATGAAAGAGCTCCTGCGACATCATTTGTCATCTCACTCGGTTTCTTGAAGGCAATGATAACAGCCATATACAGCGGGAAAAATACGGTTAAGGTTCCCAATATTAAAACGATGGTAAGTACCCAGTTTGATTTTTGTTTTTTCATTATAACTGCTCCTCCTTCTTATTCATAACGCCCATCTGGAATAGTGAAATAGCCACAATTACAACAAAGAAAATTACTGCGTTTGCACTCTGGAATCCAAACTGTCCTCCATCCATACCATTTCTGTAAATCAGGTATGAGATTGACTCAGTGCTCTGCGCCGGGCCACCCTTTGTCAATGACATAATCTGGTCAAATACCATGAGGAAGTTCTTTGTGCTGAGCACCAGATTGATTGTAACAAATGGCATAACAAGTGGAAATGTAACCTTCCAGAACTGCTTCCATTTGCCTGCTCCGTCGAGCATGCTGGCTTCGTAAACATCCTCAGGCACTGTCTGCAGTCCGGATATATAAATGATGGTATTCATGGCAACCGCCTGCCATACCCCGACAATCAGCACACCAATCCATGCATATTTTTCACTCGCCAGAATACTGTTTTGTAAGAAACCGATGTTGAAGGTATTTCCTACTACCGGCAGAATATATGTAAAAATAAAGCTGAAAATGTAACCAATAACCAGTCCGCCAAGGATATTCGGTACGAAATAAATACCTCTTAATGCACTCTTGCCGCGGATATTGCTGTTTAGCGCAACTGCCATTACAAGGCTTAATACATTTACAAGTACAGTTCCTGCAATCGCATATTTAAAGGTAAACAGATAACTCTTTCCGACTCTGGCATCGGTAAACAGGTCTGTATAGTTTCTAAGTCCGACATAATCATATGAGCCATAGCCCTTGTAGTTTGTAAAGCTGTAAATCACACCCTTTATCATCGGCAGTGTGTTGAATGCGAAAAATAAAACCACAACAGGTATCACAACTGCCCAGAATGTCTTGTCTCTATTTGACATTTTCTTTTTCATTTTGCATCCTCCTGTTCCTTCTGGTAATCCTGTACTTCACGAATCAGATCTCTGTTGTAACGCTTCCAGTCTGAATCAAATTTCTTTAAGAACTTCTCCTTTGCATTGTCGCCTGTGTCAAGCAGATATGTCTGAATCATGGCATCCACGCTCATCTCACTTGGATAATGATGATCCTGATAATCCGACATACGGTTGTCCTTTATATACTCCTGCATATCCTTCAGTGTATCCGGTATTGCGAAATCTCCATCCTTGCAGGCAATTCCGCCCTGGTCATCCAGATATGTCTGAATTGTCTCATCGCTGTACAGATATTCAAGCACCTCGTATGCTGCTTCCTTATTTTTGCAGGCCTTCATAACTGAAAACTGTAAATCTATTCCTGAATTTAACACATTGTCAGCCTCATTATCATTTGCCGGGAAAGTAAATGAACCGATATTCATATCAGGATTAACCGACTTAATCTGAGGAATAGCATAGCTTCCTATCGTGTACATGGCAGATTCACCTCTGGCAAAGGCTGTACATGCGTCATTGTAGCTGTAAGCATATGGATTGTCCTCTGCATAATCAAGTAATGTGCGTATCTTGTCGGCAACCGGAGAATATGCCTCCTCAAATGTCGTATTTCCCATATTTACCTGATTACAGGTGTCTGAATCACAAAGACCTACTGCAAGAGCATTCCACGGTGCCAGACATGTCCATGTATCCTTAAAGCCCAGATACAAAGGAAGTGTTCCGCTTTCCTTTATCTCATCGCACAGTGCTGTAAACTCACTCCAGGTTGTAGGCACCTTCCAGCCATTCTCTGCAAACATATCCTTGTTGTAAAGCACTCCTGCTGCATTTGCGGCGTAAGGAAGTGCATAGGTGCCATCCTTTGGAATGAACTCAAGCTCCTTGTCCATATCCAGATATGCCTCTTTTACAGTGTCCACTACATCCAGATCTGAGATATCCTCAAACAAATCTGCATCCAGGAAATTTGAATAATTGATATCTCCACCTATTGCAATGATGTCCGGATAATCCTCACGGATGAAGCGTGTCTTTAAAATAGTCATAGCCTCATTCGGAGATGAGATAGTCAGATGAATATCATCGTGAGTCTCATTAAATTGCTTCTCAATCTTTTCGAAAGCCTTAACAGCCTCCGGCTTATAAGAAACCACCTCAATCTCAGTTTTTCCGTCCGCCCGCTTTTCATTTCCACATCCGGTCAGTCCTGTCGTGCACATTCCGAGTGCCAGCACAACCGCCATAGCCTGACAAATCTTTCTTTTTGCCATATTTTTTCACTCCTTTTCTGTTTTATTTGCTCTTTTTCCTGATAAACCGATTATAACATACCATTATGCATACAATAAATACCCTTATTTTTGCTTTTTTATATCAATATGCTATAAAATATGCTATAATTGCATATAATGTCGCATAAGGATATATTTATAGTATTAATCAATAAGGAGTGACTAACATGGACAAGCTTTCCTTCAATATTTTTCCAAATGTAAATTTCATAGATTTGTGTATGTACCAGTTCGGCCACGAGCAGTGCGAACCGGGACACTCATTTGGTCCTGCCACAAGAAACCACTATCTATTCCACTATGTACTGTCCGGCACCGGCACTCTGATGGCCGATAATGCAAAGGGCATTACACAAACCTACAACATAAAAAGCGGGCAGGGCTTTCTGATTTTTCCCGGCCAGATAAATACCTATATCGCAGATGACAAGCTTCCCTGGGAATACATATGGATTGAGTTTGACGGTCTGCGCGTCAAGGAGGCTCTCACCACAACAGAGCTTACCAAAAATAATCCTGTATATCACACACACTCAAAGGATATCCGCGAAAAGCTTGTTGAGGAAATGCTCTACATCACAAGGCACCCCTCAGAATCACCGTATCACCTGATTGGGCATATGTACCTTTTTCTGGATTATCTGATGCAGTCAGCCAAATCATCAAAACTCGTTCCGGGTGGGAAAATGAGTGATTTTTATATAAAAGAAGCAATGAATTATATCGAGCAGAATTTTCAGAATGATATCTCAATCGAAGATATTGCCGGAGTCTGCGGCATAAACCGAAGCTATCTGGGCAAAATTTTCAAAAATTCCGTTGGACATTCACCTCAGGAATTTCTCATGAATTATCGTATGATAAAGGCCACAGAGCTTTTAAAGCTGACCTCCTTATCCATCGCAGATGTTGGTTCTGCCGTTGGATACGAAAATCAGCTTCATTTCTCACGCGCCTTTAAAAATATCTACGGAGTGGCTCCGAGGGAGTGGAGGAACGAGCATAAATAAGCTCACTGTTCATCCTTCACAAATTCATTTACATTGTCATGGGTCACCTTCTCATACGGCAGATAAACATACTTTTTATCCTCAAACTTTATGTTTTTCATGCTGCCCCCGGTGGCTGCCAGATAAGCAAGCTGAGCCATAGCCCTTGCCTGTCCCTCCTTGTCATTGTAGACTGTTGCCGCAAGCTTCGACTGCTGCACTGCTTCAAGCCCATCGTCTGTGCCGTCCACTCCAAAAAATGCAGGTACATTCGACTCCGTCACACCAAGCTTTTCGTATGCGTCTATCGCTCCGAGTGCCATTGCATCGTTGTTTGCAATAACCAGCTCTATGCTGTTTTTATACTGGCCTATAAGCTGTGTCATACGGTTCTGCGCCTGAGCACGATTCCAGTTTGCTATCTGACAGCTCAGCTTTTCTATCTGAAGGCCGTTATTCTTCATGCTCTCTGTCACACTCTCTGTCCTGACGATGGCATCCTGATGTCCCATCTCTCCCTCCAGGATGACGTACTGTATCCTGCCATCACCGTTTTTATCCACACCCGGATTATTTTTTATATAATCGGCGATGAGTTCCCCCTGCATCTGACCTGACTGCTTTGCCTTGGCCCCGACATAGTACAGCTTATCCCAGCGATTTAAATCCTCATCAACCGGCTCCCTGTTAAAGAAAATAATCGGGATGTCCTTCTCCATTGCAGCATTTATAATATGCGACAAATCTGTTCTGTCTGCCAGATTAATACACAGCACATTGCAGCCGTCCTCTATCATCTCCTGCACCTGGTCATCCTGTGCACGCTGTGAACCTGCAGCATCCATGATTGTCATGCTGATATCGTATTTGTCTGTATCAAGACTTGCGCACTCCTTTTTGAAGGTTTCTATCAGCTCCCCGATAAATGTATCCTTCTGGTCATAGCAGGTCACGCCTATATATATCTGTTTTTTCTCGTCAACTCTTTTGTTGCTGCACGAGACAAATGACAATATCAGTGCAAAACACAGTATCATCATGGTATTTCTTATTCTGCTTCTCATTTATTGTTCCCCCACTACTGGCTGATTGCATACAAAAGCTTCTTGTTTTCTTCATCAAACAGATTTTTTCTGGTAAGAAGCTGGTAAGATACCGGCTTTTCCTCTACTGAATATTTTCTACTGCCACGCAGCATATCGACCAGCCCTACAACACTTTTGTATCCGGCAGCAAATTCATCAGGTGTGATAAGAGCCTCTGTCCAGCCCGAATCGAGATAATATATGGCTTCTGTTGAATTTCCTATCCCATATACCAGTGCACCCTGCAGATTATTATCAGAGGCTTCCTTTGCCGCCTCAACCACACTTGCATCATCTATTGCAAGAACTATGTCAACCTTTCTCTGTGACTGCAGATTTATTTTCTCCCCGGTATCCGAAACACCTGATACAATCCACATCACAACACAGCCGCTCTCCGCGAGAGTATCCTTTATGCCATCAATACGTTTTTTACAGGCATCGGATTCAGTGTTTTCACAATAGACTCCTATTTTTTTACCTGAAAGTGTTCCGTTGTTGTCAGCAAGAAGCTTTTGTGCCAGTTCCACACCCATGCTGTACTGGTCAAACTCCACTGTATTTAACGACTTAAAGCTCTCGCTTCCCGCCTGGTCTCCGACTACCATTATCGGTGTCTTTTTATTTATCCGGATAAGTGTATTAAGGCTTTTTTCTTCTGTTGGCTTGAAAACGACCGCATCAGCTTTTTTGTTTATCTCCTGCTTTATGACATCAATTTCATCTGACATATTGTTCAGATTTTCCTTACTTATCATAACTACATCCACACCATACTCAGAGGCCGCCATTTTCATGCCATATTTAAACGCAGCACTGTGGCTTTCATCCACATCAGCCATCACAACTGCAATACGCTCCGGTTTCTCATTGAGCTTATTGTATGCGATAAAACCTATTCCTATCACAAGCAGTACTCCCAGCAGCAGCTCTGTTATGATGAAGTTTCTCTTATTCTTGCTCATATTTGTCCATTTATTTTTCACTGTCACTCTCACACCTCCCATGCAGCAAGGCAATTGTACTTGCTTCATACTATATGATGCTCCTCAAATTGAAGTCTGTTTTCCTCTGAATAGACAATTGCCGGGATTTTGATTGTCACAACTGTTCCCTCATCAAGCTCACTTTCTATATGCAGGCCATAGCGCTCTCCAAACAGTATCTTTATCCTGTTATTTACATTGACAAGCCCTACTCCCGAGCCCTTCTTGTGAACCCTGTCCGTATTTGTCAGCAAAAGCGGAATTTCATTCTCCGGAATGCCCATTCCGTTGTCTGACACCGTTATGATGATATCCTCTCCCACTTTTTGGCCTCCGACTACTATCTCTCCGAAATCGTCCAGCTCTCTGATTCCGTAATTTAGTGCGTTTTCCAAAATCGGCTGAAGCACCAGCTTCACCGCACAGTAGTCCATTATTTCCTCGTCTACCTCAAAGCTCACCTCAAATTTGTTCTTATAGCGCACCTTCTGAATATTCATGTAGCTTTTTGCGTGCAAAAGCTCATCTCGTACAGGTATTATGGTATGTCCCTTCGACAGACTGATACGGAAAAGCTTTGCAAGCTGCGTAATCATAAACGAGGCCTCCTCGTTTTTGCCTCCTTCAATCATCCATGTGATGGAGTCAAGAGTATTATACAAAAAGTGAGGATTAATCTGGCTTTGAAGCACATCAAGCTCGCTCTTTCGTCTCTCGTTCTGCTCCCATACGACCTTTTTCATGAGCTCATTGTTCTGCTTATATGAATTACGTATAGAGTATCCCAGATGCCGTATCTCTGAGGAACCACCTACATAAATGTCTGCTTCATGGCCATTCTCATACCTTTTCACAGAATCATCCAGCTTCATTATCGGCTTTGAAATACGTATGGATATCACTCTGTTTATCCACACAAACATCATAGCCATAATAATCATTATTACAAAAACAAACTGCTTCACATCCGCCATCTTATTGGTAAAGATGGAGTATGGCATCACACATACAAGCTTCCAGCCTGTGTAGCTGATTGTATCTACCATAATCTTACGATGCACTCCATTCAGATAATCATCATATATACTGTTTTGCGACTTTGCCGCAGCCTCGCTGTTTTCCGGAACATCTCCATCAAACTGTATCTGATGCGGATGGTAAATAATATTGCCCTTTGCATCACACAGATAATAATACTGTCCTTTTCCCGATGTATTTATCCTCTCAAGCATCCTTGATACACTCGAATAATCCATGTCCACAAGCAGCACACCCATCTGTGATTCTGAACCGGAGGTCAGCTCCACGGCACGGCTTGATGATATGACCAGATGATATCTCATGGAACCATCGTCAAACAGATTCTGTACATGAGGTGTTGAAAAATGTATATTTTCCATGCGCTCCATAGCTTCTATGAACCAGTCCTGTTTTGTCACATTCGGGTCCTCCTTTTGGGACACAACAGGCTCTGCAGCTATAAGGCTTCCATACTGATTATACATGGCAATACTGCGCAGATATTCCTTGTTTGACTCATAGAGCAGACTCATGCCATCGTGTATGCTGTCAGACTGCTTTAAAATATCATTCTCCTTTATTACATTATAATACGCCGCATCCGAAACCTGCCTCATATTGACCAGATAGCTTTCCACACTGTCTATTGTCTGATCCATCACCTTATGATTGCTCTCTATGATACTGTCCTGCGATGCATCGGCAAATTTTATATACATCACCACAACTGTGACAAGCATTATTGCAAGCGACAGCAGTGAGAATGAGAGCATTATTATGGATTGTATATTGCCTGATTTATACCTTATTCTTCTCATACTCTGTCCTGTACCTGGATGGGGAAACCCCATACTTTCTCTTAAAAACATAACTGAAATAGTTCGGATCCGCATAGCCTACATTCTGGGCTATGACATAGCTCTTGTCGTCTGTCTCCACAAGCATTCTTGCAGCCTTGTCCATTCTGTAATCAGTCAGATACTCCACAAACGAGCTGCCGGTTTCCTTCTTGAACAGACTTGAAAAATACGAGTTAGATACTCCTAATTCCTTACATGTATCGTCAAGTCCAAGGTCCATACTTCTGTAATTCCTGTGCACATAATCCTTTGCACTGTCTATGAGTGACTTCTTGGAGTTGTATCTGGCATCAGCCATATCATCGTGCAGCCTGCTTGAAAAATCCAAAAGCCACTGCTTGAGCACTACCGGCTCAAAATTGGAGAGCTCATTATAAAGCCTGCCTACACTTCCCGATATCTCCTGCGCATTCAGCTCATTATTGCTCATGAAGTGATATAGCTCACTGATCAACTCCATTACTGCCACATGGTAGTTCTCAAGTGACTGCTGCGACATAAAATTGTGCTGCATATACGCTTCAACAGCCTGTCCCACATCCTCTATCTTGCCGATACAAATCATTTTAAATAAATATGACAGCTCATTTCCCTCATCGCCATCCTTTGATATACGTCGCTGTGGCTCAACCTCTGTCATGTTTATTGCCCTGTTGCTGCCATAAAGCACCCTGTAGGATACAGCCTCCCTCGCACTCTGATAAGAGCTCACCAGCTCCTGTACATTTTCGCACACCTGTCCGATTCCGACCGTCACCTTTGCCCCCATTACATGATTTACATATTTGCAGAATCTGTCGCACTCATCTGTCAGCTCAGAGATATCCTCCTGCTGCACAAGCTGGGCTATCATGACCGTATCACCGAGATAGTTAAAAATCCTGCCATTCCAGCGCTTCTTTAAATCCGTCTGTGCCTGTCTCTCTACCGACACTGCAAGCAGTCTGATATCCATGCCCTGCGGCATCTGACTTGCAGAGGTATGTATGATAATACAGCAGTAATATGGTCCCTCAAGGCTAATCTGATAGTCACTCATGTACCTGCCCAGCTCATTTTCCGGTATGCGTCCCTCGATAAGTGTCGTGTAAAAATTTGACTGCAAAACAGGCAGCGATGCTGCATAATACTGCTTCAATATGTCTGTGTTTTTCTTCTCGTTCAGCTCATCATCCAACTTTGTCTTAAGCTTTTTGAATACCTCTGTGATTTCAGCCAGATTGAGCGGCTTTAGAATATACTCCTCTATCTCGAGATGTACTGCCTCCTTTGCATACTCAAAATCGTCAAAGCCTGTGAATAGCAAGAGCTTCGTCGCAGGAAACCTCTGCCTGATGTTACTGCACAGCTCAAGTCCGTCCATGTAAGGCATACGTATGTCAGTCATCACAACATCCGGCTGCATGTCCTCCATCATCTCAAGCGCCTTGAAGCCATTTCCCGCATGTCCTACCACATGAAAACCAATCTGCTCCCAGGATACCTTTCTCTCGATTACCTCTATTACATCCTCTTCGTCATCAACCAGTAATAATGTATACATTTTATGTCTTCTCCCTGCTATACCGGGTAACTATTCTGAATAGTTACTCTGTTTATACTATATTATACCACATCTGATAAATTCTTTTATAGCTTTACATAAACAAAAGTGTAACTGTTAAAGCAAAAAGCAGAGATGCCACCCTGACATCTCTGCTAATCATTTTGGAAGTATGAAAAAGAATTTTTCTTGCGATATTATTTCTTCTGAACGTATTTCAGACAGTCAAGTGTAACTGCTACAAGAATGATAATTCCTGAGAATACGAACTGAAGGTTTGTATCAATACCAAGGATTGTAAGAGAGTATGTGAGTGCTGTGAAGATACATACACCGGTTACAACACCTGATATCTTACCGATACCACCTGTGAATGATACACCACCAACTACACAGGCTGCGATTGCGTCCATATCCCAGCCCTGTCCATAAGCTGCTGAACCTGAACCAACCATTCTTGCACACTCAAGCCATGAGCCAAATCCATAAAGGATACCGGCCATCACGAATGCGCCGAGAGTTACTGCAAATACTGAGATACCTGAAACTGCTGCTGCCTCCGGGTTTCCTCCTACTGCGTAGAGGTTTTTACCAAATGTTGTCTTGTTCCAGATAAACCATACAATTGCGATTGCTGCTACTGCCCAGATGATGATGGTTGGGAAACCATTTACCTTTGGAATAATCATGTTAGGGATAACCGGCTCAATAGCACCGAATGAAACTCCCTTTGTAGCATATGTTACGATACCGAAGATAACAAGCATGTTGGCCATGGTTGAAATAAACGGATGCATCTTAAACTTCGCTGTAAAAAATCCTGCAATACTTGTGAAGAATGTACAAAGCACGATACATGCAAGTAATGCGATAACCACTCTTGCACCTGTTGGTACTCCTGTAAAGTCAAATATATGACCGAATACAGAGCCTGTATTGATACCCTGATGCATGATGATTGTGGCTGTTGTCATACCCATACCAACCATTCGTCCAACAGAAAGGTCCGTTCCTGTTAAGAGGATAAGTCCTGCAACACCAAGTGCTAAGAACATTCTCGGTGAAGCCTGCTGAAGAATATTCAGTATGTTGTTGTATGTCAGAAGAGGTGTGCCCTTCTTTATCGGTGTTATGACACAAAGCGCTATGAATATAAGTATAATTGCAATATAAAGACCATTCTGTAACAGGAAGTTTCTCCTATTGAACGTATACTTGTAATTCTCCCATTTCTGAGCTCTTTTCTCCATAAATGTGAACTTTGAAAGACGAAGCATATCAATCAGGTGATACTTGTAGCTGTATGCCTCATGCTTTTTGTCCTTGATCGTCTGATACTCTTTCTCGAGCTCAAGCTTCTCATTGGAAATACGATTCTTGTGTACGTAGTTTTCTTCCTTTATCTCAGTGCTGTCTGATGTCTTTGCAAGAGCAGCCTTGTGCTTTTTATCAAGCTCTGCCATTCTCTCATTATGAGCAGCAAGCGCCTCTGCCTTTTCCGCCTCACAGCTTGCCTTAACGGCATTGTAATACTTTGAATCAAAATTTTCCTTTAAATAGCTTTCAGCCTTGGCAATGAGCTTTGAAATCTCATCCTTGTTCTTTGCCTCAACAGCCTTTGCCTTTGCAAGCTCTTTCTCGCAGGCTGCTATTTCTGACTCTTTCTCGCCCTTTGAAAGAGTTTTATCTCTCTTGATGCCTGCTATCGCTGACTGACACTCTACAACCTTTGTAGTTCCGTCTTTTCTGAGTGCATCAATTTCTTTTTGTATTCCACCAACATATTCGTCGATAGGCTGGCGCAGAGCACGCTCCTGCTCAGCCGTTAAAATCTTACTATTAGCCATATCCGTCTTCTCCCTTTATTATAGGTACTTTGCACTGAGTCTCAGCAGTTCTTCCTGATTGGTTTCCTTTGTATTGACAATTCCTGAGAGTCGTCCGTTTGACATGACTCCGATACGATTTGTTATACCAAGGATCTCAGGCATCTCAGATGAAACTACAATGACTGTCTTACCCTGCTTTGCCATATTGATTATCAGCTCGTAAATCTCATATTTGGCACCTACATCGATACCTCTTGTAGGCTCATCCATCATGAATATCTGCGGTCCTCTTTCAAGCCATTTACCAAAGATAACCTTCTGCTGGTTTCCTCCTGACAGAGCCGAAATCATATCCTCCGGTCCCATACACTTTGTGTGCATAATCTTTATCTCATCAGAGGTGGCCTTTGTCATCTTGCTGTCTGAAAGTGCCGGTCCATTCTTATAAGCACCGAGATTTGCGATTGTTGTGTTAAAGGTGAGGTTTCCCTTAAGGAAAAGTCCATTTGCTTTTCTTTCCTCTGTGATAAGTGCGAAGCCATAGTCCATAGCCTCCTTTGCACAGGTGAAATTCATAAGCTGGTTCTTAAAATATACTCGTCCCGCAGCTCTTGTCCTGATTCCGAAAATCGTCTCAAGAAGCTCTGTACGACCTGCTCCGACAAGTCCGTATAGTCCAAATATCTCCCCCTCATGCACATCAAATGTGATGTCCTGCAGATGTGGCTCGTACTTTGTCGAAAGATGCTGTATTGACAAGATTACATCCTTTGGTTTGTTGTCTACCGGAGGGAATCTGTTCTCCAGTACTCGTCCAACCATCGCTGCAATCAGTTCATTCATATTTGTTTCTTTTGTGCTCTTTGTCATGACCAGATTTCCATCTCTAAGAACTGAAATCTCATCACATATCTCAAAAATCTCATCCATCTTGTGAGAAATATAGATAAGTGAAATACCCTGGTCACGAAGCATCCTCATCATCTGGAACAGCTTTTCAACCTCCTGTACCGTAAGTGATGATGTAGGCTCATCCAATACTATAACCTTTGAGTTGTATGATATTGCCTTTGCAATCTCACACATCTGTCGCTGTGATACTGACATATTTTTCATCGGCTGCTCGAGATTAACTGTCATTCCCAGCTTTCTGAATAATTCAGACGCTTCTTTTTTCATGCGTCCCTCATCAATCATACCAAATGAATTGACCGGATATCTTCCGAGAAACAGATTGTCTACGACATTTCTCTCAAGACACTGGTTCAACTCCTGATGCACCATCGCTATTCCATTTTCCAGTGCATCCTTAGGACCCGAAAAGCTTACCTCTTTTCCGTCCAGATATATAGTTCCCTCGTCCTTCTGGTATGTACCAAAAAGACATTTCATCATTGTCGACTTACCGGCTCCGTTCTCCCCCATGAGACCCATTACAGTACCTTTTTTCACATCTAAATTGATGTGGTCAAGAACCCTGTTTCGTCCAAATGACTTGCTCATGCCACGAATCGATAAGATGTTTTCATTATTCTTATCGCCCATACTTCCTGCTCCTAACTCTATATTTGCTGTCGTCTGTATACACTTTATTTTGGGGAGAGATTTTTCCCTCCCCAACTAAGTGCTTTAAATACTTTTACTGGTTCAAAAGAGCTGTATAAGAAGCTGCATTATCTGTCTTAACCATGTTGATTGCGAATGCATCGTACTGGCTTGGATTTCCAAGTCTGTTTGTGATATTAGACTCTGTCTGTCCATCACCACCGATGTACTCAACATCAAGATTTAAGAGATCATCATACTTCTGTAAGAGTGGCTGATATGTAGAGCTTAAGAAGTTATCTGAAGCATTGTAGATATTCAGCCATACCTTCTTTGTAGGGTGCTTTGCTGAATCAAGCTGTGTTGAAACAGGTGCCCATACAACTGTTGAATCTGTGAAATCCTTGTAGTTATCTGCTGTAACTGCTACGTTTAATGCGTAGTAAGATCTCTCATCATCCTTGTAAACATATACATCATCGCTTAATACGTTTCCTGCATCATCCTCTGTGCCGATACCTGTATCAATATCTACACCATCGAGTGCGTTTCTAAGTACACGAAGTGTGAGGTAAGCCTGAACGTCAGCATGCTGGCTGATTGTTCCGCCGTAGCCCTCTGCGATAGCTGCTACTGCATCACTGTTGGCATCGTATCCGAATGTTGGAACCTTGTTGTCCTTTGACCATGCATTGAACATTGACATTCCCATTCCATCGTTGTTAGAAACAACTACGTCGATTGACTCGCCAAATGATGATGACCATGTTCCGATTGCATTTCCTGCTGTAGCTGCATCCCATGTAGCTCCTGCTGAGTTCTTCATCTCCTGTGAAGCAAGCTCTCTTACTACATAGTCTTTGCCGTTTACAGTAATCTTGCCGTCCTGAACCTCGGCTGCTTTTCCGTCTGAGTTTGTTCCTGCCGGTGCACTGTCAATCTCGCCGCTCTTGTCTACGCCTGTTCCAAGAGCTTTACGAACACCTCTTGTTCTTGCAATTGAATCGTTGTGTCCGATATCACCGATTGCAAGTACATATCCGATAACGCCATCCCCATTTCTGTCGATCGTATCGATGTTCTTCTCGATATATTCTTTTACCATTTCTCCCTGAAGTTCAGCTCCCTGATTAGCATCGAAACCTACATAATAGGTATCCTTGTTGTAGTTGAGTGCTGTTGTGTCAAGCTCTCCTGTTGAGCTGTTTGATGGCTGACGGTTGAACCACACAAGTGGCTTGTCCTTGTTTGCAACATCTGATGTCGTTGTGCTGCTTCCCCCTTTCTGTGTATCAGAAGAACCCCCATCTGATCCACAAGCGGCCATTGACGCTGCCATAGCAGCTACCATCATGATTGCAACAAATTTTTTCTTCATATATTTTTGTCCCCCTTTGTTTTGTTGGTAAGGCTAGTATACAAAAATATTTCTGGAATCACTATAGAATATTTTTCGATAAACATTAAAAATTTTACTGTTTTTCGTCATGTAGACGAAAATTTTCTAGTTTTTATTTTTTCGCTACGTCATATTGTTCAGCTTCAACAAAAACGGGCTTTCCGCTTTGTCCTTATTACTTCCTTTGCTCCGTCACTCACAAACATTCCAATCCCTCTTTTCTTATACAAAATTCCTGCATCCACAAGTATATTTATGCCCTTTGCCGCTGTAGACGGATTTATCGCATACAGCTTTGCAAGCTCGTTTGTGCTCGGCACGCGCTCATCCTCCAAAAGCACATCCCGCAGTATGTCGTTTTCTATCATTTCGCTTATCTGAATATAGATTGATTTCTCCTGATTCAGAATTTCATTCACATGCTCCGCCTCTTTTCTATACAAATAGAAAACGTTATACGTATGGCTGTATGTACAGTTTACGTTTGGTATATGGTTAAGTATGCTGTACGTATAAAATACTTAGAACCAGTTGTCAGTGATTGAATGAATTACGGGTACAAAAAAGCACCATTTATAGGTGCTGAAAATAAAGAAAACTATAAGCAATACTTATTGTAGCATGTGTAAATTTACACTTCAATCACAGAGATGTGCCAATATTATGTCATAGCATAATAAAAGGGATTAGATGAACACTATCTAATCCCTAAAGGTTATGGTGTAACGATATTTAGTTTCTCTATTGCAACTTCAGTGTCAAGTACATTATTCTCAAAGAAATAGAAAGTAATTTCTTGACCAGCCTCTAAATATGTAATGTCGAGAGATGATTTGTTGCAATTTAATGTAATATTGGTACCATCAAAAAAATTATTTTTTTGACTGATATCAACACAGATTTTTTTTTGAGAGTTATCTATGGATGTGATGATACCGTTTGAATGGAACCAATGAGTATTATCATCTCCGGAAATAGCATTTTCTTCCATAACAGAATCTCCTTTCATGGAACCATTTTTATGTATGAATATCACAACAATTCCGCTTAATATTAATACAAATATTAGAATAAGTAGTCGCTTTTTTTTATCCATTAAAAGTTGTACCTCGCAAATCAGTCCAGTTTCCAAAATCTAAATTTAAATATCGTACATATTCATTCCAACCATCAAATACCATTAAAGTATGGAGTTGATTTCCAGAGCTTTTGCTTTGTATAGTGGCATATCCCTGAACAGCCATGGAATGACCGGAACGTATGTTATCATCTTCATTAATTATTCCGCAATGAACAACTGCCATATTACCACCATCTATACAATTAGTAAAAAAACGTTAATTAGGATTGTCTACCGTGTTTTGAGAAACTGTTACTCCTTTATCTGCACAGAAGGATACAAAGCCAGGACCAACATTATAGACATCTGTAATTCCATATGTAATTCCATTTGATGTACTGCTTACAGAAGTTCCAGTAGCTTCCCATAATCCTAAATAATCTCCAGATACATCAGCAAAGTTTAGTGCACCGTAATATGCAGCACAAGCATATAATGCGCTGATAGCACAAGCGTAATGTGCTGTCTGATCTTCAATATAATCTTCACTAAAAGCCAAGAATTCGTCTAAATGATTGGTAGTAACAAGATTGTAATTTTCATAAATTGTTTGAATTTACAAAAATACATCAGACCAACTTGATGGATCTTTTCCATCTGAATTTATAGAATATGTGCTTGGATTTATAGATTCAGTTTCTCCGTAATTGTTTGTTAAAGTTCCATTGGATTCATCCACAAGTCCATAGGTAAACGGTGCAGTTTTAATAAGTGGTGCATTGTTTAATGAATATGTGCTTTGGGTCGAAGATGCAATAATATCATATGGACTTTTAGCATTTGGGCCAAAAGAATATTCTGAGATAAGTGAGGAGCCGGTAGTATCAAATATGACATATCCATAAGGGGTGCTGTTGTAATAATAATTAACAATATAACCAATAGCTTTCCCTGTTGATTCATAAAGCTTTATTGGATTAGCAGCAGATAAAGATAATTCGGTATAGGCTCCTTTGGCAAAATTTTCTGCCATTTTTAGAAGCACCTACTTTTCATCTTTAAGAATCCTACGTTGCAGAATTCTTACCGCTTTTTAATCAGGAGTGCGCACTTGTTCCGCAATTACCTACTTGTTGTACTTTTTATTATCGTAACTATCCAGAACCACCACACACATTCGCAAAACCGCACGATATTTGTACTTTATCTGCACTCTGTTTAGCATCGCTGCTACACAGCTAATTTCGCTCATATTTGCGGTATGGTTGCATGGTTAACCACTCAAGTAACTAACCTATGAACTTATAATCTGTCTCTTATACACATCTCCGAGCCCACGAGACACTGAGCGATC
>ENA-UAEC01000158-UAEC01000158.1-human-gut-metagenome-genome-assembly--contig:-NODE-158-length-22228-cov-12.647454_pt1 | contig 22228 bp, 17 predicted proteins | sample MGYA00244271_ERZ654267 | MGnify/ENA primary metagenome ERZ654267 (study PRJEB26926, sample SAMN06165132) | human gut metagenome | biome: ENVO:00009003; feature: ENVO:2100002; material: ENVO:00002003...
TTCGAAGAGAAGTACCTGCACACTGTCTGATCTCATTAGTCTTAATGCAGTGCTGTGCGCTTAAACAGCGTGCAGTTGCGGTGTTATCACTGTATCTTCAGTCAGCGAGTCCATACCCCCAGAGAAACAGGTATGGAAGCACGCGACCTCGGTCGTGTGAGACTTCACGACACAATAGAAACGGCACTTAGGAATTGGTGACATGTTTATATGTACACTTAAAAACCATAGACACTTTTTCATTTGCTTAAAAATACTGAAAACTATATAATAATTGCATTGGAGGGAAAACGATGCAAAAAATTTCTGTAGCAATTTTAAATGATATTATCAGATATTTAGATAATGATCTGATTGAATTTTATACAGACAATTATCAAAAGAATAAATATTTAAAAGAGTCGTTGTTTGATTATGTCTCCTACTATGTACAAACAGACATTCTGGATAAGGATCCGGAAGGACTATCCAAGCTGTTGACATTAAAAATGAGAGCAAGAACTAGACGAAAGACGCGTTATTTGCAGAAATGTAAAGATGATGTTGATCTATGCATATGGGAACATACAGATAATCTTGAAAAGTTTTTTGCACGAAATAAAGTATACTCATATACTGCATTGAATGCAGAGCAGAGAGCAACAATTTATGTAAATCAGACACTTGACGATATTATAGCAGAGTCATTGAAGCTTGTAGAAATTTGGTCGAAAGATGCCAAATCTAAAATGATTAAATGTCCCGGAACAGAATACATTACCGATAAAACAAAATGCAGCTATTTTGAGAACGATCTTTTGATAAATATATTACAAGTAATTAAAGAAAGATATCATTCTGACTTAAGTAGTCAGACCATGACATATTTAGATTATCTTGGTGATAAATCTATTCTTAGCGCATCAAGTACAAAGTTTCCGTTGAATGAAACTGGTGTGACACAAATTGAGATTAGAGATCCAATTAATTCTAATATAAAGACAGTGATTACTTATGATGGTACAAGTGCTGCTAAATATTATACATTATTAGATACGCTTGACGTAAATATAATCTCATACATAACGAATAAATCCATTCAGACTATCTCTGATTCAAGATCTATTTTGATTCCAGAGTCGGATTTGGTAAAAGCTGTTTTATTAAAAAATGGAACAAACCGTATTCTCTCGCAGAGAGATAGGGAACGCGTTAGGGATCATATTTATAAACTTCAACATACAAGATTAGATGTATATCAGAATGACACAATCATTGCTTCCTATGGTTTGCTAGGCGATACTAAATTTTCACAGATCAATGGGATCAATTATATAGAATCATTTTCTAATCAGTATATAACAAAACAAGTTGAGGATGGTCTAATTACGCGATTACCTACTTATGCTGTAGATCGTCTCGATGATAACACGGCACAATTACTGTATTTACCGTTAATGCAACAGCGCTATAAGATCTACAGACTTATTAGGAATAAAGAGTATTCTTCCAGTAACGATTATACAGTAATTTTTAAAAGGATTGATTTTTCAAGATTTTTGAATTTTTCTAATTGTACAGTGACAAGAGAAAAAGAAATGATAGAGAATGCTTTACAGGATTATGTAAATAAAAATCTTTTTATAAAGGAATTTAAGTATTCAAGAGTACAGGATGAATATAAAATAATTTTTTATGAGCTTTCTGAAGAAGAAATTGCTGACATTGAATACACATTTTATAATCAGGATCCTGCAAAGATATCTAATATGATTGTTGGGAATGTATTATCTCCTAGTATAGTAGATGTTTCGGCAGCAAGTGCTATAGAAACAACATTTACTGATAATGATCTAATTGGATGAAAATATAATTTAAAAATGAAAAATGAAACCTTCGGTTGAACTTACCGGAGGTTTTTTTGTATAAAAACTTTATCTCATATTCTTTATGAAACAAATTTCAGAATTGAAGGGAGAAAATGAGATGAGTAAAGCAGATGAAGTATTTGTTGCCATGTGCAGCGATATCTTAACAAATGGAACAGACAATAAGGGAGAGGATGTGCGCCCGGTATGGACGGACACCAATGAGCCGGCGTATACGCTTGCAAAATTTGGTGTTGTCAACCGTTATGATTTGTCAAAGGAATTTCCGGCAATAACGCTTCGGCGCACTGCCATCAAGACTTGTACGGAGGAAATGTTGTGGATATGGCAGAGAAAGTCCAACAATATCCATGACCTACGCAGTACTGTGTGGGATGAGTGGGCGGATAAAGAGGGTTTTATCGGAAAAGCCTATGGGTACCAGCAGGCGAAAATGTATGGGTATCCGGAAATCACGATTGAGGGAATTGTAAAGGCATTTCCAGACGTAACGATGCTTCCGTATTTTAACGGAAATTCTAGTGCAAAGACACTCGCGGTCGTTGGCTGTACGAATGAACACGGTCAGTTTACAGGTCGTGTAATTGGGGAAAGAAATGGAGATATCTGGTACATGACGCAGATTGACAAGGCAATTTATGATCTGGTCAACACCCCGTTCAGCCGCCGCATCATTGTTTCCATGTGGAATCCGGAGGAACAGAAAGATATGCATTTGGCTCCATGTGCATACGAAGTCACCTTTATGGTGACGGAGAAAAACGGGGAAAAATATCTGAATGCAGTCTTAAACCAGCGTTCCAATGATCTGCTTGCTGCCGGTAACTGGAATGTGTGCCAGTATGCAGTTCTTGTGCATATGGTTGCAAGACATGTCGGAATGAAAGCCGGAGAGCTGGTGCATGTGATTGCAAACGCTCATATTTACGATCGACATATTCCGATTGTGAAAGAACTGATCAAAAGGGAACAGCATCCGGCACCGGATTTCTGGTTAAATCCTGAGAAAACAAGCTTTTATAGTTTTACGGAGGATGATGTCCGTCTGGACAACTACCAGACGGGAGAGCAGGTGCGGAATATCCCAATCGCTGTCTGATACAATTTCATAGCAATTTTAAGAGGAGTCTTTTAAGGCTTCTCTTTTTTTCATTTCATATTGGTATTGAAACGTAAACATATTGATTTGAAAGGAGAAAGAATATGAAAAGTATAGATACAGCAGAGTTGAAGGAGAGCGCGGATATCGTTTCTGTTGTGGAATCGACAGGAAGCCCAGTTCACAATGGAGAAAATATCCTTTGTCTGTGTCCTTTCCATAATGACCGTCATCTTGGATCGGCCATGTTTGATAAAAAGACCGGATATTTCCACTGTTTTGCATGCGGAGCTGGAGGAAAGGGGAATACTGTTGATATCATCCGATATGTTCAGCAGGCGATGAACCTTGATTTTCGGGAATCCTGTGAATTTGTTGCAGAGTCATCATTTTCGGATATAAGCCAGTTTGAGACCGAATCGGAAGCACCGGATAAAAAGTTTCAGCGTATGAACCGTAAGCGTTTGAAAGAACTGAGACTTGCCGGGGAAGAAAGGTGTGAGCCGGAATTTGATCCGAAAAACACGCAGGTTCCGGATGGCGATATCGTCAATTTTGTCACAACAAAAGAAGAGGTAATGGAATATGAGAAAAAGGGATATTCTGCACAAAAACAGTGGCAGGAGATTGACGGTACAGTTGTTCTTGCTGGATGGCTTATTTACCAGAGGGTAAAAATGTCTACGGCGAAACTTGCCATGGAAGATCCGGAAGCCTTTGCAGCTCTGTGCGCGTGGAAAAAACAGGAATTGCTTTATGAGATCAAGGAACAGGAAAAACAAGTAGAAGATACCGTTTTTGACCGTGATGAATATAACGATCTTATGAAGATCCTGAAAGCCCGTGAACAGCAGGTAGCAAAATTATAAAAATTTAAGGGTTTCTCTAGTTGGAGGAACCTTTTTCTTGGGAAATTTAAAATTCGTTAAAATGTGTATTTTGTTGCATTTTTACTTAAGGGATGCATGGGGTTAAATCTTGATGTTGTGCGTGCTTTATCATTGCTTTTATTATGCGTCCTTACGCGGGGATGTATATGGATTGAAAAGTTTTTTAAAAACATTTCAAAATCTTTTGACGATTTTCCAGATGGCGCAATATGTATCATGTAAAGGTCATAAACCGAGCTGCCAGGGTTACCGGCTGGCATAAATCCTTTCGATATTTGTTTACGTTTCCGGGTAATACCCGGGAGGGATAGTGAGGACGCAGCGTAAGCTGTTCTGGGTCCGACTCCCGGATATCCCTTTTCACTACCGCATATGGTTTTACTTTTTTGTATTTTCATTCAACCGTCTGCGGTCTGTGGGATTTCCCACTGAACTAAAATAACGATAACCGCCAGATTAACAGCAGCGTGCGTTGGCGTGGGAACTATCGGCGTACTTTGTAGACTCCTTTCGTGCTTGGGCGCTTTTGCGTCGGGCAAAAATACTTCTCCTTTCGGGGAGGGGTATGGGACAGCAGGTTGTATGGTAAGCACCACCTCGGGTTCGAGTCCCGGGTGTCCCATTTTGTCTCAACGGAATTCGTTGGACATTAACATGGCTTCGCAACCATTAAGATAAGGCGTATTACTGCGGAAAGCGTTTTGTGTGTTTTGGTTTCCGTGGTTGAGTGCCTCTGTAGAGAAGATGTATCTCGCCTGCCAATGGAAGATCATGTTGGTGGGAGACCGCGAGTGGTAACGTGCCGCCGGGGGCGCAAAGCACAAACTTAATTTTGGACCGTTAGCTCAGTTGGTCAGAGCGACCGGCCATTTTGAAAATTGAGAGGGGAATAAGATGGAGAATTTGCTGCTTTTAAGAATTTTGGGAATTACAGTAACATTTGCGTTTCTGGTGTATCAGGTGTATTTGTGCCAAAAATATCATGGCTGGGAAGCTTCGGCCTGGCACAAAATCTTTTCGGTCCTGTTTGCGGCTGTAGTGGTTGGAATCCTTGTGGTTGCAATTTCGTATGCCGATTAAGACGGGCTTAAAGTTTTGCAAATTCTGCCGTTCATTCTTTACCACGGGTTCAATGATTTTAAAACGACAGGCTGGAAAACAGGAGAAGTTCCAGCCTGTTTTTTTTATCTCATATTCTTGATGTAAACAAAATTTTACCATCGAAAGGAGATTAAAAATTATGAAAGGACAAGAAATAACAAAAGAAGAAGTGTTGGAACTGAGCGGGCAATATAACAGCTCATTCCATAACCATACTGAGGTGAGCCTTGGTGATGGAGTTACAACAGCAGAACAGCTCGTAAAGCGTGCCGTTGAGATTGGGGCAGAGGTAATTGGTGTTTCCGATCATGGCAACTGTGCAAACTGGCTTCCTGTTTATAACGCTGCAAAGGCAGCCGGAATCCGATCTGCACTGGGAGTTGAGGTATATCTTGAAAACGAGCAGAATCCTGGAAGATATAACCATTTCCTTTGTACTGCAAAAAACTACGAGGGAATCCAGGATATCAGCCGTCTGGTATCAGCTGCAAACCGTAACCTGCAGAAACGTCGTAACGGAGATATGATTCCAGTTGTAACAGATCAGATGTTAAGCAAAATTGCAACCGGAAATGTAATCGTAACAAGTGCCTGTATCGCCGGACCTGTTGCAGATCCGCTTATGGATTGGGCAAGGGTTGATCGTGAGATTATAAAAGAAGTCAAAAAGATGGAAAAACTTGAAATTCCTGCGGAATCTGTCAAAGCTGAAAAAGTAGTTGCAAAATTTGATGATGAACTTGGGAAAATCAGGGATAAAATCAAGTGGCTTCGCCCACAGACAAAAGTTCCATCCTTTAAAAAGACGGAAAATAAAATCGCAAAGATGGAAGAGGGCGCAGATAAAGCGTTTCTACTGAAATCTCTGGAGAATGAAAAAACAGAAGCGGTAGAAAAAGCTGAAAGAGCAGCGAAAGAACTTGAAAAACTGAAGACTGAAATTGATGAAATCAAACAGTCTGATGATTACAAGGATGCAAAAAAGCAGGTAAAGAAAGCTGTTGATATCCAGAAGAAAATTGATTGGTATAAGGAGAAGATTGAGGAGCTGGAAGCGTCCAAAAAAACAGAAGATGATATGATGCACGAAGCAATAAAGATCGCCCGTCATTATCAGAAGCTTTTCGGTGATGATTTTTATATGGAAGTCCAGTACCATGGTATTCCTGCGGAGTCGTTTGTTTACCCAAGAGAAGTAAAAGTTGCCCGGGAGCTTGGTATCAAGCTGATCGCCGCAAATGATTCCCATATTCCAACAAAGGAATATATGGAAGTCCGGACGATGCTTGAAAACATTCGTTATATCAAGAATGCAAAAGAGTATAAGAAGGAACAGGTTGGCGATTCGGAGTTGTACATTAAGTCTGGAAGAGAGGTTGCAGAAGCACTGCTTCAGATCCTTGAACCTGATGAAGTGCTGGAAGCATTGGAAAATACAAAGGCGGTTGCTGATCAGATCAATATTGTATGGTCTGATAAAAAGCATTACCCAAGTTTTGAAAATGCAAAGGGATTACTCCGCAGCTATTGTGAAAAAGGCGTCAAGAAACGTTATCCGGGATGCTTTACAGCAGAAATGCGTAAGCAGATGGAGTACGAGCTTGGGGTGATCGACCAGATGGGATATAACGATTACTTCTGTGAAGTAATTGATTTCATCAAATACGCCAAAGACCACGCACTTAGAACCGAAGATGGAAAGTTTATCTCTGTAGAGATTGGACCTGGACGTGGATCGGGTGCCGGTTCTATCGTATGCTATCTGACAGGAATCACGGAAATTGATCCAATGAAATACGGATTGAAGTTCGAGCGATTCTTAAACCCAGACCGTGTATCCATGCCGGATATTGATACCGACTTTTCAAAACATGCGAGAGAAATTACGATCAAGTATGTAACAGAGAAGTATGGTTCTGCATCCGTTGCCGGTATCATGACAAGAAACAGCATGGGCGCAAGAAATGCGATCGATTATGCTGCCAAAGTGCTTGGACTTAAGAACTGTAGCGAGAAGCGGACGTATGTGCCACTTGCTACATCCATGAAAAAAGTACTACCGGATAAGCCGGATGTGACACTGGTAAAATACAGAAGCGTCATCGAAGAAAGTTTCGGAGGAAATGAGATCGCAATGGAAATTCTGCGCAGAGCGGAACTTCTGGAAGGTCTTACCACATCTTTCGGGAAACATGCGGCTGGAATTATCATTGGAGATGGATCAGCACTGGAAAATTATATCCCGATCATGTGTACGGTAGATAAGGATGATGAAAAATCCTTCGTCATTCAGGCAGATATGGTACAGGCGGAAGCACAGCTTGGTTTTATCAAGATGGATTTCCTTGGGCTTAAGAACCTAAATATTATTTCCTATTGTATGCAGGAGATCATGAAGAATAAGGGGGAAGTGATTGATCAGTACCACCTTCCGTTCGAGGATGAAGTTTTTAAAAATATTTTTGCAGAAGGCGATACGAACTTTGTATTCCAGTTTGAGTCTGCAGGCATGAAGAGAATGTTAAAAGAATTCAAACCAACCTGTTTTGAGGATATTATCCTTCTGGTTGCATGTTACCGTCCGGGCCCAATGCAGTTTTTGCAGGATGAGGGCAACAGCGTAAATGTAATCAAGGTAAAGAATGGCATCACTCCGGTAACTTATCTTGTACCGGAGCTCGAACCGATCTTAAAAGATACCTACGGGGGAATCATTTACCAGGAGCAGGTTATGACGATTTGTGTGCAGCTTGCCGGTTATTCGATTGCGCAGGCGGATGAAGTCCGCCGGTATATGAGCAAGAAGAAGACGGATAAGTTGGAGCATGAGAAGCCGGTATTCATTTATGGTGACGAAAGCCGCGGCATTCCAGGATGTGTGGCAAAAGGAATTCCTGCGGATAAAGCGGATGAACTTTTTACCATGATGGAGGATTTTGGACGTTATGCGTTCAACAAAGCCCACGCAGCCTGCTACGCACTTGTTTCTTATAACACTGCATACCTGAAGTATCATTATTTTAGAGAGTATATGTGCGGTGCCATGACAGAGCAGGGAGATAAGACTGCGCAGCTCGTGGAGGACTGCCGTAAACGTCACGTACGGATCTATGCACCGGATATCAATATCTCTGATGTAAATTTCCATTTATATCAGGATGGCATTATTTTTGGACTCACAAACATCAAGCAGGTGAATAACTTTGCTGAGAAGATTGTTGAGGAAAGAAAAGAAAATGGTGTATTCAATTCTATAGAAGATTTCGTACAGAGAATGCGTCCGGATGCGGGAGCTCTTGAAGCTCTTTGTATGTCAGGTGCCATGGATGTTTTTGGTATTGACCGTGCAGTGCTGCATGATTACTGCAAGAAGTATTCCGAGTGTTACAAAAATGAACAGGCATGCAGAGAAAAACTGGAAAGCCTGAATGCGGTTGATGTTACTGGTTTTGACGAGAAAGAAACCAAGAAACATAACGGGTCTGTAAAAACAGCAGAAGACAAACTTGCAGAGGCATCTCGTGAACTTTCCGAAGTTGCATACGATCGTTCCCTTGTAATGGAAACCTCTGAAAAACTGGATGGAGAGATGGAATTTCTCGGACTCTGGGTATCAGGAAATCCTCTGGATGATTATAATCTTACAGGATATTCCACATGCGATGTGGAAGAGGGGAAAGCGACGGTTGCGGGAATTGTTTCCGGACTTAAGACCATGCAGAGAAAATCGGATGGTTCCGTAGTGGGAATGAAATTTACCTTAACGGACAAAGATTCCGGTAAAATCAGCGTTGTGATCTTTAACAAAAATTACGAGGAAGTGAAGGACATCCTCAAAGACGGAGCGGTTCTTGCTGTTGAAGGCAAAATTCAGGACGACCCGGACTGGGGAAAGCAGATGACGTCATATTCAGTAGCTCCGATTGCCAAAAAGGATACTTACATTCTCTTTACCGTAAAGGATTACGAGGAGAAAGCAAAATTGTATGATCTGCTCCAGGGTTACAAGGATGTTTCTGGATGTTGTATTCTGATTTTTAATGAGATGATGCAGGAAACACAGTCTGCATCATTCCGTGTAAACAAAGATATTTTAAACCGTCAGTCTGTAAAAGCAAGAATGCTTCCGATGGCTATGGCGGGTTAAAAATTATTGAAATGGCTGCCTTTGGGCGGCCATTTTTTTTACGGGGAATAAGGTTGATATTTTTGTATTTCATATTGATGGTAAGAAGGAAAACGGGCGTTATTTAACAATCGTCTGTGTTCTTTCTGACTACCATCACAAGATGATAGTCGTTAAGATTTCTTCTTTCAATCGTGAATGTTTACAACCTTGGAACGCGAAAGTGTTCAGGGAACAGTGCTGGCACACGTACCGGACAGGAGACTGCCTGGTATTTCCGGTTCGATTCCGGAATGTTCCCTTTGCGCGGCATCTGTCGCGCATGAATTTCTAATTTTTTTCATAATCAATTATCTCTTTTAAATAACGGTTCAATCGCCAGGAAAGGATCGGGAGATTTATCTTCCGTGCCGGACTGTGCCCGTGCATTGGCGTCAAAGAAATCGGTGTACGGCTTTCTCCATCTATCCCCGCGTGTTCTTCGGAATATGCGGGGCTGGTTGTATGTTTGGGAAGATGTTTTTTTTATTTCATATTGTGAGTGTAAATAAAAAACGCAATCGAAAGGAGAAATTGTGACTATGAGAAAAGAAAATTGGATTCCGGTTAGTTCTGGTTTATTTCCAAATGAAATGGAGGATGTACAAATAACGTTTATTGGATGGAATGATAATGAGCCTTATTGCAATGCATTTGCGTACCGAAAAGAAGGCAAATGGTATTGGTCATTAGATGATTATGAGGTTAAAGTGGAAATTACGGCATGGAAATATAATTGTGAACCTTATAAGGAAACATTGAGAGGGTAAATTTAATCCAAAACCGTCGGAATTTCCGGCGGTTTTTCTTTACACAGTCCGGATATTCTGGTATACCACAGGTATACTTTACACACTGCTTCATCCATGGTAAGATAAAACCATCAAAAACAAACAGCGCAGGAAGCGCAGAAAGGAAATGAGTCATGAGAACAGTATTTATGAACTTTGAATTGCATTGTGAACGATTACACTCTGCAGATGAACTCCATCTTGAAGAGTTAAAAGTTGTGCCTTGCAGTTTAATGCCGTAAGTACGCCCGGATCTTTTCTTTTCCGTGTATTACCGTTTCATTTTCTGCCAAGGCAGGGAATCGGAACGGTATTTTTATATGCAGAATTTTTTGAAAGTACCGTATTACCGTTTTGGAGTAGTACGGTACTTTTGTATTTTGGGAGGAAAAGATCATGCCAACAATTGATATGCCGGCAACAGGAGAGAATATTAAGAAAATAATAGCGGATAGCGGAATGGGTATCCAGAAAGTGCAGGACGCATTTGGATTCCGGACACCGCAGGCGATATACAAGTGGTACCGGGGAGCAGCGATGCCAACTGTGGACAATCTGGTGATTCTGGCATCGCTGTGCAAAGTCAAAATCGACGATATTATCATCGTTAATAAATAATAAACGTTCCATCAAACTAACAGGAATAGGTGGCCGGCCTTTCAAGCCGGAGATGCGGGTTCGAGTCCCGTTGGGACGATTTTGGTCCGTTGGACAAAAGGAAAAGTCGCGTGCCCCTCAAGCACGAAGAACAGGTTCGATTCCTGTACGGATCAGTGTGTGTGTAGCTCAAATGGCAGAGCAGCGGATTGTGATTCCGCGGGTTGCGGGTTCAAGTCCCGTCATGCACCTTACTGCATCAGTGGCGGAAAAGGAATAAGCATGCGGCTTAAATCCGCACGCCGGAATGGATTGAGGAGTTCAACTCCTTTCTGATGCACTTTTTCTCCGCATAGTTCAGGGGACAGAATACCCGGCTACGAACCGGGAGCCGCAGGTTCGATTCCTGCTGTGGAGATTAATGTCGGAATGGCGCAATGGAAGACGCGGGATACTCAAAATATCTTTCCTGCGGGTTCGAATCCCGCTTCCGACACTATGCCGGTGTATCCGAAAGGCACAGGAGCCTGCCCTAGAAGCAGGTGGCGAGCAGCTTGTGGGTTCGAATCCCGCCGCCGGCATTACAAAAAAAAGAGGGAAGCAATCCCTCTTTTTCTTGTGTTTTCAGCTATGTACGGCAAACCTCTTTTCGATGTAGTTGTATACACGGATCTGGTTGCCATATTTTTCGGCAAGCTTAAAATTGGTGGCTGTACCACGGCTTTTTCCATTCCAGAAAGCAAGTGCCCCGCGGTTTGGGAAATGCGAGATAAACCGGTGCATCTGTTCGTTCCGTACAGGTCCTGCTTTCTTCCCAAGATTGTCCCAGTCTGCCTCCATGACGATCAGATGGTAGCCGTGTTCCTTGGCGTAGCGTTCTGCCATCTGATCGGCACCTTTTGCGCCACCGGAAACAATTATAATTTCCTGATCCTGTTTGGAAGATAAAGCTTTGTCAACGATTTTGGAAAATGTCTCGTAGTCATCGTATGCCCGGCTTCCTACAATCAGACAGAAGAAAGTCATAAGTTCATCAATCTCCATGGCGTACTCATCTTCCCCTACCGGGCAGACCGTAGTGCGTCCAATGGCATGATTCATGTCATCCATGGAGAAGATGCAAGGTTCTACATACTCCGGGCAGGTTTTGTGGCTGCAGATAAACAACATCCTATCTTTCCTCCTTTTCTCTGATTACATCCCCAATGGTATATTCCCCGTTTTCCAGTTTAACACGGAACAGCTTCCGTGCGGAATAATCTTTGACGGTAAAACTTTTGGCTGGAAATCCTTTTTCGATAAGGCGGGTCTGGATGATCTTGGGCAGCTCTTTCTTATCGCTGGCAATAAAACCAACGCATGGTTTCTGCATGGCACTGAATACAACATATCCGTTCCATGTAAAATCTTCCCATTCCTTCCTTAAAAACCGGTACGTCTCAATTACAAGTGCGGCGTTTAATTTTCCCATAAGGTACATTGCATCGTCACTCTCGCACAGAGTTTTCATACTCCCAATGTGGATGGTTTCGTCCGCTTGTCCGGGATTTCCTGACAGATTTCCACGGATACGAAAATCAAGGTAAATCCCCTCATTTCCGCCGTAATCAATACTGATCTCTGGGGAAAACTGGTCAGATCGGATTTCCTGTTCGCTGGATGAAGCAAGAGAGTAATCAATGATTTCTTTGATGTCCGGGTGCTCGTCCAGTACTTTCTCTGTAATGGTGTCGAAAAATTCTTTTGTGGTGTATGGTTTCTTTCTCATAATATTTTCTCCTTTCGGTTTTAAAATTTGGTTTACATATTTAATATGAGATGGGAAAACTGTTCCATTTTTTTCAGAGTGGTTAAAGGTTTCCCAAAAATAAAATAAAAAACTTTTCAAAATCCTTTGACGATTTTTCAAATGGCGCAATATGTGTATTGTATGGGTATAAAAGAACGCTTTACAAAATCCCAGCCGGCTGTACGGAAGGACATGATGTGTAAGAAAAACAGCGGTGTTAAGCGGGGGGGGGGGAAAAGTAGGAGATATCTTTAAATTAAAAATGGAGGTGACGGGTTTCATGGAAACAGATTGTATTATTGCCTTAATTGCGGGAATCATGGTTCTCGTAAGTGGGAGTGTTATAGGATTTTACTCATGGGATAAGGCATATGGTGGGCGGAATGTAATAACAGGTATTGGAGTGATGGTCCTGGGTGCTGTTCTAATAGCGGGTTCTTTTAGTGCAAACAATTCTGCAAAAGAGCGAAAGGCTCGTGAGTCAGAAGTAGTGGAAAAATACAAAGAGGGAACCGATTTGTATATCAATGGCGTGAAAAAGGATAACATCGACTTAAACGGTGTCAATCTGGATAACTACGACATTACTGTAGAGAAAGATAAGATCTACCTTAAAGAAAAATAGAAAGGAGAAACCGGGAAAATTCCGGGGTGAAGAGACTATGTTAATGTATATTACAACTTCCGAAATGCTTGAGGAAGAACGTATGCAGGAAATTCTGCGCGCGGATACAAAGAAGGAAAGAAGGCTGTGTCTGTTCTGTAAAAAGGATGACACGTTTTCTTTTGAAGATGTTGCGGGGCTGCTTCCGGCAGCAAAGAAAATGGAAATCCTGCCAAAATGCTGTGCTTCGAGCGAAGATATGCTTTTACAGATTGGTATGATGGCAGCTCAGAAAAAGAACTCTGATTCCGTTTTTACGGTTCTGCCAACGGAAGAATTTGATGAGACGCTTTCATTGTATGGAATCGAGAGATACGATGGGAAAACACAGAAAACGTCAACGGGGTCTGTAAAGAGACAGTCACGGAAGAGGAAGGAAAATGAAAAGCCGCGCGCTGTACAAACGATATCTGATTGTGACCCAATGATGGATACATCGATGAATCCGCCGGTTTCCCTTCATGTAAAAACTGATGAAAAGATTGATCCGGCTGATGATTTAGCTGGTGAAGATATTCCGCGTCCAAGCATTCCGGATAATTCAACAGACCGGAAGATTTTTCTTTCTATTTTGGAAATGAAAGCATCAGATGCTGGATTTGATGGAACAGATGAGAAATTTGCGCTTGCTATTGCAGATTGCATGGAACAGTTTGAAATCAACAAACGTCCACTCAAACCGGCAATTTTTCAGAAATTCGGGGAAGAAAACGGAGAAAAGGTATACAATCAATTGAAAGAGAAGTATGTATATCTTGTTAATTCCCTTACCTGCAAAAAACAGGAAAAGTGATTTTACGGAGGAATTCATGTTTGAACAAAATACATTGATTTTTGAAAAGACAGGAAAAGATACACAGGTTCCTGAATGTACGGGAATAAAAAGTATTGATCAATTTCAGTTAAAAGAAAAAATCCACCATTTTGTTAAGAATAGTACAGATAAAGTGCAAGTGATCGTTGTCGATACGGAAGGCGATTTATTGTCATTAACGGACACGACGGATAGCAATATCATTTCCAGAGAAATTGGGGATGGAACTATTTTGGAATTGATTCCGTATTTTGGAGAGGATTTGACGCTTTCTATTTTAAGCAATTTGTCGTTTGTTGTTGCTTTGTGCGAACAGCTGTGCAACGAACCGATTTCGCCACGTTCCGTGAGCGTTATGAATATGGCGATAAACAAGCTGTACGAACAAAAAAGGACTACCCCAAGTATGTGTGAGTATCTTAAAATATTGGGTATATCCAGAGACAATCCGGAAATTAAGCATATTTGTGAATGCATCAAAAGTGTATGCCGACCTGATGCGAAAAAAGTTTCAGGTATCTCCTTGAAGAAAAAACTTAATATTTATGATTTACATGCAGTTTCACAAACTGACCTCGGTGCGGCTTATATTTTCTGTCTTTCGGATATTTTTCATCAAATTCAGAAAAATTATCCAAATGGCATTAGAACATGTGTATATTTAAACGGCGTGCAAAATTTACTTTCATTTGAAAGTAGCGCAGATGTTCTTGTAGGTATATTAAAAAGAGCACGGCCTTTCAACGCATGTATTTACTGCGAAGTTAGAAACATGAGTGATTACATGGGGACATATGGCGGAGAGAGTTCAATGTGTTGTTTCTCTAACATTTTTGAACTCACAAAAAATTAAGTTGGTGTGCTATGGCACATTTTTTAAAATTTCTTTGGATTACTTGACGGTTTCTAAAATGGCATAATATATATATCGTAAGAAAAAAACTGTGTTTCCTAATTGGAGGAAGAAATTAAAGGCTCGATTCCTTTTGCAGTTTAACTCTGTTCGAACGATACAAGAACAGAGATCTTATTTATTGTCCTCAATTTTTGGGCGGTTATCCGTCCGGCATCCATCCGGTGGGAGGAGCACGGAATGTAAATTCTGTGTAGGGGTGGTTCGACTCCATCTGGATGTCATTCTGTAGGTCCCATATAAGCCTACAGAACTTTTCCTAATTACTTACATCCAACGCTGCTGTGGCAGGACATGTTTGTGTGTTGCGGGAATCAAAACCCGCCGTTGGTTTACTCACCAGGGAAATACATTTTCCGGAAACCTAAACCTTGCAACTATTTCCGGGTTCGACTCCCGGCTGGTGAGCTCGGAGGGTATATGCTCTCCAAACAACCATTGACGATATGGCTTTTGGGATTCCTCCGTCTGCAGATCCAGCTAATCTGCGAAAAGAATCCCTGTTTTTGAAGAGACTAAGAAAATATCAATACAGAGGAGAAGAAAGAAATGGCAGAGAAAATTAAAAACGGTATCCGCTGTTCGTTTTGTGGAAAAAAACGGGAACAGATTGACCGGATGATTTCGGGATCAAACGGTGCATATATTTGCAATGAGTGCGTGGATATTTGTAGGGAAATCCTGGATGAGGAATATGCCGGAATGAATGAGACACTTGATCAGATTAATCTCATCAAACCGAAAGAAATGAAGGAATTTCTGGATGAGTATGTAATTGGTCAGGATCAGGCGAAGAAAGTCCTTTCTGTTGCGGTGTATAACCATTATAAGCGTGTTCTCGCAAGCAAGGATATCAATATTGAGTTACAGAAGAGTAATGTTCTGATGCTTGGTCCGACCGGTTCCGGCAAAACGCTTCTGGCACAGACACTTGCCCGTGTACTTAATGTACCGTTTGCGATCGTGGATGCCACGACACTGACAGAGGCCGGATATGTCGGGGAAGATGTTGAGAACATCCTTTTGAAACTGATCCAGGCGGCAGACGGTGATGTGGAACGCGCACAGCATGGAATCATCTATATTGATGAGATTGATAAGATTACCAAGAAATTAGAGAATGTTTCCATTTCCCGCGATGTTTCCGGTGAGGGTGTCCAACAGGCACTGCTTAAGATCTTAGAGGGTACGGTTGCATCGGTTCCACCACAGGGCGGACGCAAGCATCCGCAACAGGAAACGATCCCGATTGACACCACAAATATTCTTTTCATCTGCGGAGGGGCTTTTGACGGGCTGGAGAAAATTATCGAATCACGAATGGATACCTCTTCCATTGGGTTTGGAGCTGATGTAAAATCAAAGACGGAGATTAACGTAAGCGATGCGCTTAAGTGTGCGCAGCCACAGGATTTTGTAAAATTTGGTCTGATCCCGGAGTTTATCGGCCGTGTGCCGGTTACCGTTTCGCTGGAATCCCTTGACCGGCAGGCACTTGTCCGTATTTTAAGGGAGCCGAAGAATTCGCTCGTAAAACAGTACAAGAAACTTCTGGATCTGGACGGGGTTGCACTGAATTTTACGAAGGATGCTATCGGCATGATCGCAGATGAGGCATTACAGAGGAAAACCGGTGCAAGAGGACTCCGCGCGATCATGGAAGCCGTAATGCTGGATCTGATGTATCATGTGCCATCCGACAATTCTATAAAGGAATGTGTGGTTGATGCAGATATGGTTGATGGTATTCTGCATGGAAACAAGGATTTGGAGAAACTTGCCTCATAAGCGTATCAGTAATTAATTTAAGAAACCAATACACAAAGCGGTGGGTATTCCATCGCTTTTCTTTAAGCAGGAAATTTTAAAAAATTTCTTTCATTCTCTTTGACGATTTTTCTTATAGCGCAATATGTATGTTGTAAGAAGAAAACGAAAGAAATGATGGAAGGAGTACAGAAGATATGGGAAAGAAAAATAACGGTTCCATTGGACAGCAGAACAAACAGCTGATGAAAGAAATTTGCAGCGAATGGAACTCAAAATACCGGCAGGAAATGCGGGATGATGTTTATGGAAGGATCTGCCATCTTGCAGAAAATGATATTCTGTATTACAGGAGAAAAGACGGGAAAACCAAGTTGGATGGCAACGTGATCGCCAAGATGGAGATGCAGAGTTCAACCCTGTATCTGTATGACAACATTTTCGTGCAGCGTGAGAACGGGGAATATATGGGTGTGATCCCGTATGCATTTGAGCTTGCATACCAGTTTTTTGCAGACACCATATTGGAATTTATACCAAGAAATAACAAAGCATTCGTCAATCCCTGCTGGAATATAGCGAAAAACTTCATCGGACAGGACCGTACCATCATCGTGCCGGATGCAAAAACACTGATCGACTGTCTCGGGAGAAACCCGAACTATAAACAGCTTAAATTTTTCAAGAGGAGACAGCAGGTGCTTGACCATATCCCGTCGGATATGACAGAGCTTTTTCCGGAAGCCAGAAGCATCGACCGACATTTTATCCTCCATGTGGGTGATACGAATACCGGAAAGACTTATGAGGCAATGCAGACGCTTGCAGCTGCTCCATCCGGCGGGTACTTTGCCCCTCTGCGCCTGCTTGCGCTGGAAGGGCAGGAGAAACTTCTTGATGCGGGCGTAAGCTGTTCCATGCTGACCGGAGAAGAGGAGGATATCCGCAAAGGCTCCACACATATCAGCTGTACCATGGAAATGATGGATCCGGCTCATTACTACGATGTTGCTGTCATAGACGAAGCGCAGATGATTGCGGATGACGACCGTGGGTATGCGTGGACAAAAGGAATTCTTGGATGCTATTGCCCGCAGATCCATGTATGCATGTCCGAAAATGCCTTGAATCTTATCATCAAGATGATTGAATCCTGTGGGGATACCTATGAGGTAAAGCGTCATACAAGAAATACGGAACTTAAGTTTGAGGAAGGCTACTTTGTGTTCCCGAAGAGTGTCCGTAAAAACGATGCCCTTGTCGTGTTCTCCCGGAAGGATGTCCTTGCTGCGGCAGCCGAACTTGAGAGTGCCGGATGGAAACCGTCTGTCATTTACGGTTCGCTTCCGTATAATGCCCGCAAGGAAGAAATGAGAAGATTTGCGGAACACGAGACGAATGTCGTTGTTGCAACGGACGCGATCGGTATGGGAATCAACATGCCGATCCACAGGGTTGTGTTCTTAAAGACGGAAAAGTATGACGGTACGGGCGTGCGTGACCTTACTTCCCCGGAGATCAAACAGATTGCCGGGCGTGCCGGACGCCGTGGCATCTTTGACGAGGGATACGTAAGCACGGCGTCCAAATCGAAGATGGTAAGAAAGCGTCTGGAAGAGCCTTATGAGGATCTTGAGTATGCCGGGGTGCAGATCCCGGATTCCCTGTTTGCGCTTCCGATGAAGCTTTCGGATATCCTGGCAGAATGGATGAAGCTTAAGGACAGGGGAATTTACAGGAAGGCTTCCAATGAATACCGCTTGCAGATGTGCAAGTGGCTGGAGAAGAACTATCCGGATTTCTCCAAGGAGGCGATGTGGGGTTTTTTGTGCATTTCCTATGACGAGAAGAATATGTTTCTCCAGGAAGAATGGAAGAATATCATCGGGAAGATCAGCCGGAAAGAACGTATCGACACCGGTTTTGTCCAGAAAAGTATATCAAATTCGGGACTGAATGAGTGCGAACAATATTACAAATATCTGGATCTGTATTTTTCATTTGCCCGGACGCTCGGGTACGTTTACGAGGATTTCCGGCACCGTCTGATGAGGGAGAAGGAACTTACTGCAACAAGGATCATGGAGAAGTTAAAGGAAAGTAAGAGAATCAATCAGAAAACATGCCGTCGCTGTGGAAAACCATTGTCGTTTTTGTATCCATATGGATGTTGTCAGAGGTGCCACGACGAGGAATACTATGGGTGGTATTAATACGATTTTAAAGATTAGCAGGCTTGCAGAAATGCAGGTCTGTTTTTTTTGAAAAATTTTGAAAAAATTAAAAAAAATCCCAAATTCTTTTGACGATTTTTCAAATGGCGCAATATACATATTGAAGGGTAAAGTGTAAACTTACCATTTTACCCTTCCGTGAGATACTTTTCTTGAGAAACCTCCTTAAAATTTATCGCTTTCGCGCCCTTATTTTCGGGACACGGCATTGTGTGGGGTGCGGGAGAGGATCTTGCAGATTGCATTCGCTGGCAAAAAAAATGGTCTGCCGCCCGGTTCGAGTCCGGGGAGATTCTTTTTGAAACAAATGTATCAGTCAGAAGAAAGGAAAAAATATGGAATTACAGGAATTAGGGCTTTCGGATATTCAGATGAGAGCTTTGGAGAAAAAGAAAATTGTATCTGTGGAAGCACTGCTCCGGCGTCCGCCACTGCATTACTATGATTTTTCAAAAACCTATCCGTTATCGTTAAAAAATCCGGAAACGGCAGAGATGCTTGAAAAGAACCGCCCGTTTGCTGTAATCGGGGAATGTATCCGGTTTGGACTTGGAGAGGCGAACCATGCAAAGTGCATCAAGCTGGTGATTGAGGATGAGAAAACAAAAGGCGGATTTGCAGGCAGCAAAGGACAGGTTCTCTACGTCAACATTCTTGGGTATGACCAGTTCCGGCAGGCGTTCTTAAATGACTGTAAGGATAGCCCGCACCGGATGGAAATTCATATCCCGGATGGAGTGGATGTTTATTACCAGGGAGAAAAAAGACAGGTAAATGATTCCTGTAGAAAACATATTGAATTCCTTAATTTTCTCGATGAAATTGCTGTGCGTGATTTTATTGCGGTAAAGACAAATGGTGTGGATGGGTGGTCGAGAAGCGGTATTTCGGATATTGCAGATGAGAGCACAGTTCACTTTTTGGAAGAATATTTCGATATGCGGGAGGATATCCTTAGTGTACTGAAATGGTATGCAAGAGGAATGCGTCTTGATCTTGCCATTAAGAAAACATTGATTGATGACACGGATACCCTCCGGAAACTTATTTTACATAAACGCGTGCTCGTTGGAGGTTTTATCCAATATGATGAAGAACGGAATTTTTTCAGTGTCTTGAATCCGGTTGCCTTTTCATCCAATTTTGAGCGGTTTAAAAAGTATGATGTCCAGTACGGGCAGGTAAAAGGAATTACTCCGGACCGGTATGCAGAACTGATTAAACGTGCATCCGATGGAATAAGTTCCCTTGATTTCTTGCCTTCTTCTGTATGTGGACGCTATAATATTCCGGCATTCAAGGAATCCGTCATGATGATGCATTATCCGAATAACTACTGGCAGGTAAAAAAGGCAAAGGAACGCACATTAGTAGAAGATCTGCTCTACTTTGCATTAAAACTTGAGGTATCCAATAAGAGAAACGATGATATCAAAGGAATCCGGATGGACGATTTCTCCCTTGTAGAGAAATACGTTTCCTCTCTTCCTTATGACCTTACCGGAGACCAGAAGAGGAGCGTGGAAACCATCTGCAGGAAAATGGCTTCCGGCAGCCCAGTAAATGCTCTTGTACAGGGTGATGTCGGCACCGGTAAAACAGCGGTAGCCTTCTGCCTGCTCCTTGCTGCGGCGGGAAGCGGATACCAGGCTGCGCTTGCGGCACCATATACCACGCTTGCGTTCCAGCACTGTCGGGATATGGAAAAGATTGCAGAAATGGTCGGGGTGAAAGTCGCATTCCTTACCTCGGATATTAAAGGGAAAAAGAAGAAGGAAACACTGGAAATGATCCGGTCTGGGGAGGCGCAGGTCATCATCGGAACCCACAGCATTTTCTCGTCAGATGTGGAATACAAAAACCTTGCCCTTATCATCACGGATGAGGAGCACAAGTTCGGTGTTGTGCACCGTGACAGTTTCCGTGAAAAAGCGCTGGAGGGCTTCCATCAGATCACCATGTCGGCGACACCTATTCCAAAATCGATCGCGGCAACCCTGTATGACGATACGATGGACATTATTTCCATAAAGGACAAGCCGGCAAACCGTATTCCGGTGCAGACTGCTGTCTGCCAGAAAGACATTACGGCTTTGAAGTTTATGGAACAGCAGATCAGTCAGGGGCGCCAGTGTTATGTTGTCTGTCCGGCTATTGAGAAGAATGACAAGGCTGAAAAGATGGCTTCCATTACAGAGAAGGAGGAAGTATACCGGAGATATCTGGAGAGCAAGGGAATGAGCCTTGCGGTAGTGACCGGTAAGTTAAAGACTGCGGAGAAACAGCAGATCATGGAAGATTTTACCTCTGGGGAAATTGATGTGCTTATGGCAACCACGGTGATCGAGGTCGGCATTAATGTTCCGAACGCAACCGTAATGGTGATCACTGGCGCGGAGAGGTTTGGTTTCTCCACCCTGCACCAGCTCCGTGGGCGTGTCGGACGAGGGGAGTACAAGTCGTATTGTATTTTACAGACGATAGAACCGAATGAAAAGCTGCAGTTTATGTGCGATACCACGGACGGTTTTAAGATTGCGGAGAAGGATCTGGAACTCCGTGGACCGGGTTCCATGTTTGGCGAGCGGCAGAGTGGTGACAATTACTACGTATCCCTGATGCTCGCCAACCAGGAATTATTTAAGAAGTTAAAGGAAACTGCAAAGAAGCTTTGCAAGGATGCTACAGGCAGGGATATCATCCGCAGGTATGAGGAGATTTTCCGGGCAGAAGAGGAAAGATAGGAGGATGTGGGATGGAAGAGTTACAGGATGTTTTCGGAACGCGGTTAAAGCGATTTATGCAGGAGAAGAACATGACACAGCGGAAACTTGCGAAAGCGACAGGACTTACGGATGTTACCATTTCCAGATATACCAACGGAACCAGGCTTCCCGGGGCGGATGAACTGTTAAAACTTTCCAACGCGTTGTCCGTCAGTGTAGATGACTTAATCGGCATTGGAAAAGCGGGAGAGACAAGGGGTATCCACCCGGGCGACATCGTACAGCATTTCAAGCGGCAGAGACTCATCAATCCCGGGCAGATGTACCTGTACCGGATCATTGCATTTGGGGAACATACAGAAACGAAAGAAAAGGAAGTCATTTACCAGGCTTTGTATGAGGACACTGATCTTGGTGTACATTTCGGGATATATGTCCGGCCGTTTGACATGTTTTTCTCGGAGGTAGACCGCGTCAAGTATCCGGAAAATGAGTATCCAGAAATTACGCAGAAGTACCGGTTTGAGAAATACAACGGGGAAGGGCTTCGCTGATTTTCTCTTTTGTAAGAGAAATTTGTTGCATCCCGCAAGGGGTGTAGGGATTGAAAATACGCAAAAAATAATATGATGCAATATTGTTGCGCTCCTCACGGAGAGTATGGATTGGAATGGATATATGGCGACAGCCAGACAATATATGTTGAGCTGGAAAAGAAATTCAAAAAGTTTTCCAAATCCTTTGACGATTTCACGGATGGCGCAATATGTATCATGTAAAGGTCATAAACCGAGCTGCCAGGGTTACCGG
>ENA-UAEC01000164-UAEC01000164.1-human-gut-metagenome-genome-assembly--contig:-NODE-164-length-21968-cov-11.157623_pt1 | contig 21968 bp, 20 predicted proteins | sample MGYA00244271_ERZ654267 | MGnify/ENA primary metagenome ERZ654267 (study PRJEB26926, sample SAMN06165132) | human gut metagenome | biome: ENVO:00009003; feature: ENVO:2100002; material: ENVO:00002003...
GACCTCACGGTCTGGGCGATTTTTCTGTCAGGGGAGTTTTTTTACAGCCCCTTTTCCTCCGATTTACCGGTCCCACTTATCGCAGAGCGAATTGATCTGATCCGCAAACTTTCCAAGATCTTTATTCGCCATGCCCTGACATTTTTTAATAACCGCAATGAGACGTTCTCCTGCAATCATCAGGCGGTCAAACGCGCCGGATTTTGCACGGTAAACACCCTGTGTCTTTTTCTCCACAAGCTGTCTGCTGCCCTGTGCGATCTGCTCTCCGGTAAGCAGATCATATGCATCCCCACTATATGGAGCTAAAGCATCAAATCCCACATCGTTTTTGACATGTTCCGCAAACTCTACCGCGGTGGTTTCCTCGCCATGTACAATAAACACTTTCTTCGGCGGCTTCTTAAAGTTTGCAATCCATGCGGTCAGATGATCCCGGTCCGCATGACCACTGATACCCGGAAGGTTTACAATGCTTGCTCTGACCTCAATTTCCTCTCCGAAAAGTTTTACCTTTTTTACTCCGTTTAACAGAGAATAGCCCAGAGTTCCAGGCACCTGATAGCCGACAAACAGAATCGTAGAATCCGTCCGCCACAGATTGTGTTTCAAATGATGCCGGATACGACCGGCTTCGCACATGCCGGAAGCCGAGATAATCACTTTGGATTTCTGGTTGAAATTGATCATCTTGGATTCTTCACTGGAAACTGCCACTTTCAGTCCCGGAAACTGGATCGGGTTGATGCCCGACTGTACCAGCTGTCTTGCTTCCTCATCAAAGCACTCTTCCACACTCTTATGGAAAATATTTGTTGCCTCCACGGCAAGCGGACTGTCGATATATACTTCAAATCCCGGATACTCCGGCAGCAGCCCCTCGGTTTTGATCCGGCGCATATAGTAAAGCATTTCCTGCGTCCTGCCGACAGAAAATGCCGGAATGACCAGATTTCCGCCTTTGGTAAACGTGGAATTCATCACCTTTGCCAGTTCTGCCGCATAATCCGGCGGTGTATTGTGATTGCGGTTTCCATAAGTGGATTCCATGATCACATAGTCCGCTTCCTCAAGATATTCCGGATCACGGATCAATGGACGGTTGTAGTTTCCAATATCCCCGGAAAAGACAAGTTTTCTTGTCTCGCCATCCTCAGTCACCCATATTTCAATGGAGGATGAGCCAAGCAGATGCCCCGCATCGACAAACCTTATGGTCAGTCCCTCGCAGATCTGCACCGTTTCATGGTATGTACACGGAACGAAATGCTCTAAAACCCCCTGCGCATCCTCCATGTTATACATCGGTGTCACTTCCGGCCTTCCTGCACGCCGCGCCTTGCGGTTTTTCCATTCTGCCTCAAATTCCTGAATATGTGCCGAATCTTTCAGCATGATATTACACAGTTCACAGGTTGCCGTTGTTGCAAAAATCTTTCCCCGGAACCCGTGATTATACAAAAGTGGGAGAAGTCCGGAATGATCAATATGGGCATGCGTCACAAACACATAATCAATCGTTGCCGGGTTAACCGGTATCTCCTGATTCACATACAGATCCGCCCCCTGTTCCATACCACAGTCCACCAGAAAATGAGTCTCCCCAAATGCCACATAATGGCAGCTTCCCGTCACCTCACGGTCTGCCCCTAAAAATTCAATCTTCATAAAAACCACGCCCTTTCATCCTGCTGTCCTTGTTATTTTGCATATAAATTTTACTATTTCAGAGCAAATTTTATGTAATTAGTATAGCACACTTACACATTATTTTGAATTGATTTTTTCAGCCGCACCATAATTTTTTTCTCCAGTCTCGAAATATAGGATTGCGAAATTCCAAGCAGGTCTGCCACTTCTTTCTGGGTCATTTCCCTGCCGTCTTTTCTTCCGATTCCATAGCGCAGACAGATAATTTCTTTTTCCCGCGGAGTCAGCGTATTAACCGCAGTGCGGAGAAGCATGATCTCCGCCTCATTCTCCATATCCCGGTAAATGATATCTTCATCGGTTCCAAGAATATCCGAAAGAAGAAGTTCGTTTCCATCCCAGTCCACATTCAACGGCTCATCAATCGATACCTCCAGCTTCACCTTATTATTTCTGCGCAGATACATAAGAATCTCATTTTCGATACACCGGGACGCATAAGTCGCCAGTTTGATCTTCTTTTCCGGATTAAATGTATTGATTCCCTTGATCAGCCCAATCGTTCCGATGGAGATCAGATCCTCCACACAGATTCCGGTATTTTCAAATTTCCGTGCCAGATATACCACCAGACGCAGATTGTGTTCGATCAGCTGCTTTCTTGCGTCTTCGCGCGTCATGGGTTCACTGTCCCCATGCAGCCCGCTTAAAGCGATAAGACAACGGTTCTCCTGCTCCCGCTCCAAAGGTGGCGGCAGTACATCTGCCCCTCCTATGTAAAAAACCTCATCATCCGTAAAAAACAGGCGGATTCTCTTCCACACCAGTTCAAACAGTGAAAACATTACGTTTCTCCTTTCTCAGTTTTTTTGTCATTTGGGATGGATCTTTTGTGCAGCCACAGCGGTCTGCCACCGATGCATGCAGAATCAGCTGATACGGTTTATTGCACAGCACCCCATTTTCCGCGCAGCCAACCCATACCTGTTTCCAGTCACAGAATTTTGCCGGCTCCGTCTCTACTTTCATCCCATCCATGCAGTACACCTGCAATTTTCCATGCGGATTTCCGAGTGCACGGTATGGAATCTCCTTTTGTACCGTTTTTTCATCGACAAGCTTCTGCAGCAGGGCTGCATCTGCAATATGTACCGGATTCCCACTTAATGGCATGGTTAAAAGATTGCCGGAATCCAGCAGTCCGATACATGGAACCGACACCGTTTTGTTATACAGGACCACAGACATCTGTCGCTTTTGCCTCTGCACCGACACCACAAGATTTTTGACAAGTACGTAAGTGATTCCGGCCGTTGCCAGTGCGGTATACAGATACAGATTTTCCAGTCCCGTCAGATTGTAAACTGCAGTTGCCACTCCGTTTAACAATACAATGGACAACCAGCTGCTTAAAATCCTCACCATCCTCTGTTTTTTATTTTCCCTGCCAAACGCAAGAAAAACCATAAGCGGCACGATGCCGATGGCCGTACACAGAACGGAAATTGCATAAGGCAGCACCATCAGTCCAAACGCTTCAAGTCCCGTGCCGGAAACCGCCGCAGCCAACATGCGCAGATTCCGGTGACAGACTGCACTTTTGCAAAATACACAGGTAAGGGATAATACAAGAAAATTCATCAGAAAGTTTTGTTTCAGAAAGATATCAATATAGAATACATATATAAAAAATCACCTCCTGTCTCTGCTCCTATTATAAGAAAAATATTCCTCATAATTTGGCAAAAACAAGAGGTTGTTATTTGGAAATTATCGACATATTGTGCGATTTTATCTTCTAGGGTTCTTCAGGAAATCCGGAATATTGATTTCTACCGGCTTTACATTACTCTCTACCGGCTTCGGACGCTGAATCCCGGAATAGTTCGAAGCGGAAGGAGTCGGTGCCTGTGCCTGCGGCTGATTGACCGGTCTGCTTCCCACACCGGTACCTGCATTGGCGTAACTGCTGTTATTGACCCCAGGAAAACTATTGTTTCCAGCAGCTGCTGCACGGCTGACAATTCCAACGGAACCTGTCGGACGGACATTGTTTGTATTCGGATATACCATACGGCCACCGATTCCACCCGCCTGCTGCTGTGGCTTCATCTTCATGGATGGATTCTCCAGTCCGGTTGCAATTACAGTGATCGTAGCTTCATCTGTCATGGTCTCATCATACTTTGCACCAAAGATAATATTTGCATCTTCTCCTGCCAGATCCTGTACATAGCTTGCTGCATCATTTGCATCCATCAGGGAAATATCACCAGAAATATTGATGATTACATGGCTTGCACCATTGATGGTTGTCTCAAGAAGCGGAGATGCAACGGCAAGTTTCACTGCCTCGATTGCTTTCTCATCGCCCTTGGCATTACCGATACCGATATGTGCCATACCCTTGTCCTTCATAACGGTCTGCACATCGGCAAAATCCAGATTGATAAGTGCCGGCAGATTGATCAGATCTGTGATTCCCTGTACTGCCTGCTGTAATACTTCGTCTGCTTTCTTTAATGCATCCGGCATGGAAGTACGTCTGTCAACGATCTCTAAAAGTTTATCGTTTGGAATCACAATCAAAGTATCCACGCTCTCTTTGAGTTTCTCAATACCGGATACGGCATTGATCATACGTTTCTTTGCCTCAAACTTAAATGGCTTTGTCACAACTCCAACGGTCAGGATTCCCTGCTCCTTGGCAATCTTTGCAACGACCGGTGCTGCACCGGTACCGGTACCGCCACCCATACCACAGGTAACGAATACCATATCTGCACCCTTGACTGCAGCGGATAATTCTTCTGCACTTTCCTCTGCTGCTTTCTCGCCGATCTCCGGCTGTGCTCCTGCACCAAGTCCTTTTGTAAGCTTTTCTCCGATCTGTATCAACGTAGGAGCCTTGCAAAGCTGCAACGCCTGCTTATCTGTATTTACTCCGATAAATTCGACTCCACCTATATTCTCATCAATCATGCGGTTCACAGCGTTATTACCAGCACCACCTACACCAATCACGATAATTTTGGCACTCGTATCTGTCTCTGTTGTCCGAATCTCCAGCATGGTTCTTCCTCCTCTTTCCTATAGCCCTGCGGCACCGTGAAACATAAAAATGTTTCATACGTACTCATATAGACTATAATATAATTTTTCATACAAATAATCAACCGAAAATTATGATTTTTTATTATCTTTTTTCGAACTTTCCGTTTTGTCAAACACAATATTTGTCGTTTCTTCTGTCCAGTTTTCTAAATGTAGTGTTCCTTCCATTCCCTGCAGCTGCGGCTTGATTTTTGCCAGCCGCTCCACTTTCTGGGTCAGAAATTCCAGGGAACCCATGGAAACTTTAACCGTCCCGTATGTCAGAACCGGCTCATTTTCCACACCATAGGTAATGGAATCCGGGATCAGGTCATTGCGTTTTAAAGACTGCGTCAGCGTCAGAAGCTGCTTTAGCCGCTTCGAGCCGATCGGCAGCTTTTCATACTGCACTACTTTTTTACAGTCAATCCCAAGGATCTGCGGTGTATCCTCAATCACACGGTCAGACAATTCTGTCACAATCCCATCTTTGTCGAAATAGACATTCTTATTGATCGAGGAGAGATACAGATATCCCATGATTCCTTTCTCATACACTTTGATATGCAGCGTCTGCGGATCTTTCAGGCTGATCTCCATCGTGTCCACAAACGGAACTTCACTGGTATTGACAAATTTATATTTCAGGAATACATACAGGGAATTCCAGGAATACTCATCGTTTAATACTGCTTTTTCAATCACTTTGGCATCATAGAGTTTGTTTCCCTCCACCTCCACATTTTTTACTTTAAAAACAGTAAAAATAATCAGGACTGCCAGCGCAAGCACTATCAGGATTCCGAGTATTCCCTGCAGGATATTTTTTCTTTTTTTCTTTTTTCTTCGTTCTTCTTTAATCATGACAAACCTACTCGATCGTATCCAGACGGATGCCCTTCGACACGCTCAACGCAAGCCCCATCTCTGCCATAAGGAATACAAGCGAGGTACCTCCGTAACTGATAAACGGCAGAATGACACCGGTATTCGGAATCGTATTGGTAACAACCGCAATATTTAAAACTACCTGAATCGCAATATGTGACATAATGCCCGTCACCAGAAGTGCCCCGTACAGATCCTTTGCATTATTGGCAATGACCATCATCCGCCAGAGCATCAGGACAAACAGAAGAATGACACAGACGGCACCGAAAAGGCCGAGTTCCTCACAGATAATGGAAAAAATCATATCATTCTGTGCCTCCGGCACATTGCCCAGCTTCTGCAGGCTCTGTCCGAGTCCTTTTCCAAACAGCTTGCCGGATCCGATTGCATAGAGTGCCTGCATGGTCTGATATCCCTTATCTCCCGCTGTCTCCGGATGTTTCCATGCCTCCACACGGTCACTCCGGTAAGACGCGATATTGATAAATGCGAAAATAAACAGCACCCCCAGCACGGCAACCACAAAAAACTCTTTGTACTTCGGGCTTGCCACAAACAACATACAGACAGCAATCCCAAGAATGATAATCGCCGTACTCAGGTTGTTTACCGCGACAAACACAACAAGCGGCACCAGACGGATTCCTACTTTTGCCATGCTTGAAACCTTATCCAGCTGCTTGGGGATACGCTCGATCAGCATCGCCAGATAAATAATGATGGCAATCTTTGCAAGCTCCGATGGCTGAAAGCCGATCGGTCCGACCTGAATCCAGCGGGACTGTCCGTGGGAGCTTCGCGTCAGCCCCGGTACCTTTGCCAGAACGACAAAACAAAACCCCAGGGCTCCCCAGTATGCCAGCCTTCCGAATTTTCTCCACACATGATAATCCTTCTTTGCAAAATAGAACATAAAAACAAGACCGATTGCAATATTTCGCGCCTGCAGTTTCAGATAATGTGCACTGTCCCCATATTTATTTGCTGATGTATACGAACTGGAACTGTAAAGCATCACCAGTCCAAAACATAATAGGAAAATAATGATAAACAACAGATTATAGTCAAAATATGTTGTTTTCTTTTCCCCACGTCTCCGTTTCGGCACGACTCACTACTCCTCTAATCCACGAACGATTTCTTTGAATATCCGTCCACGCTCCTCATAGTTCGGGAACATGCCCCAGCTGGCACATGCCGGTGAAAGCAGAACCGCATCCCCGGATACTGCATGGTCATAGCAGTAACGGATCGCTTCCTCAAAGGTCTCACAGCGCACGGTATCCATAAAACCATGCTTATGCGCACACACTTCAATCTTTTCTGCTGTCTGTCCGATCAGCACCAGTTTTTTTACTTTTCCGTCAAATGCATCAATCCACTCATCATATGTGGACTGCTTATCATAACCGCCTCCGATCAGAAGCGTTGGACGGTTCATCGCACGGATTCCCTGAATAGCGGCATCCGGGTTGGTTCCCTTGGAATCGTTGTAAAAACGGACCCCTCTTTTTTCGGTCACATACTCGATCCGGTGTTCTACCGCCTGGAAACGCTTCAGCACCTCCACGATTTTCTCCATCGGCACTCCGAAATTCACACTCATGGCAGTTGCGGCCATGACATTTTCATAGTTATGCCGTCCCAGCAGATTCAGATCATTGACATTGATCACCTTCTCGGTGTTTCCGTCATGCGCATAAAAGATTTCCTCTCCGTCGAGATAAAATCCTTCAGCAAGTTTTCTTACACTGCTGAACCAGACCACATGCACCGGTGCGCTCTCTCCGAATGCCCGAAGCACCTCATCCTCATAATTGAGTACACACACCTCATCGTTTGTCTGGTTGGTGGTAATCGCCTCTTTGGTCCGGATATAACACTCCATCGTATGATGACGGTTCAGATGATCCGGCGTAATATTTAAGATTGCGGATATTTCCGGATGGAACTCATGAATGGTTTCCAGCTGGAAACTGCTGATCTCTGCGACGGTTACGGTTTCATCCGTCATTGTGGCAGCCTCGGAAGTATACGGAATTCCGATATTTCCAACCACGCGCACATCCTTGAAATAATTTTTCATGATTTCTCCGGTCAATGCTGTCGTAGTGGTCTTTCCGTTTGTTCCGGTGATTGCAATCAGTCTGCCTTTTGCGAAAGAATATGCAAGTTCAATCTCGCCCCAGATGCAGACGTTCTGTGCACGCATCCGCTCTACGACCGGCAGATCCGTCGGGACGCCCGGACTTAAGACTGCTACATCAAATGCGCGCAGCTGCTCATCCGTCAGCTCCCCCAAAAGCACCGGCATTCCTTTCAGTTTCGGTGCCTTTTCATATAACTTTTCTACATCCAGATCTTTGTTTCCATCATAGAGAACAGTTTCAATTTTTTTATCCAATAACAGTTCTGACGCAGCAATGCCGCTCTTTCCGGCTCCCACAACCAGAACCTTTTTTCCTTCAAGTTTCATTACGATCAACCTCCATCTTTGCGTATAATTACGATTATAAGGTATTTACTGCTCCAATTCAAGGTAAGGCAGTATGTTTTCGAAAATTTCCTTTGCCACAGGAGCCGCAATGGTACCGCCATAATAAATGCCGGAAGGGTTCCTTATGATCACAAGTACCAGAACTTTCGGATCATCCGCCGGTGCAAACCCCAGAAACGAGGAGATGTACTTATGTGCGGAACGGGGCAGGGTCTGGGAAGTGGCTGTTTTTCCGCCAATCTCATACCCCTCAATATATGCTTTGTTTCCGCCTCCCTCGGATACCACTTTTTCCAGCAAAAAACGCATTTTTTCCGACGTTTCTTCCCTGCAGATTCCCTCCTGCGCTGGAAAATCAAACGTTTTTATTACTTTTTTGTCTCCATTCTCCACCTGCATTCCGACGTGCGGTGTCACGCGGTTTCCTCCATTAATAATAGAAGAAACGGTGGTTGCCAGCTGGATCGGTGTGATCTGAAATGACTGTCCGAATGAGATGGTTGCCAGTTCCACAAGCCCGATCTTTTCCCGCTTGTGCATGATGGTCGAAGCCTCTCCCGGCAGGTCAATCCCCGTTTTATGTAACAGACCGAACTGCTCAAAATAGTCATAAAAGTGATCGGCACCGATCCGAAGTCCCACATTGATAAACACGGGATTGCAGGAATTTTCGATTCCTTCCACAAAGCTTTCTGCTCCATGCCCGGTCGTTTTGTGACAGCGAATCCTGCGGTCCTCCACCACGATATATCCCGGACAGTGAAACCGGTCTTCCAAAGAAACCACACCTTCTTCCAGTGCCGCTGCCGCGGTGATCACCTTAAATGTTGATCCGGGCTCATAGGTATCATTGATACACTGGTTTCGCCACATCCGGTTACAGTATTCCTGCTCCTTTTTGGTACCCTCATACTCCTTATACTCCTCAATCAGCTGAAACGGCTCATTCAGATGAAATTCCGGATAATCCACCATTGCCATGACGGCTCCGTCGGAAGGATTCATCACAATAATACTGACAGAATCCGCTTCTTTCTGAATATATGCTTTATTTGCCGCCTGCATGGCAAACATCTGAATATTTGCATCCAATGATGTGCGCAGATTATTTCCGGCAACAGGTTCTTTGCGTTCCTCTCCGATATTGTCAACTTCCACACCGCGGGCATCCGTTGTCGTCAGAATCAGACCATCGGTTCCCTCCAGATATTTGTCGTACACACTTTCCAATCCGATAATTCCCTGGTTATCCCCGCCGGTAAACCCCAGCACTTTTGAGGCAAGCGTATCGTATGGATAATTCCGTTTATAATCCTCATCCACTTTCACCCCTGCATAGCCATAGGCAAGAATCCGGTTTCCGGTTTCCTTATCGACATTACTTTTGATCTTCTCGAGAGACGAATATTTTTCTACCCGCTTACGGACCTTTTCTTCCGGAATTCCAAGCTCCTTTACGAGCATGGCAATGACCGCTTCCGGTTCCTTTATCTGGTTATGTATGACAGAAATGGTGCAGACTGATTTGTTATCTGCCAGTACTACACCATTTCGATCCAGAATTTTGCCTCTGGCGGCTTTTATTTTTCTTTCTCTCTGCTGCAGATCTTTTGCCTGCGTCTCATAATATTTTCCCTCAAAAAGCATAAGATAGACCAGACGCCCGCACAAAACCATCGACATCAGAACAACAGAAAAGAATATGATACATATTTTTCTGCGGTGATAGGTTTTATTCCACTCCATGAAAAGCACCACGATCCTTTTCTTAAAGCATATGCACTGCAGAGCCTTTCTAAGAACTCTCTGTCTTTAGTTCTTCTTTTTCTTTTCATTTCTGGACTTGGTTCCGTTATGCTTTCCGGTATACTGTGAACTGTCTTTTGACCCGGTAACATCATAGCCCTTGTTTACACCGGTCTTCTTTTCATCCGGATAAATATTCATATACGGAAGAACTTCTTCTAAGATCTCACGCGCAATGTTCTGCGCAAATACGCTGTGCGGCTGGTCTGCCACATTTGGTTCATTCACAACCACATAGATCAGTACCTGCGGATTGTCGTATGGGGCAAATCCCATAAATGAAACAAGATATTTTCCGTTTCCACGCGGAAACTTCTGTGCGGTTCCTGTTTTACCGCCCATAGAATATCCATCCACTTTTGCCGTATTTCCCGTACCTTCCTTTACGACACTCTGCAGATAATCCCGGATTTTATCGCTGGTACTCTGGGAAATGGTCTGTTTCACAGCTTTCGGTTCCACCGTGGAAATCGTATTTCCTGTCGAATCCGTGATTTTGGTTACCAGATGCGGCTGATAATAAGTTCCGCCATTGATCAGTGACGCAAATCCACTCACCATCTGGACCATCGTACAGTTATAGTTCTGTCCGAATGCATTGGTTGCCAGATCGATCGGTTTCATATCTTCCACCTGATACATCAAAGATGCGGTATTTGCCTCTCCCGGCAGATCAATTCCCGTTTTCTGTCCAAATCCATAGATGGACTGGTACTCTGTAAAATGATTCTTTCCGATTTTGTATGACATCTGCATGATGGCATCATTACAGGAATCCATAAGTGTCTTCCGGACGGTTTCTATTCCATGTCCGTAGCGCGCCACGCAGCGCACCTTCTGTCCATTAAAATCCTCGTACCCATCACAGTCAAATGTCATTTTATCTTTGATTGTTCCGGTTTCGAGTCCACACGCAACCGTAAAAGGTTTCTGTACAGATCCCGGCTCATACGTTGAGGATACACAAAAATTCTGCCATATCTCATTGAGCGCATCCATTTTTTCATCCTCGGACATATTTTTGATCTGTTTTTTGGTGTACCACTTGCTCAGATCTCTCGGATTGTTCAGATCCACGTTTGGATAATCTGCCATGGCAAGGATTTCTCCATTGTTTGGATTCATGACAATCGCTGCCGTATTGATACTTCCGGTTCCTTTATAATAGTTGTCCCGGTATTTTTCATTCCAGTCTTTGATTTTTTCTTCAACAATGGACTGGATATTTGCGTCGATGGATGTCACCAGTGTATCCCCGTCCTGTGCATCAATAACGGTCTTTTCAAAATCACTGTCCGAATCCAGATAACCGTACTCCCGCCCATTGATTCCGTTTAATGTACTGTTGTAATAATTCTCCAGTCCGGTTGTGCCGACATTCCCGGAAGAAGTAAAACCAATCACGGAAGAGGCTAAAGATCCAAACGGATAATTCCTCTGATATTCTTTTTCAAACCAGACACCCTTGATATCCGGGTTCACTTTGTTTCCCTTTTTGTCTACGGCATCCTGCAGTTCCACAAAAGGCTGTACTTCGTCATATGGCACTTTCTTGGCAAGTACAATATAGCGTTTATCCTTTTTCTCTTTTATAATTCTACGGATCTCCGTTTCATCCAATTCCGGGAAACATTTCACCAGTGCTTCCACGGTCGGATCAACATACTCTTCTTTGTCATTGACAACGGTACAGTCTAAAATCACATTATAGACTGCCACACTGGTAGCAAGAACCGTACCAGAACGGTCGATGATTTCTCCCCTCTGGTACGGAATCGTTTTACTGTCATAGGACTGCATGGAAAGTACTTTTTTCTGATAGGTTTCCCCTTTCGTGTGTTCAATATAAGTCAATCTGCCGATCAGTCCACACAAAACAGCCAGAATAAGGGAAAACAAAACCATCAGTTTTGTCCGCATCTTCCGGTTAAATTTCTGTGCCGGTCTTCTTCTCTTTCTTCTCACATCTGACTCCTGTTATTTGGATGGAATATCCTCATACTGATCCATGAAATTGCTGTTTTCCACGGTATAATATACCACCTGTTTTTCCGTTGGATATTTCATGCCAAGCTTTTTTATTGCCACTTTTTTGATATGTTCAAGGTCTGTTGAAGTTGTAAGATTTTTATAACGTGCATCATTGTCCGCGCGAAGATCTGCCAGCTGACTCTCCAGATTTGCCACATTTTTCATTCGTGTCGTCATCTGCGACTGCATTTGTACAAACAAAACGGCAGTCAGTGCAGTGATCACTACACATGCCGTAAGAAATACCACATACCCGCGGCTCATCTCCATCGCTCTCTGGCGGTTCCTTCTCGCGGCGTTTCTACGGTTTTTGCGGCGCCTTGCCTCTTCGATTTCTTTGCGTGTTCTCTGATTGTGTCGAACCGGTGTATCCAGTTCTCTCACGGTATTCCCGTTTACATAATAGTTTTTACTGCTCATAACGCTTCCCTGCTTTCCATTCCATCTTCCACACGCTCAAACACGCGTAATTTTGCACTCTTTGATCTGCTGTTCTCTTCGAGTTCCTTCTCCGAAGGCAGAACGGGCTTTCTTGTCACCACACGTCCTTTGGATTTCTTTCCACATACACAGACCGGGAAATTGCTCGGGCATGTACACGGATTTTCGTTCTTTTTGAAGTTGGATTTTACAATACGGTCTTCCAGTGAATGAAATGTGATAATGCAGATTCTTCCCCCATCATTCAACAAATCAATCATGGTATCTAACGTATCGCGAAGTACATCAAGTTCATGATTCAGCTCAATGCGGATTGCCTGATACGTCCGCTTGGAAGGATGTCCTCCGGTCACCTGTACTTTCATCGGGATGGCTCCACGGATGATTGCGTTGAGTTCCCCGGTCGTTTCAATCGGTTTTTCTTTCCGCGCCTGTACAATATGCTTTGCAATATTCTTTGCGAACCGATCCTCTCCATAATCACGAATTATGCGGAACAGTTCCGCTTCACTGTAATCGTTCACAATGTCCCTTGCGGTCAGGCGCTGACGCTTGTCCATCCGCATATCCAGCGGTGCATCCTCACTCCGGTAGGTAAAACCGCGTTCCGGTGTATCCAGCTGGAAAGAAGAAACTCCCAGATCGAGAATGATTCCATCCACTTTTTCGATTCCGAGATTCTTCAACACGTCCGCCATCTGTGCATAATTGCTTCTTACGATGGTAACCCTGTCTGCATAATCTTTCAGTCTCTCTGTGGCAGCGGCAATGGCATCTGCATCCTGGTCGATTCCGATGAGTCTTCCGGTTGTCAGATGTCTGCATATTTCCAGTGAATGTCCGCCTCCCCCAAGCGTTCCATCCACATAAATGCCATCCGGGCGAATATGTAATTGTTCAATTGTCTCGTTCAAAAGAACGGAATAATGTTTAAACTCCATATTTAGATTCCAATTCCCAACTCTGCCATATGCTCTGCGATCTCATCCATGTCATCAAAATCGTTGTTTTCCAGATACCGTTCTTTGCTCCAGATCTCCACACGGCTAAATACGCCGACGGAAACAACTTCTTTATCAATTCCTGCGTATTCCCTCAGATTCGCCGGAAGTAAAATTCTTCCCTGCTTGTCTACTTCGCAGTTTGCAGCTCCTGCAAAAAAGAATCGCATAAACTTTCTTGCATCTTTTGAAGTCAGTGGTTTTTCACGAAGACTCTCCTCAATCCGTTTCCATTCTTCCTGGGAATAAACAAACAGGCATCCATCCAGTCCCTTTGTCACAACAAATTCATTGCCAAGCTGTTCCCGGAATTTAGAAGGTACGATCAGTCTGCCTTTTGCATCAACCGAATGATTGTATTCGCCCATAAACATGGCAGACTCACCTCCCCTTCCTCATTTTCTGAACTTCTGTTTGTTCACCACTTTACACCACAAAGTGGATTTTTTATTCCACTTTCCACCACTATGTATCCATAATACCCTAAAAGCCCCCTGAAATCAAGGGTTATTCCCGGTCTTTCTTGAAAATGAGCCGACGGCTGCCGTTTTTTCCAAAAAAAATCCTCCACACGTGGAAACGTGTGGAGGATTTTCCCATCCAGATGTATTTTATACTGTTTTTTTGTGCTGGCGGATATGCCAGATGATGATCCAGGAAACCGATACGACCACAAGAAGTGCTGCAAGTGCCATAGACACCGGATATCCGATGACCGGCAGCAGCAGCTGGTCCGTCCGCAGGGATTCTATCCAGAACCTGCCAATCCCATACCCTGCCAGATACAGCAAAAAGACTTCCCCATCAAACCGCTTGTGTCTGGTAAACAGGATCAGAAGGATCAAAAGAATCAGATTCCACAAGGATTCATAGAGAAACGTGGGATGTACCTGGATATAAGAGATACCATTTACTTCCACCACGTGCTGCAGCAGGCTGTCCGTCACATCTGAGGATCGGACAGCAGAAAGCGGCAGCTGCATGGCAAACAACCCGTCCGTATAACCGCCAAATGCCTCCCTGTTAAAAAAATTTCCCCACCGGCCGATAACCTGTCCTAAGACCAGACCAAGTCCCGCGGTATCGCAAAGCAGACCCATGGACAGTTTCCGTACCCGTGAAAACACAAACACGGTAATGATTGCCGCAATCACGCCTCCGTAAATCGCCAGACCTCCCTGCCGCAGATTGAACACACTCAGCAGATCGTCCTTGTATAGATCCCAACGGAATATCACATAATAAACCCGCGCCCCAATGACAGAACAGATAATGGCAACGAGTGCCAGGTCAAAATAAGTATCCGTTTTCTGGCCTGTCCGTTTTGCCATCCAACAGGCGATTCCAAGTCCTGCTAACATTCCGATTGCAATCACAATTCCATAATATGCCACCGAAAAATTTCCGATCATGATATTTTTTCCGACATGGTGCAAATAAATATGTAAATGCGGAAAATTAATACTGTAATCCGTTAGTTGTTCCATTCCTTTTCTCCTTTCACTGGCAGGGCGGCAGTCTGCCGCCCATATGCCCCTGTCAGCAGCTGCATACAAAACTGCCGCACTCTGTCTCCCTGCTGCTGTCTGCATGTCCGCCGGAAATACCAATGTGTCCCGCATGACAGGCATGATCCTCGTTGAATTTGCACTCACACGCTTCACAGCTGACGGTTGTATCTTTTTTGACATCTGTTGTATGACAGGACTGACATCCACTTCCTTTCGGTGCAAAACTTCCACAACAGGTTTCGGAAGAAGTTTTTGCCTGTGTTCCTTCCACCTGAATATCCGTTCGTCTGCAACAGTTGTCTGCATTATAAGAACAGTTTACCACATTACAATCCAGTTTTGTCATCTTACATACCTCCTTGTGTTAAATCATCGCTGCCACATCAGTATGTACCAAACCACATGGTCTTATTCTGTTCCGGTTCTTCTTTTTAAAAAAGCCCGGTATCAGCTTTTGCGATACCGGGAATTTCTTTTTTAAAATTTGAAATTTATTTATTCTTTCCACAGCAGAATTTGTATTTCTTTCCACTGCCGCATGGACACGGATCATTACGTCCCACCTTTTTGCCAACGATAACCGTACCGGATTTTTTCTGTTCCATATACAGTCTGTGCTTTGTCTCTTTATCAAAAATATCATCCCACATCGGAAGATTGTAAAGCCAGTCAGCCTTGGCATCTACCATGTTCTTGTACAGCTTTTCCTTATCGAAAACGAGATTTACCCTGGTATTTTCATCCATTGTTTCGATTGGATTGTCTTTTACCAGACTGTCATTGATTCCGTCTAAGAAACCAGCCATCTCCAGAATGGTAAGTCCATACTTATCAGCAAGTTCTTTTACCGTTCCTTCTACTTTTTCATCCGGGTTTGTCAATAATTTCTCATACACACCCTTCTCTAACAGGAAATATCTCTGCCAGAATTTCTGAAGTTCCCCCTGACTTGCGTTCTCATTGTAGGCAATTTTCTGCCAATCCTGCAATATAGCCATTTTTATACCACCTTTATCACTTACGAATTTACATGCCTTGATGCATGTATGTTTATTATAACAAAATGTCTGCCATTTTCCAAGCCCTTTCTTGACGAAACCTGCCATTTCCCGTATCATAAAGTTACGGTTTACAGGTTTCCTGCAAATAGCATATTTAGCCAAGGAGGTTGTTCATATGAAAAAAGGAAAACAGATTCTTGCCATCATTGGCATCATTTTACTGATTGTTCTGTACCTAAGTACACTGGTATGCGCCATCACAGACAATACCGGAACCATGAAAATGTTCAAAGCTTCTATCTTTGCCACCTTCGTGATCCCGGTACTGATCTGGGCTTATACGTTCCTATACAAACTTACGCACAAGAAATAATTATTTTTCTGTTGTTTCTGTAGCTAAGACAGATTCTGTCTCAGTCTCAGTCTCAGTCTCCAAAACACTTTCTGTCACATTTCCCATGGATGCATTTGGTCCGTCATTCTCTGTGGAATCCAGTTTCCCTGCGTTTTTGCTGATAAAAATATAAGCAACAACGCAGATCACCAGAAGAATGACCACCACAAGCATCTGTAGTTTCTGCTTTTTCATTCTTTATTTCTTTCTCCTTACCATAAAGATTACAATTCCTCCGGCCAGTAACAGGATTGGAAGAATAATGGTAACCAGCAGTCCCAGAAGTGCCGCATGTAATGCATTTACTGTCAGATTACTGAGCGTGTACTCTTTTTCCGGAATTACGCTGCCGGCCGACTGGGTATCCGTGATCATATTTCCGATCACATCGGAAAACAGTGATGCATTGTTTGTCGTCATCTGACTTGCATCATCGCTGAATACATACGGGCTTGCGAATACCACAAGCTGCGTCGTGTGATCATCATCGACTTTATCTTCTACCGCCAGTCCGACACTAAACGGTCCCTTGTCGTCTCCATCTTCGTATCCATAATCCTGCATACTGTTTGGATTGTTCTTTGCAACCGCATCATCGGAAGTATCCAGTAAAGAAGTATACGTTGTCTTACTCTCCTCTGTACTCTCCGTATCATCCGTCGTGCTGTTCTGCGGATAATTGATTCCCAGAGCAATCGGAAGATATACATATCCGCCGGAAAGACTTCCGGTATACGAACTGCTGTTTACATTTGGCAGCAGATACAGCGGACCTCCCATATTGTAATAATGCCGTGCATCATTATCCGCGATCGGCCCTGTGGTAAAGCTTACTCCGTAAGTATCCAGAATCGATGCGAAATTCGGCATCTCGGTCTCGGAATACATTCCCACGATAATCGCTTTTCCGCCTTTTTGCAGATAATCAATTACTTTCTGTGCATCATTTTTATTAAAATCTTTCTGCGGTGCATTGATAATAATCGCTGCCGCATCCTTCGGAACACTTTCTTCATTTAACAGTTCCACGGAAGACAATGTCATATTGGATTTGCTGATGACATCTGAAAATGCACTTCCGATTGTAGCCTCATCATGTCCGGTGATCTGGTATACGACAGGGAGCTGGTTTGCATCCATCGTTACATACTGGATGGCACTTGTAATCTGTCCTTCCGCATCGAATCCCTTCAGTTCGTTGTTGTAGGAATATGTGGAATAATCCATGTTTGACTGATAATCATAGATATCATAATAATCTATCACTTTCGAACGCTTGTCACTGACAACGATCAGACTGTTGCTGGTCGGTGCATTGTCCGTATAGTCCTTATAAAAATAAGGTTTACTCTTCGGATTGACGTATTTTACCCTGATATGCCCGGACAGATCTTTGTAACGCTCCAGCATGGAATCAATCTGTGCGTCCTTGCTTTTTTCCGCTGCCAGAACATAGATGGTCACATCACTTTTCAGTTTTTTTATGGTCTTTTTCGTATCCTTTGTAATGGAATACAATTTAGAATACGAACAGTCCAACGAGGTAATTCTCGTCGGCAGTGCATCGACTGCCAGGTTGGCAACCACGGCAAGAGCGAAAACTACGACAATAAAACTGCTTGAAAAAACGCTGAGCGAAAATGTCTTTTTGCTGATGCTCCAACGCCGTTTCTGAATGGCCTGCACGGTAAAGAAATTAAATAATACAATAACCGTTACATAATAGAGGATTGCAGTAATGTCCAGACAGCCCCCCTGGAATTTTTCAAACGGTGCATACAGATCCAGACCGTTTAAAATCTTTGTCAGCCAGTTTCCATCCGATGAAATAAGTCCTGTCAGACTCTGCATCATATAACTGATAAACAGTACCACAAACGTCAGAACTGCCGCAATCACCTGGCTTTCCGTCAATGCGGAAATAAACATACCTACCGCAATGGAAGCTGCTCCATATAACCAGAACGCCAGTATGGCAATATAGCTCTCGCCCATGGGAATTGTTCCAAACGCCCGTAAAATGAGCGGTGTCACACAGAAAACTGCAATATCCACGGTAAACACCGCAAGCATTGCCAGATATTTTCCGAGCACAACCTTTGCCACCGGTACCGGTGCTGTCAGCATCAGCTGATCCGTTTTATTTTTCCGGTCCTCTGCAAAACTGCGCATCGTAAGGATCGGTACCGCAATCATAAAAATAATCGTAATGGCACTTAACGTATAATACAGATACGGATATCCCTGCCGGAGATTATACACATAAAAATACAGACCGAACAGTGCCATAAGGGCGGCCACAAACAGCCAGCCGATCACATTCTGGAAATACGACCGGAATTCTCTTTTTAACACAGCAAACATTACTGTGCACCTCCTTCCTGGGTAATCTCAAGGAATACATCTTCAAGAGATTTCGTCACGGTCTTCATCTCCAGCACCGGGACGTTATGCTCTGCCATCTGCCGGAAGACTTCTTCCCGCACATCGGCACCTTTCTTTGCATAAATACGGATTTTATCATGATCCGCCTGCTCAACCCTTGCAATGTTTTCTTCTCCCTGTAAGTATCCGGCTGCTTCCCCGGCACCGGTTCGCACCGTCAGTTCAATTTCCTGTGCACCCGACATCAGATTTACCAGATTCTCCGTAGAGTCGCTCGCTACAAGCTTTCCTTTGGAAATAATAAACACATGATCACACACAGCAGAAATTTCCGGCAAAATATGGGAACTTAAGATCACCGTATGTTTTTCTCCCAGATGCCGGATCAGTTCACGGATCTCTATGATCTGTTTCGGGTCCAGTCCGACCGTAGGCTCATCGAGTATGATAATCTCCGGATACCCTAGGATCGCCTGTGCAAACCCGACACGCTGCCGGTATCCTTTGGACAGATTGCGGATCATGCGCCCTGCCACTTCTGTCGTACCGGTCGTTTCCATTGCCTCTTCCACATACCGTCTGCGCAGACTTTTTTCCAGCTGTTTTAAATCTGCCACAAAACACAGGTACTCCTTTACCGTCATATCCATGTACAGTGGTGGAAGTTCCGGCAGATAACCGATACATTTCTTTGCTTCCTCCGGCTCCTTTAAAATGTCATGCCCGTTAATTTTAATCTCTCCGCTTGTCGCACCGAGATATCCGGTTATCATATTCATCGTTGTTGATTTGCCAGCACCGTTTGGACCCAGAAAACCATAAATTTTCCCCGGTTCCACAACGAGTGACAGATGATCGACAGCCGTATGATCCCCGTATTTTTTTACAAGATTATTGATCTCAATCACAGCGAAATGCTCCTTTTCTTTTTTGGACAACAAAATGCCCTTTACGGAAACAGTGTATCGCTTTTACGTGTGTAAAAAATGTAAACTCTGTGTTCATTTTGTGAACAGATAAAAATACGGGGAAGCAGTTCATGAACCACTTTCCCCGTATTTTATAAAGTATTCTTTTTATGTTTCTTATTCTTCGATCACAAAGTTGCTTACATTCCTGCGAAGTTCTCCCGCAGAAGCTTCCGCTGTCTTTGCGCCTTTCATGACTTCTGCCGATCCGTTTGCAATGGAAACGGTCTTCTGTGCAATGTTCGTTGTGCCGGCAGCACTGTCATTCGATGCAGAGGTAATTCCGTCAATCGCCTCTGTAATATTGGAAATAGATGCTACCAGTTCTTCGGAAGTTGCACTGAAATCCGACACCAGATCGTTGATTTTAGAGGCATCCATGTTATAATCATCTGCCATCTTCTCAAATTCATCAAAACTCTTCACAATATCTGTATCCACAAAATTCAGCAGACGGTTGGAATCTTTGGTCAGATTTCCTACTGCATTATCCACGTTTTCCGTCACAGCCTGAATATTTGCCACGGCATCTTTGGACTGTTCTGCCAGTACCCGGATTTCCTCTGCAACAACTGCAAATCCCTTTCCTGCCTCGCCCGCGCGTGCTGCCTCAATGGATGCATTCAGTGCAAGCAGATTGGTCTGTCCGGTAATCGCGAGAATGGAATCTGCAAGCACACCGATCTGTTCCACAACCTTTGCGTCTTCGAGTGCCTTTTCGAGTCTTTCCCTGATTTCTCCAAGCATTTCCTGAACTTTCTTCCGGTTCTCTACCGTTGTTTCTTTTGTCTGCGTTGCCCGCTTATGGATTTCTTCTGCTTCTGTAGCTCCGTCCTGTGCACGTACGGCAATCTCTTTTGCCGCTCCGTCAATCTGCTGGGTCATGCTGTTGATCTGCTCTGCCGATGCCGCCGTCTCCTCGGTACTTGCAGCAAGCTGCTCGGTCGTTGCAGACACATCCTCAATTTCCCCATTCAGATTTGATATATTGGTATCCATTGATTCCACAACGTTATCAATATTTGCAGCTTCCTTCTTTACCTGTGCAAGCAATCCGCATACCGATTCCCGCATCGTCTCGAGTGTTCCTGCCAGCTGTCCGAAATCATCCTTCCGCTTCATCATATTCGTCTGCATCTTTCGGGCAAAATTTCCGCCTGCAATCACTTCAATCTCTGCGACAACTTTCTTTAACGACTTTGTAATATCCTGTGCGATCATAAAAACAAGTACTGCAACAACCGCAAGCATCACAATACATACCGCGATCAGGGCGATTGCCTTTTGCATTGCATAGTTGGAAAATACCTTGTTCTGCTTTGCAATGGCAGTATCAATATAATCCGTATAATTTCCGGTACCGACCACCCAGTCAAACGGTTCAAAGTACTCACTGTAGGAACGCTTCGGGGAAGGTTTTGTCTCTCCTGGTTTCGGGAATACAAAATCTGTGTATCCTCCACCGTCTTCCACTGCTACACGTATGATTTCTTTCACCATCTGGTATCCTTTTGCATCCTTGGTTTCCATACGGTTTGTTCCCTCGGTATCACTGCCAAGCAGAACCACATTTGTACCATCTGACTGGTCAATCCAGAAGTAACCGGCCTCTCCGTAACGCATCTGCCGGACTTCATCTGCTGCAATTTTTTTTGCTTCATCCAGCGTATAAGTTCCCGCTTTATATGCGTCATTGATCTCCGACAACAGGGAAATAACCACCTCCACCTGCTCTTTGATCGAATCATCATAACTCTGGCGGGACGATGCTTCCATCGTTTCCAGTGCTTTGTCTTTCACATCTTCCATGTCTTTGACGGAAACAGTACCCCCGAGAGCCACAAGTAAAATGACCAGAACCAGAATCAGATTCAGCTTGGTCCTTACCTTCATGTTCTTCATAACTTTATTCTCCTTCCCTTAAAACCGTTCGGTTTTATATATTTTGCTCAAAAATTCAAAACTTGTTATTTATTAAGTATAATCTTTTACCACATTTCCGTCAACCATATTTCCCTTTTTAAAAAATCCCCCTTCCTGTTTCCAACTTTCCCTGCGTACAATCCCCCTATTTCTTTGCCGTATTCCCTTCTCTTGCCATTCTTTTTCATTTGACGTATAATGGATACATATTAAGGAAAAGAGGAACAATACCTATGGGCATTTATCTTGTAGACTATGAAAATGTACACAACGATGGCGTAACAGACATCCAAAAACTCTCTGCATCTGACCGTGTTGTCATTTTTTACCTGTCTCTTATACACATCTCCGAGCCCACGAGACACTGAGCGATCTC
>ENA-UAEC01000181-UAEC01000181.1-human-gut-metagenome-genome-assembly--contig:-NODE-181-length-21051-cov-6.290389_pt1 | contig 21051 bp, 21 predicted proteins | sample MGYA00244271_ERZ654267 | MGnify/ENA primary metagenome ERZ654267 (study PRJEB26926, sample SAMN06165132) | human gut metagenome | biome: ENVO:00009003; feature: ENVO:2100002; material: ENVO:00002003...
AGATCGCTCAGTGTCTCGTGGGCTCGGAGATGTGTATAAGAGACAGGGTCAGGGTAGCCTCACGGGTGGCAAAACGCTGGAACACGTTCTGATAAAAATGCAGCTTGAATTTGGTGTAGACGTCCTGAAAAGCTTTTTCCAGCATGGGTCATGCGCCTCCGATGCTTTAGTTTTCTTGCTATACGGCTAGTATACCACGAAAACGCCCCGCTGCATAGCGGAATTTTACGCAGCATCCCCGGAAGTTTTTGCCCGGGTGCGGGCGCGGATGACACCGAGCACCGCCAGTTCCAGCACGATGGCCACCACCAGCAGCACCAGCGAGGTGACAAGGCTTGCGCGGCTGCCCAGCACCGCCTGTGCAAGGCCGGTGATGATGTAGCACACTGCCGAGCAGGCCGCCGCCGTAATGGCGTAGGGCAGCTGGGTGGAAACGTGGTTCACATGGCTGCAATGTGCGCCTGCCGAAGCCATGATGGTGGTATCCGAGATGGGGGAGCAGTGGTCGCCGCACACCGCGCCGGACAGGCAGGCGGCAATGGACACCACCAGCATCTCGCCGTCCGGGAAGGCCTGACAGACGATGGGGATCAGGATGGAGAAGGTGCCCCAGGAAGTGCCGGTGGCAAAGGCAAGGAACACCGCCACAAGGAAGATGATGAACGGCAGCAGATACTGCAAAGCCGCCGCAGAGCTGCCCAGCAGGTTTGCCACATAATACTTTGCACCCAGCAGGCCGGTCATGCCGGACAGCGTCCATGCAAGGGACAAAATCAGCATGGGGCTGACCATGGCCTTGAAGCCCTCGGGGATGCAGGCGGCAAAATCCTGAAAGGTCATCACGCTGCGCACCCGGTAAAATACAAAGGTGAACAGCAGGGCAATGCTGCTGCCCAGCACCAGACCCGCCGAGGCGTTGCAGTCCGCAAAGGCGGTGATGAAGTCCACGCCCTCAAAGAAGCCGCCGGTGTACACCATGCCGAAGATACAGGCCGCGATCAGCACCAGCACCGGCGCAAGCAAGTCGATGACATGGCCGTTGGTGTCGCTGCCGTCGTCCACATCGTCGCCATAGGGGCGGTCGGCGGTGGTAAACAGGTCGCCGTTTTGGGCGTTGTCCTCGTTCAGCTTCATGGGGCCGAACTCCGCCCCGGTAAAGATGAGGAACAGGCTCATCACCACGGTCATGACGGCGTAATAGTTATAAGGAATGGTGCGCAGGAACATGGTGAAGCCGTTGATGCCGGAACCCGCCGGGACGCTGGAAGTGACCGCAGCCGCCCAGCTGGACACCGGCGCAATGATGCAGATGGGCGCAGCGGTGGAATCGATCAGGTAGGCCAGCTTTGCGCGGGACACCTTCTGCCGGTCGGTCACCGGGCGCATCACCGAACCCACGGTCAGGCAGTTGAAGTAGTCGTCCACAAAGATCATCACGCCCAGCAGCAGGGTGGCAAACTGTGCACCCGCCCGGCTGTGGATGTGGGTGGACGCCCAGCGGCCGAAGGCTGCCGAGCCGCCCGCCTTGTTCATCAGCGCCACCAGAATGCCCAGCATCACCAGAAAGGCCAGAATGCCCACGTTGCCGGAGTCCGACAGCTTGGTGATCATGCCGCCGTCCTCGTTGAAGAACAGGGTGTTCAGCGCCAGTTCAAGGTTGCCGTTGGCATACAGCAGCGCACCGGAGGCAATGCCCACCAGCAGCGAGGTGTACACCTCCTTGGTGTTCAGCGCCAGCACGATGGCAATGACCGGCGGCAGCAGAGAAAAGAAGGTACTGTACACCGCACAGGTGTAGGTGGCGGGGTCGGCTACCTTGCCGGGGGTCACCGCCGTGCACCACAGCAGCAGGGCAAAGACGAACAGCGCCCCCACCCAGGATAAGTTTTTGTTTTTCATAAGCTCCTCATATCAGGTGTCAATCATTGTCTGCGGGGTTCGTCCGGCGTATCGGGGCGCAGGCTGCGGGGCAGACTACCCACAGAAATGCAAAGGGGGTGTGCACCGTGCCGGATTACAAGGCCATGTACTTTGAGCTGTTCCGCGCCAGTGTGCAGGCTGTGCAGCTTTTGCAGGACGCGCAGACCCGCGCCGAGCAGCAGCTGCTGGCCGCAGACTTGCCGCCGCTGCGGCTGGACGAAACAGACAAAAGCGACTCTTAGCCCTTTTTGGCCTCGGCCTTAGCGGCAAACTTTTCCTCAAAGATGACAAAGCGCTCGTGGGTGCCGCCGCCCACAGGACCCTTCTCGTCTGCAAGCGTCACCTTAAAGGTCAGCTTGCGGCCTTCCACTGCCACCAGCTCGCTGCGGCAGGTCACGGTCATGCCCACAGGGGTGGGTGCGGTGTGCTCCAGCTCCAGCTTGGTGCCCACCGTGCCGCTGCCTGCTTCCAGTGCAGGGGCAACGCTCTGCCAGCAGGTCTTTTCGGCCAGTGCCACCAGTGCGGGGGTAGCAAACACGTCCAGCGTGCCGCTGCCCATGGTCTTTGCGGTATTCTCTGCGCTCACGCGCACGCTCTGCTCGCCGCAGATTCCGGTTTCCAGCTTCATATACAGTTCCTCCTTATGCGTCCTTTGGACGCAGTTGTGTTATTTGTGGTCATACACCTTTATAAGATATCACAAAACGCGCCGGAATGCACTATTTTTTGCATATTTTTTCAGGAGAAGCGCCCTCTCAGGCGCTCCCGCGCCAGCTCTCCCTTCGGGAGAGCTGGCAAAGCCGTCAGGCTTTGACTGAGAGGGCGCACGCCGTCAACCCTGTTTTAAAGTATCAAACGCAACAAGAAACTTTCCCGCTATGCTAAAGGCTCCCTCCCGGAGGGAGCTGGCAAAGCCGTTAGGCTTTGACTGAGGGAGTTTAACCCCGCACCCAATTTGCAAATTTAAATTGCATCTTTTTTGCGTTTTACGGCGATTTTCAGCAATTTTGCGGCAATGTAAAAAACTTTGCGGATTTTGCTTGACAGGGGGCTGTCTGCGTGCTATCATGAACACATGAACAGATGCTCATATATCGAAACGAAGGGAGAGGACAGCATGACCGGGCTAGAACAAGCCGCACCAGAAAAGGAAAAGCAGCCGGTGGAGATGCCGGACGATGAGGTGCTGTACGAACTGGCAGACCTGTTCCGCGTGTTCGGTGATTCCACCCGCATCAAAATTTTGTATGCCTTACATGACAGCGAACTTTGCGTGCAGGATATCGCGGACGCCGTGCAGCTGAGCCAGTCTGCCGTCAGCCACCAGCTGCGGGTGCTCAAGGACTCCAAGCTTGTGCGCTTCCGGCGGGAGGGCAAAACCGTTTTCTACGCACTGGACGATGACCATGTGCGCAGCATCCTCTCCATGGGGATGGACCATATCGAAGAATGACCGGGCACGCGCCCGCAGAAAAGAAAGGCTGGTACTTATTATGAAAAAGACCTACAAGATCGAAGTGGACTGCGCCAACTGCGCCCAGAAGATGGAGGATGCCGCCAACACCGTAGCTGGTGTGGAAAAGGCGACCGTCAGCTTTATGACCCAGAAGATGAAGGTGGAATTTGCTGAGGGTGCCGACCCTCACGCCACCATGGAGAACGTGCTGTCTGCCTGCAAGAAGGTAGAGGACGACTGCGAGATCTTTGATATCTGATGTGCGGCAAAGCTCTCCCGGTCGGTGTGGACTGGGGGAGTTTTTCTGTGGAAAAATCCGCCACTTTTCAACAATTTCCACCGGGTTTTCAACACGCTTTGCGGAAAAACCGAAAAAGAAGCGTGGAAAAGCGCTTTTTTACAGGAAAACTGTGTGGAAAACGCGGTTAAAACTGTGGAATACCCATTTTTTGCCGAAAAACTTGTGGAAAACCACCCGTTTTTCATCCGCTGCACCGCAAAACGAGGAGCGTTGCTTATGAACAAGAAACAAAAAAAGACCCTTGAGCGCATTCTGATCGCCGTGGCACTGGTGATCGTGCTCAAGCTTTTGCCCGCCTTGCCCATGCCGGTAGAGCTGGCGCTCTACTGCATCCCCTACCTTGTGGTGGGCTGGGACGTGCTGCGCAAGGCGCTGAAGGGCATCAAGAACCGCCAGCCCTTTGACGAGTGCTTTCTGATGGCAGTTGCCACCGTGGGCGCGTTTGCGCTGGGCGATTATGTGGAGGGCTGCGCCGTTATCATCTTCTACCAGATCGGCGAGCTGTTCCAGAGCGTGGCGGTGGGCAAGAGCCGCCAGAGCATTGCCAGCCTGATGGATATCCGCCCGGACTACGCCAACATCGAAGGCGAGGACGGCAAGCTGGAACAGGTAGACCCGGATGAGGTCGAGGTGGGCACGGTCATCGTGGTGCAGCCCGGCGAGCGGGTGCCCATTGATGGCGTCATCGTGGAGGGCGCTTCTGCCCTGAACACCGCCGCCCTGACCGGCGAGAGCCTGCCCCGGGACGTGAACGCCGGGGACGAGGTCATCAGCGGCTGCGTGAACATGACCGGCCTGCTGAAAGTGCGCACCACCAAGGAATTTGGCGAGTCCACCGTCTCTAAAATTCTGGATCTTGTGGAAAATTCCAGCATGAAAAAAGCTCGGGCAGAAAACTTTATCACCCGCTTTGCCCGGGTGTACACCCCTGCTGTCTGCTACGGCGCACTGGCGCTGGCGCTTCTGCCGCCGGTGGTGCTGCTGCTTATGGGACAGCCCGCCCGCTTTGGCGACTGGGTCTACCGCGCCCTGACCTTCCTTGTCATCAGCTGCCCGTGCGCGCTGGTCATCTCCATCCCGCTGAGCTTTTTCGGCGGCATCGGCGGCGCTTCCTCCTGCGGCATCCTGATCAAGGGCTCTACCTATCTGGAAGAACTGGCCAACACCGGCGTTGTGGTGTTCGATAAGACCGGCACCCTGACGCAGGGCACCTTTAAGGTTGCCGGCATCCACCCGGCCGAGGGTGTGACCGACGCCGCACTGGTGGAAGCCGCTGCGCTGGCAGAAAGCTGGTCGAAGCACCCCATCTCCCTGAGCATCAAAGCTGCCTACGGCAAGTCCATCGATGCCGCCCGGGTCACGGACGTGCAGGAGCTGGGCGGTCATGGCGTGACCGCGAAGGTGGACGGCAAGAGCGTTGCCGCCGGCAACGCCCGCCTGATGGAAAAGCTTGGCCTTGCCGTGCCCGCCGTGGACGGCGTGGGCACCATCGTGCACGTTGCCGTGGAGGGCAGCTACGCGGGCTATCTGCTGATTTCGGACGTGGTAAAGCCCCACAGCGCCGATGCCATCCGCGCTTTGAAGGCTTCCGGCGTGCGCAAGACGGTCATGCTGACCGGCGATGCACAGCCGGTGGCACAGGCGGTAGCGCAGCAGCTGGGTCTGGACGAGTACCACGCCGGTCTTTTGCCCGGCGACAAGGTAGACCAGATCGAAAAGCTGCTGGCTGAAAAGCAGCCCAAGGAGAACCTTGCCTTTGTGGGTGACGGCATCAACGATGCGCCGGTGCTTTCCCGCGCAGACGTGGGCATCGCCATGGGTGCGCTGGGTTCGGACGCTGCCATCGAGGCCGCAGACGTGGTGCTGATGGATGACGACCCCGCCAAGATCGCGCTGGCTATGCGCATCGCCCGCCGCACCCTGCGCATCGTGCACCAGAACATCGTGTTTGCGCTGGGCATCAAGGCACTGTGCCTGCTGCTGGGTGCACTGGGCATTGCCGGAATGTGGGCAGCCATCTTTGCAGATGTGGGCGTGATGGTCATTGCCGTGCTCAACGCCACCCGCGCCCTGTATACCAAAGACCTGACCAAAAACTGACATAAACGCAAAACAGCCAGACCGGCACTGCCGGTCTGGCTGTTGTTGTTTCAAGACTTTTACAGCTTTTCCACCATCGCTGCTACGATCTTGGTAGCGGTGGCGACATACTCCCCGATGGAGAACTTCTTCACCACCAGTACCTCGTGGCCGTCCTCATCGGCGTTGTCGCTCATAGCGCGCAGGATGACGCAGGGCACGCCGTTCTTGGCGGCGATCTGGCTTACCGCAGCGCCCTCCATCTCCACGCAGTCCGGGGCGCACTTGGCCTCAATGGCGGCCTTCGTCTCGCTGTCGCCCACGAACAAATCGCCGGTGGCGATCTTGCCCACCAGTGCCTTTACCCCGGCTTCGGCGCAGGCGGCTTCGGCAGCGGCGATCAGTGCCGGGTCGCCGGTGTATTCCTTCAGGAACGGCGGGTTCTGGCAGATCATATCCAGCTGGGCGTCGTGGTACAGCACCGTTTTGCCGATGACCACATCGCCAATGCCGATCTTGCTGGTCATATTGCCCGCAATGCCGGAGAAGATGATCTTCTCCGCGCCGAACTTGGTAATGAGCACCTGCGTGGTAGCGGCGGCGTTGGCCTTGCCCATACCGGCGCAGCACACCACCACCTGCTTGCCGGCCAGCGTACCTTTGTGGTACTCCACTCCGCCGTAGGGCTCAACGGTGACATTTTCCAGCTTTGCACACAGCTGGTCTACTTCATCGGGCATAGCGCCCATAATACCCAAGATCATGGTAAGCTCCTTTTACGATCAAAAATGGCCGCCGCATGCGCTTTGGCCATATTCAGAGGAATGATTCTTTTTAATTCAGGAACCCGAACCGCCTGCGGAGCTTGTCGGGGTAAAACCCCTCCATCTGCTTACGCAGACCGCTCTGCCACTTAAAAGCCCCACTGGGGCTTTCATTGCTGCGCAAACGCGGGCATTTCGGGTTCCACTTTTCACGGGAAGGACTTTAAACATTAAACAGGAACTCGATGACATCGCCATCCTGCACAACGTACTCCTTGCCCTCGGTGCGCTGCAGACCCTTGGCCTTGACGGCGGCGTAGTCGAAGTTGTTGGCTTCCAGATCGTTGTAGCCGATGACGCTGGCGCGGATGAAGCCGCGCTCGAAGTCGCTGTGGATCTTACCGGCAGCCTGCGGAGCCTTGGTGCCCTTGCGGATGGTCCATGCGCGGCACTCCTTCTTGCCGTCGGTCAGGAAGGAGATCAGACCCAGCAGGTCGTAGCTGGCGGTGATCAGGTTGTCCAGACCGCTGGCCTCGATGCCCATCTCGGCCAGAAATGCCTTCTTTTCCTCGGGGCTGTAATCCGCAATGTCCTCCTCGGTCTTGGCGCAGATGGGGATGTAGCGGGCACCCTCTTCCTTGGCGCGGGCAGCCACCAGCGGGACGTACTTGTTGTTCTCGATGCCCTCCATCAGGTCATCCTCGCCCACGTTGCAGGCGTACAGCACCGGCTTTGCGCTCAGCAGACCCATCTCGTGCAGCACGGTCTGCTGCTCGGTGTCGGTGGGGTCAAAATCGAAGCTGCGGGCGGGCTTACCGGCGCTCAGATGGTCGGCCAGCTGCTGCAGCCATGCGGCCTCGGCGGCAGCGCCCTTGTTGTTGCCGCTCTTGGCAGCCTTTGCCATGCGGCCAGCGCGGTTCTGCACCACCTCAAGGTCGGAGAGGATCAGCTCGTAGTCGATGGCATCAATATCGGCAATGGGGTCCACAGCCTCGGCCTTGGTCACGTCCTCCACCACATGGATGATGTTGTCATCGTCAAAGCAGCGCACCACGTGCACGATGGCGTCGCACTCGCGGATGTGGCCAAGGAACTTGTTGCCAAGGCCTGCGCCCTGACTTGCACCCTTCACAAGACCGGCAATGTCCACGAACTCCACGATGGCGGGGGTCTTTTTGTTGGTCTGCCAGATCTCGGCCAGCTTGTCCAGCCGCTTGTCCGGCACAGCCACGATGCCGGAGTTCGGCTCGATGGTGCAGAAGGGATAGTTTGCAGCCTCCGCATTCTTGGTGGAGGTGATGGCGTTGAACAGAGTGGACTTGCCCACGTTGGGCAGGCCGACGATACCTAATTTCATATATACTCATTCTCCTTCGATTTTTCCTTGATTTGCAAGGGTTTTCGGGTTTTGGCTTTTCGGCTACTACGCCATTTTTACGCCATTTTCGCATTGAGTTTTATGTCAGAAAACCCTTTTGACTCAAACTGCCGTACAGCTTGGTCGAGCGAATCGGTAGTTACATGAACATACCTATCCATCGTTGTCTTGATACTGGCATGACCCAATAGCTTTTGCAGCACTTTCGGCTGCATACCACTTTCGATGGCTCTTGTGGCGTAAGTATGGCGTAGAGCGTGCATACAAAAGCGATTTATCCCTGCTTCGTCGCAGAGCTTGTAAAGGTGGGTATCATAGGAGCTGTTCTTCGCTGGCTCTCCTGTACGCCAGTTGATAAAAACAAGGTCACGCATAACAAGCTGTGAGGTTGTGCCTGTGCGCCTGTCTATGTATTCAAGCGTCTGTGAAAGCAAGGGAGACTCTTTCCTGTTATCCCGGCTATCCCAAATGCTTTTCAGAATATCGTAGGCTCTGTTCGTCAAGGGAATTGTGCGATAACTCTGTTGAGTCTTTGGAGGACCTGCACGCCAGTATTTTTGAGCGTGCCTAAACTCCAAAGTCTTGTTGACCGTAAGTGTTCGTTTTTCAAAGTCAATCGCATCCCAAGTTAATCCAATCATTTCGCCAGTACGCAAGCCTGTTTCGAGGATAAGGGCGTATTGGTTATAGTTGTGGGAACGCTGGGCAACTTCAAGAAAACGTTGTTGGTCATCGCAAGTAAGAAACTTTATATCATCCACAGCACGAACTGGCTTTGTAAACCGCACACCATCCATTGGGTGTCTGGCAATCAAGTCATTCATTTTCGCCGCCTTGAACAATGTGCCCATAGCAATATAGGCTTGTCGGATAGTAGAACCAGCATAATCAGCGTCCATCCGAATCAAGACTTGCTTACAGTGCATGGGCTTGACATTGGCAATCGCCATTCTACCGATAACGGGCTGAATGTTTTTGGAATATCGCTCCCGATAATTGCGGAGCGTATTAGGGGCTAAGTCACCTACTATATTTTCAATCCAGAAACTAAACCATTGGTCAACCGTTGTTTCGGTGGCAACAAAAACTTCTTCGTGCTTGTCGGCATATTTCGCTTCTTCCATCCAATTCCTTGCTTCGGGAATAGTCTGAAAATATTTCTCATGCCTTTTTCCTGTTTTATCAACAAATCGTGCGCTGTATAAACCGTCCTTTCTTTGGTAGATACCCTTACCGCAGTCTTTTCCTTTGAGATTTTTTCCCATGAAATGCTCCTTTCCCTTGAAGGGAAATGGACGCACTGCTACACGATAAGTATAGCAGATTTTGTCCATTCCCTCAAGTAGTTATTGTGAAAAACTCTCCGGCAATTTGTAAATTTTTCGGAACTTCTTATATCACCAGTTTCTCACTGATGAATTGCTCAAATTCCTTTCGTTTGACCAGCTTCTTTGTGCCGACAAACAAAACGAAGGGGCAGTTGGGCGAGCGGAGCATACTGTCGATCTTGTTGATGCCGATATTGCTGTATTCTGCCGCCTCCTTGGTGGTCAGTGTCATTTTCAGATGGATCGGAACGGTGCCGATGCAATTCTCCATGTAAAAGCTCCTTTCTTGGGTTTATCAGCCGAGCAGACGAGCCGCCGTTTTCAGATTGTCGGCAGCGGTGCTTTTGCGGAAGCTGTCTCCATCGAACATGATCGGGACGCAGACCTCCAAGATGCGGTCATAAATTCGGCGGTCATCCAGATCGACAGCTTGCTTCATAACGGAAAGCGGGATATTCGTGGTGACGATCATGGGCTTGCCGGTCAGCAGCCGTTTGTCAACCACATCGAACACTCGCTCCTTACCGAAGCTGGTGTTACGTTCTGCCCCCAAATCATCCAGAATGAGGAGGTCGGGGCGCATAAGCGATTTCATGTAATTGTCGCGGTCCGAACCGAAGTTACCCTGCATACGGTTGACTACATCAGACATTCCCACAAAGAGGACGGACTCCAGACGGTCAATCAGAGCGTTGGCAATGCATCCAGCGGCATAGGATTTTCCCGTGCCGACATTCCCGAACAGGAGCAGCCCGATTCCTGCTTTTTTGAACTCGTCCCAGTTCTGCGCGTAACCCCTCGCCTTTGCAAGCTGGGGCGTTGTAACTGCGGCTGACTCAAACCGCCAGCCAGCGGCGGGCATATCGCGGAACGCCTCGCTGCGGAGCATCGTCATGTAAGACATTCTCTCATATTCCCGACGCTCCGCTTCTTCCCGTTCTCGGCGATCGGCGACGCACTTGCACATAACCGGGTGCTTGGTAAAGCCCTGTGCCTGAAGGTCTGCGGGGTAAAAGGCTTCTTTCGGCGTATGGCACTTGCCGCAGTATTTCAGCCCATCAGCGGAATTGATGTAATCGTCAGGTGCGGCATTAGCCGCTTCAACGGCATCAACCATTTTTGTAAAAATCGGATTCATAGACACTCTCCCTCGTTATCGTCGTAAGTGTAGTTTTTCGCTCTCCTGCCCTTGCTGTCCTCGTCCAACCACTTCTTGATGGTGGCGTAATGATTGGCATAGTGCCTGTCATTGGAAGCCATGTACCGGGACAGCCGCTCAATGTATTCGGCAGCTTTGCCGGGATAAGCCGTCTCCAGCCGGGAATATTCCTCTCCTGACAGAAAAACATTTTGATACTCTCCATATCGGCGGCGCGTACTCTCTACTCTTTCGGTCTTACTCTGTTCTTTATATTCTGTATTAGTATTACTTGTGGGCAATTTCTGCCCATCAAGAGGGGCGGTTTTCTGCACTTCTGAAAGGCAGCCTTTGCCCATCAGAGGGGAAGAAAGCTGCACCCCATCGGGTATTTGCAGAAACAGCCTGTTAGCCTTGGTCAAGCCCTGTCGGACGCGAGTCAGCAGCCCGGCATTTTCCAGTTCGCACAAGGCGGTTTTTACCGTTCTTTCGCTCCGATTCAGGTCATTCGCCATCTGCTTGATTGTGTAGATGACATACACATTTCCGTCCTCTGATACCCACCCCGATTTTTGCGAAAGCATCGTGCGATTCAGCAGGAGGGCATACAGCAGTTTAGCGTTGATGGAATGTTCGCTGACTACCATAAATTGTGGCAAAGGAATGAACGGTGGGAGCGAGGTATCAATCTTGATATAGATGGCGTATCACTTCCTTTCGGTGTCTGCGGTATTCATGGTGGCGTTCCATCGGGTCCGCGAGGGGAGTACGCAGATGTACCACCCTTTTTTGCCCTCTTGGATTGATAATGCGGGCAAATAACGACAACCGCCCGGAAACTCTGCTTGCAATCGTGGACGCAGCGGCGGCAGAGCGTGTTGTACGCCTTGCGTCCCCGGTCATTCAGGAAGAACGACCATTCCAGTTTTTTTGATTTGCTCATGCGCGGCATATCTGTACTCCTTTCCCAAATTACAATTCGTTTCTCTGCTGTACTTTCAGCAGCTCCCATACGTCAGCCATCCGTTCTTTCAGCTCGGCAACGTCGGCATCGTAGAAATGCCCGGTGCTGTTGATGCGGCGGCAGACGTGGTTGATGTTTGTGGCAATCCTGCTGACAGCGGCAGCTAACTTTTTCTGCTCGGTGTAATCGACCTTGATGATGTACCCGTCAATCAGCATTTTCCGGGCATACGCGCCGAAGTTGCGGGTGCCGAGTTGATTCATCTTGTGGCGAACTACGCTCAATTCCTGCTCATTTAGGCAGATTTCCTTGCGGATGGGTCGTGTGCGGTCTGGCATATCAAAGAACTCCTTTCACTTTACAACGGACACCTTTTTGCCGTTTGTTGAGTATGGCGGCAAAAATTTTTTCCTTTCACTTTACAACGGACATTTTTAAGTCAAAACGCAGGTATCGAAACGGAAGATTTTCAAAAAATATGCGCCCCTGCTTTTGCGAAAGCGGGAGCGCGTTGTATCTGCGGATATGAGATTTGAGAGAGTAGCAAGCACATCCGGTGTCCGTACACACCGGAAAAATGAGCGGTTCAGCCTTGCGCCCGAACTGCTCATTTTGTTGTTGGGGAATCCCCACACCCCTTTCATGTCTGAATTGAAAATACTTCCTGAACTTTTCAGAAAGCCCTTGCTTTTATTCGCTTTGACGATTATAATTATACTGTGATTTTATAAGCAGACGCGGAACTTAACTGCAACAGGAGTGCTACCCATGAAGTATTTATCTATCGCGCAAACCGCCGAACGCTGGGGCATCTCCACCCGCCGTATTCAGATTTTGTGCGGCGAGGGGCGCGTCTCCGGTGCTATCCGCATTGGCTCGGTCTGGGGGATTCCAGAGGACGCAGAGAAGCCAGCGGACGCGAGAATCAAGAACGGCAAGTATATCAAAAAAACTGCCGAAAATGAAAAATAAGCCGCAGATTATATCAGCGACTCTAACTCGAAATCGTGGTCGCTACTCGGTAGCTCCCTGTCCGGAATCCCTTGATTTTACGGGGTTTTTCGGGTATTCTTAACTTAATATTTTTGCTTGTTCTCCCCATCAGTTCTCCCCGTTTTCCGAGGTGCTGATGTTGAGATAAATACGGAGCGGTATCGAAGTGGTCATAACGGGACTGACTCGAAATAATGGGGTCTATTCCACCTCGCGGGTGCGAATGGGCGCACTGATCCCTTGTCACGAATCTACCTAAATCGTCGATTCGACAAACGATGACAGTGTTTGACAAAGATTTAGTCCTTCCGAGACAGGATAGGTCTTTCACCACAATAACCACTGCACAGGCATAGACAGGAGTGACCCTCATTACTGCTGAGGGTCAGGGTAGAAAAACCCTCATTTGAAATGAGGATAACACGATTATGGAGGAAATCAGCCATGCCAACACTTGAATGGATTGGAAAGAGCAAGGTTATCAATCATCATCAGGAAGTTCCGTTCCGGGTGTTGGAGCGCAAGTATAGCTTTGACGAAAACGGGGAGCATAGCGAGGACAACGGCAGCGACAACATGATTATCCGGGGTGACAACCTTGAAGCCCTGAAAGCCCTGCTGCCCCGGTACGAGGGGCGCGTCAAGTGCATCTACATCGATCCGCCCTACAACACTGGCAACGAGGGCTGGGTTTATAACGACAACGTCAACGATCCGAAAATCAAAAAGTGGCTGGGTGAGGTTGTCGGCAAAGAGGGCGAGGACTTGACCCGCCATGACAAGTGGCTGTGCATGATGTACCCGCGCTTGAAGCTGCTGCAAAAGCTGCTGGCGGACGATGGTGTTATTTTCATCAGCATTGATGACAGAGAGCAAGTATTACTACGGATGATATGTAACGAAATTTTTGGTGAAAATAATTTCTTGGCACAATTTGTTTGGCAAAAACGCACCTCTCCCGATATGCGTAAATTGGTAAGTACCGCCCACGAATATGTATGCGCGTATTGTAAAGACATCTCTTATCTCCCTAACGCAATAAGCAAAGTTGCATTAAGCGAAGAAGATGCCGAGAATTATAAAAATCCAGATAATGACCCCCGTGGTCCGTGGGCATCGAGCGATTTTACAGCGCAGGGTTTTCGTCCGAACCAGATGTATGAAATTATTACACCAGGCGGAGCGAGATATACTCCCCCAGAAGGTCGTTGTTGGAAAAACGTGGAGAGTGAGTTTATCAAGCAACGTGATGAAGGACGAATGTGGTTTGGAGCTGACGGAAAGGGCATACCGCGTCGAAAGACCTACTTATCTGAACGGGAGGGTAAAAACGTTTGGACTTGGTGGGATAACAAGGGCGTCGGGCATTCGCAGGAAGCTACAAAAGAGATTGGAAAAATCTTCGGTACGCCAACAGCTTTTGACTATCCAAAACCTGTTCGATTGATACAGCGTATAATTCAAATTGCTACAAGAAAAGACTCGATTGTACTTGATTCTTTCGCTGGGTCTGGTACAACAGCGCAAGCGGTTCTTAACATGAATAAGCATGATGGTGGATGCAGAAGAATCATCCTTGTTGAAATGGGAGACTATGCTGACAGCATCACCGCCGAACGCGTCAAGCGTGTTATCAATGGCTACGGCGAGGGCAAGAATGCCGTGGCGGGTACGGGCGGCAATTTCAGCTTTTATGACTTGGGCGAACCGCTGCTTGTGGGCGATTGCCTGAATGAAGCGGTTGCCCCAGAGAAAATCCGGGAATACATCTGGTTCATGGAAACCAAGCAGCCCTACGCCCCACCTATCGGCGACAATCCGTATTACCTCGGCAAGCACAACAGCACAGGCTATTACTTCTACTACGAGCCGCAGCGCGTGACAGTACTGGATTATGCGTTTCTCTCCACCATTACGGAAAAAGCTGATGGGACGGTGATCTACGCCGACCGCTGCTCTATCAGCGAGGATAAGCTGGCAAAAATGGGCATCACATTTAAGAAAATTCCGCGCGATATTAGCAGACTGTAAGGGGGTGTTCGCTGTATGGAACTGAAATCATATCAGAAAAAGGTTATAGCGGACCTGACCCGCTATCTGGAACTGCTGAACGAAACAAAGAGTGACGCAGCGGCGTTTCGCCTGTTTTGGCAGGAAAAATCAGCCCCGACTTTAGGGCTATACCAAAACGTTATACCCGGTGTTCCAAACCTCTGCTTCAAGGTGCCGACAGGCGGCGGCAAGACCTTTATTGCCTGCAACGCCGTTCGCCCCATCTTTGACGCGCTCCCCGCTACCAAGACAAAGGCGGTCGTGTGGCTTGTTCCGTCGGACGCGATTTTGACGCAAACGGCAAAATCACTGAAGAACCCGCAGCACCCCTACCGTCAAAAAATCGACGTGGATTTCGGCGGGCGTGTGGAGGTCTACACCAAGCAGGAGCTTTTGAACGGTCAGAACTTCAACCCCACCGCCGTAACGGAGCAGTTGTCGGTTATGGTGCTGTCCTACGATTCGTTCCGTGGGCGCGGCAAGGAGGTCTTGAAAGCCTATCAGGAGAACAGCAACCTTGCCGAGTTTGCAAAGGTGCTGGGTAAGCCCGACAGCCCCATTGAAAAAGCGGATGAAACCGCACTGTTCCAGATCATCAACCAGCTTAACCCGCTTGTCATCGTGGACGAGAGCCACCATGCCCGGTCGGAATTGAGCCTTGAAATGCTGGAAAACTTCAATCCCTGCTTTGTGCTGGATTTGACCGCCACGCCGAAAAAGGAGAGCAATATCATCTCCTATGTGGACGCGGTGCAGCTGAAAAACGAACACATGGTAAAGCTGCCCGTGATCGTCTATAACCGGGACAGCCAATCCGAGGTACTGATTGACGCGATCGACCTGCGGAACAAACTGGAAGAAATCGCAAGCGCGGAGTACGCCAAGACGGGGAAATATATCCGCCCTATCGCGCTGTTTCAGGCACAGCCGAAAGGCAAGGAGGACGCGACCACCTTTGAAAAACTGCGGGACAAACTGGTGGACGCCGGGATTCCCGCCGAGCAAATTGCCATTCGTACCGCTGATGTGAACGAACTGAAAAATGTGGAGTTGATGTCCCTAAGCTGTCCGATTCGATACATTATCACGGTCAATGCGCTGAAAGAGGGCTGGGATTGCCCCTTTGCCTATATCCTTGCGTCTCTTGCCAATAAGACAAGTCAGGTTGACGTGGAGCAGATTTTAGGACGGATTCTCCGTCTGCCCCATACGAGCCAGCACACACAGAGCGCACTCAATATGTCCTATGTGCTGACTTCTTCCAACGACTTCAACAATACTGTGGCGCATATAGTCAAGGGCTTGAACAGCGCAGGATTCAGCGATAAGGACTATCGGATCGGTGAGTCCGCAAAACCGCAGGTTCCCGAACAGCCAGCAGAACAAATCACGCTGCCTGATCAACAAGGGTGTCCTGAAATGGAACCCCCTTTGGAAACCGCCGAGGACGATTTTTCGGGGCTGGATGGGAAATCTATCGGGGCAGAGTTGGAGCGGCGCAGAGAACAGGCACAAACGCCTGAAACTGCCCCGAAAGCCGACACCATGCTGGACGCTGCCGCAGAGGTCGAAAAGGCATATACAGACGCTATCCAACAGACAGACAATGACCCGATGATGGACAATCTTCCGTGGGAGGTGCGGGATAAAGTGAAATCATTCCAAGTAAACCCGCAGTTCCGGGAGGATATTGAAACGCTGCAAATCCCGCAGTTTTTCCTGAAAGTTGAGCAATCTTTGTTTACGGACGGTTCTTTTGAACTGCTGGACAAGGAAATGCTGGCAGAGGGCTTTACCCTCAAGGGCAAGGCATACGATATTGACTTTGCCGCCGCAGACGATGAAATCCGCGAAATCGACGTGCGGGAGCAGGACGGCGGTTTGCCAAAGGTGTTCAAGATGGAGAGTGCCGAACAGCGGTACTTCAAAGAGTGGTTCAACAATCTGCCGCCGGAAAGCCGGGTACGTCAATGCAAGGAAATGATGTTCAATCAGCTTAACAAGCTGAACATGGTGGACGCCGCCGAACTGAAAGCCTACATAGACCGCATTGTGAGCGATATGGATAAGGCGCAGCTTGCCGCTATGGAGAAAGCCCCGCTGGGCTATGCGGCAAAGATCCGCGCCAAAATTGAAACGCTACTGGAATCCCATTATCGAGAAAACTTTGAAAGGTGGCTGGAAACGGAGCGCATCGTCTGCAAGCCCTATTTCCGTCTGCGCCCCTCTATCCATCCTGCCACATATACCGACATATATGCCCGTTCTCTGTATGCAGCAGAGGACGGTGACATGAACAAACTGGAACAGAAGTTGATTGTAGAGTTGACCGCCCTGCCGAATGTCCGCTGGTGGCACAGAAATATTGCACGTCAAGACTTTGCAATTAACGGCTTTATCAAGCACTACCCCGATATTCTGATTATGACCCAGAGCGGCAAGCTCATCTGTGCGGAAACTAAGGGCGAACATCTGAAAAATGATGACAGCCGGGAGAAAATCGCACTCGGTCAAGCGTGGCGCACAGCAGCGGGCAAGAATTTCCGCTATTACATGGTGTTTGAGAATGAGGAAAACCTCTTGCCGGGTGCGGTGAGCATGAGCCAGTTTATCGACACGGTTAAGGCATTGTAAATCAAATAACCATATATCCGTCACTTGCAGGGGGCGATAAAATCTACCCCCGATAAGAAGCAGTGCCGATTCGGGCAGCAGGAGCAATTCTGCTGCTCGTTTTCTTTTGTGTGACCCCCTGGCTCATGCGCCGCAGGGTAGTCATAAATAACAATCAGCAAGGAGGTTAATTGTCCAATGAAAAACAGTAAGCGAGGAGGTGCGCCGCCTATGAACCACATCGGGAATATCCGTATATCTGCAAGGGAGGGCTTATATGGCAAAGAAACTTGACCCTCAAGAGATAGAGCAGTCCCGCCGAAAAAAGACTCGCGCCGATAATCGGGAGGAACGCAAGGAGCGCATACATGACGGAATCCGCAAGAATCGGGAAAGCGGCGGTGTAATTATAATACCGCCACCCCCAGCCGTACAAGCGCAAGGGCAGACTCCCCGAAAAATGCGTGTTGCAGCTTATGTCCGTGTCAGCACACAGGAAGAACAGCAAGTAGGCAGTTTTGAGATGCAAATTGTCTATTTCAAATCCAAAATTGAGAGCAATCCCGATTGGGAGTTAGTAAAAATCTATCAAGATTACGGCGTAAGCGGCACTTCCACGAACAAGCGGCAGGGATTTAAGGACATGATTGATGACGCAAAAGCAGGCAAGATTGACCTAATTTTGACAAAGGGCATAAATCGCTTTGGTAGAAATACGGTTGATATTTTGAACAATTTGCGTACTCTGAACGCCTTGACTCCACCTGTCCCGGTGCGATTTGAAAGCGAAGGGCTGTCCTCTATCGGGGATGGCAGCAACAATCTACTGATAGCGGTCTTGTCAGCACTTGCAGAATTGGAATCACAGCAAAAGAGCGAAGCCATCAAAAACGGTATTCGCTGGCGCATGGCAGAGGGTATCTACCAATTCTCGGTGATAAACACGCTTGGCTACTATTGGGACCACTTCGGACGATTGCTGATCGAGCCAACAGAAGCAAAGATTGTTGAGTACATCTACGAAAGCTGTTTGGAAGGTGCAACCCCCGCAGAAATTGCCGCCGCGCTGACCGAGCAAGGCATCAAATCGCCTAAAGGGAAAGATTTTTGGCGGGCTGCTACTATTCGCGGTATTCTCCGGAACGAGAAATATTGCGGGGACGCACTCATGCAGAAAACTTGTACGATTGATTTTCGGGAGCATAAGTCAGTGAAAAACACTATGCTCAACAAGTATTTCAAAGAGGAACACCACACAGCAATCATAAAAAAATCCGATTGGCAGAAGGTGCAACAGATTTTAGATGAAAAGCCACTACCCGGCAAATCGGCAAGGCTACACGCTATGCCAAAGCGGTTCACGGTCACACGTTCTAAAGACAAGTATTTCAGAGGGTATATCATTTTAGACCCGCGCTGGACAGCTTCGGAACGCCGCGAACTGCTGAAAGAGCTGAAAAATCTCTAATACCGAAAGGAAAATCCATTATGAAATTTGATTTTAACGCACTGAACTTTGAGATCCTTGATGCGAACACCAACGCATACCCCGACATTTTCATTAACCAGAACGGTGTCACCTTTACGAAAAAGGTACTTGATGACCTGAACTATCCTGCTTTTGTCCTGTGCCAGCTTGACGCAAAAAACAAGGTTTTTGCGGTTCGTATGTGTAAGAGTAGTGAGCAGAGGGGCTACAAGTTCTCCAAGCCGAAGGGTGAGCAGAAGGCCACGGTCAGCATCACCAACAAGAATCTGGTTGACCCCATTCGTGCCGCTATGGAGGGCGTTTGGCAAAGCGATAAACGCTATCGTGTGCGTGGCTTTTGGGTCGCAGACGCAAAAACGATGTGTTTTGACCTCTCCGAGGGTGTGCAGGAGGATTATAGAAATGCCGCCAGCGATAATGAAAGCGAGGAATAAATCGGTGAACGGATTGTTCACCGTCTGAACTTCCGAATGACAGTGGGGCAAGCTCATTATGGGCTTGCCCCTTGCTTAAATAAAGGCGGGTATTTGCAGATTGTAACGCACAAGGGGCAGATAAGTGAAATGTAGGGTGGTAATATGGCAGAGAAAAATAAACGGCGCACAAGCGATAATATCCCCGATATTTGCCCCGAAGGACAACAAAAAAACAGGCGTGGGAGTTGTTAGCGTCCCACACCTGTTGGAAAACTGATTTGTAGCAGCGGCGTACCTATATCCCTCGTGTAAGTTTTCTCTACGCCATTTTTACGCCATTTTCGTATAGAGTAGCATAGGAAAACATGAAGTTATATATGGTTGGTTTGTTCCAAAATCCGCTTCAAATCAAGTAATATTCGTATTTATTGAGGATTATTGAGATATAAAATCAGGTAGCGGTCCTCCGATACCTAACTTCATATAAAATACGCTCCTTACACGTTTTTTGACATAACGATACATTTACCATTATACGCGATGAACCCCGCCAGCGCAAGGGGGCAGGGCTATCTTGAATAAGGAATCCTGAAATAATCCGGGATGGGTTATCGGCAAGAAATCAAATTTTGTGGCTTCTGCTGCAAACGTTTCTTGCCGATAGCGCGGCTGCACGGGCAGAAATGTGAAAAAAACTACACTTCCTTCTTTATTTTGTCATAACTGTCCCGTATAATAGAAAGGAAAGAGCCTGTCAAAACGCCCGGAAGGGCTGAAGATACAGCAAAAACCTGCATAAAAGGGGAGGAAAACACTTATGGCAAACGAAAAGATCCTTGTGGTGGACGACGACGCCAACATCTGCGAGCTGCTGCGGCTGTACCTGACCAAGGAGGGCTATCAGGTCACGGTGGCAAACGATGGCGAAGAAGGACTGGAAAAGTTCAACGCGGTCAAGCCGGACATGGTGCTGCTGGACGTGATGATGCCCCGCATGGACGGTCTTGAGGTCTGCCGCCGCATCCGCAAGGCGGGCAACACCCCGGTGATGATGCTTACCGCCAAGGGCGAGACCTTTGACAAGGTGCTGGGTCTGGAGCTGGGCGCCGACGACTATGTAGTCAAGCCCTTTGACGCCAAAGAGGTGGTGGCCCGGGTGAAAGCTGTGTTGCGCCGCACCCAAGGCAAAAATGACAACGCCGAGGAAAGCAAGAAAGTGGTCACCTATGACAAGCTGGAGATCAACATTGCCAACTATGAATTGAAAGTCAACGGCGTGCAGATTGACACGCCGCCTAAAGAGCTGGAGCTGATCTACCACTTTGCTTCCAACCCCAACCGCGTCTTTACCCGCGACCAGTTGCTGGACGAGGTATGGGGCTTTGAGTTTTACGGTGACTCCCGCACAGTAGATGTGCATGTGAAGCGCCTGCGTGAAAAGCTAGAGGGCGTCAGTGACAAATGGGAGCTGAAAACCGTTTGGGGCGTCGGCTACAAGTTTGAGACCAAGGAATAAGTAATGGCATTTAAGGATGTACTCGTCGGTAAAAAGCCGGTCAAAAGCAATATTTTTGCCAAATACTTCCTGCTGTTTGCCGCTATCTTTTTGGTCACTTTGACCGTGCTGGGCACCGCCCTGACCCTGATGGTCAACGCCTATTCTCAAAATGAACGCACCAATCTGCTGAAAGAGAATGTGCAAAGCGTATCCGGTACCATCAGTTCCTCGTTGATCATGCAGGACATTAACAGTCGCTATAGCGTGGAAAAAGAGCTGATGTGCGAATCACTATATATTATTTCCAACTCTATCGACGCAGATGTATTCGTCTGTGATGTGGAGGGTAATATTATTCTGTGTAAGGAGCGGGCCTATTCCACCCCGTATTTTGGGGAGTTTACCACCTGCGCCCTGCATGACAGCTATTCCATCAGTTCCGCACTGCTGCAACGGGTGTACGAGACCGGCACCGTAACCGGGCGCATTACCGTACGCGGTCAAACCAATTATATTGTAGGCACCACCATCGTTAGCGACGGCGATGTGATCGGCTACACCTTTGCGCAGACCCAAACCGGCGTGCAGTCCCTGGCACTGGCGGTAATCCGCATTTTCCTGCTCAGCGCGCTGGCCTGTTTGATGCTGGCCTTCATCTGCAT
>ENA-UAEC01000258-UAEC01000258.1-human-gut-metagenome-genome-assembly--contig:-NODE-258-length-17671-cov-6.449535_pt1 | contig 17671 bp, 11 predicted proteins | sample MGYA00244271_ERZ654267 | MGnify/ENA primary metagenome ERZ654267 (study PRJEB26926, sample SAMN06165132) | human gut metagenome | biome: ENVO:00009003; feature: ENVO:2100002; material: ENVO:00002003...
TGTGTATAAGAGACAGGGTGCCGGGCATGCCGCAGGAGCTGTAGTGGCAGGTGAGGATTCTTCCGGTGCTTTAGGCAGCAAGGATAATGCGGATGGTGCACAGGGCGGAAGTGACCCGGCGGAAGCTGATTCAGGTGCTAACGGTACAGGACAGGCGGATTCAGGGAAGCCGCAGGAGGATCTGGTAAATAACAATTCCTACGTTTCCCTCGATGCGATTCCTGCATATGATGGCAAGGCATATGTGGCTGTCAACAACAATGAGCCTTTTTTTACGGACAGCGATATGACTACCACTGCTTTTGAAAATTACAGTGATTTGGATTCACTTGGCAGATGCGGTGTGGCTTATGCCAATATCTGCAAGGATATCATGCCGACTGATGAGCGTGGCAAGATAGGCATGATAAAGCCATCAGGCTGGCATACGGTGAAGTATGATGTGATAAAGGACCGGTATTTATATAATCGCTGTCATCTTATTGGCTATCAGCTTGCCGGGGAGAATGCCAATCCGAAGAACCTTATTACCGGTACGAGATACCTGAATGTGGAGGGCATGCTGCCGTTTGAGAATCTGGTAGCGGATTATGTAAACAATACAGGAAATCATGTGCTTTACAGGGTGACTCCTATGTTCTCGGGCAGCAATCTAGTTGCAAACGGCGTTCTCATAGAGGCAAAGTCGGTTGAGGATAACGGTGGCGGCATACTTTTTAATGTCTATTGCTATAATGTGCAGCCCGGAGTCGGAATAAACTATGAGAATGGTGACAGCTGGCTGGATGGCACCACTCCGCAGCAGAGCGCTCAGACGGATACACCGCAGAATGAAGGCTCGCAGAGCAGCGCTGGAAGCGGGGCAGGAGAATCCGGCTCTTCAGGCAGTACGACAGGAAGTGCATCATCAGGCTCAGACAGCTCGGCAGCAGGAAATAGCGCTGCAGATTCTTCAAACAGCGAGACAATGGTTCATATCACTGCAACCGGCAAGAAATATCACCGTGCGGGCTGTCGAACTTTGAAAAAGAGTGACACAGAGGTAACGCTTGATGAAGCAAAATCCATGGGCTTGTCTCCGTGCGGCATCTGCAATCCGCCGCAGTAGATGTGCATTAGCATTTGCAATCCACCACAGTAGATGTGCATTAGCATTTGCAATCCACCACAGTGGATGTGCATTAGCATTTGCAATTCACCGCAGTAGATGTGCATTAGCATTTGCAATTCACTGCGGTAGAAGCACATTAGCATCTGAAATTTTCCACAGTAGACGAACATTAGCATTTGTAACCCTTCACAGCAGATGCTCGTTACCTTTGCAGTACAACCAAGTTTATTGAAGAAACTAGGAAGAAACCGTGCAAATGAAAATATTGTCACAGAGTAAGGGCTGCAAGCCCCGGCGGTGCCGTGGCTTGCAGCCCGTATAATTGCCATAAACCCTTGACGATTGCAAAACCGAAAAGTATAATAGAATAGCTAATGAATTCAATATTTTAATATAGATGGAGGAAACCAAATGGCACTGAGCAAAAAGCCGGTCAACGGCATGAAGGATATATTACCTGCAGAGATGGAAATCCGTGATTATGTGACAAGTGTGATCAAGGATACATACAGAAGCTTCGGATTTACACCGATAGAGACACCATGCATGGAGAATATAGCAAATCTCACAAGCAAGCAGGGCGGAGAAAATGAGAAGCTGATCTTCAAGGTAATGAAGAGAGGCGAGAAGCTGAATCTGGAGACAGCAAAGGAAGAGTCGGATGTAGTAGACTTTGGAATGCGCTATGACCTTACAGTGCCACTTTCAAGATATTATTCAAACAATGCCAACAACCTGCCATCGCCGTTTAAGGCACTTCAGATGGGCAGTGTGTGGAGAGCAGACAGACCTCAGAGAGGCCGCTATAGACAGTTTACACAGTGTGATATAGATATACTCGGAGAGCCAAGCAATCTGGCAGAGATAGAGCTGATTACAGCAACTACTACCACAATCGGCAGACTCGGCTTCGAGAACTTTGAGATAAGAATCAACGAGAGAAGAATCCTAAAGGCAATGGCTGCTTACAGTGGTTTTGCTGAGGAGGACTACGACAGCGTATTTATCACACTCGATAAGATGGACAAGATAGGAGTGGAAGGCGTTGCAAGTGAGCTTGCACAGGATGGCTACCCACAGGAAAATATTGACAAATATCTTGATTTGTTCAAGCTTTTGGAGCAGACAAGGGATGTCACTGAGGGTGTAAATATACTTTCAGAAAAGCTCGGTGAATATTTAGACGAAGAAGTGGTTACAAATATGACAGAGATAGCTACGGCTGTTAATGCCACAAAGGGAGCAAAGTTTGAGCTCGTATTTGATCCTACACTTGTTCGTGGAATGAGCTACTACACAGGAACTATTTTTGAGATATCAATGCCTGAGCTTGGCGCAGCCTGTGGCGGTGGCGGACGATATGACAAGATGATTGGAAAGTTCACCGGAAATGATGTACCGGCCTGTGGTTTTTCAATCGGTTTTGAGAGAATTATCCTGCTTCTCATGGAGAGCGGCTTCAAGATTCCTGAGAGTCCAAAGAAGGTGGCTTATCTGGTTGAGAAGAAATATCCGGCAGACAAGCTTGTTGATGTCATGAACCAGGCAAAGGACGCAAGAGCAAACGGACAGCAGGTGCTTGTTGTGCGCATGAACAAGAACAAGAAATTCCAGAAGGAGCAGCTTATGAAAGAGGGCTACGAGGAGTTTGTTGAGTTCTTTAACAGATAGGAATCTGATAAGCAGCAGTTTAGCTGTGTAGCAGCGGTACCAAACAGTTATTAGAATAAATATATAGTAGAAATATAAGGAGTATAAAATGGCAGAATCAATGCAGGGCTTACATAGAAGCCATAGATGTACAGAGGTATCAAATGCCAATATCGGTGAGAAGGTCACCGTCATGGGCTGGGTACAGAAGAGAAGAAATTTAGGAAGTCTCATTTTCGTAGATTTAAGAGACAGAAGCGGAATACTTCAGATAGTATTCGGTGAGGAAAATGTAGGTGCAGAGGGCTTTGAAAAGGCAGGCACCTTAAGAAGTGAGTTCGTCATCGCAGTTGAGGGAACTGTCCAGAAGAGAACAGCTGCTGTCAATGAGAACTTAAAGACAGGTGATATCGAGGTTATCGCTACATCAATCAGAGTGCTTTCAGAGGCACAGACACCTCCATTCCAGATTGAGGAGAATTCAAAAACCAGCGAGGACATCAGACTTAAATACCGTTATCTGGATCTTCGCCGCCCTGATATCCAGAGAAATCTTATGCTCAGAAGCAATGTGCTTCGCGTGATGCGTGACTTTATGGCAAACGAGGGATTTTTGGAGATAGAGACACCAATCCTTTGCAAGTCTACACCGGAGGGCGCCAGAGATTATCTCGTGCCAAGCCGTATACACCACGGACATTTTTATGCGCTTCCACAGTCACCACAGCTCTTTAAGCAGCTTCTGATGGCTTCAGGCTATGACAGATATTTCCAGATTGCACGATGCTTCCGTGACGAGGATCTGCGTGCAGACAGACAGCCTGAGTTTACACAGGCCGATATGGAGCTTTCATTCGTAGATATCGATGATGTAATCGAGGTAAATGAGAGACTGTTAAAGCACCTTTTTAAAGAGGTCATAAATGTGGATGTTGAGATTCCGTTTAAGCGTATGCCTTGGCAGGAGGCTATGGACAGATTTGGTTCTGACAAGCCTGATACACGCTTTGGTATGGAGCTTTGCGATGTTTCGGAAGTGGTAAAGGACTGTGGCTTTGGAGTATTCACAGGAGCTCTTGAAAACGGTGGCTCTGTCCGCGGTATCAATGTAGAGGGACAGGCAAAGATGCCTCGTAAGAAGATTGACAAGCTTGTAGAGCACGCAAAGGGCTGTGGAGCAAAGGGACTTGCTTATCTGTGCATCAATGAGGATGGTACATACAAGTCATCATTTGCCAAGTTTATGACAGAAGCTGAGCTTGATGCACTTGTTGCAAAGATGAACGGAAAGCCGGGAGATTTACTCCTTTTCGCAGCAGATAAGAATAAAATCGTATGGAATGTACTTGGAGCACTTCGTCTCATGCTCGGAGCCGAGCTTGGCCTGATTGATGAGAACAAGTACAATTTCCTCTGGGTAACAGAGTTCCCACTCCTTGAGTGGTCTGATGAGGAAAACAGATTTATGGCAATGCATCATCCATTCACTATGCCTATGGAGGAGGATTGGGACAAGATAGACTCAGATCCGGGCGCAGTTCGTGCAAAGGCATATGATATCGTACTCAATGGTACAGAGCTCGGTGGAGGCTCAGTGCGTATCCATCAGGATGACATCCAGGAGAAGATGTTTGAGGTGCTTGGCTTCACAAAGGAGCGTGCACATGAGCAGTTTGGATTCCTGCTTGATGCATTCTCATATGGTGTACCGCCACACGCAGGACTTGCCTTCGGTGTTGACCGTATCTGCATGCATATGCTACATACAGACAATATCAAGGAGGTTATTGCATTCCCTAAGGTAAAGGACGCTTCGGACCTCATGTCAGAGGCACCCGGAACTGTAGATCCAAAGCAGCTTGAGGAGCTTGGAATAGCTATAGCTGCAGAGGAAGATGAGGAATAACACTATAATATGAATTTGAAAAAAAATATTTTCAATGCGATTACCATAATACTGCTCGCCGCACTTATTGCGGGGGCAGTATTGCTTAATAACAGGATAAAAAAGATCGAGACACAGATGTCATACACCTCAGACAACACATCGGTGATACTTTCCGATGTGCAGACCATGCAGGATAATATCAAGTCCACCCTTGAGGAGGAGGCCAGCCTCATAACAGACTGGGACATTTCCTTAAAAAGCGCAGACTTTACCGATATGACATACACAGTCTCAGTCTCGGTGGTGCCAAAGGAGTACACAGAGGATACAAAAACCAGTATATTTTTCGGTACAAACGAGATACCGCTCGAGCTAGACGGCATCAAGTATACGGGAGAGGCCACACTTCCACTGTCTGAGGACTATGCAGGCAATGTGACATTTCTGTTTGTTGACGGAAATAAGAGAAGCACAGAGGTGCTCGATGAGTTTGAAGGTGTGACATCAGTGTTCAAAAATGTAGCATCCGGCATACTTGCCGATAAACCAACCTTTGACAATGGCAGCATAAAGCTTGGCACAGATGTAGATGTAGCGGTCATGGGAAATGATTACTTTGACTTTAACAGTGTGCAGCTCGTGGTTGCAAGCTCAGACACAGAGCTAAAGACATACGATATCCGACAGCTGTTGGCAGAAAACGGCACAGACAGTGCAGACACAGACTCCATCACATCCGCCTTAAGCCGGAAGGATGATGCCAAAAAAGATGGCTCAAAGAATGACACGGAAAATGATACCTCTGATGCCTCAAAAGAGGATGACGGTAAGCTCCATAGCCTCGAAGGCACAGTCAAAATCGAAGACTTAATCCCTGTCACAGCTGCAAGCAATATCAAAATATATGTCAAAGCAGTATCGGCACAGGGCTACACCTTCACATATGACCTGTTCGATGGTACCGTAAATCAGGACATCACAGATTTTGAAACCACAGCCGACATATCCGGAGGAGACTACACAGTAACCGACCCGGCCGGCAGTAAATACGAACCATAAGAATATGATATAAAATAAAGCTCATTTCGCATAAGTGAAATGAGCTTTAAATTTAAAAAGTAAAAAGTGCCGGACAAAATTTCACGCCCGTGAAATAAGTCCGGCACTGCCAGAATGCAAGGTAGCAAAGCGCCTCGCTCGTAAACCTGAATTAGCCGGAGAGCATACAGTGTGTTCCGAAGAAAAATGTGAACTGCCGCGGAGTTCCATAAATTAAAGAAGAAAGAAAACATAAATAAAATCGTAACCTGTCCGGATAAAGAACCGCGGCTGACTTCACATTTTTCTGAGGAATATACTGTGTGCTATGCCGGCAACCTCACAACCTAAAAAGCGAGGCGCCCACCACTAATCATTTGATGAGCTGCGCCTCACCCCTCTTTTTTGCTGAGCGGCAGCGTAAATATAAACTCAGTTCCCACACCCTCAGTGCTTATCACATTTATATTCTCACCATGTGCCTGCACGATTTCTTTAACTATAGACAGGCCAAGTCCCGTACCGCGCTTATCCTTTCCGCGGGATAAATCACTCTTGTAGAAGCGTTCCCAGATCTTTGAAAGGCTGTCCTTTGGTATACCGATACCGTGATCCTTTACTGATATAAACACCTTTTCATTTCTGATACTCGTCTCAATCTTGATACTCGAATCATTATTTGAAAACTTCACAGCGTTGTCTATCAGGTTGTAAAGAATCTGCTGGATTTTGACCATATCACCGCGCACGAAAAGCTCTTTTCCGGTGAGCAGCAGGTCAAAGCTTAAGCCCTTTTCACTGCATTTACCCTCGAAGGTGAGGATTGTCGTGCGGATCATTGTATTGATGTCAAAATCAGCAATATCCAGGTGTATGCCGTGATGACCGAACTGGTTTAGATCGATAAGACTTTTGGTGAGCTTATTAAGCCTCTCGGTCTCAAAAAGTATGATATTTAAATATTTATCCTGCATCTCAACAGGGATGGTTCCGTCCAGCATAGCTTCCACGTAGCCTTTTATCGAGGTAAGAGGGGAGCGGAAGTCATGTGACACGTTGGAAACAAACTTGCGCTGATCCTCCTCAAGCGTATCAAGCTCCGTTGCCATGTAGTTGAGTGTGTTTGCCAGATAGCCGATTTCGTCATTGGAATGTACATCAATCTGGGCGGTGAAATCACCCTTTGCATATTTCTTTGCAGTCTTTGTGATTCGTGTGATTGGCTGGTAAATGGAGCGACTCAGCATGACAAGCAGAATAAATGCCACTACAAAAATGAGCGCTACAGTGTAAAAGGAGATATTCATAAAACCGTTTACACCTGCCGTGATATGGCTCATTGTCTTGTGAATGACTATGTAGCCGATATTCTGGTACGAGACATTTACCGGGGAAAATACGGACAGCATCTTATGCTTGAAGGAGCCGTAAAAATCTCCAATCATATAGTTGTCGCTGCCAAAATCGGTGACATCAAAGCCATTTATCACTACAGGCTTAGAACTGTCATTTTGGATATCAATGCCTATTGACGGATCCTCTGAGTCCATGAGCAGCTCACCGTCAGGGCTGACCACCCATACCTCGGCATCCATATAGTCGGCTACGATTTTCATGTGATTCTGGAAATCGCTAAGCGACATGGATGAGCCAAAGTATTCACTGGCATAGTCACCTGCTATGATGGAGGCCTCCCTGTAGAGATTGGAAGCCTCCTGCTTTTCGATATAGTCTATGGTGAGATGCTGTGTAAGGGTGCATATAATGAAAAAAGCGATGACACCGTAAATCAGATAGCTGATTAACAGCTTAGTGTAGATGGTGTGCTTCATTATTATTTTACCTCAAACTTGTATCCGATACCCCAGACAGTTGCGATGCGCCAGGTTGGCTTGTCCTTGATTTTCTCGCGGAGACGCTTTACATGCACGTCGACAGTGCGGGTGTCGCCGACATATTCATAGCCCCATATGTTGTCCAGAAGCTGCTCCCTTGTAAACACCTGATTTGGAGATGAGGCAAGAAAATATAAAAGCTCAAGCTCCTTTGGCGGCATATCAATCTGCTGTCCGTCATAAGTGACAGAGTAGTTGGACAGATTTACAATAAGCCCCGGGTACTCCACACACTTGATATCTACGGAAGCATAGGCCTCCGGCTTTGCAGGCTGGAAGCGTCTGAGCACGGCCTTGACTCTTGCCACAAGCTCCTTTGAGTCAAAGGGCTTGAGTATATAGTCATCGGCGCCAAGCTCCAGGCCTAAAACCTTGTCAAATACCTCGCCCTTTGCGGAGAGCATGATAATCGGCACATCGGACTTTGCACGTATCTCACGGCATACCTGATAGCCGTCTATGCCCGGAAGCATGAGGTCCAAAAGAAGCATGTTTGGCTTGTAGTGCTCGAACGCGATAAGAGCCTGCTCACCATCATTTACGATTTTGGTGTCATAGCATTCCTTGGTCAGATATAGAGATATAAGCTCTGCTATATTGTTGTCGTCGTCTACTATCAGTATTTTCTGTTTAACAGCCATTTCTAATCTCCTTCTTAAAAATTATTTATATTCCGTAAAAAGTAAATTGTCGTTATTTAAAGGTTGCGATGGTTACTCCGGCATCGCCCTCACCAAACTCACCGAGATGGTATTCCGCAATAGTTTTTGTCCTCTTAAGAAGTCCATGCACAGCCTTTCGCAGTGCACCGGTGCCTTTTCCGTGGACAATGCGCACTGATGAAAGATGAGCGATATATGCGTCGTCTAGGTATTTATCCAAGAGAGCAAGCGCCTCATCCGTAGTCTTTCCTATCAGGTTGATTTCTGATGAAACTGACATTGACTTGCTCATCTTTATCTTGCTTCCGCTGCCGCCGTACTTCTTGGCAGGAGAGACATCGTCGTTTAAGAGCACGAGGTCATTAATATTAACCAGCGAGCGCAGTATACCCATCTGCACATACAAATCGCCCTTGGCGTTTGGCAGAGTGTGGACAGTTCCCTTCAGATTGAGGGAGAGCACAAGCACAGAATCACCGATGCGCAGCTTCTTAGGCGCCTTGTGATTTGCCTTGGCAGTGTTTTTCTTGATGTCTGACAGCTTCTTTTCCTTGTCATTCATCTTGTCACGAAGGGCAGAGCGCTCCTTTTCCATCTGACTCATAGGAGCCTGCCCCTGTCCGTATTTGTTGAAATTGCGGATGGTTTTGTCGGCAAGTTCCTTTGCATCCTGCAGTATCTTGTAGGCTTCCTCATTTGCCTCGCGTAAAATCTTGTCTTTGCTCTTGTCTATGCGCTCATTTTTCTCTTCGAGCTGTTTCTTGAGCTTTTCAATTTCGGCCTTGTAGCTATTGATTTCAAGCTGTTCCTTTTCGATGGTTTGTCGCTGTGACTCGAGGCTTGCAATCAGATCCTCAAAATCAAGGTCGTTATCATTAATTCTGCTTTTTGCATCCTCGATGATGTTTTCGTCCAGACCAAGCTTTGATGAGATTGCAAATGCGTTACTCTTTCCCGGAATACCGATTAACAGGCGGTAGGTAGGGCTTAAAGTCTCCACATTGAACTCGCAGCAGGCGTTTTCCACACCGTCTGTGGAAAGCGCATACACCTTCAGCTCACTGTAGTGTGTGGTGGCCATGGTGATGGCACCATACTGGTGCAGTCTGTTTAAAATTGAGATGGCAAGTGCCGCACCCTCTGTCGGGTCGGTTCCCGAGCAGAGCTCATCGAACAGGCAAAGGCTTCTGTCGTCAGCTTTTTCAAGGATTTTTACGATATTGGTCATGTGAGACGAGAAGGTACTGAGACTTTGCTCAATACTCTGCTCATCGCCTATATCCGCAAAGACATCCTCAAAGATGGCGAGCTTTGACCTGTCAGCCGCAGGAATGTGAAGACCTGCCTGACCCATGAGAGTCAAAAGTCCGACAGTCTTTAGTGAAACCGTCTTACCACCGGTGTTTGGTCCGGTGATGATGAGCTGCTTATATTCCTCGCCGAGCCGTACATCTATAGGAACCACCTTTTTAGCATCCAAAAGCGGATGACGCCCCTTTCTGATATTGATATGCCCCTCGGTGTTGAACTCCGGTGCCACACCGTTATATGATTTAGCCAGATTTGCCTTTGCAAAAATGAAGTCAAGCTCTGAAAGAATCTCATAGTCCTGCTCCAGAGCAGCCGCATTCATGGCAACCTTGTCGCTGAGCGCTGCAAGGATTTTTTCAATCTCCTCCTGCTCCTTTATGAAAAGCTCCTTGAGCTCATTATTCAAATTGACGACAGCCATCGGCTCGATAAAAAGGGTAGAGCCGGTAGATGACTGGTCGTGCATCATGCCGGGTACATTGCCCTTAGCCTCAGCCTTTACAGGCAGACAATATCTGCCGTCGCGCATGGTCACAACCGCATCCTGCAGATATGTCCTCGTTGTGCTGTTGTTCATGAGCTTGGTGAGCTGCGCATGGATTCTGTCGTTCATGCCGCGTATGCTCTTTCTTATCTTAAAAAGCTCAGGACTCGCATCATCGGCAATCTCTTCCTCAGATAAAATGCACCTCTTAATCTCATCGCAGAGCGCAGAAACCGGTTCAATCCCTGCAAACAGACCGGAGAGAGAATCCTGCTTCTCATTGTCCATGCCGCTTCTGCCATAAGCCTTCACGCGCTTTGCAACCTCCAAAAGACTGCAGATGCGAAGAAGCTCGGTCGTATTCAGTGCACCACCGATATCAAGTCTCTTTAGGGAAGCATGTACATTGTGTATGCCAACGAAGGACACTCCGCTGTCCTTGTACAGGCGGCTTAGTGCATCGGCAGTGGTGGTCTGCAGATGTCTGATTTCGTATAAATCGGTGATAGGCTCAAGCGAAAGACACCGCTTCTTTGTCTCATCACATGCTGCGTAGCTGCTTAGCATGGTGAGGATTTTGTTATATTCCAATGTTTTGTAAACTTTTTTATTCATTTCTATATCCTTATATTTCGGTAGTTGAATATTAAATTCATATTTACTGTATAGCTTATCATATTATAGCTGAAAATCTTCAAAAAAACCATAATAAATATGTATTAAATGATAATTACAAGATGATAACATAAAGTTTAATACATAACAAACCAGTTTGTTAAACGAGCCAAAAAGTAAGGGCTTGTGACATGTACCCGTCGGACTGCTGCACTGATCCCAACGGTGCTACGCTGCGTGACTAAGATTCTGTACGGATTATGCATTTACTTTTTCTATACATGACGAAACCGTCGCTACTCGCCTTCCATGGCTCGATAGCTCCTTGCCCCGGCATCCATGCCGTGGCATTTCTGTGTTATGAGCATAATCCTACAGTATCTAAGCCACTGCGCTATTCGCACCGTTGGGAGCAGTGCAGCAGTCCGGCGGGTACATGCCGCAAGCCCGTACTCAAAGCCCATACTCAAAGAAAAAATATGGTTGCAACGCAATATAATTCAGAATATAATGTAAGATAGTAACTAAAGACATCTAATCAGGGTGACAATATGGAGCAATTTATCAGAGAAAAGATAAAGGATAAACCGCTGAATAAAAAAAGACTTGCAAAAAAAGCAGGCACAGCAGCACTCTGCGGAGTGGCATTTGCAGTGGCTGCAAGCATTGTTTTTGCTATATTTCTGCCGGTTATCAACAGACAATCAAAAAAAGCTTCAGATGGAAAAAATAATAATGATGTGCAGACAGCCACACAGCAGTCAGGCATAGATGACAGCAGTGATGCATATAGTGAAAATGGTACACAAAGCACAGAGTCCGGCACTTCTTCGGAGCCGTCTTCGCAGACCTATCAGCCTACACTCGCAGATTATCAGGCGGTGCAGAACCAGCTTTACAGAGTGGGAGCCACAGCTACGAAATTTGTAGTAGGAGTCACGGGTGTGACAGATGCCACTGATATTTTCAACAATTCCTATGAGACCGAGGGTCAGGGAGTGGGAGTGATACTGATGGACAATGGAAAGCAGCTAATCATTCTGACAGAGAAAAATGTAGTGGATAAGGCGGATAAGCTTAGTGTAACCTTTGTAAACGACATGGTGGCTGATGCTGCGCTGGTCAAGTATGACAGCAATACAGGTATAGCAATCATTTCCGTGGATAAGTCACTTCTGGACGACGCCACAACAGGGGCTATAGCGGTTGCGGAGCTTGGTAATTCAAATATTGTTTCAAGAGGAGCATCTGTCATTGCACTTGAGGCAAACTATGCCATTCTCACAGGTCTTGTAACGTCAACAACCAACGAGCTGTCGGCGCAGGACAACAATTACTCGGTGCTTACCACAGATATTGCAAGCAACAAGTTGCAGAGCGGTATACTGATTAATACAGATGGTCAGGTCATAGGGCTTTCGCTGCAGGATTTCAATCCGGCGGAGGAAAACAATACGCTCACGGCTGTCAGCATAAGCGACCTGTCACCTGTCATTGAAAAGCTCGAGAGCGGCGCGGATGTGCCGTACATAGGCATCACCTGTACTACAGTTACAGAAAAAATAGCAAACAGATATAACATCCCAAAGGGTGTTTATATAAAGCAGGTTACCATGGATTCACCGGCATTTGTCTCGGGGCTTCAAAGCGGAGATGTGATAGTTGCGGTAAACAATACAGAGGTGTCGAATGTGTCCGCGTACAACACACAGCTTATGAAGCAAAAGCCTGAGGATACCTGCAATCTGAAAGTAAAGAGAAAAGGAAGCAACGGCTACACGGAGATTACCTGTCAGGTGAAAATCGGAGTGATGAATTAGCCGAAATTAGGAGGATATATGAAGTATATTTCAACTCTCCGCGAGGGAGAGAGAATCAATGAGATTTTTTTATGCAAGAGCAAGCAGACAGCCATGACCAAAAGCGGAAAGCCTTATGACAATGTTATCCTGCAGGATAAGACAGGCACGCTGGATGCCAAGATATGGGATGTGGGCTCAGTAGGCATTGAGGAATTTGATGCAATGGATTACATAGCCATAACCGGTGATATCACAAGCTTTCAGGGCAATTTGCAGTGTTCCATAAAGCGTGCGAGAAAGGTGAACGAGGGAGAATATGACCCTGCGGATTATCTGCCGGTCAGCGATAAGGATGTCGAGGTCATGTATAAGGAACTCATGGGCTTTATCGGCTCTGTAAAAAATCAGTACCTGTCACAGCTCTTACATAGCTTTTTTGACAATAAGGAGTTTGAGCGCCGTTTCAAGTTCCATTCAGCCGCAAAGAGCGTGCACCACGGCTTTGTAGGAGGTCTTTTGGAGCATACACTCGGTGTGACGAAGAACTGTGATTATTTTGCAAAAATGTATCCGGTTTTAAACCGTGACCTGCTTCTTACAGCAGCCATTTTCCATGATATCGGAAAATTAAAGGAGCTTTCTACTTTTCCGGAGAATGACTATACAGACGCTGGCCAGCTCCTCGGACATATCATGATTGGTGCAGAGTGGGTAGGCGATGCGATTAAGAGCATCGACGGCTTCCCGGTAGTGCTCGCAAACGAGCTGAAGCACTGTATACTTGCCCACCACGGCGAGCTTGAGTTTGGCTCTCCGAAAAAGCCGGCACTTGTAGAGGCACTGGCACTTAGCTTTGCAGACAACATAGATGCCAAGATGGAGACCTTCAGGGAGCTGCTTGTAAATGTGCCTGAAAATGATACAAAGTGGCAGGGCTACAACAGATTTATGGAGACAAATTTCCGCAGAACAAGTGTGTAGTAATCTGATTAATCATAAATGAGGGGCAAAATACCTTTTGACCCTCATATCCTTATAAATACAGATTCACATAGGAGGAAAAATGATACAGAATTTCAAATCGGGTTTTGTTACAATAATTGGTAGACCAAACGTGGGCAAGTCAACACTGATGAACAGGCTTATCGGTCAGAAAATTGCCATCACCTCAAATAAGCCTCAGACCACAAGAAACCGCATCCAGACAGTATACACGGATATGGAAAAGGGACAGATAGTGTTCCTTGATACTCCGGGCATACACAAGGCCAAAAATAAGCTGGGCGAGTATATGGTCAATGTGGCGGAAAAGACATTAAATGAGGTGGATGTTGTGCTGTGGCTTGTGGAACCGACCAACTTTATCGGGGCGGGAGAGCAGCATATCATAGAGCAGCTCAAAAAGGTTAATACACCTGTTATATTGATTATCAACAAGGTAGATACAGTGGAAAAGGAAAAGGTGCTTGAGTATATAGACACCTACCGCAAGGTATACGACTTTGCAGAGATTATTCCTACGTCAGCCTTAAGAGGGCAGAATACGGATGATGTTATTAATTCTATATTTAAGTATTTGCCTTATGGCCCACAGTTCTATGATGAGGACACCATCACAGATCAGCCGGAGCGTGCAATCTGTGCTGAGATTATCAGGGAAAAAGCGCTCCATGCTCTAAATGACGAGGTGCCGCATGGCATTGCAGTAGGAATTGACCGCATGAAGACAAGAAAGACAAAGAGTGGTTCTATTATAGATATGGATGCCACAATTGTCTGCGAGCGAGACTCCCATAAGGGAATCATTATAGGAAAGCAGGGCAGCATGCTCAAAAAAATCGGCACCAATGCGCGCTATGAGATGGAAAGACTGCTTGACTGTAAGGTGAATCTGAAGCTATGGGTCAAGGTAAAGAAGGATTGGAGAGACAGCGACTTCCTCATCAAGAACTTTGGATACAAAGAGGAAGAATAGTATTTTGAAAGTAAGATTAAGATGTCACAGAGTGTAGTGTTGACTGGTATGGTGCTTTCAGCCATGCCGGTAGGGGATTTTGACAAAAGAATAACTATTCTCACAAAGGAACGAGGAAAAATCACAGCCTTTGCAAGGGGCGCAAGACGTCCAAACAGCCAGCTTATGGCAGGAAGCAATCCATTTTCGTTCGGTGAGTTTGAGCTGTTTGAGGGTAAAAGCGCATATTCTCTTTCAAAGGTCACAATCAGCAACTATTTCAGGGAACTGACACAGGATTTGGAAGCAGTATACACCGGGTTTTACTTTCTGGAGTTCTGCGGATATTTTTGTCAGGAGAACAATGACGAGAAGGATATGTTAAAGCTCCTTTATCAATCACTCCGGGCTCTTGAATCACCGGCATATAAAAATGAGCTGGTAAGGGCTGTTTTTGAGCTTAAGGCTATTACGATAAATGGCGAGGGTCCATCGCTGTTTTCGTGTATACATTGTCATTCAAGGGAAGGACTTAATGTCTTTTCGGCAAGACGCGGAGGGATGTTTTGCGACAACTGTGGCACGCAGGTACAGGGCAGGCATATACTAAGCGATACTCTTTATACCATGCAGTATATTGTTTCAGCTGATATCACAAAGCTGTATACATTTGCAGTGTCAGACGATGTGCTTGAAGAGCTGAGAAGCATAATGAAGGAATATCTTTCAATCTATGTGCATCATGATTTTAAATCAGCAGCTTTTCTGTGATAAATTAAATCATGAAATAATTAATAGATACTATGCATGTCGTTGCCCTTTAAAATATGATACTTGAAATCATATATACAAAAGGGTATAATATCATAGATTATATTTTAGGAGGCAGCTATGAATAAAAAGCTATCAATGCTGTTGCCTGTTATTGCGACATGCGGTTTGCTTGCCGGGTGCGGTACGGATTATTATACCAAGGACAGCACGGTGTTTGTTGCAAAAAACGGCAGTGTGGTATCTACAGATGTCGAGGACTTTGATACAGCTGCATACAAGCAGGATGACTTACAAAGCTATGTGGACAAGTCAATAGACGACTACAATAAGAAGAATGACGGTTCGATCAAGCTCAAAAAGCTGACTGTCGAGAAAAAGAAGGCATCTCTTACCATGAGCTATGCGTCAACCGATGAATACACTGATTTCAATGGGACAAAGCTTTTTTCAGGTACGATTGCGGAGGCTCTGGCAGCCGGATATGATTTCAAGACCGATTTCGCAGCGATAGATGATGGCAAGGCAAAGAAATGTGAATCATCTGAGTTTCTGGATGAAACCGGCTACAAGGTCGTTGTTTACGAAGGCAGCTCAAATTTGCACGTGAAAGGGAAAATATTATATGCATCTGTCGACAAAGTAAAGCTTGTAGATGACAAAACAGTTGCGATTGGGGACAAGTACAGCCTGCTTGCATCACAAACCACAGGGACAGAGAGTGTCACAGAGAACACGGAAGCAGTAAAAGCCGATGCGACGGAAGGAACGGAAAACGGAGCGGATGGTAGTGTCAGTGATGATGATATATTAAACTCGGTCAAGCAAGACAACGAGGTCACATTTGACTTTGACAGTGAGGAGGACAATTCGGTGCCGGTGTCATATATCACATATGTTATATATAAGTAGATTAAGGCGTGAATTGTTATTTAATTATAATTAAGAATACAAGTAACTATTCAGTACAGCTGATTCTAATGCGCCTGCAGCTTACAGCTGTGAAGGTACTGAACAGTTACGAATACAAATAAATCATAAGTAAGATAGAGAGGAAACAAGAATTATGGAAAAGACCATGGACAAAATCGTACAGGTAGCAAAAGCAAGAGGATTTGTATATCCGGGCTCAGAAATTTACGGAGGTCTTGCAAATACATGGGATTATGGAAACCTGGGCGTAGAGCTTAAAAACAACGTAAAAAGAGCATGGTGGAAGAAATTTATCCAGGAGAATCCTTATAACGTAGGTGTGGACTGCGCCATCCTCATGAATCCTCAGACATGGGTTGCATCAGGACATCTCGGCGGCTTCTCAGATCCGCTTATGGATTGTAAGGAGTGCCACGAGCGATTCAGAGCCGACAAAATCATCGAGGATTTTGCGCAGGACAATGGTATTGAGCTTGAGACATCAGTTGATGGCTGGACAAACGAGCAGATGGTAGATTTCATCAAGGAGCACAATGTTCCATGTCCATCATGCGGCAAGCACAATTTTACAGATATCAGACAGTTCAACCTCATGTTCAAGACCTTCCAGGGTGTTACAGAGGATGCTAAGAATACAGTATATCTTCGTCCTGAGACAGCACAGGGTATCTTTGTAAACTTTAAAAATGTACAGCGTACATCACGTAAAAAGATTCCGTTCGGTATCGGACAGGTTGGTAAGTCATTCCGTAACGAGATTACACCTGGTAACTTCACCTTCAGAACACGTGAGTTCGAGCAGATGGAGCTTGAGTTCTTCTGTGAGCCGGGAACAGACCTTGAGTGGTTTAAGTATTGGAGAGGCTTCTGCCGTGACTGGCTCATTTCTCTCGGAATCAAGGAGGATGAGATGAGACTGCGTGACCATGATCCTGCAGAGTTAGCCTTCTATTCAAAGGGAACTACAGATATCGAGTTCTTATTCCCATTCGGATGGGGCGAGCTTTGGGGCATTGCTGATCGTACAGATTATGACCTCGGACGTCATCAGGAAGTTTCAGGACAGGATCTTACATACTTCGATGACCAGAAGAATGAGAAATATCTGCCATACGTTATCGAGCCGTCACTTGGTGCTGACCGTGTAGTACTCGCTTTCCTTTGTGCAGCATATGACGAAGAGGATATCGGTACACCGGAGAAACCGGATGTAAGAACAGTATTCCATTTCCATCCAGCACTTGCACCTGTAAAGATTGGAGTACTTCCGCTGTCAAAGAAGCTCAATGAGAGCGCTGAAAAGGTATTTGCACAGCTTTCAAAGACATACAACTGTGAGTATGATGACAGAGGAACAATCGGAAAGAGATATCGTCGTCAGGATGAAATCGGAACACCATTCTGCGTGACATATGATTTCGACTCAGAGGAAGACCATTGCGTGACAGTACGTGACCGTGACACAATGGAGCAGGAACGTATTGCAATTGATGAGCTTGATGCATATTTTGCAAAGAAATTTGAATTCTGTCTCTTATACACATCTGACGCTGCCGA
>ENA-UAEC01000294-UAEC01000294.1-human-gut-metagenome-genome-assembly--contig:-NODE-294-length-16382-cov-5.649109_pt1 | contig 16382 bp, 15 predicted proteins | sample MGYA00244271_ERZ654267 | MGnify/ENA primary metagenome ERZ654267 (study PRJEB26926, sample SAMN06165132) | human gut metagenome | biome: ENVO:00009003; feature: ENVO:2100002; material: ENVO:00002003...
CGAGATCGCTCAGTGTCTCGTGGGCTCGGAGATGTGTATAAGAGACAGGATTGTTCTGAACAGAAAGCAGTTCTTTCTGCTCAGAGTCAAGTGTTTCAACGAATGTGTACAGTTCCTTTTTTATCTGCTTTTTAGTTTCGATTTCATTTGAATGTGCAAAAATATTATCTTTGCTGGTTGCCATCATTGAAAGAAAATATCTTTGAAATTCATTAGATATTTTTTCTTCTAACATCATATTCATGTTTCTCCTAAATCTTACTATTGCTCCTGCTGTTCCTGTTCTGCCGGTTGGGCATCTGACGGTGTATCTGGAAATATTGCATTAGGATCATTGTCCGGTGAAACATCCCTTACCTCCGGGGCACTTTCCTCTTCACTTTCCTGTTGTTTGAGTTCCTGCTTCTTCCCATTAAGGATTCCGTTATCATCCTCTTTAAAAAAGTCATCCTCCTGTGTACCGGATTCCGGTACACTTTCACTTACACTCTCAGTCACATTGCCATTACCAGCCGTATGCTTTTTGTTTGCTGCAGTTCTGCTTCCGATAAAGATTATTCCGGTCACAATGACAGCCAGAACAAAAATTATCCCTAATATGATCAGCAGCTTTTTAATCTTTTCATATGGATCACGTCTCATTTCTTCTTCCTCATTTCGCTCTTAACCAGTGTGACCGGTGTTGTATACTCTTCAACTTCATCAGCATCATACGTAAGGCATTTGGTTTTTCGTTCATATAACATTTCATGTATCAGCTGAAAAACTGTCATTCCATCAAATTTAGCAAAACCGAAAAAAATAACCGGCAGTGCAAATGGCAGTCCAATATAACAGCCTATCTGTGGATTTAATCCTTCTTTTACATACGCAAATATTGTTATGGATACAACTATCGCCAACGCTGATACAATACATATTATTTCTTTAAAGGTATATCCGAGCATAAATTCATTCTTATATTCTTCCTCTGGATCTTTATTTATTTTAATTATCATCTTCACATTTCTCCTGTCTGTACTGTTGTCTGATTTTCTATTTGTGAGCTGTCATCTGATGGATATTGTGGTGTTCCATATCCGACAATTTTGGCATAAGATAATGGATAATGATGCTCCTTAACATGACTCCCTTTATGGTATGGAGTTGTTGAACTGCGACCACTATTTCCTTCAATCGTTGTAACCGTTTTTGTTTCATCATCATATCCGGTTACTATGCCCGTATGGCTCATTCCATTTCCAAATATGATAATATCACCGGCTTTTGGTTTGTACCCACTTGATACAGTCTGAAACAATCCATGACTGATATACCATTGCTTCATGGCTGCCACACTTGCAGTCTTTGGCATGATCCCAGCCTCAATAAAGCCACACTTATCCGCACAGTATGAAACGAACATGGCACACCAGTTATCGTCCATTCCGTACCAGTTTTTATAGCGGTATCCACCTACTGTTGTATCAGCATCACTAAGCTCCGCTTCTGCCGCTTCTGCGATTTTCGTACATACCTGTCCTGTCTGGTTTCCCTGCGAATCCTGCGACTGCTTTATTGTAATTCCAACAGCTGTAAAGGAAGATATTATTACCATTACTGCCACAAATGCCGCAAAAAGAACAAGAACCATTGATGATTGTGATGTTTCTTTCTTTCGCTCTTCATCCTGTGCTGCTGACCTGCTTTCAGCTGCAGTAACTGCCTGTTGCTCCTGCATGCTCTGTACTGTCTGCTGTTGCATGCTCTGTATAACTTTTCTGGCAGTTTTTGCAGTAGCTTTTCCTGTTGTAACCGCTGCATCCGCGGCAGCCATTACAACAGTTCCTGCCCCAAACGTAGCTGCTCCTGCCGTTACCTTTGTGACGGTTTTTGTTGTTGTGGCAATACTCTTTTCAGTTGTTCTGATCACCCCCTGTGCTGTCTTTTGCGCTGTCCTTTTTGCTGTCGTGCCTCCTTTTCTTGTAGCACTGCCTCCAGCCACATTGATCTGTGATCCCCCCTGTTTTTTTTGTCTGGTAAATGTACCATTTTCACTCTCATACCTAACCCATTGCTGTCTTGATCTTAGTCTGTTGTAGTAATTCTGATACTTTCTTTTATCCGACTTTTTTAACATGGAATATAACTGCTTTCCATCCTCTGAAAGTACATTATTCAGATCACTGGTGCCGGTTTGATCCTGTGGCTGTTTTTGTGGCTGATCATATTCTCCATTCATGTCTGCATTTATCGTATCCATAAACCCGGAACTTTTTTTATATGTTCCAAATGCCATTTCGCTTCCAAAATGTATTATGGATCTGCCTGTATGTATCTTACTGCCGGTACTCGTTCTTATCTGCGATCCATGTGTTGTCCGTATCTGCATGTGATAAATCCTCCCATGTATCTGATCTTTTAATTTCTCTTGCTGCCTTATCATGGAAATCTGTATCAAATACTTCATACAAAGGATTACTCTTGGACATTACCGCATCAAGCAGATAGACATTGCCTCTCCAGACAAGTACACCATTTCCTTCTGTACTTTCCTCTCATGCTCTGAATTCTGATGGAGACAATTCCTGAATTTTGGCAAGATTGGCTGCATCAAGACCTCCCTGATCAAGGAAGCACTTGAAAGGACAGTTTGAAAACATATCTCTCAGTCTTGGATTTTCCAGTACATGCGTAAGGTTCTGTGCAATCAGTGTAACTATGGCTCCTACCTTTCGGTATGTCTCTACCGCATACAAAAGCTGGGATGCAGTTGTTTCCTGTTCGCACAATACCTGTGCCTCATCAACTATCAGATGCAGTGCCTTTTTTGTCTGCTGGTTAATGTCTATTCTCATAGCAAGAAAATGCATGATCGTAAGCATACACGGCTCCCACAATTTATCACTTATGTTCTTCAGACCAAAACCTACAAGCCTGCTGTTCATTGACAGATTTGTCTCATGTGCAAACATATCATAAACACCTGTTGTGTAATCCTCAAGTGAGTCAACTATATCCATGATAAGTCTCCTGTCTTCCGAAAATTCAAGCGTATCAATTTCTGATTTTATAAGCACTCTTAATCTTGTAAGTGTTGGATACATTTTTTTCTTCTGTCTTTGATTCGGTGCATTGAAATAATCGTCATACATCTTTCTTACAGCATGCGAAATGTAATTCATATGTACCTTGGTTACCGTGATATTAGTCATGACAGATACGCAGAATGAAGTAGAATAATCTGTCATATCTGCAATGAACATATTTCTGACATTATCGCTTCCATTTTCCACATAATCAGGTACCTCATATGGATTAATATAAATCCCTGACTGCGGTGTGAGATCGAAGTACATTCCTCCCTTAAGCGATCTTATAAAATCTTCCTGTTCATTATTAGGATCAAGCAGGATCAGATCATCATGCGTAAATAAAAGAGTCTGCGAAATTTCTGTTTCCTTGATCAAAAAAGACTTACCACCTCCGGTATGTCCTACAATAAATCCATGTGGTGCCGGAAGTTTTTTACGATTTCCTACAAACAGATGTTTTGTTGTTTTATTAAGACCATATACTGTCCCATTTTTATCATGTACATCACCTGCATAGAATGGCTGGAATGCAACGGCAGATGAGGTGTATAGAAATCTCATATGATTTACCTGACGTCCTCCTATTGGAAGAACCGTATTAAGAGCTTTAAGCTGTTTATGATTATATGGCTCCAACGTATAATCAGATCCTGCCGCCTTTTTCTTTAAAATATCCACGCGCTGTGTCAGCTCCTCAAGCGAATCTGCATATACCATAACAAGAAGTCCCAGATATACACCCTCCTCATCATTTTCATCAAGCTGGTCAAGATCTTCTTCTATGTTGTTCTTCTTATTTTGCAGAGTATAGCTTGTCGGTGCACCAAACTGCTTATTATTATAATTTCTGGTACGTTCCTGTGAAATAACACGTTCATTGTTTACACGAGCATTATCAAGTTTTCCCTTTATTACATTTTTGGAAACTTTCTGCATATCAATTGTAATATACGTTGGAAAAAGCACATCGCATAAACTATGTATAACCTTGTCTTCTGACAGTCCCTGTCCATATTCCATGCCACACAATACAGATACATATCTTTTATTGTCAATTACCATATAATCAACATCAGAATCAATAGATGATGGCAGTATCTGATTCTTCCATCCGCTGTCATCCGGGCTTATATGTGCCGGAGGCAGACTCTCTTTTCCTGCCTTGAGCATTCTCGACAGAAGTGCCATTCTTTCGAGTGCTGACATTTTATATATGCGGCTCTTTAACATTCTGAATACATTCTGCAGTGTTGTATCCACAGTCGAAAAATATGCTTCTGCCTCTTCTATTGAATGCGCCCTACAGGTTACTGTAAGCATCATCGTCTTTTTAATATCCTTTGTGCCCTCGTCTAACTTCTGGTTTATCCATTTACCCATACCATCCTCAAGTATGGGATATTCTGCGGCATTTATAGGATTAAAGATTTCATCCATGAACTCATTCATTTCTCTTTGTTCATTTGCGATCGTTATTTTAAATGCACCATCGAGTGATTTTAACAGGTTCATTATCTCACGCAGTGTTGTATCTTTTTTATGTATATCCTTATTAACATAGTTTATATCTTCAAAAAGATAACACTGGTCATACATAGCCTCGCCATTCATAGGCTCAATCTTGAAATTTCCACTGCTGTATGCCTTATCTATGCAAAGGCTCTGTTTTACACTTCGTGGCAGTTTTACTACCGGCTGCGTTAGTGCTTTTCCTTTTGCAAATGCGCTGTTAGCATCTATTTTTGCCATTTTCTTTTATGATCTCCTCTCTTATATTCCGAATGTTTTTTTAATAAATAAATCCGCACCTTTTACAAATGCAGCTATAAGCATCATAAGGAACATATTCTTGACATAATCCACAACCCAGACCACCTCAGGAGCATTCATTCCCCAGAAATCACTTCCTGATGCCATCTTTGATATCAGGGCTACTCCCATTATTATTACCACTATCGAAAAAGATTTTGATATCAGCTCCTTGATCCACGCACCGGCTGCATTCTGTATTCCGGGACCTCCCGGAATACAGGATATTGCCAATGGTCCTGTTGCTGCAAGCAGACAAAGATGTACCATTCTTGTGTAAAGAGTAATAAATATGGTTGCTGATGCTGCAAGGGCAACTACAAGGAATATGATACCGAACATTGCAAAAAACAGCATTTCCCCGGAACTAAGATCGTACATATCAAATGATATATCCGAAATATCCATAAGCACACGTGCAGAAGTATTGGTTATGTTAAATATCCATCTGACGAAATACATTACACTATTTATGCCCGCATTTCCCAATACCATTTTAAATAAAATATTCATCCCGGTCTCAAGAGTCATGCTTTCCTTGAAATTACCTACCTGACGGCAGAATCCTATGTAAAAGAACATATTTAACATTGTTGCCGCTATTGCCGTAAAAAAAGGATTTAATGTGTTAACGGTATAATCCCATGCCTCCGGATAGTCTGCCGGTCCTATTGCTCCGCTCATCACACACATTGCAAGAACAAAATTCCATACTCTAACCCCCAGCGCATACGTTGGAGCTATAAAACCTGTAAGCCAGGAAAAATCCATACTGTCTCACCTCACATTACATAATTGCGGTAAGGATCTGTGGAGCCATTGCCATAACAAATCCACCAGCAATACGTTTAAAAGCATTTGCCTGCATAGTTCCCTCAGAACCCTGAAAAGCAATTCCCCACTCGGAAATTCCCCATAATGTTATGATTGAGCCGATAGACGAAATAACACCTCCCAGAAGATTCTGAAATGCGGTAAATTTTCCAACAACTACATTTGCCGCATCTGTAGCCCATACCGGTGAATATATAGTTATCACTGTAACAAATACCAGTGAAAAGAGCAGATTCTTTAAAACCTTGTTTCTGTCATTTTTTTTCTTTATCATTTTATTTTTTATCATCTTCATTATCTCCTCTGCTTACCTTTTCTTTTGAAAACACCTATTATGGCTACTGCCAGAAAACATAATATGAGTCCACCGCAAAAGAGAATCAGACCACTGAAACGTGCAGTTTCAGGTACAAATATTGGTAATACTACCGCCAATGATGTTGAAACCATAAACGATAAAACAAAAGCAACTATAAACGATACCGGTATTTTTTTCTTTCTGTGCATAACTTTTCCTCCAAAATTAAAATAAATAACCCGGAGAGTTTTCCTCCCCGGGTGTTCATGTGTAGGTAATTGGGTAAACCCCTAGTGTTTCTTCTTTGATACTGCTTTCTTCCTGAAGAACGAACAGATAACTGCCATTATTCCTGCTATTCCTGCAAGCACGTACATAACCACTGACATGTAATCACCGGTTTTTGGCTTTGGCGGAGCAATCATTGTAATGGTCTGGGCTGCATCGTTGATGTCATTGTGTGATGCAATGGCATAAGCGCCATCTGCAGTCACAACATCAAGCTGCTCAAATACTACAAGCTGCTTTCCTGTCATGCCTTTTCCGTTGAATCTGAATGTCACGTCAACTACGCCCTCGGTACCTGCCGCTGTAAACTCAGTTACTGCAGTAACTTCCTTTCCGTCAATCACAAGTGCTTTTCCTGTAGCCTTGTCCATGAGCTTTCCTGTTACTCTGTAGGTCTGTCCCTGTACCAGATTCTGGTACGCAACTGAATCTACAATAGTAACGCTGCTGTCAGCTGTTGAGTTGTGATCCTTTCGCTCACCATCGATGGCTGTTGTTCCAATCTTCGGAACATAAAGTGTCTGTGCCTCGTCTGTAATGTCTGCATGTGTCGCTATGAGATTATTCTCATAATATACATTCTCGAACATCACAATCGTTCTTCCTGCAAGAAGGCTCGCATCAAATGTAAATACCACATCCACTTTGCCTGTTGCTTCCTTCGCAACAAACTCTGCCTCTGCTGTGACATTGTTTCCGTTTGCAATAACCGGTGCTCCGTTTGACTTGTCTACTGCAGTTCCGACTACCTTATACTTCTTTCCTGGTACCAGATTCCGGTACGATACAGTATCGACTATCTTTGCACTCTTCTCAGCATAAAACATGCTTGTGCCTGACTTTGCATCCTTTGCTGTAGTCTTAATTTGTGGCACGCAGATGGTCTGGTTCTCATCACTGTAATCTTCATGTACCGCAATGAGCACCTCTTTAACTTCACTGTTGTCGGCTGGATTGTTATTTTCATTATCTACCTCGACCTTGTTTGATGTGTTATCTGTTTTATTCTGTGTGTTTTCTGACTCAGATGCCTTCTGTGTATCATCAGGGTTTGCATCAGCATTATCCGCATTTTTCACGAGATAAAGCTTCTCAAACAGCACCATTGTCTTTCCGGCAAATTCCTTTGCACTGAATGTAAACTCAACATCCACAGTGCCGTCTGCTGTCTCAGGTGTGAATACAGCCTCGGCCGTGATATCCTTGCCGCCATTCTGCAATGGCTTTTTAGTGTCCTTATCCATTACTGTTCCTGCTACCCTGTATGTAAGACCAGGGATAAGGTTTTTATATGTTACTGTATCTTTTATTTTTACATCATCCCCTGCATTTGACAGATGAATGCCTGTCACCTCATCAAGAGCCTCTGTTGCAATGGCTGGCACGTAAATGGTCTGTGCCTCGTCATTTATGTCAGCATGTACTCCGATCAGCTTGTCCTCATAACGGATTTCCTCAAACATTACAATGGTCTTTCCGGCTAAATTACTTCCGTCAAAGATGAAATCAACATCCACTTTTCCGTCTGCTGTCTCAGGTGTTATCTCAGCTTCTGAAGTTACTGCTTTTCCGTCTGCATCCTTAATCACCTTTCCGGTTTTCTTATCCACCGCTGTTCCTGTGACCTTATATGTCTTTCCAGGAATGAGATTTGTGTACTCGACAGTATCCGTGATTTTGATATCCTTCTCAGCATATGTGAGCTTCGTCTCTGTCTTTGTGTCTGTTGCTGCAGTCTTTACTGATGGAACATAGATAATCTGTGCTTCATCGGAAATATCAGCATGCACGCCAACGAGCTTATTGTTGTAGTAGATGTTTTCATACATTACTACAGTCTTTCCTGCAAGTGTGCTTCCGTCAAATACAAACTCAACATCGACTGTACCATTTGCTTTTTCCGCCTTAAACGATGCCTTTGCGGTTACATCTTTTCCTGCATCGTCCTTTAATGTCTCGCCTGTTGTCTTGTCTATTGCAGTTCCTGTGACTGTGTATTTCTCACCCGGTACCAGATTCCGGTATGCTACTGTATCAGTGATGTGTATGTCCTTCTCTGCAAGTGTGAGCTTTGTTGCTGTCTTATCATCAATGGCTGTTGTCTTTACAGATGGGATATAAATTGTCTGTCCCTTGTCATTGATATCCTCATGGGCTGCAATCTCTGCTTTTCCATAAAACATCTTTTCAAACACAACCACAGTTGTATCATCAAGACCATTTGTATTGAAATGGAAATCTACTGTTGTTTCTCCGTCAGCTGTATCCGGTGTGAAATCGGCTGATGATGTAACGGCCTTGCCGTTTACTGTCACAGCCTTGCCGGTACGCTGATCCATGAGTGTTCCGGAAATGGTGTACGTCTTTCCCGGTACCAGATTCCGGTACGCTACTGTATCAGTAAGAGTCACATCACTGCCTGCCAGTGACATGTGCGAGTCAGTGTCCTTATCCTTAACACTTGTAAAAATGAGTGGAATGTGGACTGTCTGTGCCTCATCATCAATGTCTGCATGTACTGCAATCAGCTTGTCCGTGTAGTAGACATTCTCGAAGAATACCACTGAACGTCCGGCCATGGCTGTTCCGTCAAATGTAAACTTCACATCCACACTGCCGTCTGCTGATGCTGCAGTAAACTTAGCTGTCGATACAAGCTCGTTTCCGTCTGCGTCTGTAAGAGGCTCTCCTGTTTCCTTGTCTACAGCTGTTCCCCTGACTGTGTACTCCTTGCCCGGTACCAGATTCCGGTACGCTACTGTATCTGTGACAGAGACTTCCTTCTTTGCCTCGCTCACGTTAATCTTTGAGCTGTCATCTGTTGCAGTAGTCTGTGCTGCCGGAATGTGGATTGTCTGGCCCTCATCATTAATGTCCTTATGCTCTGCAACCTCCACATCCTCAAGTGTAAGTGTCTCATAAACTACAAAGCTCTTTCCTGCAAGTCCTGTTGTATCGAACTCAAACTTGAGCTTCTTTGTGCCCGATGCACGTCCTGCCGTGAAAGCCATCTCCTGTGTGACAGGCTCTCCGTCAACAAGCAGCTCTTTTCCTGTTTCTTTGTCCATAAGCACACCGCTTAACGTGTATGTCTCACCCTTTAAGAGGTTAGTGTATGTGACTGTATCGGTGATAACAGCTCTGCTGTCTGCAAGTGTAAGGTGATCAGCTGTCTCACTGTCTGTGGCTGTAGTGTGGATTTCAGGGAAATATATAGTCTGGTCTTTATTCTCCATATCCTCCTCTGTAGCTGCCACGTAATCGCCATATGTGAGCTTCTCGCATACAACTACTGTCTTTCCGCCAAGTGCAGATGAATCAAAGTTAAAGTGCATATCGAGCACCTTCTTTGTTCCGTCAGATGTAAATGTCTGTGAAGCTGTCACCGGATTACCGTTTACCATGACTGCTTCGCCTGTGTCCTTGTCCATGAGTGTGCCGGTAATTGTGTAATCCCTGCCTGCCATGGTGTCCGTGATGGTTACTTTGTCAATGATGTCTGTATCTGCCGATGGCTTGATAATCTGGTACTGTGTCTTTGCATCAGATGCCTGTGTTGTGATAACAGGTGTTGGCTCTGAATGGTTCTCGATTGTACCTATATCAACTGTAACCTTGTCTCTTCTGATAGAGAACTCGCCATTGTAGAGGATTTTGCCCCTGTTGTTGTCACAGGAAAGCTCCTCAAGTGTGTAATCACCATAAGGCATTGCTCCAACCGAGTCATCGACCTTTGCACTGCCATCTGCGGAAGAAAACCACAGTCCGTCATACGCACCGCCGCCGTTTGTGTTCTTTGAGTGTGCGTTCCAGCTGCTCTCTGAGCTGAAATAACCGTTCTCATCAGTTTTGATGATGTGGCTCTCTCCGGTGCCCTTGCATGTAACCCTGAATGGAATGTCGCTCATTCTGTTCTGATTGTCTGTGTCAATCTTAGTAAGCTTGAAGTCACCACGCTTGATTTTGTCGCTTACCTTAAAGGTGTTGCCGCCTTTTAACGAAGCAAGATTGCCGTTCTGTGTAATCTGTGCTACATATTTGCCTGTAATTTTTGTTCCTGTTCCGCCTACCTGAAGATATGCTCCATCAAGATTGTATCCTTCCGGTGCCTTTGTCTCTTCGATCGAGATTGTTCCAAGTGGTAATACAGCTAATCCATTTGATACTTTATAGAATTCATCACCAGATATTTTGTATGAATCATCTAATGCAGCTATATATTTTCCAGATGCTGTTTTCATTGTCTTTAAAACCCAAGTACGTGTGGCATTTGCCGGAAGATTGCCTGCATTGTAATAGCCTGCATAATATTTAACAGTAAACTCAGCATTTTCAAGACTCGCTCCGCCCTGTACCTTGTCACCGGTCTCACTGTCTACCTTGTTGATGCTTATTCTTACAGGATCGTTTGTAGGTGTATCTGATACGCTTAGCGCTGTATTCTGTCCGTCTGTTACAGTAAATGACTGTACCGAACTATCAAGTGCATATCCTGCCGGAGCTGTAAGCTCCTTGTAGTAGTATGTTCCGGCATTCAGTGAAACAGCAGCTGCATTGCCGCCTGCATCCGTTGTCAGTGTAGTAACCTGAGCTGTACATCCTGCATCAGAATAGATTCCGTATACAGCCCCTGCAAGTGAATAACATGAGTTTCCTGATGTGATTCCTGTGTTAGCTGACGTCTTGCTTAATGAAACTGTACCTGTCGGTGTGTACTCATAACCGAGAATGTTCTGTGTCGCACTTCCTGTGGAAAGTATATATACCTTAAATGATGCAGGTGCTGTCGTCCAGCAGAGGATTGGTAATGGAGCCTGCCCATTTATCAGTTCACCATTGGCATTATATCCAAGTACGTTCTGGTATACCCAGTTCTTGAATGAACTGTTACATCCATGCATAGAACCTACTTCATCGTATGACACCAAAAAAGACAACATTATGTGGCTTAATGCAATGTATCTGTCATCATTCATTGCACTTCCATCATACCATGTGGATGGGAAATTTTTGGCATCGAAGCCCGGTGCTCCCCAGCAGTAATACGCAAGATTGCGACTCTGTACTGCCTGCGTTTTGTCTCCGGCATTGCTTACATAATTCTCTACATCATAGTGCTTTTCATATGTTCCGGACTGCGGAGTCTTTTTAGACGGCTGTACACAATAAGCATAATTGCCACCTGCATACATCTTGCGTGTTTCGTATCCGGCATACTTGGCAGATTCACTTGATACCGTCAGTTCGACCGTATCACCGGCCGCCTTTACCGGCACTGTTCCCATACCGGTTGTGATGATTGTTGGCACAGATAAGATAACTGCCATGGCCAGTGCCAACACTCTTTTAAATTTTTTCATGCGATTTGTCTCCTTAATTTATTTGCACTAAAAAAGGACTGACCGCTATGGTCAATCCCTGCTGTTATGGAGGTCCCCTCTGCATGATGTCTGTTCGTGATATAAGTTTTTTCATCATGTTCTCCTGTCATGTTATTCATTTGGCTTACAATTTGTAACAAAAAAGGAACTGCACGAGACCTCTGTACAATTCCTTTATCATCAATTATATATTACACTACCATGAAAAAGATATCTACTACCACTTACTACCACCCTATTTTGTGGCACCGCATCCGCTGCACTTCTCGCCATACACATACTCTGTATATGCCGGCTTGTCCACTACCCATACTTGGGTTGTTTCTGCATCGTGATGAATTGTTCCTACCTGTACTTGTATACAGCTGTAACTTCCATCACAAATATCTTCATGGTTTACAACATTCTCTATATTTGTTCCCATATCATAACCACACTTATTACATACATTATGCCAGTCATACTGTGGCTCATCATATGCAGCCTTTACCACCTTTGTCTCATAATGTCCCTCTTCCTTGTGCTGAATGGTATTGGCCACATACTTTACCCATGTATGGGTATGAGCGGCCGGCTTATTCGCTGTGCCTGCTGAGCTGTCTGTACCTTTACCGCCTGCAGCTGATGCCGGCTTAGCTGTATCTGATTTGCCTGATGATGTGCTGCTACCGGATGACGTTTTACTTCCTGAAGAACTGCTAGTTGAAGCTGCTTTATCTTTTCCTGCTGTTTCCTGCTTTGCAGATGTGCTGTCTTTTTCTGAACTTTTTGTATCTGATGAGCTATCCTGCTGTTTTTCAGAGTCCGCTGCTGTGCCATCCGCTGTTTCTGTGTTATCCTGCGTTTCAGTAAGTGCAGTCTCTTCAGACTGCGTATCCTCTGCAAGCTCTGTAACTGCTTCAGTGTTTTCCGTATCTGCTTTTTTCGTTGTTTTTGCTGTATCTGTGCTGCCACATGCTATCAGCACAGCACCAAGCATAGCGGCAATAACCAAACTCAAATTTCTTTTAAACATAAGTCTGTCCCCCTTATTCTGCTTCATTAAAGTTACTATAATATTCATCCGTATTATACTGATCAAGATCATCATAATACCATTTCATGTTTGACTCTGACACTTTATCCAGTCCTGTGATTTTTAAAACAAAATAATATTTTGCCAGCCTTGGCACAAACCACGAAGCTATTATGATCACTATCGCCAATATAAATGCTACTATCGTACTGATCAGCCATAATGCAAATCTACCTGCTTTTTTCATAATGTACCTCCATTACCATCTTCAAATTTTTTCATTGCAACTATATAAGCCAGCATACGTTTCGTGTATTCCGGACATTCTCTTTCTCCTGATATCCAATGCCTTAATGTGCCTATTGGTATCTTAAATGTATCGGAGAACTCTTTTTGTGTCATTCCAAGAGACTTAATCATGTCCTTTATTGATATCTCCTCGTCATTAGATAAATGTTCTATTACTGAACCTTCATATGTAAGATGTTTTTTTTCGTTCATTTAACCCCTCCTTGTATTTATATAGTACTCCAATGGAGTACACGAGTCAACACTAAAACGTTCCATTGGAGTGTTTTTGTGAATTTATCACAAAAAGTCTGCGGTTCATTACTAGAAAATGCTGAGTATTTCAGATACTTAATATGTAGAGATATTTTTTTCTGTGCTGCTCATAAAAAAGAGGCATATATACCGGCTGGTATCTGCCTCCGATTAATTCTTTATGTTTTATCACAATTATATGGTAGCACATTCGTTTAACTGCTTCTACCTCCATTTACCTCCACTGACTTTCATTACAGCTTTTTATTTTTATATTAAATTCTCATTTTTGTATCAAATTAGCTTTTTTAGTACCAAAGAATCTAACAAATTAGTCAGCCGGTGTTTTAGTGTCAGTTTTGTAAAATCCATCTTTATAGCGCAATGAGATGAACAAGTGATAAAAAGTGAAACAAAAAAAATCATACTCATGGCAACTAAAAAAGAAAGGAAGGTAGATGATATGAAGGACTTAATCCTCAAGATCATAGTCAAATTGGCTTTGAACTTTATCATCAGCAAGGTTTTTAACTTGTTTAAGGCATATGTGTTCAAACGTCATCACATATTTCTGACCGCTGATGTACATATAGGTAAGCGTCATTTGATTATGATATTCATATGGAAACTGTGGCTTTAATGCCACAGTACAAAGGCAAATGAATCAAATAGCTTGTCATTTGCCTTTGAGTTTTTCTTTCATTTATGGGACTAATTCATGTTATAACCTGTTAAACGATAACATGCGTCATTTAAGCTGGAGCGCAGCTCCCGCAAGTCCCATATAGGGGAGAAATATTAGATTTAATTCTAATTACAGAATTTATGTCCATATAAGACTTAATATAAATATGGTCACATATCCTCTCAAATGCTTATAAATACAGTATTTTCCCATACCGGAATCCGGTACGTTTTTGGACTAGTATATCACATATATGTCAGCATTTTTAGACTGCTCTTACACTAATATCATTGTTTTTGGACTGATATGCATTTTTATCACTGTTTTTGGACTGGTATTTTCATTTTAATTCTTATATTACTCTCCTCACTTGTCACTTTGCATTTTCTAGATAAATTTTTATGATTTTATGGTAATTTGTTTAGATGATCTTTGTGATCCCTGATGATATTAGAACGATAACTAAGCCTGCGTCATATGACCCAAGCTGTTATTTCTATATTGTAGAATTGAATAAAAGATTTTCCATTTCATTCCAATCGTAATCTCGCTGATTGAAATTATTGAACCCTTTTTCTCCTGATGATGTATTTACTTTTTTATTATCCTGATCCTGTGTATCAGGCATATGCTGCAGCAATGCTTTTAGATTATAATGAACTGTTGCTGCAGATAACTCTCTTTCTCTCCATTTAGTCCCTGCTACGCTGCTATGTATTGCTTTTTCTATATAGCGTTTTACGTCTGCTCCTTTATTTGCAAATGCAGCTCCATACTGATAAATGAGATGGACAGTATCACTCAGGCTTTCCGCATTGTACTTGATATTATCGCGGTTCAATGCCATACGGACGTACTGCTCATTATACATATCCTGATCATATTTATGTCCGTCCTGCCCCTTTTGCGGCTTCCTGAAGCTGGATATTCTTGAAGTAATGCGATAAAATCCGTCTTTTATTCCAATGCTGAAAAAGTTGCACACCTTAGAAAGAGTATGCATGTAGCTCCTGATCGTCCTTTCACTTACTCCAAGATACGCTTCCCTGCTCCACATTTCATAAAAGGCTTTTACTCCGTGTTTATATCCTTTTCCGGTCTCAAAGCTTCGCTTTCTGAACTCCAGTGCAAGATATTTTTCCTTGGCTTTTAGGCTCTTGAACTCCTGCGATCTGAATACCGGGTTAGCAAGATCCACGTATCCCTCATTTCTGTACGTTACCTCTTTACTGCCTTTCCATGGGTATGCATTGTCCAGTACTGTTATATCATAGTCACTGGTAGTACATGCGTCATTGCGATTACGTCTGTATGCCACTATGCCTTTTTGCTTGAGACCGTACAGCGCGTTATAGAATGACTGCTTACATCTGCCATACTCATCACAGTAGTTTCTGTAGTATGCTCCGTACATAGTTCCACTGCGCTCATCAGAGTGCTGCACTACCCATACAAGCAGATCCATTTCACTGTTGCTTACATTATGAAGTTTGTCCAATAACTTGTACTTTAGCTTCATTAGTTCCTCTTTATTAGTATCATTTTCTTCTTTTTTCTGCCAGTTTACGCAGATATTTAAGTTGCTCACGATCGTCAATTGTACGATCTCCTGTATTAATCGCACACATATACAGCAAAAGTCCCATTACAACGCTCATGATCACCAGCACTATAATTGATAATGTTACATATTTCATTCGTGACACTCCTATCCAATATGGTCTTGATCATTTTTTTCTATTTCACCCATAATTTCATTCAGGTTTTTTTCGTATTCATCATATAGATCATTTCTATGTTTAAATTGCCGACATACTGCTCTGACTATTAATAGAATGGAAAAAAGAATAAATGCACACATTAGATACTTCTCAATTGGTGTTTCTATTCCTATTTCAAATGCTATTGTAAGTACTGAACCGGCTAACAATACTAAGCCACCTATACTATTTATTATTATCACTATTGTTAAATCCTTTTCGTATTTAGTTCTTCTCACATTATTTCTTTTGCCAATCATATAAATTCTCCTCATTACTTTATGAATTTTAATAATGCAATTAAATCTACTCATTTTTTCTTTGTATAACATGAATGTGATCATTCATTAGCAATTTGTCGATGAACGCATTACCGGAAAACAATACATTTCAATAATTTTGACATACTTATGCCTATATAATACAGCATTAATTAAACTGATCTCATTGTCCGTTATTGAGTCTGAATTACAGGAAATCTTATTACATAAAGATGCTATATTATCATCAGTACAATTAACCTCAACTACACGATATTTATTTTCTCTATATTGCATCGCCTTTTTTAAACTATTCATATTATGGAATCTAATATCTTCTGACAACGACTTGATCCAATAAATAAGTTTTTTCTGTTCAGCCTCATTCATATTTGCAATATCAAATGAAGACTTGATTGGATAATATTTTTTATA
>ENA-UAEC01000319-UAEC01000319.1-human-gut-metagenome-genome-assembly--contig:-NODE-319-length-15803-cov-4.778702_pt1 | contig 15803 bp, 10 predicted proteins | sample MGYA00244271_ERZ654267 | MGnify/ENA primary metagenome ERZ654267 (study PRJEB26926, sample SAMN06165132) | human gut metagenome | biome: ENVO:00009003; feature: ENVO:2100002; material: ENVO:00002003...
CGAGATCGCTCAGTGTCTCGTGGGCTCGGAGATGTGTATAAGAGACAGGTCCTTGCACAGGTGGTTACCATGTTGCACTTGACACGACGAACGCCCCTACAGAATAACAACAACTTTGCAACATTTATCGGATTTTGTTGCAAACACTATATATTTTTCTACCCGTGCTTGCGGGCGGATTTTATTCTCTGCTACCGATTATAAATTATAATAAAAAAGGGCTGTAAAAACAACCCTTTTGGAAATTTAAAAATCTAAAATTTTAAAGTGAAATTTGCAGATCGCCAAGTGAATATTCAGCGTCGGATGCTGTATCGTTTTTGATATACCAATACACCTTTGTAACAACAGGATCGTTGTCGGCTTTGCCTTCAATCTTCATATTCGTAACAATCGGAATATACAAGCTTTTAGCCGGTTTTTTGCTTACGGTAAGCACACATTTTGCCGTTATTTTATCACCGTACGCACCCGTAGATGTAACAGTAACAGTAGTATTGCCTGCCTTATTGGCAGTAACCTTACCGTTATTGTCAATTGTTGCAACACCAGTATTTGACGATGTGTAAGTCACTGTACCCTGTGCCTTTGCTCCTAAGTCAAATGTCTCACCTACTACAGCTTCTGCTCTAGAATAAAAACTTGAAATTCCGGCAGACGGATCTGACTGTTTCATAGCTGTAGATTCATTTTCTTTAAAAACATAAGTATTATTCTGAGCTGTAATTTCTAAATCAGAACCGAACCACTTTTTAGAATCACCAATACCAAGCCAGAGCTTCGCGTGGTCGTGTTCCATAGGAATTGTAACATATGATATATTATAATCTACATTATCATAATTAACAGACTTATCTTTAATGTATCCGCTAAGTTCTTTATCAGTAGGATCGGTATCTACATTCTTCCAAGTGTGCATAGTGTACTTCGTAGGGTCATCCACATTCGTAGCTATATACAAATTCTTCTTATTCACATTACTCGGTGTCTTGGTAACATAAGATGTTGTTTGTGAATCGGAGGTAAATCTCCTGTAGGTTCTGAGGGGACTGTTCACACCGACAGAAAGGGTGTTAGTTTCCGAATTATTAAGGAACAAAGAAATTGACTGCGATGCCGTTCCCGTGTTCTTTACCTCTGTACAGAAATATTTTGTTTCATGGGCAGGAACAGTTGTCGGAGTTTTAAAATCAAACGGAACAGTACTATACTCACTGCCGTCATCTTTTGTAGCAACATAAGTAACAGCAGTAATATTTTCTCCGTTTGTCACATTGTAATCTCCGCGCCAAGAAAGGGAGTCGCCCTTTTGCACATCAGGACGATTAAACCACGAAAAAGTCGTAGTTGTTCCACACAACAAACACAGTACAAGTCCGAGTACAATAACAAGTGTAAATTTAGATTTCTTCATGGTTTCACCTCCGTTGAATTTTTAATACGTCTCCCAACTGCCTCCATTGAAATTGCCATTAACCTTGAACAAGTTTTTAGTATTATCAATAGTTGTATCAAATCCGTTATAGTAACTGCCGGAAACAGCTCTTGACAAATAAATTTTGCCCTTATCTATCGGAACACTCAATTTATAATAAGTTTTTCCGTCTTTAACCACTTCAGAGTAATCAGACTTATAAGAATCACTATCACTAAACTTATAAGCGAGTACTGCATCATTGCCATTAAACCATGTGCAATCTCCGGTATAAACATATATCTCTCTGATAACATTTTGTCCGGGAACATAGGTCATCCAATAGCCGGTTGAACTTCCTCCGCTATTTGGAGAAGATGTTATAACATAACAATTATTATTGTAATCAATTGTTATATCAGAAGTCTTATTCCAAACATAGCCATTCCAATCTTTCGTTGGGAAATCGTTCAAATTTTTGCTCGGATCATATCTTACAAAAATTACTTGCTTCCATTGATTATTATCTAAAGCAAAGCTGTAATAATTGTCATAGTCAGTTTTAGATACTTCAAGCCATTTCTTATTGCCATTATCATCCCAAACATACGCTGCAAGTTTCGCCTTATCACCTGACCACAAGCCTCCATCATTAAGGTAAAATGTAACGCCTGTCTTCAACTCAAACTTAGCATACAGAGTGATTCCCTTGCTAACATTATTTAAGGTTATAGGTGACGCATTGTTGTTTTCATTGAAATACGGTTCATTACAAGCCTCGTCCTTATACCAACCGACAAACTTGTAACCGTTATTGGCACTTGCCTTAACTGTTACATTTTCGCCCTCCATAACGGGAGCTTTCGATATTTTATCGGCTTTTTCGTTACCAACCTGTACAGTACCGGCTGTATAAACATTTTCGTTGTTGTACATCGCTTTGGCTTCTACCGTATACAAAGCCTTAAATCTTGCGTACAGTTCATATGTCTTTACATCGGAATATGGTATATTAATTTTTGTAGAATAGACGTCACCATTTAATGTACAATCTTTAACCGCTACCTTCGGATTTGCTGCATCCTTAGTCGCATACCAACCGATAAAAGCATAGCCTTTTTCAGGCTTAGCATAAAAAGTAACTTCTCCGTTACGATTTACCGTTGTTGTTACTTCAGACGCATAATTATTATTATCAAAAGATACATTACCGGCATCACCGGAAGGAGGATTGTTACCGTGCTGAGCGTATGCTTTTACAGTATAAATATCAACTTTGAATTTCGCATACAACTTCTTGGAGGTCTCAACATTAGCCAATTCATATTTATCGCTCAAATTCTCCGGTACACTATTACAGTCTGCATCTGTGTACCAGCCGTCAAAAACATATCCGTCATTAGCTTTTGCGTAATATGTAACTGTGCTGCCTTTAACAGCATTGAGTGTAATGTGTGTTACATCTTTGGAATCTACAGTCGAATTTTGGTTTCCACACTTAATTTCAACTGAACCGCCCGTTGTGCTTTCAGAAAGAACTTTACCGTCATATGTTCTGACATAAGCCTCAAATGTCATCGACTCAGCATAAACGGCTGTAAAGTTATAGTTACCTGAAGCTGTCGGGGTAAAATAACCGTTGCTGTCAATGCCGTCTGCCACGGTACTTGTACCGCTGATTACCCAGTTTTTCAATACGAAACCTGTTTTAGGATTTGCTTCTAGCTTAACCTTTGTACCGGGGGTTACAGAAATTGTAGTACTTTTCAAACTATCATAACTAACTTTAGGATCTCCTGCATCATTCTTGCCTGCAGTAACAGTAATAGTAGCAGGTGGATCCCAATAACCTGTTGTAGCAGAAGTAACAACAAAATGCGTTGAATTGCCTCTGTTAGGAGCAGGAATTTCATAATTCTTACCGTTATTTTTAAAAGAAAAAGTCATGTTGTCTGCCTTTTCCTTTGCAATATAACCGACCCATTTATTCCTGTCATTAGTAAATGGCATTCTAATTTTACTGCTATTGTCATTTTTATCCGGAACCATATATACACTTGAAACATTGCCTGTATTAGGGAGTACATCGGCTGTTGTTTTGCTTGAAACACTGATTTCAATCACTTCGCCCCATGTACCGTATCCGGCATTACTGCTATTATGATCGCCATAGGCAGTATAGTACATACTTTCGCCTGAGTTGAGCGACTTCATATCAGTAGACCAAGTGACACTTCCCGAGGTGAACTTAACTTCTGTCTTGCCATCAGCGGGTGTGTATTCACAGGAATATGTATGCGAATTCTCATTAAACTTCATCGTTACAGGAGTTTTGTCACCCTGCTGAAATGTTACACCCTTTGTCCAATTTTTATTAGCTTCATTTACAGTACGGTCAACAAAATACACTTTATTGCCTTTTTTGTTCTGAGTTACAATTTTAACATCAGATATTGAAACAGTTTTACCGGCATATCCAGTAGTCGCCTTATCATCCTGAAGCCACACTTTAATATTTATTGTTTTACTGCTTCCTCTTTCAACCCTAAACAACTCCGTTGGTATAGATTCAGAACTAACAACAAAATCGCTAAAAGCTTGAACCTTACCAGGAACTTCTTTGCCATATGCTGTATTTACAACATTATCACTACCGGCATTATAACCGCATACAACCGTTTTTTGAGTATCGGTATCTGTAATTGCCATTCTTACAAGATTTCCTGAAACATCTGCACCACCTATAGTTATCTTAGGTACTTGATCAAGGTAAAATTCTGCATGATTCGCGTTAAAGGTTTTATCAACCTTTACATTAAATGAAAAGTCAATATAATTAACATTCTTATCGTTTACATCCGCACATCTGTAAGAATTAGCACCAAAATCAGAAACATCCGATTTCTTTATCGGGAAAAATATATTTTCACCGTCAGCACTTGAAGCCGAAGCAAGATGCACTCCACCCGCAGCACGGAAATATTTAGTCAAGTCAATGGTTTTGCCTGAATAACCATTATCACTGCCAATATCGGCATTAGTATAAACATAGTTGTCAATTTTTGCGCCCTCAGCTTTAATTGTGATTGTTGAAATAGTTTCAACCCAAGCCGAAACGGACACAACCGATATGGCAAGTACTTCAACAAGTGCCACCATAGTGAGTATAAAACCTTTTCTTGTTTTTTTATTCTTGCCAAATGCAAGTCTGTTTTTCAAATACTCCCTTAAAAGAGCAAGTCTTTCTCTCATCGTGACACCTCCTTAATGTGTTAATCAATTAATTTTCCCAATTGCCTGCTTTTATGATTTTGCCAGATCCTTCATTTACCAATTCATAGGATATGTTATAAGAACTGCCACCTTCACGCACTACAAATGTATGCTGAATGGTATCAGGCACATCATATTCGCATTTTTTTGTATCTGTATCAGAAATATACAAATCAAATCTTACAAGCTTCGAACCAGCTTTAACACTTGTCCTATTTAGTTTACACTTATCTCCGCTGCTCTCCGGTTTCATTGCATAAGCGGTTTCATTACCGTGTGTATCGCTAAATACGGCTTTTAGTACAAAAACATTCTGACTAAGCAGATTTCTCAGACCTCCGCCGCCGTTATACCAATTATAATCATTAAACCATAATTTGTTATCAATTACGATATCCGCCTCTGCATATGCATCTCCGGTTGTCGGCTGTTGTTCGGTTGTAGTCGGTTCAACACTGCCACCTGAACTGTTGGGATACTTTGTACCCCAATATCCGATACAGGGGGCAACATTTTCAGCAACAGTAGGGGTATCGCCGTAACCGTTACCGTGTACGGCATAATAGGTATTTTCTTTATTTCCGGTTGCAGTTCCGTCATCTGTGCGGTATGTCTGAAGACCGTGTTCTTTATTTATTTGATGTGACCAATTAAACGCTTTTTCACCTTTGCCACTATTATTTGCTTTAATCCAATCATTTACTTCAGCTGTTGTATGCCATACATTATATATTCTGCCTACCTCAACCTCATTAGTTCCGTCAAGCTTAATTTTCTCTTTTACTTTACTATATCGCATAAAAGATATGTTTGTTATTTTATCCTTTGGCAGATAAGCTATCCATTCAATAGGTTGTGGTTTTCCCTCAGCATTAACCTTAGTCTTTGACGCACTCATTACTACTGACTTTGGATTTTGAAAGTTTTCGTCATAATAGGTCATAACAAGGAAACATCCGGCATTGCCAACCCACATGAGTTCCGTATTTTCGTCATTGTCAGCATCACCTTTTGTTTTGTCAACGAAAGTAACATATTCCATATCTTTCCAGTTACTTTCAAGTTCAACTGTAATTGACACATTCTGACCCTCGTAAGCGTCACAGTTCTCTCCGGTTGCCTCAAGCCAAGCAACCATGGTTATGTTTTGGGATTTAAGACCGTCAAGAGTAAAAAGAGGAGCACCTGTACCGAAATAGTAGTCGGAAAATGACCTGCCCTTTGCTTGAGTGGTTGTTGCCGAGCCGAGCGAATTAACAGAGCTTACTGCCTGACATTCGTCAGCGTAGCTGTCAATAATTGCAGTGGGATCAATAACGGTCGAAGCCTCAGCACTGTTTCTGATGAATGCAATCCTTATTGGGCAAGGATTCTGATATGCCAGATATGTCGATGGCTTTTTGTTGCCGTCAACAGTAATATGTGTTGCACCGTCATAAACTTCTGTCTTTTTTGTATATTTATTTGTTACCTCAACTTTGTAACTTTTTACATATACCTCAACCTGACCGCCTGTTTGACCGGTAAGGGTAAAATCGCTGTATATGTATCCGTTATTTTTATCTCCTACTGTGCCTTCACGAAATTTCATTTCGCTTGTGTCAACGCTTTGTCCTTCAACGCCGTATCCGCGATCTACAGGAAAAAACATATTACGACCGTCAACACTTGATGCTTCTTTCAGCTTTGCGTCCTTTACGGTGATTGTATTTCTTATTTCTTCACCCTTATTAACTCTCATTCCGGCAGCAGATTCAAGAGAAAAGGGATCTGAATCAATAGTTGCCGTATCTCTTATTGTGAACCATGAAAAGGTAGATACTGCGAAAATACTTAAAACAAGAAAAAGAGCAACATATGAAGTCGTGACCTTTTTTGTGTTATTCAGTCTTGAGTCAACTAAACCGTTGAGAAAGTTACAAAACTTATCTTTCAACTTCATCAAAAATTCCCCTTTCCTACTTTAAAATCAACTTACTTTTGTCAATACAAGATTAACATTAAATTTTCCGTTTACAAGGGCAAGTCTTGCCTCTGCGTCTTCGCCCTCGATCCACATATTACAGGTTACCATAGCACTGTAGAATTGATCATTTTCTGAGGACTTTTTAAGTTGTGCAATGTTTTGGTTTTTACCAAGCTCATAGGTGAATTTTCCGCCGTCAAAACCTTTATTATTCACAACAAACGCATTATCAACATCAGTACTGCTGACTGTGTGTTGTGCTTTATTCGTGTCATAGTATACATGACTGTACGATTCTCCGTCTTGCTTATTGTCTGACAAAGTGTACTCGTCAGTCGTCTGCTCCAACAAGATATTCGGAGCCGGCAACCACAGGAGCTTTTTTGAAGGAGGAGCGGATTTATAGTCAACAACCGAGAATCTTACCGCACCAACTACGGAATCTCTTGAAAAATTACCGTACTTGCTTTGATTTTTAATGCCCGTACCGTCTTGACTTGTGAGTTGAGGAGCATCCGGTTTTATTGTTGATTTTTTGCCTATCGATATATTATACTGCGATTTTGAACGAATGTAAAGGTCAAATGACAAATAATGCTCATTTGCAGTAGGCTCACTCCACTCTGCTTTTGTATCAACATGGGCTTGACCGCCTGATTGAATCAAAGCCGGTTTTCTAAAAAATGTGCCGTCACCGGTTATTTCGGTCAACTGAAGTTTCTCAAGAAATGGGTAATTAGTTTTATTAAGCGTAATATTACCCGTTGTATATTCGGTAGGTGCAGGGGCATCGTGCCCAACAACAGCAATTTCAATACCGTCAGGTGCCTGACACTCAACCTCTATACCGTTGGCTTCAGCTGAACGGTTATCCGTAAACCACGCCTGAATGCCGCAAAAGCCGGCAAGTGCAACAGCGAACAGAACTATTAAATTTTTAGCAATCATTCTGCCCGTTTTTCTGTTGGGCGCAGTAGAGTTTTTCATTTTTGCCCCTTATTCTTTACCAAAGTAAACTGAAACAAATCCGTTTGCTTTCAGAGTTTTGTTATGGAAAACAGTTGTTTTTCTTTTGGTTGCATCTCTTACGATGTTTTCAAAATTCATCACAAACGGTCTGTCAACACCGGAGAATGTAATTACAATCGGCAGATTGCTCATACCTTTCAGCATTGAACACAAATCGTTAAATGCAACAGTAAGATCTGCCTGCTTTTTATAAACATTATATACGCTTGCGCCGCTCTGTGAAAAGCCTGCAAGCACAACACCCTTTTTACTTCTGCATATGCAAAGAGATCTTACGCTTTTCTGTGCGTTTATAAGCTCGTCTGCGATTGAAAGCTTGCCGAATTTTGCAAGCTCTTCGGCATATTTTGAAACAACTGCAACACTGCCGAAGCCGTAGTCACGAACGAACAAATCGCCTGTATCCTTGACAGATTTAATTTCATCCTTAGCAAGGCTGATTTTTTCGCTTGCTTTCTTTTCGGCTTTGCGAATTTCAGCCTGAGCCTCTTTTTTAACCTCGGCAACCTTGGCTTTCATACGCTTTTCACAAGCTTTTTCTGCAAGCTCAACCTTTTTGTCAACCGACTTATAAGCCTTTTTAAGCTCAGAAGTGTGAGCGGCATTGCTTGCGGCTGATGATTTAAGGTTGGCTTCCTTAATTTCAACAAGTTCATTCTTGTGAGTTTCTTCTTTATCTGCAAGTTCTTTAAGATGCTTTTGCTCTGTTTCATTTGCCCTAGCGGCAAAATCCGCATTAAGCTTGGCAACATAATCATTATGTTCGGCCTCAGCATCCGCAATCTTATGATTGAGCGATTCAACCTCTGCCGAATGAGCATCGTTCATCTGCTGTTTTTCTTCAGCAAAATCGGCATTCATTTTGTTGACTGTTTCCTTATGCTGAATGCGTTCGGTTTGGAGAGTTTCAGTGAGCTTCTCATTTTTGTCAGACAAATCGGTAATCTTACGAGCGTCCTCTTCAATCTGCGCATGACATTTTTCAAGGTTTTCCGTAAGAGCGGCAATCTTTGCAAGTTGTTTGGCAACCTGAGTTTCAAGCTCTGCAATATGAGCCTTCTGCTCGGCGATAACAGTTTCCTGCTCTTTCACCTTTGTCTGCAAACGAGCATTCTCCTGCACAAGCACGAGAATTCTGTTATTTAATTCTACTATTTTTTTATTGAGTGTGTCAATAGTCTGATTGAGTTCATCAATCGTTTTATTCAACTCTTCAATAGTATCTTTTAACTGCTGATTTTCTTCCTCAAGCTCGGCAATTCTCTTTTCTGCCTCCATCAACTTGAGTTTTGTCTGCTGGAGCTCTTTCTTAACCTCTTCAAGTTGGTCTTCAAGAGCAGAAACCCTACCCCTAAGAGTGAGAATCTGCTGTTCTTTCTGATCAATTATAACCTTTAAATTCTTGATTTCATTCGTGAGGTCAAGAATTTTCTTTTCGCGTTCACGGATTTCACGAAGGCGGATTTCCATCTCCTCTTTACGAACAGCATCAAGCTGTGCCTGCATAACCGCCTCGCGGGTCTTCTGCGGCTTTGATTCTTCCTCGGCAATTCGTGCATTTTCAGCGTCGTACTGTTCCTTAAGGATTGAACGAAGTCCCGGGTTTGTAGCAATAGACATCATAAAATGCTGGAATCCCATCGCAAAGTAAACATCCTGCTGAACAGTATCTGTCATTTTGCCGTTGTATTCCTCGCTTACAACCTCAAAGCCTTTACGCTTGTAGCTGTCGAGAAAGTTCCACAGCTCAACCACTCTTTTAAAGTTGGGGTTCTTTTTGAGAAGGTTGGTCTGCGTGAGCGGAGGATGAACCTCAGGCTCTTTTGAGATTTCCTTAATCAACTGAGTGTTTAAAAACTCATTAAGGGTTGTTCTGATTCTTCTGATTCGGTCAAAGTCCGAAAGCTGAGAAACATCAAGAACATCAAGGTCATCTGCAAGAGTTTCGTGAGATTCATTTATATAGTTAAGATTAAAATCTACTTTTTTCTCATTAAAATCAATGTGGCGAACCATAGAAATTTTATTATAGCTGTCGTTCGGCACATCTTTCATTTTTGAATATTTATCGTCAACAAAATGAAGCGCTTTGCGAATCAGTGTCATAAGCACACGGTTTTCATAAATAGCAAAGCTCTCTTCACGCTCGATTGTGAGGATTTTGTTAGGCGTTACCATATCACCCTCAACCTTGGCGATAAAGTTAGTGTGCTGCGAAAGGTGCTTAACAGACTCGGGGCCAATTTTTTTTGCAAGCTCAACTCTAACAACATTGTCAACCTGCTTAATAAAACGGCGCTGTTCGTCTATTGCTTTCTGAATGTACGGAAGTGTTTCCTCAATGGCAACAACCCATTCCATATCAATTACCTTTTCGTTGGTCTTACCGTCGAGCTTATCCTCGCCCTTATCGCCGTCCTTAAGGCCTTCTGTTATGTAATTGTAAGTAAAATCATTTTTCAGAATGTCCTGCATATACATATATGCTCTGAAATATTTACCAAAATCAGCCATTGATTTTTCTCCAATCAGATAGTTTTACCGCTAAAGGAACAAAGTCCTTTCACCAAGCAAAGGGCGAACAGAGTTCGCCCTGAATTGCTAAAATTATACAAGCTTCTTGAGCATACGGAGATAATCCTTGCTCTCAGTCATATTTTCTTCGCCGAAAAGCTCGTCAATATACGCACAAAGGCCATCTATTTCATCACGAATGTATGAAAGATTGAGTGACTCAAATTTTCTAAATACCTTGCGGGCAAGAACATAGTCAAGACCGTCAAGCTCTGTACCGCCTGTTCCGACATAAGCAGGAACAAAGTCACGGAGCTGCTTTACAATACGGTTACCAAAAGCTATGCGGAAATGCTCAATAACATAATCATCCAGAAGGGCAATCTTTTTGAGGTTCTCTTCCGAAACAACAAATTGAACCTTAGCGGCATTGAGGATGTACTCAAAATGTTTGTATGAAATGTATACAGAGTCTGTGAGAGGTGCGTCAAAAGGAACACCCTTTGTGTCGATGTTAATCGGCATAGCACGGTCATAAACCTTATCTGTGATAGCAAATGTCGAGTCATCGTTATTCGCAGTACCGATGTACCACATATTCGGCGGAATTTTGAGCTGACCGTTCACGATATGCTTCGGGTCAGACGGCCAAGAGTTCGGGATGATATCAACAACCCACTCATCTCTTGACGGCATTTCAAGAATTGAAAGCATCTCGGCAAAGTAATACTCAACTCGAGCGATATTCATCTCATCGAGGATTACCGCATAGATGTTTTCGTTATACGATGCCTCATACATTGCACGGAGAAGCTCGGTTTCGTTGAACTTCTTTGTAAATTCGTTGAAGTAACCGAAAAGCTCTGTTCTGTCGCGCCATGACGGCTGAACGGAAGCAACGATTGAAGGATTGTTTACAAACTTACCAAAGGCGTAAGCAAGTGAAGTTTTACCTGTACCTGAAATACCCTGAAGGATAATAAGTCTGGTAGATGCAAACGCAGCAACAAAAAGTCTGATAAGCTTAATATCGTAGTAAAGACCAAGCTGTGAACAAGCAAAGAGTCTGAAACGCTCACAGAACTCGGGAAGTGTGATATCGTTGTCATAAACCGGCGGAACATAATCTGCCCAAAGCTGGTCGATTTCCGTAAGCTTGTAGAAACGGCTTTCGCCTGTGTCCTCTTCTTCGCCGTTGTTGAGCGACTCGATTTCTTCGCCTGTAAGCTCTGAAATCTCGTTGGGGTTAAGACCAATCTGTGAAACCTTCATAGAGAGAATCTTATCCTTTTCAAGGTTGAGTCTCATAACCTCTTTGTTGAGTGCCTGAACCTCTTTAACAAGAGAATCTGTATCTTTTCTTCTTCTGTGCGAACGAATAAACTTTTTTACAGCGACGACAATAAGCCATACGCAAAGTGCAAGCACAGCTACCAGAAGCACAATGGCAATAATCGCAATTACCCATGCGAGGCCGCCAAGCTCCGTGGTATAGGCATTAATAATGTTTACATAAGCGGAAAAATCAAAGGCATTGCCTACTCCGCCAAATAACCCGGTGATTATTGACCATAATGAGCCAAAAAACTGACCGAGAAATTCAAAAAGAAATTTAAATACTGTATCCACGGTACTTCGTCTCCTTAAAAAAATCTACTCTCATCTTTTGTGTAAGAACACATTTCTAAATTCCTATCTGAAATCTGTCATAAAGGACAGCTTCTTCAAGGCGGGCGGCCAATGACCGCCCCTACAGTATGTAACTGTATTTCTTTCTCAGCTTTGAGACTGAGAAAGAAATATACCGTTACGATAAACGCTATGAATGCGTTAGGGACAAATTTGTCATAACTTAATCGGAATTATCAGCGGAATTATTGCCGTCAGCAGGTGTTTGTACTTCAGGCTCATTTTCCGCCTTGTCCTGATTTTCTCCGACGGAGGCAAGATATTCCTCAATAGCTCTCTTTTTCTGTTCTTCGGTAAGCTCTGCGGAATCAACCGCAAGCTGTGCCTGTTCAAGAGTTTTTTCCTTATTGTAGGCAAGCAGGTTGAGAACAACACGAACCGCTTCATAAACAAAGAAAATAATCATCGGAAGCAGAACGCAGAGGAAAAATCCAAGCTGAGTTCTGATAAAGCTTAAAAAGTTACCCACGCCGCCAATCCTCGTACCTGTGTATTTGGCAACAATAGTTGAAGAGGTTTGAAGATCCTTATCTGGCTCCGGGTTGGTTTTCTTGTTGTCACCCTGTGTTCTGTAGTAGGTAATGTTGTCATCCTTAATAACCTCTACAATTCGGTGGGTGTTAAGAACGGACTCACCGTTGACTGTGATTGGGAATGTAACAATATCACCTTTTTCATATTCATACGAGGGATCATCTGTAACCTCGCAGAGGATCATATCACCTATGTTGATTGTGTCCTCCATTGAACTTGACAAAACGCTGAGGGGCGCAACGCCGAAAATATTGGGGACCCCTGATGATTTGGAAGTTAGTGACAATGTAACGATCAAAACCGACACTGCCAGAATCAAAATCACAATAATGTCAATTATTATGTTTACTATTCTTTTTACAACTTTTTTCATAAGGGGTCTCCATTGCATTTAGATTTTTGCGAAATAACAATAAATTTTGTTATCTATCAATTATTATTAGCCTTTTGTTCTCTTTGCAAACGTAAAGCTAATGTTGTTAAGGGTTACTGCATTACTATCAATACACTGAGGATCTGTACCTTCATACCAAACAACAAATTTATAGTCTTTGATCTCGCCAGCATTAAAAGTGGTCAGCTGACCTTTTTTATCCGTCTGTGTTACATTTGTTGCACCTGACAATTCAACTTCAGTTGTACTATTCTCTTTGAGTTGATATGAATCGCCATCTTTTGCTTTACCCCAAACAAATACTGGGTTGTTACTGCTATCAAGAATAGCTACACGGAGAAAATCTTCATATCTATCAAGATCGTGATTAATTGTGAACGACCAGTCTACATCCAAAGTATCTGTATTTTCATCAGCCTTGTAGTAAAGCTGGAACGGACGTTCTACGCGATAGCCATTCATTTCATTATCTTTAAGGATTTTAATACTATCTGGTTTTGTACCAATAGAGTTGTAAGTATCTGCTAATGCATTAACCCATGTATTAAAATCTTTAGTTGATGCAGGCTCAAGTGTCGGAACACCGTCACTATCGTAATCAATCTGTGTTGCCCAGTCTGTGCTATCTTTTGTACCGTCTGTACCCTTTCTGATAAGAAGGTTACTTGCCTGAATTGTCTTAACTTTGAAGTTGTTAGCTTTGGCAGTTGTTGATGTTGAGAACCAAGCAAATGTTGCTGTACCAAGTGCGAGCATTGCTACGAGGAGCATTGCTACGGAAGAGATTAACAATCTCTTTCTTGATGTTGTTTTCATAGAGAAATTCCTCCTAAATAAAATAATTTTTTTGTCCCTAAAACACCATAGGGATTTTTTGCTATATCAGTGCCGAGGCACATAATACCAAGTTGATGTAATACTGTACCGAAAATTACGGCTTTGCTGTGGATTCTTCATCGTCACGAACCGAGAACAGCATTCTCATTCTTACATGACCGTTACGGATATCGTCGATACATTCTGGGTCGTTACCCTCAATCCAAATTACGATTGTGTATTTATCAATATCGCCAACCTTGAATTTTTCGGTTGATGTTTTATAAACTTCCTTATCGCTTACAAACTTTGTGCAATCGGTTTCGGCTTTGCTTCTGTCTTTGTACTGACCTTTGCCGTAAATTGAGCTCTTGCCGTTTTTATAAATCATAACTCGGGTTGCTTCATCTGCCGACTTAGCCGCACCTGTGATTTCAAGCACTGCGTCATAGTCAAGCTCAACCTCTCCGTTATTTTTACAATAGAAAGTATAAGCAACATAGTTTTTGCCGTTGTGTGCACCGTCCTTGCTTGTGTCAAGGTCAACAGGAAGCCATGAATATGTAATGTTTGTAACATCCTTAACCTGCTCCGCAGTAAGTGAAGCACACTGAGTTTTGAAGTCAGCGTCTTCGCTAAGCACGATACCTTTTTTTACGGCAGGAGAATCAATGCTGATAATCAAGTCGCCCCATTGCGTTACAAGCGTTGAAACAATGAACAGAATAAGAAGAATGATTATGCAGACCGAAAGGATAATACTCAAAAGCCGTCTGCGCTTTTTGTATTTTACAATCTCGATTGAATCATTTTTTACATGAAAATGTTCAATCTCGGCATCTGCCATTTTCTTATCATTTAAGCGACTTAACTCCTCGGGAGTAATCGGTTGTTCAATTTTTGGTTTCTTTTTTCCGAACAAGTTTTTCTCTCCCCTCAAAGTTGTATCCGTTTAACTGTCGGATTGTGCGTATTTCATTAACCCATAATTTTTCTCCTGTCTGAAATCTGCGTTGAATGACAGTTTCTCCAGGGCGGGCGGCCGATGACCGCCCCTACGGGATCTTGTTTAATTATGATATTGGTTTATTGTCCTTATCGCATCCGACAAAGCCAAGCTGTACAGAAAGCTGTGCATCCTGAACATCGTCATCACACTCGGGGTCGTTACCCTCAATCCAAAGGCGAACTGTTACCTTAACCGGTTCGAGCTGATTAAGATGGAAAAGTCTTGTGTTGTTTGAGTAAACCATTGAACCTGACGGCAAATCAAAAGTTGTCTGTCCGTTTACGGGAGTGCTTCTGTTCGGCTCATAAATTGTTGTGCCGTTGCCTGTTCCCTCGGCTGTGAAATCAACTCTCGCACAATTTACTACATCAGCCTTTGCGCCGGTTGATTCTGTCGATACCTTTGTACCGTCATCAGCACCCGCTTTTGTGCTTTCGGTTGTGAGGTGAACCCACATTTCCTCAGTCGCAATGAAGTAGCATTCAAACTCAAGGTAGCTGTGCTTGTTAGGCTCTCTGACTGTGCCGCGCTGATTGGTGAACTCTGTACCCTCTCTTGTTGTAACAGGGTCAAGCACCGTATCTTCAAGGCTTGAACCGTGCTTTTTAAGGTAATCGTCAATCATTTCATTTGTGATTACCTTGCCGTATTTTTCAAGGTCTTTTCCGTGGTTTTCCATACTTACTTTAAGTTGTGCGGCAAGGCTGATATTGAGGTCAAGCTTGTCCACACCTGCAAATGTATTTACCGTGAACCACGCAACCGTTGCTGTTGTCATTGAAAGAAGGGTTATGATTGCAACAAAAACAATCAGCCTTTTTCTCTTTTTAAATGGAACTTTGTCGCTGACCATCTTATCAATAATCCTGTTAAAAAGTCCCATAAAAACCCTCTCCTCATAAAAATAATGTGCTAAAATGACGCACCGCTGTACAAAATATAATAATATTCTATACCTCAAACGCACATTTTGCAATATTTATTTGTCCTCTGTCATTTTTTTTGGATGAATTCACAAGATTTTCACATTACATTTGTGCATTCCTCTAAACTTTTCTTTTTCGATTATATTTTAACGGACTTAATCTGCTTGTCTTTTATTCATATTCTAACCCTGTCTCTTATACACATCTCCGAGCCCACGAGACACTGAGCGATCTCGTAT
>ENA-UAEC01000335-UAEC01000335.1-human-gut-metagenome-genome-assembly--contig:-NODE-335-length-15504-cov-31.360692_pt1 | contig 15504 bp, 17 predicted proteins | sample MGYA00244271_ERZ654267 | MGnify/ENA primary metagenome ERZ654267 (study PRJEB26926, sample SAMN06165132) | human gut metagenome | biome: ENVO:00009003; feature: ENVO:2100002; material: ENVO:00002003...
ATTTTTTATGCTTATTGTTATTACTATTTATGCTGTAATTGTGACGGTATTGCTTATAGTATCTCTTAATGCATAATTGAAAATAGGAGTGATTAAAATGAGTTTCATGAATTTTAAAGCATTGTCTAATTCAATTGATTTTAACGTGAATAGTATTTATGATGTACTTGTGTATTTCGTTGATATTGCGTCCGATTGCTTGATACAAACTCGGTTTGTTGATTGCATTGACGTATACGGACTTAAGGATGTACTTGATGATGGCGTGTTTCACGTTCCGGGTGCAGTCTGTTTAGGCTATCTTATTACTCGGTGATTGAGAAAAAAGGGGGAATTTGAGCATGTTTTGCAAGCGTAATACTTGTGATTTCGTCAAGGGTTATAGGGTTCGTAGTGAACAGCGTGTTAAGGCCGTTGTTATTAGTGCGAAGTGTTTTAAATGTGATTCGTATGTGTCGGATTATGTGTTTGCGTGTTGTCGTGATATTGTTGATTTGATGCGGCGGGGATTGTGGGAAGGGTGAGATAAATGGCCTATTAGCTCAGTTGGTTAGAGCGGCATTCTTATAAAATGTGCGTGCCGGGTTCAATTCTCGGATAGGCCACGCGATTTATGATATATTTGGTCATGGCATGTCGTTTGATGTGTCATGACCTTTTATTTGTGAGGTGTTTTGATGGATATTAGTTCGATTGTAACCGTTGTCGGAAGTGTTGGTTTTCCGATCGTTGCGTGTTGCGGCATGGCGTGGTTTATCGCCACGACGTTCAGTGATTTTAATGATTTGATGACAAAGAATAATGTGCTGACTGAAGAACTTATTGTGTTGCTTAAGGATAACCAGGGGGATAGTGATGCCTCGAATATGGCGTAGCGCGTTAGCTTGTGTTTGTGCCTTGATGCTGACTGTTGCACCTTCGGCTAATGCGGATATGCGTGGTGTGGATGTGAGCAATTGGCAGTGTGATATCGATACGTACGCGCTTGACGCTGATTTCGTTGTGGCGGGCACCACGTGGGGTACCGGCGGTTTCAACAACATGTGTCTGATTAATGGTGTGAATCAGGCCGCGAACTATCAACTTGGACGCGCAACGAATAGCGGTAAGAGCATCGGCGTATATCATTACGCGATGGGGCGCGACGCGAACGCGGAAGCTGACTTTTTTATAGACAACGTGCGCGGATACGTTGGAAACGCTGTACTTGTTTTGGATTGGGAATCTCAGGATAATCCGCAGTTTGGTAATGGCGCGTGGATTGAAACGTGGGTGCGTCATGTGCATGACCGCACGCAGGTGTGGCCGATTGTCTATGTTCAGGCGTCCGCGTTGGGACAGCTTACTTCGTTCGTGCGGGAGCATTGCGGCGTATGGATTGCGCAGTATGCGTCTATGAATGCGACTGGGTATCAGGAAACGCCGTGGCTGTATGGGGCGTATGGTGAAGCCATGCGTCAGTATACGTCGAATGGATATGTGTCGGGGTATGCCGGACGATTGGACTTGAATTATTTCCGGGGCGAACGATGGCAGTGGGATGCATACGCGCATGGCGATGGCGCGAATGTATCCGCGTCGGAAACGAACACGGGGGGCAATGTATCGCAGTCTGCTTGCGTGGTGGTTGTATCGGGGGATACGTTGTCCGGTATTGCTGAGCGTACTGGACTGTTGCCGTGGCAGTCGTGGCATGGTTATGGGTCGGGCAATCCGGCTGTGATTTATCCCGGTGAAGCCGTGTGTTATGGCGGTGGCGTGGCGGCGCGGCCGAATGCGGTACGTACGCATACGGTTGTGTCCGGTGAGTCTTTGTGGTTGATTTTCGGCGGTGATTGGGCGCGTGTCGCGTCGCTTAATGGATTGTCTAATCCAAGTCTGATTTATCCGGGGCAGATTTTGCGTTATTGAGAATCAATATCAATAATCGGCGTGTCGCTTTTTGCGCACGCCGATTTTGTGCTATAAATATTTATGTCACCAAAATGGTTGACAGAAAAAACAAATACAAAGGATAACAAACATGCGAAAGATACGTAAGGTAATCGCCGACAGCACCATACACTATTATGACAGGGACGGTGTCGGACAGACATTCCACACTAACGGAAACGTTCGTAATGTTGAAATGGCCGTCAAAGTGCTTATGGACGCTGGTATTGTTAATATCTTGGTTGACGATATCACCGTAAACAAGAACACGTATGTCATGGACGTTGATACGTTCATTGAGCACGCGGAACGTGTCGCAACTGACGTAACCGGTTCCGATACTGACAATGATAACGACAAAGATATTGAATTCTGAAAGGAACTGAAATGAACGAGGAAAACGAACAGATGAACGAGGAAAACGAACAGATGAACGACACTACCGTGAATGAAACCGCGCAGAGCACCGCTGACCCCTATCGTTATATTTGTACGATGGACAACAGCACGTTCGAGGGAAAGCGCGCCATTGTCAACGCACGTAATAACGCGTTGTCGCTGAACGGACGCGGTGCGGAGCCATTGACGGTTATCGGCGCTTATATCGCGCCGGGCGTTCGTTCTCAGACCGGTCAGAAATGCGCAAACGTCTATCTTTTCGGAAAAGACGGCAATACGTATTTCAGTCAGTCACAGGGAATCTACCGTAGCGTGTTGGATATCTACGATATGTTCCCCGATTTCAACGCGCCGGACGGTATCACCGTCGCGGTCAAGCAGACTTCGCTGGCTGGTGGTCGTTCCACGAAATCGCTTGAAATCAAGTAGTTCGGAATGAAACAAAAAAGTGCCATACATATGCTATGGCACTTTTTTTATAAAGGTGGCGAACATGCCTAGAGCACATAAACAAGCGGACGTATTGACCGCGAAACGCAAGCGCGTGCGTCGCGCTATAAACAGTCTGAAAAAAAGCATTACCGACACCATGCCCGAAAGCGAAGCGAACGCACGACGCGCCTACATACAACGGCTTGAAACGCAGTTGAAAAACACGTATGTTGGCCGTGTCCGTAATAGCGGCATGCGGAATGAACTGTATCAGCGTGCGAACGAAACCGCCGATAAACTCGTGCGACAGGTAAGCGAGGTGCGCGGCGGTAAAGGTCGGGCGAGGGAGCGTGTGCGTTCGTTCAACATCTTTCGAGAGGAAATGCGCATGGCGTCCAAAGGAATGCCAAGCGCGCTGGGAGACCTTGGCCGGGAAAAAGTCAAGGTGTTTTGGCGATACACACAACACATATGGCAGAAATCGAATGTTCCGCCGAACAAACGATTAGAGGTCATTATGAAAGCGTATGACGCTGATTCGCTCAGTGAGCTTTTTGATACTATCATGCAACGAAACGAAAAGGTGTTGGAGTATGCCAAAAATATGAAAATGCATACAGGCGAATTGGAGGATTACACGGACTTTGACGGCGGTAGTCCGATTTGGTTGATTGCGGTCTCACCAGATGTAGTACGATGACAAAGCGCAAGGATTTTAAGATTGCGGCGATATTCGATACCGAAACAACGAATATTGGCGAAGGTGCCGAAACACGTGCATATCCGATATTATACATTTTCAACGATTTGCGTAACACGCCGCTGGAATCGTACACTCCCGACACGGATGATGTACGGTTTTACCGGCACACGTCCGAAGCGTTGGCATACATTGATAATCTTATTGAATGTGGCCATGCGCACGATTTTGTTCCGATAATCGCGGCCTATAACCTTATGTTCGATATGCAAACACTTATGTTGGAATTGGCGCAGTCGTACGCGATTGAGGTCAATGCGCAGACCGCTACAAGCGTGTACACGCTCGATTTGCGCGTGGGCGATGATGTGGTGTGCCGTTTTTGGGACACGTTTTATCTTGAAATGGGCGGATTGCGCGCGATGGGCGAAACATGCGGATTGCCGAAAGCGGTGGGCGATTGGGATTACTCACTTGTGCGTACGCCTGAAACATCGTTGACGGAAGAAGAAAAATTTTACGCACGTCGCGATGTGCAAGTGATACCACAATACTTGCAATGGCTATTGCGCGCTAATCATTGGCTCACGTCTGACATGCTGGGGTGCCGCGTGCTTACCAAGACATCGCTTGTGCGGCAGATGGCACGGCGTGAAATCGGCGGACGGCGCGTCACGTTGCAAGGTGGTAAGAAAATCACATTGCAACGTGCTTTCGAGATGACGTGTAATCAGGAATTTCCGAAGGATTATGAATCGTATGCGCTTCGCAAGGCATGTTTCCGTGGCGGGCTGACGTTTACGAGTGCTAAAACCGCTAGTGTTGTCGTGGATAACGTCGCGTCCTTGGATGTCACGTCAATGCATCACGCTTTCATTAATGGCCGACGATTGCCGGTGAAATTTGCGTCAGCGCCTATGGATATTTTGCAAATCGCATGCGAACGCATTGTTAATACGTCGCTTGAAGATGTGTTGCTGAATTATGATGATCCGTTTCTTACAGGATTACATGCGGCGGTGCGATTTACGAATCTCAGATTGCGCGAAAACACATGTTTCGATGCGTGGGGGATTGCAATATGTCCACGTTCCAAGTTTGTGAAAACGTTGCAAGCGGACACCGATTACAGCAATAACGAACGTGCGAAGACACAGGATAACAGTATTCGTGCGCACGGCTATGTGGATGCCGCCGTTAATCCCACATACGCTTTCGGAAAATTGTATCGGGCGGACGAATGCGTATTACACGTTAACGAAATTGAACTGTGGAATATCGGCCAGGTGTACGACTATGACGAAATGCAAGTACTGTACGGCGAAAGCACCACTAAAACCATAATTCCGCCTGATTACGTAACCTTGCAATCCAATATGCTTTTCGCGCGTAAAACAGATGTGAAAAACCTTATTAAGGGGTACACTGAGGGCGTGCCATACGCGGACGATATCCCGGAATCGATACCGGAAGGAATCGCTCACGACGCGAAGACAGGCGAACTGAGTATGAAATTCCTACAATCCTACTACGGTTCCACCGTGAAAGGCCAATTCAATGGCATCTATGGAACACAGGCACAAGACGTTATGAAAGCGGATTATCGCGTGACGGAAAACGGCGAGCTTGAAGTCGATGAAACCACTGTTTGCACTCCCGAGAATTTTGCGAAAAAACGCCCGAAAACACCACGCGTCCTATACACGTACGGAATGCGAATCGTAGCGGGCAGCAGAATGCACCTATTGATAGCCATGATGCTGATATACCGTCATTTCGGCGCACGCGTAGCGGTCACGGGCGGCGATACCGATAGCTTGAAAATCAGTTGCGATAACGATGTGAGCGATGCGGAATTGCTGGACGCGCTCAAACCTCTACATAACGCGATTGAAAACGCAATCAACCGTACCATGCGACGCGTCCGAAACACCGCGTCCGACATGGCATCAACGTTAGATCATATCGGAAAGTTCGAGGTTGAGGACTGTGGCGGTGGCACGCGTTATGCCGAACATATGGAATTGTGGAATAAAGCACGCGTTAGTTTGGATAAGAACGGGCGCGTACATGTCACTTGCGCCGGATTGCCGCGACCGGACGGTGTGTACACCATTGAAGATTTTATAGCAGATCTCATGCATGCGGGGCACGGTTTCCGCGAAACCGTACAAATATCGCTTGGTTATGACGTATTGGTGGATTATGAGATCTGCCACACGTTGCAACGCAACCGCCCGCATGTATGGGACAGGTATGCCGGCACCGTCACCGATTATCAGGGCGCGACATATCATGTTGACGCGCCTGAAGCGATAGCATTGTATCCGTCCGGCAGATGGCTGGGCGAATCGGACAAACAAGCTAACGGCGAGAATCTGACATACATACGAAACACGTATAATAGGAATGCGGAAACAACGCCCCGCGAACTTATTATGCGGGATGGCAAACCTATGATTGTGAGTATTGATGGCGAAATATTATTATGATCGGCTTAGAACACAGATATTGCCGCGCGACGCTGACGTAAATCTTATAATTGGCGCGCGTGGTCTCGGTAAAACTTACGGCGTGCGCCGGTACATGTTGGAGGATTATATTAAAAACAATATCTGTTTTGTTGAAGTCACACGGTACCGAGAGGAAAATAACGACGTGGCGGCAAAATATTTTGACAGGATAATAGAAGATAATATTTTTCCCGACTACGATTTTAGAGTACATAACAAGGTAGCTGAAATACGTCGTAATGGCGATAAAAATTGGCGGACATGTGGTTATTTCATCCCATTATCATTACAGCAGCAGAAGAAAAAAAGCACATATGTTAATGTACGTAATATTTGCATGGATGAAATTATTATAGACCCCGACGATATATACCACCATTATTTACGCAACGAATATGAACAATTAGCTAATCTTGTAGACACCGTAACGCGTGAACGCGCCGACGATAGCAAACTACGTAAACCGCGAATCTTTTTATTAGGTAATGCGTGCGACGCATATAACCCGTATTTTAAACATTATGACGTTCCCTTAGAACCCGAGTTTGGGTTGCAATGGCTTGACGGTAAAACGTGTATTTTCGATTATGTTGAAAATGATACATACGCTGCGCAGAAAACGAAAAACACAGTCGCGGGGCGCATGATGAAAAATAACGCTGACGTCACCGCTAAAAACAAATTCAAGCACTATAACACTGATTTTCTTGAAAAACCGCACAAACACGCTAAACTTACGTATGTCTTCCGTTGGTTGCGGCGCGAGTATGGCGTTTATGTTGATTTACGTTGTGGCTACGTTTTTGTATCCTCAAAATATGATGCGGGCGCACATGTGCCATATTTCGCGATCACGACGGACGATAATAAACTTAATTACCTTACGGCAAATGTGGCAAAGGACTTGATTAGAAATCTTACGTCATATTATGCATTAGGATACCTACGTTATGACACGGTGGAAACGCAACACGCTGTAATTGCAATGCTTAGAAATTTCGGTGTAAAATAACCACGGCATACGCAAGGTGCCGTAACGAGGGCGATAAAACATTATCATTGATAACCACGGTTGACTCCGCCAATGATATGGCCGTGAGGGAAAAGCGCGCCGTCCATCGTTGTGAATCATGTTGCACGTATGCTATTCTTAAGTCGTGCCGGTTCGGTATTCGTTCGCCGGCACGACTTTTTCATATATGAAAGGAAAAAATAATGGATGACGAAACTCCCGAGGAAAGGGACACCGCCGAACGCGATGATCTTACGGAAAACGAAGCGCATCGCGCGGGCGAATTTGCTGATTTGCGCGATATGCTGCGTGACGTGCTTGACAAGGTGAGTGAATTAAGTGACCGCACGGACGCAATTAGCGAACGAATCGACGGCATATATGACAATTTCACCGACTCCGTTGCGCAAATGGTTGAAAACGGCGCAACAGTCAAGGAAAACGACGATGACGCTGCGGAAGCGATCGCGCAAGCGGCGGCGGAAGACTTGGAAAATCTCGACTACACGCTTTAATCGATGGGAGAAAATATTATGGCTGTAGACAATGCGACAATTTTGGATAAGGTGCGTGCCAAGGGTACCGACGATTATCAGCAGCGTATCCCGAGCGCAACGCAGACAGGCGTAGCGAACACCATGCGCTACTTGTTCGATCCGATGAACCGCCAATATTTAAACGACTGTGTTTGGAACATGGTCAATCGTATCGGACTAACCGTAATGGCGCAAAACGCGCCGTTTGAAAACCCGTTGGCGATTTTCAAAAAGGAAAACTTGTACTGGGGTTCGACTGTACAGGAAATCGCAGTCAAGTGGATTAAGGCGCACGGTTATAAGGATGACGCGGAAGATTTGTTGAAAATGCACCGTCCCGAAGCGGCAGTGTGGTTCTATGAAATGAACCGCCGTGACCAATACCCGATTTCATGGGTCGATGACGAATTGCGTCAGGCGTTCGTGGATGATTTCGGCTTGAACCGTTTCGTTGCGCAGATTATGGAAACGCCCCGTAATTCCGACAATTACGATGAAATGAATATCATGCTTGCGCTGATCCGTCATTACGAGCAGAATCTTGGTTTCTACAAAGTGCATCTTGACGCGGTGCCGAGCGACCAAACAACCGCTAAGACGTTGCTCAAGGCATTGCGTGCGACCGCCGGACGCATGCAGTTCCCGTCAACGCAGTACAATGCGTTGAATGTCACCGACATTCCGGCGTATGCCAACCCGCAGCAAATGGTGTTGTTGATCGAGCCGGAATATCTCGCTTCGCTCGATGTCGATGCGTTGTCTGCCGTGTTCCAGCTGGATAAGGCCGACGTGCCGTATCGTATCATTCAGGTGCCGTCGCTTGGTATCGACGGTGCTGTGGCGTTGCTTGTTTCGACTGATTGGTATCAGGTGCGAGACACCATGTATGGCACTACGCAGTTCTACAATCCGCAAGCTGTTTCCAACACGTTGTACTTGAATCACTGGGGCATTTATGGCGTGTCGCCGTTTACGCCGTGCGCCTTGTTCACCACCGACGCGGGCACATCCATCAAGGTTGTGACTCAGACAGTGACCGGTTTCACGCTGACCCCAACGACGGCCACCGTCAAGGCAGGCGACTTGTTGCAGCTCGCACCGAAACTCACTGCCACCGTCACGCCAACCGGCACCGCCATTCAGGTGGCACCGAACGCGGCGACGTACGAGGTTGCGGCGAACCATGCCGCAAGCGGGGATGACGCGCACGGTGCGGCGTTTGATCTCAACGTTAATACGTTCGTGGATGACCAAGCGCGCTTGCATGTCCAGCGTGATGGCCTTGTGGCCGGTGATGTCATTACCGTGACGGGCACCGCCACGTATGTTAATCCGAACGGTGGGACTACGGAACATTCCGCAACATGCACGTTCACCGTCGCGTGATCTGAAATCATTTATGATATAAATGAGTGGTGTTTCATGTGAAGCACCACTCATTTTTCATATAAGAAAGGGTGTGAAAATGGGCTTCCCACATTTGCAAAACGCAACGACGTTCCCCGGCACGGATACGCGCGTATACGAGCAGTACCGCAACGTTTTCGATTACAATGTTTGGACTCCGAACACTGTAATCAAGTTGTGTCATGTGAATTGGTACGATGATTACCACGATGTCGTTAAATTCTCCGATGACGTCGCACGCGACGCATGGTTTGACAAACTGGATGGCGAAACCGTCAAACTGACTACGAACATGTACATTGCACGCGCCGACACGGACGGCATAAAATTACCCGTGCCCTACATGACGGCGCAACAATACAATTACATTGTCGTTGACTTTTCACATGATATTGTTAATACGCCGTATCAGAATGCCGACGTGCAGACACGCTATCATTTTTTCATCACTTCCGTACGCGCGGAAGCGCCGAACACGACAACATGCACGCTCATGCGCGACGTATGGACGGACTATATCAACAGCACCACAATCAACGGTTTACTATTGTCACGCGGACACGCGCCGTTGACGGAAACGACACCGCAAGAACTGCTAAAGAACCCACGGGAGAATTGCCGTGATTTTACGTTGCCTGATATCGATTATGGTAGCGCGGCATTGAATATAAGAAAAAGCACGCCGTTTAATCTGCAAAACGGTACAAGATACATCTGTTTAGCCGCAACGTTTTCGCCTGAACAATTGCAAACCATGAGTAACGCGCGGGGCACGAACATTACGGACAGTGACGCGACATACAACAATAACGACAATGTGGTAGCGGATTTCGCGTGGGGTGCCGGAAACATTTCCACGACAAACGTCACCGGCGCGGGCACGTCCTATAATTCTGTTGATAATCTCACTGCAAGCAACGTAAGCATGTATGCGCTTGAATCGTCCAAAATATCGGGCGAATATTTTGACACGCTTTTCGCATATTATCCACATATCATGTCGCAAATTACAGCGGTTTTCGTCGCCACCGCAAACATGATGCGACTTGGTAACGCTATCAGTGTGAACGGCGTTGAATGGAATACAGTCAGCGGTGCTCGTACGAAAATATCCGATATTAATTTAACGATCAACGATTTTGGTTACGCCAATGAATACGCCAAAATAACACGACTGTATCTTGCACCCTACGCGCACCTCGAAATATCCGATAATCTCGGTAATAAAACCCGTGTGGAAATAGCCGACTGCGGGCGACTTTCGGTGCAGACTATCACATCTCTCAGCTATCCGATATTGCGACAAATCGCATGGCTTGACGGAATAGGAAGCGACGGTGATACGTCCATTACCGTTAACGCTATCGACGGAACTAGCATTACCGCCGACGTGCCGAACGCGGACGTGCTCAAAACACTCATATCGCACGACATACCGACTTACGCGCTGCAACGTCGCGCGATCGACGCGCACCGCGCCGACGCATACAATAGAGAAGTCGCGCAAGCACGCGAAAACGCCATTATATCGTACGAAAACGGCGCACGCTCGGCTAACGTGGCATTGAGCAACACTAACCGAAGCAACGCGAACAGCATCGCCAACACGAATCTTACGAACGCGCTCAATTCCACCGTCACGGCCAATTCAAACAACGCGTCTAATGCAATCTACAAAAACAACGTGACACAACAAAATTTGCTACTGAATGCATCTAACAGCAAAATCGACGAAATGAACACGGCCACGTTAGACCTAACATCTAATCTCGTAAACACGGAAATCACGGCGAGCGCGATTGGTACCGTCACGGCGGCAATAGGCGCGATAGGCACGGCGGCGACCGGCATAGCGGTGACGGCGGCGACGGGCGGCGCGGCGGCACCAATGGTTGCGGCGGGACTCGGCGCAGCCGGAAGCGTCGGCTTATCAGGCGCGAGTTTCGCCACCGGTGCATCCAAGACGGCAGCGGAAGCCGGTTACAAGCAAGCGTACAACGATGCGGCGGCGTTCGCGGCGAAGAAATACAATGGTCAAGCCAATAGCGTCAGCATCGCAATGGCGGGCACGCAAAACATTCAATCCACGACGCTTAACACCGACAACACGAACGCAAGCAACGCCACAAGCAGCAGCGTTGCGGCCAACAATGCGAACACATCGAACGCGAACGCGGCGGCGTCACGCAATCAGAGTGTGAACAATGCCAAACGTGTCATGACTAACACGCGTTCCAATGTCAGCATGGCGTGGCGTGACTTACTCAATCATCCCGCGCAACCCGTTGGCGCGTATGGCGGCGATAACTTCAAACAGGCTGCGGGGCTTGATACCATGACAATCAAAATCGTTACCGAAGACAATGGCGCGATAGCGGCGGCGGGCGATTACATGCTGCGTTATGGCATCGCAAGCAACAAACTTTACAGCCGTCCGTCGTTGACACCTTGCAAGCATTTCGCGTATTGGCAATGCGCTGATATATGGATTATCTGTCCATTTGCGCAAAACGAGCAATTGCAGACGATCAGGGATATTTTCAGCAACGGTGTTACAATATGGACGAAACCCGAGGAAGTCGGCGGCGACTTCACACACGATAATCTATAAAGGTAGGAAAGTATGGGACGTAAACGCACGCATAAAAGGCCGTTGACCCGTGCGGAAATGGGTGAACGTGGCGCACCGGTGTGGCAGCAATCACAAGCGCTCAATTCACAAGCGTATTCAATGGCGTATTCGCAAATGTTGAATATCGCATTATCTCGTTTCAAGTGGCTTAATCTGCCAAAAACTTGCGACGCATGGTTTTTGGAATACAATCTATTGTATTTCGGCTACGCCACGATCGCGTTTCCGCATAGCAAACCGGGCGTGTTTTTCAGCACGCAAGCGGTGACTACCTCAAGTTTCAATGTCTATTACAAACCGAAGAAATGGGATAGTTACGGTATTAACGGTTGGCGTTTTCCGGTTAACAATTCAAACGGTGTTTTCATCTACGCTAACCGCGCACGTACGCCACTCATTCCGACTATTGAATTTTTCGCGCATGAAATCGAAGATTTGTACATGACGCGACGGCAGAACCGTTTCAATCAGAAGACACCGTTCATACTTGAGGTTCCAGCCGAGCAGCAAACGGCGGGCATTAACGTTATCAAGCAAATCTCAGGCGGTGAAATGGCAATCATGGCGACACCGGGCTTCACCGATTCCATGAAAGCGAACGTGTTAAAAACCAATGTCGATTATATCGGTATGGAATTGCAGAACGATATTCAAAACACTTGGAACGCGTTCTACCAATCGCTCGGCATTAAAAATCTTCCGTTGAAAATGGAACGACAAACCGCCGACGAAATCAACGATTACGGAGAACCGACTGACTTACGCGCGCTCAGCGAATTGGAAGAACGACGTGCCGCGTGCGATATTCTCAACACAAGATTTAGAAAATACCTCAAGAAACCGATACAAGTTGTATGGAACGAAGACAATGTTTCCCGCAACTACGCTTACTTGACGGACGTTGAAAGAATGAACGACGATGACAATGCAGAATGACATAAACTATTATCAGCCATGCGAATCGTACGACGATTTTCATGGCGTGATGACATACACGTTTGGCGAACTGCTCGACGTGCCGGGCGGTGTTGACTGGAATAATGCCGCATGGTCATGGCGGGACATTGCCTATGACGACACGCAATACACGCGCTGCTGCAAGAAAATCGAAAACCGTTTCTATGACAGGGAGTTAGGCGTTATGCCACCGTCAAAATGGCGGCGACACTTTCTACGCCTTATCCAAGAAATCATGCCGACGTTACGCCCGCTTTATGCGCTTGTAAGCAATAATCCTGATATAATTCTCAGTGATAGCGACATATGGCACAAAATGCGAACCGTTTACAGTGATTTCCCCGCAACGCAACTAGCCGAAAACCAAGACTACGCAAGCAACGCGACCGATAATCAATACGAGACAATCGCAAACGGTGATTTCATGGACAAAGCCAATCGCATACGCAACGGCGAATACGTCGATATAGACGTAATGCTGCTCGACCACCTTGAAACATGTTTCAGCCCATTATGGACGATCAACATAAACAATTACTGAAAGGATAACACATGTTTCCACTACTCCCGTTTTTCTCGGTATGGCCGTACACGCCCGCCATACCCGCGTTCTATTGGAACGCCAAAAGCCAAGAAGAAATAATAAAACACATTGCATGCGAAATCGATCACATAACGGCGTATCTTGACGAAATCGTGACCGACATAAACAAAACATTGAAAGACTACGATACAAGAATAAAAAACATTGAAGCGAACATAAACGACTACGCCGTTGCCATAGCGCAACTGCAAGAACAAATCGGCCATATAGGAGACACACAACTAGTATGGAACGTTACAAAGGGCGAATACACTGACAGTAAAACCGCGCTTCGTGATTTGTACCGCGAACTAGCGGTATATGGCGCGCGTGTCACGCAAATAGCCGATATTAACACCGGCAAACTAGCCGAGCACCGCACCGACGAAACGCCCGCAGTCGGCAACCTGACCATATTCAACGACACCACGCCACGTGTCACTAATCCAACAACCGGTGAACAATATCCACCGTTAGCATGAAAGGGTAAATCATGGTTGACACCACAAATTACGCACTGGAAAAGTACGAATCGGGAAATTCCGCAAATCTACTTGACCAATATAACGCGTCAATGGATAAAATCGACGCGGCAATAAAAAGCGTCAGCGATAAAGCGGACTTAGCGCTAAACAACAACGCACTACCGGATGGGCTAGCCGCATTCCTAAAAGCGCTAGGCCTGACAGGAACTAACGCGCAAACACTTGGCACCACTCTCAATCACATATTAAACCGTACTGGCACGGAAATATTCACCGTCACCGATCTCAGCAAACTCAAAAAAACCGCAGAGGGTTATCCAATCCCCCCAACCAAGTAAAGGCGTACACTCATGCCATCACAAACACCGTTTTATCATCTGCCACTATACGAAACCGGCGATCTAGCCGATCTACGCGACGGATACAACGCGGCAATGCGCACACTAGACCGCGTAATCCACCAACTAAAAGTACAGGAAGAAATAAATCATCCAACAAACCTACGAAAGGGCAACTAACATGACCGACTACACAACCAACTTCAACCTCGAAAAATATCAAAACGGCGACGCGGCCAACCTCAACGATCAATACAACGCGTCAATGGATATTATCGACGATAACCTATACAAAATCAACACTAACGCAAACACTGCAGGCGGCAAAGCCACGCAAGCATTAGAAACAGCACAAAACAACAACAAAAATCTAACCGCGTTAGGCGTGACCGACACCGCAACCGCCACCGCGCTTAAAAACAAAATAGACAACACTAACACAACCGCAAACAATGCGTTGAACTTAGCGCAAACCAATGAAACAGCCGTTACCGCGATAAATGCAGACCTAACCGCAATAAATGCAAACCTAACCGCGCTGCACGCGAACAGCGTTAGCGACGCAACTGACTTATACAATACCGTACAAAAAATAGATGGCATATATTCAAACATAGAATTAAAACGAAAAACATACACAAATATCGCGATCATAGGCGACTCGATCAGCTACGGAACCGGCGCATCAACCCTAGCAATGTCATGGGCAAACCAATTCAAATCATACATAGGCGCGGACACCGTACAAAACATGGCACAAAACAACGCGGGCTATGTAAATGAACCAACGTTTCTATCACAATTGCAAGCAGTAAACAACAAAACAAAAATAACACACATAATAATCGCGGGCGGTGCAAACGACAAGCTGCAAACAGCAACTAGCATTACAACCGCAGTAAAAAAAACACTGCAATACGCGCTAAACAACTTTCCAAACGCGGAAATACATGTCGCACCCGTCGTGCTAGGCGTAAACGGTATGTTCCGTTACCACGCAAACATACCACAAACGCTAAACGCAATAGAGGAAGGAATAGCGCAAACACCAAACGTACACGAAATACAATACGCATGGGAATGGCTCAACGGACGCGAAGACTGGGCATCCACTAGCAGCGGTTCAATGGACGCAATACACCCAAACGACAACGGACAAAAACAACTGCTACGATTGTTCGCTGAATCACTATTTACCCGCAACAGCATTCACAACAACTGGAAAACCAACGTATCAGGCACAGACAATCACGGCCAAATAGTAAACAGCGAATCAGTATGCAATAACGGAATATACACGTTCAACTGCCAATTTAAAGTAGTAAACAACCACACAGCATACGCCGGAATAATCGCCACATGCTACGGACTATCCACAGTAAACAACTACTGCATAAGCTCAAACTACTTTAACGGAACACTATACGCGTCAACCAACACCGCACACCGCGGAATCGTCGCATGTACAACCGCAATACCAAACAACACAGAAATATACTGCACAGCAACACACAGCATTAGCGCATAAAAACAATAAATTAATATAATAGCCGGTTGACAATAATGTCAACCGGCTTA
>ENA-UAEC01000357-UAEC01000357.1-human-gut-metagenome-genome-assembly--contig:-NODE-357-length-15002-cov-12.663545_pt1 | contig 15002 bp, 10 predicted proteins | sample MGYA00244271_ERZ654267 | MGnify/ENA primary metagenome ERZ654267 (study PRJEB26926, sample SAMN06165132) | human gut metagenome | biome: ENVO:00009003; feature: ENVO:2100002; material: ENVO:00002003...
TGCCACAGGCACCACAGCAGTACAAGCAGCTTCTGATGGTATCCGGATTTGATAAATATTTCCAGATTGCGCCTTGTTTCCGTGATGAGGATGCCAGAGCCGACCGTTCACCGGGAGAGTTCTATCAGCTGGATTTTGAGATGAGTTTTGCCACACAGGAAGATGTATTTGCAGTTGGTGAAGAAGTTCTTTCGTCTGTATTTGAAAAGTTCGCACCGGAAGGAAGCGTTGTGACCAAGGCTCCATATCCGATTATCAGTTATAAGCAGGCAATGCTGGAGTTTGGTTCCGATAAGCCGGATCTGCGTAACCCGCTTCGTATTATCGATGTGACCAACTTTTTCCAGAAATGTACGTTCAAGCCGTTCATCGGAAAAACGGTTCGGGCAATCCGCGTACACGCCGATATGTCCAAAGGTTTCCACGAGAAACTCCTTAAATTTGCAACCGGACTTGGCATGGGTGGTTTAGGATATCTGGAAGTATTGGAAGACGGCTCTTACAAGGGACCAATCGACAAGTTTATTCCGGATGATTGTAAGGAAGAATTCCGCACACTGGCAGGACTTGAAGTTGGCGATACAATTTTCTTTATGGCAGATAAGGAAGAACGCGCTGCATATTACGCCGGAATGATCAGAAACGAACTCGGTGAGAAGCTGGATCTGATCGAGAAGAATGCATACTGTTTCTGTTATGTCAACGATTTCCCGATGTTTGAGAAAGATCCGGAGACAAAGAAGATCGGATTTACCCATAATCCATTCTCCATGCCACAGGGCGGCTTAGAAGCACTTAATACCATGAACCCGCTGGATATCCTGGCTTACCAGTACGATATCGTCTGCAACGGTGTGGAATTATCTTCCGGAGCTGTGCGTAACCACGATATGCAGATCATGGAAAAAGCATTTGAGATTGCAGGTTACGACAAAGAAGTGTTAAAGAACAAGTTCGGCGCATTATACACCGCATTCCAGTACGGAGCACCGCCACACGCAGGTATGGCTCCTGGAGTTGACCGTATGATCATGCTTTTACGCAACGAAGAAAATATCCGTGAAGTCATCGCATTCCCGATGAACGGAAACGCACAGGATCTGATGTGCGGTGCACCAAACGAAGTCACCGAGCAGCAGCTGCGTGAAGTGCATATTAAGGTTAGAGATTAAGGAGAAGGGAACAAAATATGGCAAACGTAATCTCAGACGAGACAATGGAATATGTTGGAATCCTTGCAAAGCTGGAATTGTCTGACGCGGAAAAAGAAGCTGCGAAAAAAGACATGGAGAGCATGCTGGATTATATTGATAAATTAAACGAACTGGATACCTCCAATGTGGAACCGATGTCCCACGTATTTCCTGTACAGAATGTGTTCCGGGAAGATGTTGTGGAAAACGGCGATGGTGGAGAGGACACACTTGCGAACGCACCGGAGCGCCGCGACCGCGCATTTGTAGTTCCAAAGACGGTAGAGTAAGGAGGGGCAGCTATGAATTTATTATCGCTCACAGCGGTAGAGCTGGGAAAGAAAATAAAAGCGCATGAAGTGACCGTTGAGGAAGCAACAAGAGCTGCTCTTGACGCGATTCGTGCAAAAGAAAAGGAGATCAACAGCTTTGTCACCGTAGATGAAGAGTCTGCGATGATCCGCGCAAAAGAAGTACAGAAAATGATTGATGACGGGACACTGACCGGGCCTCTGGCAGGTGTTCCGGTTGCCATCAAAGATAATATGTGTACAAAGGGAATGTTAACGACCTGCAGTTCTAAGATTTTATATAATTTTATTCCAACTTATACAGCGGAAGCAGTGATCAATCTGGAAAAAGCGGGCGCAGTCATTCTCGGAAAGACGAACATGGATGAATTTGCCATGGGAAGTACCACAGAGACTTCTGCCTATGGGGAGACAAAGAATCCATGGAATACCGCACATGTACCGGGCGGTTCTTCCGGTGGAAGCTGTGCGGCAGTGGCAGCAGAGGAATGTTACTATGCACTCGGATCGGATACCGGAGGATCTATCCGTCAGCCAAGTTCATTTTGTGGTGTGACCGGAATCAAACCAACTTATGGTACCGTTTCCCGTTACGGACTGATCGCATACGGTTCCTCTCTGGATCAGATCGGACCGATTGCAAAGGATGTGACCGACTGTGCCACAATTCTGGAGACAATTACTTCTTATGATAAGAAGGATTCCACATCAATAAAACGAGAAGAAACCGATTTTACATCGGCACTGGTGGATGATGTAAAGGGAATGAAGATTGGTATTCCGCGTGACTATCTGGGCGAGGGACTGGACCCGGAAGTAAAGGAAGCCATTCTTGCAGCGGCAAAGACGTTAGAAGAAAAAGGCGCAATCGTAGAGGAATTTGATTTAAGTCTCGTAGAGTATGCGATTCCGGCTTATTATGTCATTGCGGCAGCAGAGGCAAGCTCCAATCTGGCACGTTTTGATGGAGTAAAATACGGATACCGCACAAAAGAGTACGAGGGACTGCACAATATGTACAAGAAGTCCCGCTCCGAAGGATTCGGACCGGAAGTAAAGCGCCGTATTATGCTTGGATCTTTCGTGTTAAGTTCCGGATATTATGATGCTTATTATCTGAAAGCACTGCGCACCAAAGCCCTGATCAAGCAGGCATTTGACAAGGCATTTGCAACGTATGATGTGATTCTCGGACCGGCGGCACCGACCACCGCTCCGAAACTGGGAGAGTCTTTGAGTGATCCGCTGAAGATGTATCTTGGAGATGTATATACCGTTTCGGTCAATCTGGCAGGTCTGCCGGGAATTTCCGTGCCGTGCGGTGTGGACAGCAAAGGACTTCCGATCGGTCTGCAGTTGATCGGGGATTGTTTCAAGGAGAAAAACATCATCCGTGCGGCCTACAGTTTTGAACAGACAAGAACGTATCAGCACAGTCCGGCAGCAGAAGCGTAGAAAGGAGAGAAGAGATGTCAAAAGAATATGAAACCGTCATTGGACTGGAAGTCCATGTAGAATTAGCAACCAGGACAAAAATCTTCTGTGCCTGCTCCACTGCATTCGGAAGTGCACCAAATACCCACACCTGTCCGGTATGTACCGGTATGCCGGGATCGCTTCCGGTCTTAAACAAAAAGGTGGTAGAGTATGCCATGGCAGTTGGTCTGGCAACAAACTGTCAGATCAATCAGTACAGCAAATTTGACCGGAAAAATTATTTCTATCCGGATAACCCGCAGAACTATCAGATTTCCCAGCTTTATCTGCCAATCTGCCATGACGGAGGGGTAGAGATCGAGACGGAATCCGGCGGGAAAAAGACCATCGGTATCCATGAAATCCATATGGAAGAGGATGCCGGAAAGTTAGTACACGATGACTGGGAGGGGGTATCTCTGGTGGATTACAACCGTTCCGGGGTACCGCTGATCGAGATCGTGTCCGAGCCGGATATGCGCTCCGCAGAGGAAGTCATTGCATATCTGGAGAAACTGCGTATGACGATCCAGTACCTGGGTGCCAGTGACTGCAAGATGCAGGAGGGTTCCATGCGTGCGGATGTCAATTTATCAGTTCGTGAAAAGGGCGCCAAAGAGTTTGGTACCCGTACCGAGATGAAAAATATCGGTTCGTTTAAGGCAATCGCACATGCCATTGAAGCCGAGACAGCCCGCCAGATTGATCTGATTGAATCCGGGGAAAAGGTTGTACAGGAGACCCGCCGCTGGAACGATGATCAGGGATATTCCTATGCGATGCGTTCCAAAGAGGATGCACAGGATTATCGTTATTTCCCGGAGCCGGATCTGGTACCGATCGTTGTCAGTGACGAATGGCTGCAGCAGATCCGGGACAATCAGCCGGAACTTCATGATGAAAAACTGGCCCGTTATATTGCAGAGTTTGGTCTGCCGGAGTATGATGCACAGATTCTTACATCGGAGAAAAAGCTGGCAGATCTCTTTGAGGCGACTTCTGCGATTTGCAATAAACCAAAGAAAGTATCCAACTGGCTCATGGGAGAAACGATGCGTCTGTTAAAGGACCGGGAAATGGATGCCGAAGATCTCCGTTTTTCACCAGAGCATCTGGCAAAAATTATCGAATTGACAGAGGCAGGAACGATCAATAATTCCGTTGCCAAGGAAGTATTTGAAAAAGTCTTTGATGAGGACATTGATCCGGAGCGTTATGTGGAAGAGCATGGCTTAAAGAGTGATAACGATGAGGATGCGCTTCGTGCAACAATTGAACAGATCGTCAAAGACAATCCGCAGTCTGTGGAGGATTACCACAACGGAAAAGAGAAAGCAATTGGATTTTTGGTCGGACAGACGATGAAAGCAACCAAAGGCAAGGCAAATCCGGGAATCGTAAATAAAATCTTAAAGGAACTGCTTTAAATCTTAAAGAAAAATGAAAAAACAGGGGAAAACTTGTCTTTACAGGCTGAATATCGTATAATAATTTTGCCGTCGCTTACTGCGGCGGCAATGTTATATGTAAAAAAGGAGTTTATACGATGGCGGAAGACCAGAATAATAAAGAAAATACCACGACATCCGATACAAACAATACAAGTGAATATGAAGATGTCTGTTACATCTGCCGCAGACCGGAGAGTGTTGCGGGAAAGATGATACATATCCAGAATGATATCTGCATTTGTCAGGACTGTATGCAGAAAACATTTGATACCATGAACAACGGCACCTTTAACATGGGCGATTTCATGAATATGAACATGGGAAAAATGCCGAATATCAGTATGATCAATCTGGCGGATCTACAGAATGCGGTTCCGAACAAACAGAAGTTAAAGAAAAAGAAACCAAAGGATGAGCAGCCGAAACCGGAACTGGATATTCATTCCATTCCGGCACCGCACAAAATCAAGGCGCGTCTGGATGAGTATGTTGTCGGACAGGAACATGCCAAAAAAGTGATGTCCGTTGCCGTTTACAATCACTATAAACGTGTGATGGAAGACACCAATGACGGCGTGGAAATCGAAAAGTCCAATATGCTCATGATCGGACCGACCGGATCGGGAAAGACGTATCTGGTAAAGACACTGGCACGGCTTTTGGATGTGCCGCTGGCAATCACAGATGCGACCTCTCTGACCGAAGCCGGATATATCGGTGATGATATCGAAAGCGTAGTCAGCAAACTTCTGGCTGCAGCTGACAATGATGTGGAGCGTGCAGAGCACGGTATTATTTTCATTGATGAGATCGACAAGATTGCAAAGAAGCGCAATGCCAATCAGCGGGATGTAAGTGGAGAGTCGGTGCAGCAGGGAATGTTAAAGCTTCTCGAAGGCGCAGAGATTGAAGTTCCGGTTGGAGCAAGCAGCAAAAATGCGATGGTTCCGATGACCACGGTAGATACGAAGAATATTCTGTTTATCTGTGGCGGTGCCTTTCCGGAACTGGAAGAGGTTATCAAGGAGCGCTTAAACAAGGAGGCGTCCATCGGCTTTAAGGCAGATCTGAAAGATAAATACGACAAGGAAGAAAATCTTCTCTGTAAAGTGACAGTGGAGGATGTCCGTAAATTCGGAATGATTCCGGAGTTTCTGGGACGTCTGCCGATTCTGTTTTCACTGGAAGCACTGACGGAAGATATGCTTGTGCGTATTCTGACAGAGCCGAAGAATGCGATTGTACGTCAGTACAAAAAGCTTCTGGCGATGGATGAAGTGGATCTGGAGTTTACGGAGGACGCTTTGCATGCAATTGCAAAGCAGGCGAAAGAAAAGAAAGTCGGTGCCCGTGCACTGCGAGCCATTATTGAAGAGTTCATGCTGGATATCATGTATGAGATTCCAAAGGATGACAATATCGGAAAAGTGACGATCACAGAGGATTATGTGGAGAAAAAGGGCGGACCGCTCATTGAAATGCGTGGAGTTGCGGCACTTCCGGAACAGGAAGCAAACGCATAAAATGTAGAAAAACCGAAATAAAAGATCTGATGCCGGAGGGCATCAGGTCTTTTTCTTTTCCCTATTGTATGATATGATAGAAACAGTATTGTTTTGTTCGTAATTCATAAGGAGGATGTATGAAAATCATTCATTGTGCGGATCTGCATCTGGATTCCCAGATGACAGCAAACCTGACAAAAGAGCAGGCAAGAGAGCGCAAAAGAGAAATCATCCGTACGTTTACACGGATGGTCGAATATGCAGAAAAGACAGGGGTGCGTCTGATCATGATATCGGGAGATCTGTTTGATACACGAAATGTATCAGCATTGGCGCGCAACACCGTAAGGGACATGATCTGTACACATCCCCAGATTGATTTCTTATATCTGAGAGGAAACCATGACAGTGACAATTTCCTTTCCAAGCTGGAGGAAGTACCGGACAATCTGCTTTTGTTTTCCGATACATGGACTGCATACCGGTATGGAAATATTGTGATCAGCGGAATCGAGCTCTCGGAGAACAACCGGGCGACCGTTTACAATTCCCTTGTGCTGGGGCATGAAGATTTCAATATTGTCATGATGCACGGACAGGCGGGAGATTATGCATGTCGCTCACAGGCAGAGAATATCAGCCTGAACCAGCTGAAAAATAAAAATATTGATTATCTGGCGCTGGGACATGTACATACCTTCATGCAGGACAAGCTGGATAACCGCGGTACCTGGTGTTACTGTGGATGTCTGGAAGGACGCGGATTTGACGAGTGTGGACCGAAAGGATTTGTTTTACTGGATGTGGACGAGCAGACCTGCCGTGCCCAGATGCAGTTTGTTCAGATGGCAGCCCGCACGCTGTACACGCTTGAAGTGGATGTGAGCAATGTCATGACGACAAGAGAAGCGGCAGAGCGGATGGAAGAAGCTGTAAAACAGGCGCAGTATCCGTCGGGAAGCCTTGTCAAATTTGTACTGACCGGTGAGGTGGAAGTGGATGCGGAGATCAATTGCGAGTATCTGCAGAATCTGTTCTCGGATTATTTTTATTTTGAAAAGGTGAAAGACCGGACAACCCTTCGGGTCGATTACAGTGATTATGAAAAAGATGCCTCGTTAAAGGGGGAGTTTATCCGTATGGTACTTGGATCTGAACTGTCACAGGAGCAGAAGGCAGAAGTGATCCGCTGTGGAATTTTGGCATTGTCCGGGGAGGAGATATAGGATGAAATTACGTTCCTGTCATATCGACAATTTTGGAAAACTATCGGATCTGCATCTGGAATTTCAGGACGGGGTCAATCTGTTTCACGAACCGAATGCATGGGGAAAAAGTACACTGGCCGCTTTTTTGCGGGTGATGTTTTACGGGTTTGACTCTAAGAGAGAATCCGGACTGTTTGATAAAGAACGTGTGGTATTCCGCCCGTGGCAGGGGGGAACGTATGGAGGCGAACTGGATTTTTCCTATCAGGGAAAAGAGTACCGGATCAGCCGTACATTTGGAAAAACAGAAAAAACAGATGTTTTTCATTTATACGATCTTTCCACCAATCTGGAATGTCATGATTTTTCTTCCGAGATCGGAAGTGAAATTTTCGGACTGGACAGTGCGTCGTTTAAAAGGAGCGCATTTATTGCACAAAATGACTGCGAATGCTGCTCGACTGATGCGATCAATGCCAAGCTGGGAAATCTTGTAGAGAATACAAACGATATCAATAATTTTGAAACTGCCCAGAAAAAGATCCATGACCGGATGAATAAACTTTCGCCGGACCGTGCAACAGGTTCCATGAAAAAGCGGACGAACATGATCACGCTTTTAACGGAAGAACTGCGTGGCTATGATGCGGCAGAGGCGTCTTACAAAAAGATTACCGAAAAACTTACCGAAAAACAGGAGCAGAGAAAAGAACTGGCCGGGATTCGGGGTCAGTATGCAAAAGCATTGCAGGTGGCGAGTGAAGAGAGCCGCAGGGAAGGAATCAAGCAGGCCTATGCGGCCACCCTGCAGGAGGAACAGGAAAAGAAAGAGGCACTGGATGCTTTTGCGGATGTATTTCCGGGACAGGTGCCGCAGGATGAGGAGTTTGCAAAGCAGAACCAGGATGTACAGATGCTTGGGGTGTTAAAAACCACTTTGTTTAATCTGGGGCTGACCGAAGAAGAAGAGAACCGTTTGCAGGAACTTGGTGATAAGTTTGAAAACCAGATTCCTTCTGAAGAAAAAATAACGGAAATGGAAAAAGAGCAGGAGCGTTTTGCAAAACTGAAAGAGGAAAAAACGCAGCTGGAAACGAAAATGTCCTATTTTGAAGCGATGGCAATGAAGCGGGAAGAACCGGATTATACGGTAAAAAATCGTCTTCCGATGATGATCTGCGGCATTATCCTGCTGGTGATCGGTGCTGCCGGTGGTGTGTTGTCGTTTCTGTTGCCGCAGGTGCAGAAGATGTTCCTTCCGCTTTTGGCATCGGCAATTGCAGCAGTCGTGGCAGGTATTGTGCTTCTTGTGGTGCGCAAGGTGCAGGTATCAAAGGAAGAAGAAAAGGTGCGTGCACTCCGGGTAAAGCATCTGGAAGAGGAGCGTAAGCTCCGCGGACCGGTGGAAGAAATTCAAAAAACCATGGAAGAGGCTTCGAAAGAAGCTTCGCGCATCGAACAGGAGACCAAGCATTTTCTGGAGCAGTATCAGATGGTTCCGGGAGAAAAGGATGCCAGAACCTGCCTGTATGAACTCCGCAGCCAGCTGCAGGAATATGAGCGTCTGCGCAGCCGTGCCGGAAAAAGCGATGCGGCAAGACAGGAATTTGAGCGGAAACAGAACTCTTTGCTTGCATTTGGAAAAGAAGCGGGAATGGATTTCGGAGAAGATCTTGCAGCAGGAATCAGCCAGTTACAAATGAAGGCAACCGAGTACCGGATCGCACAGAAAGCATACGCGGAGGCAAGAAAAAAGAGAGAACTGTTTGAGCAGGAACACAATATGAAAGAACTGGCAGCGGTGGAAAAATGTCCATATTCTCTGGACGAACTCAATTCCATGATCCGTGATGTGGATGAGCGGAGCGAGGATATCCGGGAAGCCATCGAGCAGTACCATCATCAGCTCGAAGATCTGCAGGATCAGCTGGATATCCGGGACGAAAAAGAACAGCAGCTTTCCATCTGCAGACAGGAACAGGAAGAAGAACAGCATTTATACGAAACCCTGCGTCTGACGGGAGAGTTCCTGCAGAATGCAAAGGAGCAGTTTTCTGCGAGATATTTGGGTCCGATCGAGAACGGGTTTGGAAAGTATTACACGCTTCTAACAGGGGATAAAGAAAAAGACTGGATGGTGGATGCCAACATCGAGGTGCAGATGAAAGAGCAGGGCGAGATGCGGGAAACCAAGTGGCTGTCTGCTGGATATCAGGATCTGCTGGGAATCTGTATGCGTCTGGCGCTGGTGGATGCGATGTATCCGAAGGAAAAACCGTTTCTGGTGCTGGACGATCCGTTTGTCAATCTGGATGAAGAAAAGATGGCACATGGCAATGAACTGTTTGGAAAAATTTCCGGGGAGTATCAGATTTTATATTTTACCTGTCATGCAAGCCGGAATATAGAAAACGCAAAATAAAGGGAGAGGAAACATGGAGAAAAAGATTTTATTTCCGCAGATCGGCGGAATTATGCACGGAGGGGATTACAATCCGGAACAGTGGCTGGACCGGCCGGACATTCTGGAAGAAGATATCCGCATGATGAAGAAAGCCGGGATGAATTGTGCAACACTTGGGGTATTTTCCTGGTCAACCTATGAGCCGCGGGAAGGGGAATTTCATTTCGCATGGCTGCATGACATCATGGATAAGTTATATGCCAATGGCATTTACACGATATTGGCGACGCCGTCCGGAGCGCGACCGGCATGGCTGGATGAAACATATCCGGAGTGCAGACGCGTGGATTCTTACGGGGTGCGTGAACATCACGGGGTGCGGCACAACCACTGTATGAGTGCACCGGTTTATCGTAAAAAGGTTTCTGTGATCGTCAATAAGCTGGTAGATGAATTCGGAAATCATCCGGGGCTTCTGATGTGGCATATTTCCAATGAATTTGGTGGGGAATGTTACTGTCCGCACTGTGTAAAGCGGTTCCAGGATTATCTGGCGGAAAAGTTTGACCATGATATTGAAAAACTGAACAAGGCATGGTGGACAACGTTCTGGAGTCATACTTACAATGATTTTTCCCAGATTGAACCGCCGTACCGCAACGGAGAATTCAGCATTATGGGATTGAATCTGGAGTGGAAACGGTTTACCACCTGGAATATGACAGATTACATGAAGGCAGAGATTGCCATTTTAAAAAAACGTACCCCGCAGATTCCGGTGACAACAAATTTTATGAAAGAATATGACGGACTGGACTATCATAAAATGCAGCAGCCGCTGGACGTGGTGTCCTGGGATTCTTATCCGCGGTTTCACAATGATGAGGAGTCGTTTTCAGATACGATGACAGAAAATGCGTTTGATCATGCCATGATCCGTTGTCTGAAAAAAGAGCAGCCGTTTATGCTCATGGAGAGCGCGCCGGGGCTGGTCAACTGGCATCCGTTTAATAAAATGAAACGTCCGGGCGTACACCGGCTGGCTTCGCTGCAGGCAGTGGCTCTCGGTTCCGATACGGTGCAGTATTTCCAGTGGCGGAAAGGAAGGGGATCGTTTGAGCAGTACCATGGGGCGGTTGTGGATCATCTCGGAACGGATGATACCAGAGTTTTTCGTGAAGTGGCAGATCTTGGGGAAGAATTAAAGAAACTCAAAGATCTGGCAGGGACAGTCGTAAAAGCACCGGTAGCCGTGTTATACGATTGGGACAGCCTCTGGGCAACGGATGGAATGAAGGGGCTGGCAGAGTCCACCCGCAACTATATTAAGACCTGCAGGAAAGCATACCGCAATCTGTCGGCACTCGGAGTGGATGTGGATGTGATTTCCAGTGAAGAGGATTATAGCGGTTATTCTGTGATTGTGGCACCAATGCTGTATCTGCTGCATACGCATGTCGGGGAGCGCATGAAACAGTTTGTGGAGCAGGGAGGTCATCTGATTGCAACCTATGTGACCGGATATGTGGATGAAAACCAGCTCAATTATCTGGGCGGATTTCCGGGAGACGGATTAAAGGATCTCTTTGGCGTGATCAGTGAGGAAATTGATACACTGTATCCGTCCGACCGCAACCGCGTACATTTTGCCGAAATGCCAGAAGGGGAAGTACGGGATTATGCGGAAGTTCTGCGTGTGGCAGATGGCACAAACGTGCTTGGTACCTATGAACAGGATTATTACAAAGGAATGGCAGCAGTGACGGAGCGCACATGTCAAAACGGCAGTGCCATGTATATCGCGGCCCGGCTGGATGATGCTTCCATGCAGCACCTGTATGCGCGTACACTGAAAAAAGCGGGAGTTTCGATGTATAAACTTCCATATGGCGTGGAACGTCACACACGCGAAGCGGATGGTATGCGGTATGTATTTTATCTGAATGATACGACCGGACCGCAGATTGTTTCCGGGGTAGAGGGAATTGATCTTCTGACGGGAGAGGTGATCAAGGGAATTCTTACACTGGAACCGTATGGCGTGGCATGTGTAAAAGAATAAGTTCTATTCTGAAAGTTTTGTGCATATAGTTACGGAAAAGAAGTGTGGGAGCTTCTTATGGATAGAAATTGTGATGCATTTATCCGCTCCAACAATACCTACGATATCCTGATTGCCAGAGAGTCTTTGGAGATTTCTGACGACCGGGCAGAATGTATACAAAATATCGGTGAAAAATTTGTGGCAGAATATTTTGACCGGGACGAGGTGCCGCAGCTGAGCATTAAGACATACGGATATTCGATTATCCCAAAATGTTTCGGACTGCTGGATACGCTTGCACTGGAGACAACCGGTATCCTGCAGCTGCAGAATCAGCCAGCCCTGTCCCTTCGGGGACAGGGTATTTTTATTGGATTTGTTGATACGGGAATTTCCTATGAACTGCCCTGTTTCCGGAATGCCGATGGAAGTACAAGAATCCGCTCAATCTGGGATCAGAGTATTCCGACGGGGGAGAAAAATACCCCTCAGGGATTTTTGTACGGAACGGAATATACACAAAAAGAGATCAATGAGGCACTGGAACAGGAACATCCGCGGGAACTGGTTCCAGTGACGGATGAAGATGGGCACGGAACCATGCTGGCAAGTATTGCCTGCGGAAGTGAAGATCTGCAGGCTGGTTTTACTGGGGCGGCTCCTTATGCGGAACTTCTGGTTGTAAAGTTAAAACCGGCAAAACCATATCTGAAAGACTTTTTTTATATTCCGCAGGAGATGCCTGCCTATCAGGAAAATGACATTATGGCGGCAATTGAATATCTCGAAGAGACTGCCAGAAAACTGGGGCGGCCCCTTATTCTGTGCCTTGGTCTCGGGACAAACAACGGAAGCCATTCCGGTGGCAGCAATCTTTCGGAACTTCTTGATGATATTGCGGGCAGATGGCGCCGGTGTGCGGTTGTGGCAACCGGAAATGAGGCGAATGCCAGACATCATTTTTACGGGAAAAGTGATGGAAATTCAATGGTTGCGGTAGAGGTGAATGTGGAACAGCGGATGCGGGGATTTTATCTTGAGTTGTGGGCCAGTGCACCGGAATTGTTTGTGGTGGCGGTGCGTTCGCCGGGAGGCACTCTTATGCCGGCGCAGAATGTGCCCGGAAATTCGCATCAGGAACAGGAATTTATATTTGAAGGGACAAGAGTGGAAATTGATTATGCACAGGTGGGACGCACGCGGGGGGATCAGCTGGTGTTTATCCGGTTTGAAAACCCGGCGGCAGGGATCTGGACGCTGTATGTTAATCCGAGTACCACGATCACAGGACAATTTCATATCTGGCTGCCAATGAGTGGAATGTTAGAAAAAGACGTGGTGTTTTTGCGTCCGGATCCGGATGTGACACTTACCGTGCCGTCTTCGGCAAAAATTCCGATTGGGGTGGGTGGAATGGATCAAAAGAGTGGTATTTTATATCTGGATTCCGGGAGGGGGAATACCATTGCGTCGGTTGTAAAACCGGATTTTGTGGCTCCGGCTGTGGGCGTGCAGGCGATAGGAAGGCTTGGAAATTATGTGACACTGACGGGAACGAGTGCAGCTTCTGCAATTGCGGCAGGAGCATGTGCACAGATCATGGAGTGGGGAAACAGCCGTGGGAGAAGACTGCTTTTAAATTCGGTGCAGATCGGAAATATTCTGATCCGCGGGTGCGAAAGGAACCCGGATGTATCCTATCCGAATACCGCCTGGGGCTATGGAAAAATGAATGTTTACGATGCACTGATGAAATTTTATGGGGTATAAAATTTATATACAAAGCGTAAAAAGATATAAAAAATTTATGAAATGCTTTTTTTTGAGAACCAAGTACGATATAATTAAGACTATACAGATTGGAGAGTGAAGTATGGAGAAAAAAGATTTATTAGCAAATTACGCAGCATCAAAACAGAATATGTGTATTACGAATGATACGATCTCGGACCGATTGTTTCAGGAGTATGGGGTAAACAGAGGACTTCGCGATGTCAACGGAAAGGGTGTATTGACAGGTCTGACCCGTATTTCAAAGATTGTGTCCTTCAAAGATGAAAATGGAAAACAGGTGCCATGTGACGGTGAGTTATGGTATCGCGGATATAATGTAAAAACACTGATCAAATCCATTGGACCGAACGAATTCGGCTTCGAGAAAGCAGCATATCTGCTGCTGTTTGGAGAACTTCCGGATCAGGCGCAGCTGGATGAATTCTGTGAGGTGCTCGGCAACAGCCGGACACTTCCGACCAATTTTACCAGAGACGTTATTATGAAGGCGCCTTCTAAGGATATCATGAATTCCATGACACGAAGTATTCTGACACTTGCGGCCTATGATCCGTATACGACAGATTCTTCCATTGAGAACAATATCCGTCAGTGTATGCAGCTGATTGCCAATTTCCCGATGATCGCGGCATATGGATATCACGCATATAATCATTATGAAAATGATTCGAGTATGTATATTCACCGACCGGACCCGAAGCTTTCCACGGCAGAGAATTTCCTTCGTATGCTGCGGCCGAATAAGCAGTATACACAGCTGGAGGCACAGGTGCTTGATGTGGCACTGATGCTTCATATGGAGCATGGCGGCGGTAATAACAGTACGTTTACCACCCGTGTGGTTACTTCTGCCGGTACGGATACATATTCTGCCATCGCTGCGGCAATGTCTTCCCTGAAAGGACCAAAGCATGGCGGTGCCAACATCAAAGTTATGCAGATGATGAATGATATCCGGGAAAATGTGCATGACTGGAGCGATCGTGACGAGGTGAAGTCCTATCTTGGAAAGATGCTGGATGGACAGGTCTTTGATAAGAAGGGATTGATCTATGGTATGGGACATGCCGTGTATTCCCTGTCTGATCCGAGAGAGCGTGTGTTCCGCAGCTATGTGGAGCATCTCGCGGAGGCAAAAGGACGCCAGAAAGACATGAACCTTTACAATATGATAGAAGAAGTGGCTCCGGAACTGATCGCAGAAAAGCGTCATATTTTCAAGGGTGTCAGCCCGAATGTGGATTTTTACAGTGGTTTCGTATATGAAATGCTTGGCATTCCGTCGGAATTGTATACACCATTGTTTGCCATTGCAAGAATTGCAGGATGGAGTGCACACCGGCTGGAGGAGCTGGTGGGATGCAACAAAATTATTCGTCCAGCATATAAGAGTGTCATGGAAGAACTGGAATAAGATTATTACAGCGGACAGAATTGCATTTTATTTTGCTCTGTGCTAGTATGGAAACAGAAACTTTCGTGTGTTATAACTATAAAAGGGGAGAGGACTGATTATGAAAATAAAAGAAAAATATTATCGCTTTGCGGAAAAAGGGCAGCAGATACAGCTGTCTCTTATACACATCTCCGAGCCCACGAGACACTGAGCGATCTCG
>ENA-UAEC01000374-UAEC01000374.1-human-gut-metagenome-genome-assembly--contig:-NODE-374-length-14736-cov-5.105579_pt1 | contig 14736 bp, 6 predicted proteins | sample MGYA00244271_ERZ654267 | MGnify/ENA primary metagenome ERZ654267 (study PRJEB26926, sample SAMN06165132) | human gut metagenome | biome: ENVO:00009003; feature: ENVO:2100002; material: ENVO:00002003...
CAGTCAGACTGCAAACCAGTATTAACTATACTGGTTTGCAGTCTGACTGCTTGCAAGCCGGGACAAAAGAAAGAGGAAGATATGGAAAAAGAAACGAAGCTGAAGATTGAAACAAGTGCGGGTGACATCACCGTGAAACTGTATAATGAAACCCCGAAACATCGTGATAACTTTATCAAGCTGGTGGAAGACGGCACGTATGAAGGTACGCTGTTCCACCGTGTCATCAAGGACTTTATGATACAAGCAGGTGACCCGGAATCGAAGAAGGCTCCGAAAGGCAAGATGCTGGGGGCAGGCGACGTGGGTTATACCGTTCCTGCCGAATTTGTTTATCCGGAGTATTTTCACAAAAAAGGTGCTTTGTCGGCTGCACGCCAGGGTGATGAGGTGAACCCTGACAAGGCATCATCCGGCTGCCAGTTCTACATTGTGACCGGAAAAGTGTATAATGACTCTACCTTGCTGGGGATGGAACAGCAGATGAATCAGATGCGCTTGAACAATGCTTTCAACGCGTTGGCGCAGAAACACATGAAGGAAATCTACAAGATGCGCAAGAATAATGACCAGGACGGTCTGATGGATTTGCAAGATTCCTTGATTGCGCAGGCAGAGGCTCAGGTTGCCAAGGAACCGGAGTTCAAGTTTACCCCCGAGCAGGTGAAGGCTTATACTACCGTGGGCGGTACTCCACATTTGGACGGTGCATATACCGTGTTCGGTGAAGTGCTGGAAGGTATGGATATTGTTGATAAAATACAGAAGGTCAAGACTGACCGTAACGACCGTCCCGAAGAGGATGTGGTTATTAAAAAAGTGACAGTGATAGATTGATGATAGATTCTGTCATTCCATTTTATGAAGATAAACAAAAAGATATTTGACAACGGTCTGCGGTTGGTGCACAATGAGGACACCAGCACGCAGATGGTTGCCTTGAATATTGTTTATGACGTGGGTGCCCGTGACGAACATCCCGAGCATACGGGCTTTGCCCATCTGTTCGAGCATCTGATGTTCGGAGGTTCGGTGCATATTCCTGATTATGACGCTCCTTTGCAATTAGCAGGCGGGGAGAATAATGCATGGACCAATAATGATATAACCAATTACTACCTGACGGTTCCAAAATCGAATGTGGAAATCGGCTTCTGGCTGGAGTCCGACCGCATGCTGGAACTGGCATTCAGTGAGCAAAGTCTTGAAGTGCAGCGTGCGGTAGTGATGGAGGAATTTAAACAACGTTGCTTGAACCAGCCGTATGGTGATGTGGGACATCTGCTTCGTCCTTTGGCTTATCAAACGCATCCTTATCGCTGGCCTACTATCGGGAAAGACCTCTCTCACATTGCCAATGCCACGCTGGACGAGGTAAAGGAATTCTTTTTTCGTTTTTATGCACCTAATAATGCAGTGCTGGCCGTTACCGGAAATATTTCGTGGGAAGAAACGGTTAGGCTGACAGAAAAATGGTTTGCTCCCATTCCCCGTAGGAATGTGCCCGTAAGGCAATTACCGCAAGAAGTTGTACAGACGGCAGAACGCCGGCAGACGGTGGAACGGAATGTTCCTCTGGATGCTTTGTTCATGGCTTATCACATGTGCAGCCGTGAGGATGCCGATTATTATGCCTTCGATATTCTGTCGGATATTCTGAGCAATGGACGTTCCAGTCGCTTGACCCGCAGGCTAGTGCAGGAGCAGAAGTTCTTTTCCAGTCTCGATGCCTATATCTCCGGTACACGGGATGCCGGCCTGCTGCATATCAGTGGAAAACCATCTGCAGGCGTATCTTTGGAGCAAGCCGAGGCTGCTGTCCGGAAAGAGTTGGAAGAGTTGAAATCCGGGTTTGTTGGAGAACAAGAATTGGAGAAAGTAAAGAACAAGTTTGAGTCTACACAGATATTCGGCAACATCAATTATCTGAATGTTGCCACGAATCTTGCCTGGTTTGAACTGACCGGACAGGCAGAAGACATAGACCGTGAAGTGGACAATTACCGCTCTGTGACGGCAGAACAGCTTCATAGGGTCGCCCAACAGACCTTCCGCGATGAAAACGGGATTGTGCTTTATTACCAAAAAGAAAACCTTTAGTATGAAAAAATTATTTGATACGTATAAGCAGCACTATAAAGCATTGCTTCTCCTGGGGCTACCCATTGTGGTGGGGCAGTTGGGAGTCATTGTGCTTGGTTTTGCCGATACGCTGATGATTGGGCATCACAGCACGGAGGAACTGGGTGCCGCTTCTTTCGTAAACAATCTGTTTACTCTTTGCATTATTTTCAGTACGGGCTTCAGCTACGGGCTGACACCGGTTGTAGGGGGCTTCTACGGTAACCGCCGCTTTGCCGAGGCAGGGCAGGCGTTGCGGTGTAGCCTGGTTGCCAATGTGCTGGTGGCTTTGTTGCTGACTCTTGTCATGGCTGTTCTCTATTTCAATGTGGAGCGGCTGGGACAGCCCGGAGAATTGCTGCCTCTAATCAAGCCTTACTATCTGGTGTTGCTTGCTTCACTGGTCTTTGTCATGCTGTTCAACGGTTTCAAACAGTTTACGGACGGCATCACCGATACCAAGACGGCCATGTGGATTCTGCTCGGAGGGAATGCGCTTAACATCGTAGGAAACTATATACTTATCAATGGAAAGCTGGGCTTTCCGGAGATGGGACTGCTTGGTGCGGGTATCAGCACCTTGTTCTCCCGCATTGTGATGGTGGTGGTCTTTGCGGCGATTGTGCTTCGCGGCCGCCGGTTTATCCGTTACAGGCTCGGCTTCATGCGGCTGGGGTGGTCGATGCCGATGTTCAGGAAGCTCAATGCACTGGGCTGGCCCGTGGGTATGCAGATGGGTATGGAGACCGCTTCCTTCAGTCTGAGCGTCGTCATGGTGGGCTGGCTGGGGACACTTGCCCTAGCATCGCATCAGATAATGCTTACTATCTCTCAGTTCACCTTCATGATGTATTATGGCATGGGCGCTGCGGTTGCCGTGCGTGTCAGCAACTTCAAGGGGCAGGGAGACGGGCAGAATGTGCGCCGCTCGGCGTATGCCGGCCTTCACATCATCCTGTGTATGGAGGTGGTGTTGCTGGGTATCGTCTTTGCACTTCGCGGTCAGGTAGGGGGATGGTTTACGGACAATGCGGAAGTGTCTGGCATGGTTGCCGCTCTCTTCTTCCCGTTCTTGATTTACCAGTTCGGCGATGGGTTGCAGATTAACTTTGCCAATGCCCTGCGCGGCATCTCGGATGTGAAACCGATGATGATTATTGCATTTATATCCTATTTTATTATATCTTTGCCCGTAGGGTACCTTTGCGGTTTCGTTTTCGGTTGGGGGCTGACGGGAGTCTGGATGGCTTTCCCGTTCGGACTGACCAGTGCGGGAGTGATGCTGTGGTTGAGGTTCCGTAAACAGACCAGGGAAAGGATTTGATAGTATGAATAATGTCTCCAAAGTAAAGATTGCCGTAGGCTACACTTTGTTGCTGGCGGTATTGTTTTTTTCCTTGTTTTTCGTACACCGGGAAATGGAGAACCTTATTCTTACTGATGACCGCGATGTACAATGGACAGACAGCGTGCTTGCCTTGATACGCGAGAAGGATACCAATACGATAAAAATGCTGCGCACGCTGAGTGAGGCGAATGACAGCATGGTATCCACCAGTGACATTGAGCAGATAATTGCCCAGCAGGACTCGGTAGTGACCCAGCAGCGTGTGCAGCACCGTATCATTACACATCGGGATACCGTCGTGACACGTCCTCGGAAGAAGGGGTTCTTCCGTCGTTTGGGTGAAGTGTTTGTCCCCCCAAAGAAAGATACGGCTATCCAGGTAAAGACCTCTCTTGAATTTGCAACGGATACGGTGATTGAACCCTATAATCCGGCCGATTCTTTGCATGAGAAACTGCGTGCCGTGGCCCAGCAGAAAAAAGCTGTAAACACTGTTATACAGCGACGTAAACGCTATCTGCAACGCTTGGACCATATGCTGACCGCTCGTATTGACAGCTTGCTGAAAGATTACGAGACGGAAACTCTGCTGCGTGCACGGACGGAAGCCGAGTATCAACAAGCGGTCCGACGCCGTTCGGCCAAGATTATCAGTGGCATTGCCGTAGGTGCGGTGTTGCTTTCCGCTTTTTTTCTTATTATCATCGGCCGCGACATAACCCGAAGCAACCGTTACCGTCGTGAGTTGGAAGAGGCCCGTCGTCGTGCCGAGGATTTACTCGCTGTCCGTGAAAAACTGATGCTTGCCATTACCCATGATTTCAAAGCCCCGCTCGGTTCTATTATGGGCTATGCCGACTTGCTTTCCCGTCTGACGGTGGATGAGCGTCAGCGGTTCTATCTGGACAATATGAAAACCTCATCGGAACATCTGCTGAAGCTGGTCGTTGATTTGCTCGACTTCCATCGTCTTGATTTGAACAAGGCCGAAATCAACCGGGTCACCTTTCATCCTTCCCGCCTGCTTGAAGAGATACACGTCAGTTTTGAACCACTTACGGCTGCCAAAGGACTGGCGCTTCATTGCGACATTGCCCCGGAGCTGGGCGGTACCTATATTTGCGACCCCTTGCGTCTGCGCCAGATTATCAACAATTTGCTGTCCAATGCCGTGAAGTTTACGGACCAAGGCAGTGTTACCATGACTGCCCGTTACGAGGACCGTCGACTGGTAGTTGCCATTGCTGATACCGGTAAAGGTATGGAACCTGCCGACCGGGAACGTATCTTCCAGGAGTTTACCCGCTTACCGGGTGCTCAGGGTAAAGAGGGGTTTGGACTTGGACTTTCCATTGTCCGTATGCTGGTACAGTTGCTTGAAGGCACGATTGATGTAGACAGTGTGCCAGGCAAGGGAAGCACTTTCACCATATATATTCCTATCTATCCCGTAAGGAGTGAAGGACGGAGAATGAAGGATGAAGAATCGGGATGTGCTGCCACGCCGAATGGCAATTCTTCATTCCCCGTTCCTCATTCTTCACTGAAGAATGTCCTCCTTATCGATGATGACCGTATTCAGCTTACCCTTACTGCCGCCATGCTTCAGCAGAGTGGTATAAATTCTGTCTCTTGTTTACAACTGGATGAACTGCTGGATGCCTTGCGCACTGCAACCTTTGATGTTCTGCTTACTGATGTGCAGATGCCTGCTATTAATGGTTTTGATTTACTGAAACTGCTTCGTGCTTCGAACATACCGCAGGCACAGTCTGTTCCGGTGATTGCTGTCACTGCCCGCAGTGACATGCAGCGTGAGGAATTTACGGTGCATGGATTTGCCGGATGCCTGCATAAGCCGTTTACCGTCAGTGAATTGCTACATGAATTGAATATGGAGGACAAAGGGATGGAGGTTACGGAAGTTTCGGAAACTTCGGCTTGCCCGGGGTATAAATTCTCTTCGCTCACTGCTTTTTCGGTCGATGACCCCGAGGCGGCAAAGTCCATTCTGGAAAGTTTTGTGGCTGAAACCCGCCTCAATGCGGAGCGTTTGCAGAAGGCTGTGGAGAATGAGGATGTGGACGAGATGGCTGCTGTCTCCCACAAAATGATTCCCCTCTTTACTTTAATTGGAGCAGCGGAACTGGTTGCATTGCTGAAACTGTTGGAAACTTCTCATGGAGTGCCTTTTACCGGAGAGTTGAAAGAACACGCCCTTGCCGCCCTCGTTTTGATAGAGGATGTCATTACTCAGGCAACAGCTTTTCCGTAATGGGGGAACAGAGAAGAATACGTGATTTTTCTCTGTCGGGAACCAAATGTCGAAAGAAATTGTTTACTTTGTAGGACTTTTAAATACGATGAAAGATTGACGTTCCGATGAGAAGAAAATGGTTGAGAACAGCACTGTGGGTGTTGCTTACTCCTATTATACTGTTTATAATATTGATGATATTGCTTTATGTGCCTCCCGTACAGAATTTGATACGGAAGCAGGCTACGGCAATTGCATCAGGTGCTACGGGTATGGACATATCCGTGGAGCGGATTGACCTTCGCTTTCCTTTGAATTTGTTGGTCCGCGGTGTATTGGTGGTACAGCCTGCCGACAGTGCTGTTGATGTGCAGCATCCCGATACCTTGCTGAATCTTGGAAGTTTGAACGTACGGGTACAGGCATGGCCTTTACTCAAAGGGAAAGTGGAGGTGGATGACATTACCTTGAAACAAGTTGCTGTCAACTCCTCCAATTTAATGGAAGGTATGTGCATCAAAGGGGTACTGGGGCATTTCTTTTTCGAGAGCCATGGCATAGACCTTACAAAAGAAGATGCCATCCTCAATAATATAGAATTGAGCGATACCCATGTGCAGGTGATGCTTGCAGATACCACTGAGACTCCCAAGGACACTACTGACACTGCGTTAAACTGGAAAGTCACACTCCATACTCTGAAGTTGAAGAACGTCTCGGTCGATTTACAGATGCCATTGGACTCCATGGGGCTGAAAGCCCATATAGGAGATGCTGAGATTGCGGACGCTGCTGCCGACCTGAAACACCAGTTCTATGGCTGGAGAAAATTCCTGCTGACTGGAACTTCTGTCAATTATGATACCGGTGGCCCGGGGAGTGCGATAGGCTTCGACCCCTCGCACATTGCTCTTCGCGACATTCGTATGGGCATTGATTCTGTGATGTACTACGGCAGAGATATGAATGCCGTTATCCGGGAATTTTCCATGTATGAGCGTTCCGGTTTGAGTGTAACTTCCCTGACCGGGCGGTTGTTTGCCGATTCTACCGTTATCCGTATCCCTTCTTTGAAGTTGCTGACACCTCATAGTGAGATGAACCTTACGGCACAGACTTACTGGGAACTGATAAATATACCTACCACCGGCCGTCTGACAGCCCGTTTCAATGCCCGTATCGGCAAACAGGATGTACTGCTTTTTGCCGGTGGCTTGCCGGAAGCTTTCAAGGAAGCCTATCCGTTCCGTCCGTTGGTGATTCATGCCGGTACGGAAGGAAACCTGAAGCAGATGCAGATTTCCCGTTTTACGGCTGAGCTGCCCGGAGCCTTTTCGTTGAGTGGGGGAGGAGAATTCTGGAGCCTGACCGACAGTGTGAAACGCAATGGAAGCATGGACTTCGAAATGCATACGCAGAACTTGAACTTCCTGACCGGACTAGCTGACATTGCTCCCGATGGCTCCATCATTGTGCCGGACAGTATGCACCTTGCGGCACGTCTCGGTATGGAGGGGGCGCAGTGCACTGCCGCCCTGAAACTGAAGGAGAAGGAAGGCGCCTTGAATTTGGACGCCGCCTATAATCTTGCTACGGAAGCCTACCATGCCGACCTTGCCATCAACAACTTGCAGGTGCATCACTTCCTGCCCAAGGACTCTATCTATACTCTTACGGCAAAGATGTCCGCTAAGGGGCAAGGGGTGGATGTGGCATCACGAAAAACTGTGGCCGCTTTGAATGCCTCCTTGGAAAAACTACAGTATGGCCATTGGGACATTTCCGGTGTAGATGTGCATGCCGGACTCAAGTCATCCGTTGCTACCGTCCGTCTTGCCAGCGATAATGTCCTTCTCAAGATGCAGGGAAATGCGGATATGCGTCTTGACCGCAACTATCTGGATGGCGCTTTGGATTTAAATGTGGAAGAGGTGAATCTGCATAAGCTGGGTTTGGTGCCCCGACCATTGAAACACCCGTTTGCCTTTACAATGGGAGCGGAGGCACGTCATGATTCTCTCAAGTTGAGGCTTGATGCCGGTGACTTGAATCTGCGTTTCCGCGCTCACAGCACGTTGAAGAAGTTGATGGAACAGTCGGATAAATTTGTCTCTATCCTGACAAAGCAGATTGATGAACGGCGTTTGGACCATGCCGCTTTGCGCCAAGTCCTTCCTTCAGCGGGCATGCATCTGGAAGCCGGTAACCAGAATCCCGTCAGCTATTTCCTGGCTGCAAAGGGTATTTCCTATAATGATTTCAAACTGAGCTTCGGATTTACTCCGCAAGTCGGCATCAATGGACGTACAGCTGTTCACGGATTGCGCATGGACTCCTTGCAGCTCGATACGATATTTTTTACAGTGAAGCAGGATACTGCCCGCATGAAGTTGCAAGGTGGTGTCATAAACGGTCCTAAGAACCCGCAGTTTGTGTTCCGTAGCACACTGACGGGTGAAGTCCGTAATGAAGATGCGGAACTGACTGTGGATTATGTGAATGGAAAAGGGCAGACCGGTGTTCTATTCGGTATTAATGCCCGTCCGTTGACCGAAGGACACGGTCGCGGTAATGGTGTGCTGCTGAACCTTATTCCTGCCGAGCCGATTATCGCTTTCCGTAAATTCCACTTTGCGGACAATAGTAACTGGATTTATCTGCATAAGAATATGCGCGTCTATGCCAATATTGATATGGACAGCGACGATGGTCTGTGTTTCCGTATGCAATCCGACAAGAATGATACCCTTTCCTTGCAGAATATAAACGTAGAACTGAGCCGATTGCGCCTGGATGAACTTACGGAGGTACTTCCTTATATGCCTCGGCTTACGGGATTGTTCTCCGCCGAAGCAAATTATATACAGACTGCCACTTCCCTGCAGGTGTCCGCCGAAGCCAATGTAGAGAAACTGACCTACGAACGCCAACCGGTTGGAGATATAGGTCTGGGGGCTACCTGGTTGCCGGGCGACAAGAATACGCACTATTTGAATACCTATTTTACACATGATAACGAAGAAGTGATGATCGCCGACGGTATCTTGACGCAGAAAAACGGAAAGGATACTCTGGAAGTGTCCACTCGTTTCGAGCATTTCCCATTGAAGATGGCCAATGCATTCATCCCTGACCAAATGGTGGCCTTTACCGGAGATATTGATGGAGGGCTTTATATTTATGGTTCGCTGGACAAGCCTCAAATGCATGGTGATATTGTTTTGGACAGTGTGTCTGTCTATGCACGCCAGGCGGGAGCACGTTACTGGTTCGACAACCGTCCGGTACAGATAAAGGACAATCAGTTGATATTCGATAAGTTTGCCATTTATACCACCAGCAAGAATCCGTTTACGATTGACGGTAAGGTTGATTTCCGGAATATGGAGCGTCCTACTGCCAACCTCAATCTGCTGGCAGAGAACTATACGTTGCTGGATGCACCGCGTACCCGCGAAAGTCTGGTATATGGAAAGGTGTTCGTTGATTTGCATGCCACGGTGAAGGGACCGCTTGACGGGCTCACGATGCGTGGAAACATGAATCTGCTGGGCAATACCAACGTAACCTACGTGTTGACCGATTCCCCTTTAACGGTGGAAGACCGTCTCAGTGGGCTGGTTACCTTTACCTCATTCACCGATACGACGTCGGTAAAGGCGGATGAAGTTCCTGCCATGTCGTTGGGAGGATTGGAAATGTATATGTCCGTCCATATTGACGATGCTGTCCGTCTTCGTGCCGACTTGAGTCCCGACCGCAGCAAATACATCGAACTGGAAGGTGGCGGTGATTTGAATATGCAGTATACTCCCCAAGGGGATATGAGCCTTACCGGACGCTATACCCTTTCGGGTGGCGTCATGAAATATTCGCTGCCTATCATCCCGTTGAAGGAGTTCCAGTTCAATCCCGGCAGTTATGTGGATTGGCGGGGGAATATTATGAATCCTACGCTGAGCCTGAAGGCTACGGAACGTATGCGTGCTTCTGTGGCCGATGGTGACGGGGACGGTTCGCGCATGGTGAACTTCGATGTTTCCATTTCCATCAAGAACAGGCTTGACGCTCCCGATTTGATATTCGATATTTCGGCGCCCGAAGATGCCGCAGTAGAGAATGAGCTGCAGGCAATGGGTGCAGAAGAGCGTAGCAAGCAGGCCATTGCCATGCTTGCCACGGGTATTTACCTGAACAGTGGTGCCAAAGGAGGAGGTTTGTCAATGGGAGCCGCCTTGAACTCAGTACTTCAGAGCCAGATAAACTCCTTGGCGGGAGGTATAAAAGGGGCCAATATCAGTGTAGGTGTGGAAGACCGTACCTCTGCTGAAACGGGTGACACGCAGAAAGACTTCAGTTTTCGTTATTCCCAGCGTTTCTTCAACGACCGCGTACAGATAGTCATCGGTGGAAAAGTGTCCACCGGGGCCAATGCCACGAACGATGCGGAATCATTCATTGACAATATATCGCTGGAATACCGTCTTGATGCGTCGGGTACTCGATATGTCCGTGTATTCCATAATAAAAACTACGAAAGCATACTCGACGGTGAGATAACCGAAACGGGTGTCGGCCTTGTGCTGCGCCGGAAGATGGACCGATTGAGTGAACTCTTCATCTTCAGGAAGAAAAAGATAAAACCGGAGGCTGAAAATAGCGATATGAAAAAGTAGGAATGTGATATGAAACGACTGATATTATATATTGCAGGATTGATATTTCTGGCAGGTTGCTCCACCACGAAGCACTTGCCCGAGGGGGAGATACTCTATACCGGCCAAAAGCCGATGATTGTATTGAACCGCAGTGAAACGTCTGTTGGTGAGATTGCTATGGAAGAGGTGGAAGCCGCCCTTGCTACGGCACCGAACAATTCGTTGCTGGGAAGCTCTACTATCCGCTATCCCTTTCCTTTCGGACTGTGGATTTACAATGGTTTCCAGAAGTATGAGAAGGGATTCGGAAAGTGGATATTCAATAAATTTGCCGCCACTCCGGTGCTTATGTCTACGGTGAATCCCGATATACGCCAGAAGGCGGCGGTTAACTTGTTGCGCGATTATGGCTATTTCAACGGAAGCGTCAGCTACAAGACATTTATCGACCCGAAGGACTCGCTGAAGGCAAAGTTGCAATATACGGTGAACATGCGTAACCCCTACTTTATAGATACGGTATATTATCGTGGTTTCAGCGAGCGTACCACTCGCATTATGGAGCTGGGACGCCGACGTTCCCTTATCAGTTCGGGAGAACAATTCAATGTGGCTGATTTGGATGGGGAGCGTACCCGTATCAGTACCCTGCTGCGTAATGTGGGCTGTTATTATTTCCGTCCCGACTACCTGACCTATCAGGCCGATACCATGATGGTTCCCAATGGGCATGTCCAGATGCGCTTGATTCCCGTTCCCGGTATGCCAAAGGTAGCCGAGAAGCAGTTCCGTGTGGGGCGTAAATCCGTCTATCTTCTTGGAAAGCAGGGGCAGGAACCCAATGACAGCATGGATTACAAAGGCTTGACCATACATTACTACAACAAACCACCGGTACGTCCCAACATGCTTTACCGTTGGTTGAACTATCAAGGTTATCGACGGAAACGTCAGATACAGGACAGCGCAGGTATTGCCCGCCAGCGTTCTATGCAGAGTTTGTATAGCTTATACCGTCAAACCCGTATTCAGGAGCGTCTGGCAAGCGTCGGTATTTTCCGTTATGCGGAGATACAGTATATACCGCGTGATACGGCGTTTGTGTCTGATACATTGGATGTGAAGGTCATTGCCGCGCTCGATAAACCCTACGATGCGGAATTGGATTTTAATGTCACCATGAAGAGTAATAACCAGACGGGACCGGGTGCCGCTTTTACGGTGACGAAGAACAATGTCTTCGGTGGCGGTGAAAGCTGGAATGTGAAGTTGAACGGTTCGTACGAATGGCAGACGGGCAAGGCAAGTTCTTCCTTGATGAACAGTTATGAACTGGGTATCTCCACTTCGCTTATCTTTCCGCGCGTGGTGTTTCCTAGGATGGGCGACCGTGAGTATGACTTCCCGGCTACAACGACTTTCCGTTTATATGCCGACCAGATGAACCGTGCCAAGTATTATAAGCTGTTGGCTTTTGGCGGTAATGTCACTTATGACTTCCAGCCCAAATCGACTTCCAGGCACAGTATAACTCCTTTCCGGTTGACATTCAATGTACTGCGCAATCCTACTGCCGCTTTCGATACGTTGCGTGCCGAGAATCCGGCACTCTACGTTAGTTTGCGCGACCAGTTCATTCCTGCCATGGAGTACACCTATACTTATGACAACGCTTCCGTGCGCGGCAAGCGTAACCCCATCTGGTGGCAGACCACCGTTGCGTCGGCCGGTAACCTGACTTCTGCCGTCTACCGTATTTTCGGCAAGCCGTTCAGTGAGGAAGGAAAGAAGCTTTTCGGGGTACCTTTTGCACAGTTCTTGAAGCTGAACTCGGAATTCAGGTACCATTACCGGATAGACAAGAACCAGATGATAGCCTCGCGTATTGCCGGAGGGGTGATATGGTCGTATGGCAACGCTACGACCGCACCTTATACGGAACAGTTCTATATCGGCGGTGCCAACAGTGTGCGCGCCTTTTCTGCACGCAGTATAGGTCCGGGCGGCTATCCTCCCGAGACGGATAGGAAATATACCTATATCAACCACGTGGGTGATATTCGCATAGAAGCCAATATCGAGTATCGCTTCCGTATGATTGCCGACTTGCATGGAGCGGTATTCTTGGATGCCGGCAATGTATGGCTGATGCGTAAAGATGAAAACCGCCCGGATGGTGAATTTACGTTGAAGAATTTCCCGAAACAGATTGCTTTAGGCACGGGATTTGGCTTGCGTTACGATTTGGACTTTCTTGTTTTTCGTCTGGACTTGGGTATCGGGCTGCATGATCCGTATGATACCGGGAAGTCGGGGTATTATAATATTCCCAAGTTCAAGGACAGCATGGCGTTGCATTTTGCCATCGGTTATCCGTTCTAAATGTACCTTTTTGAACGGATAGTGGTAAAGAATGAACTAAAACTCCCTTCTGTCAGCCATAAATTTTTGTACATTTGCAACCGTTATCAACTGTGATACACTAACCTTTTTAAATAATAACTAATATGAAACCAACTTTATTCTTATTGGCAGCCGGTATGGGCAGCCGTTATGGTGGCTTGAAACAATTGGACGGATTGGGACCGAATGGCGAAACTATCATGGATTATTCTATTTACGATGCCATCAATGCCGGTTTTGGCAAGCTCGTTTTCGTAATCCGTAAAGATTTTGAACAGGACTTCCGCGACAAGATTATTTCCAAATACGAAGGCCATATTCCCTGCGAACTGGTATTCCAGTCCATAGATGACCTTCCTGAAGGCTTCACCTGCCCCGAAGGCCGTACCAAACCTTGGGGAACCAACCATGCTGTAATGATGGGTGCCGATGTAATAAAGGAACCGTTTGCTGTTATCAATTGCGACGATTTCTACGGTCGTGACTCCTTCCAGGTAATGGGCAAATTCCTTGCAGCCCTTCCCGAAGGCTCCAAAAACGTATATTCCATGGTAGGCTTCCGCATCGGCAATACGTTGAGCGAGAGCGGTACCGTATCCCGTGGTTTGTGCGGAACGGATGCAAACAACTTGTTGACTTCTGTAGTAGAGCGTACCAAGATTCAGCGTATGGACGGCGAGGTGAAGTACATCGATGATAACGGTGAATGGACTGCCACTCCCGAGACGACTCCGGTCAGCATGAACTTCTGGGGCTTTACTCCCGATTACTTTGCTTACAGTGCAGAGTTTTTCAAGAGCTTCCTGAGCGACCCGAAGAATATGGAGAATCTGAAAAGCGAATTCTTCATCCCGCTGATGGTGGATAAGCTGATTAACAATGGCACTGCTACCTGCGAAGTGCTCGATACAACCAGCAAGTGGTTCGGTGTGACTTATCCCGAAGACCGTCAGAGTGTAGTCGACAAGATTCAGGCTTTGGTGGATGCGGGCGAGTATCCTGCGAAGCTGTTCTGAGTTTGTTAACCAAAGGCAGATACCCGTTGGGGCTTATTCTCTGATTATAATCGGACAATAGATTCGCATGCCTCCGCTACTGCCGGATGGTGGGTGACGAAGATACATGTTTTGCCTGCGCAGTCTCTGCGCAGGTTTTTTATTAACAGCCGTTCCGTGTCGGGGTCGAGGGCAGAAGTGGCTTCATCTAAAAGAAGAATGTTTCCGGGGCGTAGCAGAGCGCGGGCAATGGCGATGCGTTGGGCTTGTCCTTCACTGAGTCCACCACCTCGTTCGCTGAGTGGGGAGTCTACGCCGTCGGGAAGGTGGAAGACGAAGTCGGCGGTGGCGGTTTGCAGGGCTTGATATATGGCTTCTTGAGAAGCTTGTGGGTTTCCCATCAGCAGGTTGTCACGGATAGTTCCGCTGAAAAGGGTATTGCCTTGCGGGACATATACGAAGTTCTTGCGGGTTTGCGGAGAGACGGTATGACTGGTTTCAAGTGGATGTTTGGCGGGTATCAAGAGTATCTGTCCCTCTTGTGGCGTTGCCAGTGCCAACAATAGCCGGATGAGCGTTGTCTTTCCTTTTCCTGTTTCTCCGACTATAGCTATGCAGCTACCGGCGGGGAAACGGCAGGAGAAGCGGCTGAATACCGGACGGTCATCGGGAGTGTAGCGAAAAGTCACGTCTTTCAGTTCCAGTTCCGGGGTAGGGGCGAGGAATATGCTGTCACCATCCGCTTCTGCCGGCAGTCTTTCCAATTCCAATAGCCGGTCTATGGCGGTAAGGGCATTGACTACGGAAGGTATCAGGCGTGAGAGGTCGAACACGGGACGCTGGACTTTTCCTACCAATTGCAAAAAGGCGGTCATCGTTCCGAAGGTGATACAGCCTGCGCTGAGGCTGTCTCTTATACACATCTCCGAGCCCACGAGACACTGAGCGATCTCG
>ENA-UAEC01000377-UAEC01000377.1-human-gut-metagenome-genome-assembly--contig:-NODE-377-length-14675-cov-4.874692_pt1 | contig 14675 bp, 7 predicted proteins | sample MGYA00244271_ERZ654267 | MGnify/ENA primary metagenome ERZ654267 (study PRJEB26926, sample SAMN06165132) | human gut metagenome | biome: ENVO:00009003; feature: ENVO:2100002; material: ENVO:00002003...
AGGATTTATATGAGCATAATACGATATACTCAAAAAAATCTTTCAACCACTTATGATTTCAAACCTCTATATAGGTGTCCAGTTCATTTATATAATGTACTCCAACGGTACCCTATACAGTATCAGCAAGCAGACTTCCGAAGTCAAGGAAATAGCCATTCCCACCATCTATAGACCTTTGCTGGAGAATCATGAGCCACACATTTACATAGACCAAAACGAAAGCCTATGGGTATACACCTTCCAAAACAGCCTACTTTTGCACAAGAACAGTTTTACACAGCAATGGGAGGACATCAGCCTGAACAATAACACTCACATACAGTACAATCGCGTGCAACGCATCCTCGACCTGGGAGACGGCAACGTATGGATACTTACCAGCCATATGGGGCTGTTCGTTTACAACACCCTGACCAAATCGCTTACCAACTTGGTGCACAATCCATTGAAACCGCACACCATTGCCAGCAACAATCTGAATACCATTTACCGGGACAAAGACGGAACCATATACATAGGGAATTTCAAACACGGTATTTCCTATTATAGCCCCATGTCCCAAATCATACTATGCAACAAATCCCTGGAATATGATGATATCCTGACCTTCTGCGAAGACACCAGCCAGGAATACATTTACTACGGAACAGACGGTACGGGACTAATCCGACGTTCACTAGTGACCGATTCATACGAAAAGATAGCAACTCCCGCCAATATTGTAGTCGACTTATCCATCGACTCCAAAAACCGCCTATGGATAGGCACCTTCCAGAAAGGACTGCTATGCTACTCGAAAGGGCAAATCAAACAATACACAGTAAGTAACAGCCAGCTTCTCGAGAACAATGTGTATACAGTAAAGGTAGACAAACACGGATACATCTGGATAGGTACCATGAAAGGATACATACAGAGGTTAAATCCGGAAACCGAGCAGTTTGACACCATCTTGTACCGTCCGGGAGAATTCTTTGTCCGAGATATGTACTATGATAAAGACAGTACCCTTTACGTAGCGACCAAAGGAGGACTCATTATCATCGATACGGAAACCCAAGCCTATAATATCTACGCCGAAGCCGGCCGCTTCAAGGAGAACAATATGCTCACTGTCTATAAGGACAGCCGGGACCTTCTTTGGATAGGACATCCACACGGACTGAGTATATGGAACCAGAAGAACGACTCCATCTACTTCCTTGACCAGAAAAACGGACTTGCCGCCAACCTCGTCAGAGCCGTCACGGAAGACAACAACAACCAGATGTGGATTGGTACCGGCAACGGCATCTCACGAATCAAAATAACAAACGGTACATACGCCATCGTGAACTACTCCGTAAGCGACGGACTGATATGCAACGATACCAATGTCCACGCCATCCTCAAGCTACAGAACGGCAATATACTGATAGGCACGCCACAAGGTTACCAGACTATCATTCCACAAGACATCCTGACCACAAGTTATGATGCCAATATTTACCTTACCGGTATTGAGCTCAAATCCGGAATGACCCATCCGGACATCCTGAACGGCAGCTCACTTGAATGTGCACAACATCTTTCCTTCACTGAAAAGGAAAATTCATTCACTCTGTCCTTCTCTGCCCTCGACCTGGTGGAAACGGATAAGATAAAATATGCCTATAAGATTCATTCCAACTGGATTTATGCTGAAAACAACAAAGTAAACCTATCCATGCTGACTGCCGGAAACTATACTTTATCCGTCAAGGCATGCAACTCACAAGGCATATGGAGCCCCAACGTCAAGGAACTGAAAATAAAGATACTCCCTCCTTGGTGGCGCACTTGGTGGGCTTATACCATATATAGCGGTATCGTTTTGTGCATCCTTCTGTCCATTATCCGCAATCTGCGCTTACGCCAAAAGCAGAAACAAATCATGCAGGCCATCGAGGTGGAAAATGAAAGGCAGCAGAAAATCAACAATATGAAACTGCAGTTCTTTGCCAACATAAGTCACGAACTGCGGACCCCCTTGTCACTTATCATCAATCCGCTTGAAGAGTTTTTCGTAGACCATCCCGAATATCGTAAAGGCATTCTGGATATGGTCAAACAAAATGCCGACTATCTGCTGGAACTGATTAACCAACTGCTGGATTTCAGAAAGCTGGATGCCAAGGCTGAAACCCTGAAATGCAAACATGACAACATCCTTATCATTCTGAGTGAAATATTCCACTCTTTCGATCCGATAGCACAGAAACGGAACATCAGCTATAGCCTTACCGCTCCACAACATTCTGTATTCATGGATTTCGACTATGACAAGATACGCAAGATATGCACAAATATCCTGTCAAATGCATTCAAGTTCACTCCCAATAAAGGAAGCATCTCACTGGATATTGCCGTAAGAGGCACAAATCTGGAACTGACCTTTACCGACACCGGTTGCGGCATAGAGGATGAAGCCAAGGAGAAAATATTCCAAAGATTCTATCAGTCGGGCAAAAACCAGTCGAACAACGGAGGCAGCGGCATTGGACTGCACATTGTTTCCGAATACGTAAAGATGCATCAGGGTACTGTCTGTGTCAGGGATAACCAGCCTTGTGGTTCTGTATTCCTGATTGCCCTACCCCTACACCAGAACAGTAATGAAACCAAAAACGGAGAACCGGTCGAAGGACCGGAAATAAAAGAAGAATCCCATCCATTCACCATACTACTCGTAGATGACAACTACGACTTCTTGAAATTTCTCTCTGAAAGTCTTGCCAGGCAGTATCATGTATTAAAAGCCACAAACGGAAAACATGCACTGAATGTACTGGAAAAGGAAGATATTGATTTAGTGGTCAGTGACATCATGATGCCCGAGATGGATGGTCTGGAACTATGTTCAACCATCAAGAATGACATACGCTACTCCCATATCCCCATTATCCTCCTGACAGCTAAGGCAAGTGAAGAACACCAATTGGAAGGGCTTAGCGTTGGCGCAGACGACTATATCACCAAGCCTTTCAATATGGAAGTCCTCAAGCTGCGCATCAACAAGATTATCGAGATGAACGTCAAACGTCAGGAAATATTCAATCAGGACATTAAAATCGAGCCAAGCCGTATCACCATCACTCCCCTTGACCAGCAGCTGGTGGAAAAAGCCATCCAGATTGTAGAGGACAATATCAGCGAAACCGAGTTTTCCGTCGAGGAGCTTGCCAGCAGCCTGAATATATCACGCAGCTATTTCTACAAGAAAATGATTAAGATAACGGGAAAGAAACCCATCGAATTCATCAGGACCATCCGTATGAAACGTGCACAACAACTCTTGACAGAAAGCCAGATGCAAGTTTCGGAAATTGCATATACCTTGGGGTATAACTCCCCCAAGATATTCTCCAAACATTTTAAAGAAGAGTTCAACATCAGCCCATCCGAATTTATAAGGCAGCAGGCTGAATAGAAACATTATTTTGACATCAAAGCATCCAACGAAGACACCAACGCCACCAAAGCAGCACTCCAATTAATGGCTATTTCATTGGAAGCATACGAACCTTCCACATCTGCATAAGACTCATCCGGCAGATTGGAAGGATAGGGTACACCGTCTTGTTGGCCAGGATTGGGACCGCCAACAAGGAAACCGGGAAGAGGTGCCTCTATATCATCCGATGCAGAAAGACGATGGTGCGGATACAGAGGACTTTTCATCCCGAAACCGGTGACATAACAATATCCCGTGGCATTCTTTCCTAAAATGTAGTCCATATTGCGGTAGGCGTTCGTCAGGTACGACTTCTCACCCGTAAGCAAATAGGCGCAAACCAGTGAAGTGGCTTGGTTAGCACACCCTTCGGCAAGGCATCCCCAAAAGAAATCTTTGGCATCGTTGCCGTAAGGAGCGTGGAAAGGAGAGCGGTCAGCACCCCGCACAGCCTCGGCAGCATAGTCCAGTAGCAGGTCTTTCATGGCATTTGCCAACTCCACGTCTTCACCCTGATATTCCCTGCCCGGTTGCAGCCAGGCAAACACGCCCAACGCAGTGGTATTGCCCCAAGAAGGAGTCTTATATGCAGTGGGCAGATGCTTCTTCACTTGTTCCCGGTAAACGGGCTTTCCCGTAGCAAGATAGAGCTCGGAAGCCGCCCAGAAGAATTCGTCATCGGCACTACGATCACCGTAAGCTCCCGTAACCACGGCAGGTTGATATTGCTTGTTGAGGAGGTCCTGATGATAGAGCGCTTGCGGATGCGCTTCTGCCCAGGCGTAAGCACGTTCGGCAGCCTGCAAAGCCACTTCCGAAAAGCCAGGATAATCCTCTTCGTAAGGAGCAAACAACACGGAAGCTTGCGCTAAAGCCGCAGCATAGTCCAATGCCGCCGTTACTGATTTCTGAACTACATAACGGGGCTGCTTACACTCCGTAGGCTTGATAAATCCCTCGAACGAAGGGGTAGTCAGCTTGTGGTAGACTCCTCCGTCGGCAGGGTCTTGCATGGTCAGCATCCATTTCAGGTTATAGTACATCTCGTCCAGCAAATCGGGCGTGTGGTTTCCGCTTTCCGGGATGTTCACCCGTTGACGGATAAAATAGTCAGGAAAGCGGGCATAAATCGCCTGCATCAATCCGATGGAATAAGCGGAGTTCACAATGTACTTGTTATAATCTCCGGCATCATACCATCCTCCCGGAGAAGAAATCACCGCTCCCGCCTTACGTTCCGGCCCGGCAGCATTGGGATGTACCAGCACCTTGTCATCTGGATGGCCTGCCGGACGGCTCCACCGACCCGCATAAGTCGCTTCGATGGGCATACCCGTACGTTGGTAATAGAAAGATTTCAAAGCGGCATCGGCCAAAGGGGACAGCACCTTTTCCTTTACTTCGAATGCCACTGAATCGCCGTTAACCAACAGAAGATATCTTCCCGGTACCGTGATGTCACTGAAATCCAATATTGTCCTGCTCCTATCCGACCAAGCGGATGAAGCGGTATATCCGGGTTTGCCGGAAAGTAGCCGATTGCCCGTGGCTGCATCTACTATGGTAAATTCACGTACCTCACCGGCATTCACCACAGCTACTTTTTCCTGCTGGGGATAATACCCTAACTGATTCAAACGTACAGTTTCTGAAGGATGCCCTAAAGTGGCCATTCCTCCCAGAACTGTAAACAGACATGTAGTTATATTCATATCACTATTCTTTATATATTAATATTATTCCATTTCAAAATTATTTATCCGACAATAAGGTAATGAAACTGATAGCCGGCAAGTGTACCCGTACCAGTCCATTCTCCACCTTCACTGCAGTTTCCTTCATGCAGTCCTTTGTATTGGTCACATAGACTTTCAGTTCCTTCACTTCTGCAGGGATACCGGAGATGACAGCCTCGCAATCCGCCCCATTATTGACCATATGGACGGCATATTCTCCGCGCACCATATTTCCGAAAGCCGCACAGTTTACATTTTTCTTGCTGCTACTGACTGGAATAGCCAAGGCATCGGCCGGAGTGGAGGCCAGCTGCTTAATGTTCCAGAAACGTTGTGTAGGACGCAAAGGACCTTTGGAGCCATAAATGCCGTCTCCCCACAACAACGAATAGTCTGAAGTGAGCTGCCACTGCAAGATGGACAATGGTTGGCAAATCGCACAAATACGTGTATACAGATTGATTTCATAAAGTGCAAACGTCGACTCATTGAATATCTCGGCATAACCATGAGCAGCGGCATCCGTACTACCCTCACCAACCAAGAGTAGTACATTAATCTCTTTGGCAGCACCCGCCCACTTCCTTAACGTAACATCATCACAACCACGCCATGAATGGAAAGAAACTGCACCAATATACTTATGAGTCTCAGGATTGTTCAAAGCAGGAAGGATAAAATCGAAAGTAGTGGCATCCGAATTGTCGCCAAGCAGCATGCGGGTAGGAAGATTCAACCCTGCCAGATAAGCACCGAACTCCTTAATGAAATCTGCATGCTCCTGCGGAGTGTGGAGGACATCAATACCCAAATCCGATTCATTGAACGAGAACATGGAGAACTCAATACCATAATACCGTTTGGCATACAACAGATAATCTGCCATGGATTTATAAATCTTCTCCTTTTTCCGGTTATCCAGACGATAAGCAATGACACCACCTTGACGGGCATAACTTGCAGGACCTCCGTCAATGGCCCATGCAGGCGGAAACCAACAGCTTAGTATTACCGGCATTCCCATCGCCTTCAAGCGCTTTGCCATGAGGAGACTTTCCTCCACCCGCTTGTTCAGTCCCCCATTCTGTGCCACGGCAATAGGATCGGATTCTTCTTCGGGTTGCCACAATCTCCACGGAAATTCCACACGGCCATAAGCTACGCGCAAGTTTTCCAGACAGTAATCTATCACTTTAGGGTCGGCAGCAGGATTCTGCAGGCGGAAATTCCCTCCAAAGCCTGCAAACAAACTTCCCGGATTCTGCATATCCAATGTAATTTCCGCGTCACTGTGATCTATCACTCCGGAAGCATGCAGTTCCATAGACAATGCTGTTCTCCCAGCCTTTTTCAGAATCGGCATTAGCGAGATATACACAACAGTACCGGTAGACTCTTTTTCAACCGTGGCCTTTACAGACTTATTGAACTTGAATTCCAACTTCCTATTGGCCGAAGTAACGGTCAGCTTCCTGCCACTTGTCCTTACTTTGGCATCAACGTAGTTTTCCGGACTTAAAGCAATACAGTAATAGGCTGTCTGGTTCAAAGTAGTGTCCGACAGCGCATCAATAGAAATCTCCACCAAGCCTTTTCCCTTATCAGTCACTTTCTGATGGAACTTTACACCTCGTAGAGTAGTCGTCACTTCCTGCATATCCCCCTCACGATGGAAAACGGGACGGACCTGCTTCTCCTTTCCAGTAATCTCCATATCTCCTTTCAAGGTTCCGACACGCAGGGATGACTCAAAGTCTATCAATTCACCGTCTACACGGACACCCGTGATATTGCTCCATGCCATCACTTCCGTCTGGGCAGAAAGCGGCAGAGATAATATACCACACAGCAATACAACTATTCCAAACTGGAAAATTCGTAAATTCTTCATAATATCAAATCTATAAAAGGTTGTCATTTCAGTCTGGTATCAATCTCAAACCCCATACGGCTGTTATGATAGGGACAATTCCACATACTTGCTTTAGGCTCCTTGTAGCGGGGAGTTCCATCTTCCAGCACCGTTCTGAACCATTCACCATACTCCTTGTCTATCATCCGTGATTTGATGAAGTTCCAAGTGCGGACGGCACTGTCCAAATAAGATTGTTCACCAGTCAGTTGCCAGGCATTGATACAACCGACCACAGTTTCCGCCTGGCACCACCAGGAAGCATCCTTCCTGATTTTGTCCTTATGCCGTTCGTACATCATGGCGCCCATCGGGTTGATGCCCTCTTTCAAGGAGGCGTCTGCAAGTTCCAATGCTACCTTCCTGCACCTCCCGATAACCTCCGGGTCACCCAGAGCCTCTGCAGCTTCCGTCAGCAACCAGGAAGTTTCGATGTCATGCCCGTAAGAGTCGATGTCATCCAGATTGTTCCAATTCGAATCACAGTACAATATCAGGTGATGTGTTTGTGGATTGTAGAGCTTGGTTATTATCAAATCTATTACTTTTGTAAGACGTTCGCGTAGGCCATTATCCTTCCATACTTTATATAAAGCTGTGTATGCCTCCAATACGTGGATATGGGTATTCATTGTTTTGGTGGCAACGCCATCTCCATCATATCCCAGCTTTTGGGGAACTCCCCATTCGCGGGTGAAAGATTCTATATAACCATCGTTTACGGGGTCTTTGATTCTGCTCTCCATGGTCCGGTAAAGTTCTATGGCTTTTTGCAGGCTTTCATTGTTGCCCGTTGCTCTAAAATGTTCGGACAAACCGTAGATAGCATAAGAGCAGCCGTAAGTCTGCTTGTTCGTATCCAATGGGGTACCGTCCGCTTTTATCAGCCAATATACGCCTCCATACTGCGAATCAATGAAGTGGTCTATGAAATACCGTTGCGCCCTGTCAGCCAATTTACGGTAGGCAGTATCGCCATACATCCGGTAGGCGGTTGAAAAAGTCCAAAGGATGCGGGCATTCAGTACACCACCTTTGGGAGTATCCGCTATCGGGGCACCGTCACGTCCCAATGAACCATAAAAGCCTCCGGAAGGGTCTACGCTGTATCTTTCCCAAAAAGAGAGGATATTCTCTTTCAAGTCCGAGGTTATTTCATCTTTTAAAACCTTGTCTACGTGTGACTGTGCTTGCAGGAAAGGTGTAACCAGCAACCATACTGTAATCAGCAAAAAAACGGAAAACATACGTTTCATAATATAGCGATTTAAGGAATTAATCATAGTTACATTGCAAATGTACAAAAAAACAAGTTGCCACTACTCACTACCATCCTTTTTCAATGGATACAATTGGTTCCGATAAAGGCTGTTTTTGGGTACTGAGTCCTTGTTTTACCAGACATCAGCTTTTATTAGCTCAAACGTTGGTATCTGGCAGTTCAAACACCATTGTATGACAAATATAACAATGAATATCATAAAAATAGAGGAAAAAGACACATTTCATAACGTTATTGGCTACAAACAAAAGCCATCCGTTTCCTTTTTAGTCCGTATATTAGTAGAAAATTTCGTAACTCAAAAATAGATACTATGAGAAAGAAACATTTCCTATTTGCATCAGTCTTGGCACTGCTTTGCGGCAGCAGTACGCTGCATGCGCAAGACTTCAAGCTGACATCCTCCGGTTATTTCAAGAACCAGGGAGTCGACGTCATGGCTTTTGATGACATCTATCCCGAAGGACACCAGGGAGGGGTATGCATCATCATGAACGGACACCGTGTGGCAACAAACGGAGACATCCGCCTGGAAGCCACGCCCGGACAATGGCAACCCGTACCGAAACAGCTCGACCGGAAGCTTGGTGACAACAGCATCACCGCCACGCTGTGCTATCCCGACTCCTCACGCCATCTCACCGGATTCAACCCGATGATTTACCCGGACCTCCACCTTATATATACGGTAAACGTGGAAAGCAAAGGTAAAAACATAGAGGTGACCGTAGATCTTGACCGCCCCATTCCCCAGGAATTCATCGGAAAAGTGGGCTTCAACCTTGAATTCTTCCCGGGTTCCCTCTTCGGCAAGCCCTGGATTATGGACGGTCAGAGCGGCATCTTCCCGCAACAGCCCAACTCCCCCCTGATGACAACCCAGCCCAACTATCTGCATACAGGAAACTACCATGACGGCAAAAAATCGCTGGCAGACATGGACAAACTGATAGGAAAAGGTTACAGCCCGATTGTGGCAGACGACATCATCAGCGAACCTTATGCCAAAGGAACCAAGTTCACCTCCCGGCCCGATGACCCTTACAACAAAGTTACCATCGAATCATTGAGCGGTGACCTGCAACTGTTTGACGGGCGTATGAACCACAACAACGGCTGGTTCGTACTGCGCAGCAACATAAAACCGGGTGTCACCAAAGGTGCCGTCAAATGGATTATCACTCCGAACGTAGTGGCCGACTGGATGTATCAGCCGGTTATCCAGACTTCACAGATAGGTTATCATCCCACTCAGGACAAGGAAGCCGTCATCGAAATGGATATACGTGACAACAGAAAGGAAACGGCACAAATCATCCGCATTGATGCCGACGGCGAAAAGGTTGTCAAGAACGTCACTCCTGCCAACTGGGGTAAATTCTTGAGGTATAACTATCTGAAAGTAAACTTCACAGATGTAAAGGAACCGGGGCTTTATAAGATTAAATACAATACCTCCGTGTCTCCCATCTTCCGCATCGACAATGACGTATATGCCCGTGGCGTATGGCAACCCGTACTGGAATACTTCCTTCCCGTACAGATGTGCCACATGCGCGTCAACGAAAAATACCGCGTATGGCACGACTGCTGCCACATGGACGATGCCCAGATGGCACCGGCACACAATCATATCGACGGCTACGACCAGAAAGAGGGCCTGTCCAAGTTCAAACCGGGTGAAGTGGTTCCCGGAGTGAACATAGGCGGCTGGCACGATGCCGGAGACTTTGACCTCCGCATCGAATCCCAAGCCGGAGAATCCTATATCCTGGCACTGGCCTACGAAGCTTTCCACCCGAATCTCGACGTGACTTCCATCGACCAGATAAACCGTGTGACGGAAATCCACCAGCCCGACGGTAAGAATGACTTGCTGCAACAAGTAGAGAACGGCGCCCTTACGGTAGTCAACGGCTACCTGGCACTGGGACGTCTCTACCGGGGAATCATCTGCAACGACCTGCGCCAGTACGTACTTCTGGGTGATGCCGCCGCCATGACCGACGGGAAAATCGGTAATGAAGACGACCGCTGGATATTTACGGAGGATAACCCCGGACGGGAACTGTCGACAGCTGCCCAGCTGGCTGCCGTATCACGTGTATTGAAAGGTTTCAATGATACATTGAGTGTGCATTGCCTCGACATTGCTCGCAAAGTATATGCTTCTACCGGAAGCGGCAACAACAGAGCCTTGTTCCCCAAAGTGCAGGCAGCCGTAGAGCTGTACCTCACCACCGGCGAACAACCCTATATGGACTTCATTCTGGACAACCAGGAGCTCATCATCAAGCAGATAGGCCGCATCGGCTGGTACACGGCACGTGTGGAAAAACTGTTCGCACAGATGAAGAACAAGAAAGCCAAAGCCTTTTCAGCAGCTTTCCGCAAAGCTTTGACCGGATATGAACAAGAACTGAACAAACAAGTGCAGGAGACTCCCTATGGCGTTCCCTACCGTCCGAACATCTGGGGTGCAGGCTGGGATATACAGCGTTTCGGCTTCCAGCACTACTTCCTGACAACCGCCTATCCGGAAATATTCCCGAAAGCACCGGTATTCAATGCCCTCAACTTCATTCTCGGATGCCACCCGGGCTCCAACCAGGCTTCCTTCGCCTCGGGTGTCGGCGCACAATCAGCCACTGTAGGCTACGGACTGAACCGCGCAGACTGGTCGTACATTCCCGGTGGAGTCATTTCCGGTACGGCGCTTATCCGTCCCGACTTCCCGGAACTCCTGACGTTCCCGTTCCTCTGGCAACAGACTGAGTATGTGTTGGGAGGAGGTTCGTCCCACTATATGTTCCTGGTACTTGCAGCAGAACAGTTGCTGAAACAATAAAAGACAGAGGGGGAACAAAACCCTCTGGATATTTTCTTTTAGGCGCGGATTACACGGATTTAGTTTACTGCATCCGTGGATTCCGCGTAACCCGCGCCCAATATTATAGTATAATGAAAGTGTTTATATACTTTTCACTCTTTCACCAATTATCCGTACGGAACGGAATGGTAGGCAGTTCATTCCCACCGATCATCGTACCAATCTGGAAATCATGGAAACAATAGCGCACGCTGACGGGATGGGATACCTTTTCTGAAGAGATTACCACTTCATTCGTCTGCCAGTGCAGCCATACTTTGTCGGCAGGATGGAACACACGGTCCTCACCCGCCACTTCGAAACCGCGAAGGTCATAGTTGCGACAGATACCCATTTCCAAATGGTCGAAGGAAACCCATGCTTCACTGCCTTTAGCAGTCCATGACTTATATTGTGGGCCGAAACAGTGTATCTGCTTCAATCCATAGGTAAGGTTCAATGCCAGATAGCTCAAGCGTTGACCTACCTTTGTCTTGTTGCGGGGATGGATATTGTACATCTCATAAGGCTCTACAAGGTCGTTTGTCGAAATCATACCACTGTTCGGAATCAGGCTTTGGGCACGGAATTGCGCTTCACGTAGGTAAGCAGCTTTCTCTTGCTGGGTACCTCCATAGGCGTACGGCGCTATTTCGGCAAAGTAGAAAGGCAATTCGCCCAGCCCCCATTCCTTGCGCCACAGCTGCACCATGTCGGCCAAGCGTTCGGCATATGTTTCATGGCGACCTACGTTCGACTCTCCCTGATACCAGATGAACCCTTTGATGGTATAGTTCTGAAGCGGCTTCAGCATGGCATTGTACATCAGCATGGGGCGGAGCATGGGATGCAGGCGTTCGATGGAATCGGGGTTGAGAGATATGTCTGGATAGTTTTCCAGCAGTTCACGGCTTATCCAACCTTCTACAGTGGATCCACCGTAAGCGCTACAGATGATGCCGACCGGAATCCGGAGGGCACGGCTCAACGAAGTGGCAAAATAGTAGGCCGTCGCACTGAAATCGGGTGCGGTTTCTATGGAAGATATGTTCCAGCTACCTTTGCAGTCGGTTTGCAGTTCATAAGTCTGGTGCTTGGGAACGGTGAACATACGCACCCCCTTATTCTCGGCAGAAACTATGATGTCATCCGCTCCGTTCATGATGCAACAGCCAGCAAAACCTTTCAGGGGCATTTCCATATTGCTCTGGCCGGAAGCAAGCCATACTTCACCGATTAGGATATTCTTCAACGTAGTTTTTTCTCCGTCATCAAAAGTTATCTCATAAGGCGTGTATCCTGCTGCCGGAGTCTCCACGGCAAGCGTCCAACCGCCATCCTTATCGGCACGGCAAGTCATTGTCTGTCCGTTCCACGAAGGCGTAACGCGTACTTCGGCTTCCGGAGCAGCCGTTCCCCACAGTTTCACTTCAGTCTGCTGCTGGAGTATCATGTTGTCGCCCACCAGTGCAGGCAGTTTTACTTTGGCGCCCAACGAGGCGGCACCGCATAATAGAATCAATGCAAGAACCTTACTTTTCATAGTATATTTGTATTTAACATTATATTCGGAATCAATAACGCGAGCAAAAATAAGGCTTTTTTGCTCACGTTCTCCGTTTCATGTGCAAAAAGTGGGTGTTTTTGCACATGTGCTCAAACAAAATTATACATTGATGTATTATACATTGATGTATAATTTGTATATTTGTCATTAAATCAAGAACAGAAAGTTTATGAAATCACCTTTTCAATACGGCACACTGGTTGATAAAGAAAGTTTCGTCAATCGGGTAGAAGAACGAAAGCAACTGAAAGAATTACTTGGATCGGGCATCAACGTAATGCTTATTTCACCGCGCCGATGGGGAAAATCGTCGCTTGTAAAAGTAGCTATGGACGAACTGACACAAGAAGACAAGCATATCCGTGTCTGCTTCATTGATGCATTCAGCATCAAGACGGAAGCTGAATTCTACCGCATCTTTGCGCGAGAAGTCATTTCTTGCACCGCCTCCACCCTTGAAAAGAGGCTTGAAGATGTGAAACAGTTTCTTAAAGCCGTTTCTCCCAGTATCACATTGAAGAGCGACCCAACCGATACCCTCTCCTTTGACCTGAAATTGGAACTGGAAGAAAAAAGTGTCATGGAGATACTGGAACTACCCGAAAAGATAGCAGCTGCCAAAGGCATACACCTGATTGTCTGCATCGACGAGTTCCAACAACTGGCACTACTACCCGGCTACAAAAGTATGGAGGGAAAAATGCGCTCTGCCTGGCAGAAGCAGCAACAAGTCTCCTATTGCTTTTACGGAAGCAAGCGGCATATGATGATGGATATCTTCAACAATTCTTCTAACCCCTTCTACCGCTTCGGACAAGTACTGTTCCTGCAAAAGATAAAGAAAGAGGAATGGGTGCCCTTCATCGTCAATGCCTTCCACCGGACGAACAAAGAAATCAGCGAACAGCAAGCAGAACAACTGTGCGACATCGTGAAATGCCATTCGTGGTATTTGCAACAGTTGTGCTATTTCATCTGGAGCGGTACGTCTGAAAAAGTGACAGATGAGATTATCGAAATCCGTACCCGCCAACTGATAGACACCAACATGCCTATGTTCATGAACGACACCGAGAACCTGACTGCTGCCCAAACTGCCATGCTTCGTGCTGTAGCCGACGGTGAATACCGCTTCAACTCCATCCCCGTAGTGCGGAAATATGAATTGGGCAGTGCACAGACCATCACACGCAACAAGCGTATGCTGACAGAACGTGATTTCATTGAGAAAGAAGGAAACAAGTATGCTTTCTCCGACCCTATATTCGAGCTTTGGTTCAGAAGGGAGTATTGCTAAATGCGAGAAAGGGCGTGAGCAGGAAGTGATGCTTCCTGCTCACGCCAACAACTAAAGTTTCATAGACATTAAAATACTTCTTCCTTGTAACTCATATATAGTAGACTCTATTAAGACCATCTTAGTACTTATTCCACTCATGCACAGGTTTCCTATCCTATGACTATCAGACAGCCTCTGGCCTTGAGAATCTATATATTCAGTATGTACATACACATCTGCATTTTCCAAATCCACTTCTTTCAACTCTGATAAAGAATATTCAAGTTCGATAGACGCATGCATTTTCTCCGTTATCGCAACTGGATTAAATGGCTTACAACTATATGCATGATTCAATTTCGTAAACTCATTTAATAACTTAGGATGGCAAAGGGCAATATAGCTATTGGTTATTACTGCATTTTGCCAGTTCTTATTTACATAGGTAACCACAATACGTATCATATCATCCCTGATTACTCCATCACAAGCAATCAATGCTATTTCTGTCTCTTATACACATCTCCGAGCCCACGAGACACTGAGCGATCTCGT
>ENA-UAEC01000391-UAEC01000391.1-human-gut-metagenome-genome-assembly--contig:-NODE-391-length-14348-cov-4.658224_pt1 | contig 14348 bp, 16 predicted proteins | sample MGYA00244271_ERZ654267 | MGnify/ENA primary metagenome ERZ654267 (study PRJEB26926, sample SAMN06165132) | human gut metagenome | biome: ENVO:00009003; feature: ENVO:2100002; material: ENVO:00002003...
GAGATCGCTCAGTGTCTCGTGGGCTCGGAGATGTGTATAAGAGACAGGCCCTGCTCGTCGGAGAGAACACTTCCTTCCTGATAGATGCCCTCGTAAACGGCGCGTCCCAGGTGCTCGATAAAGGAACCGAAGATTCGTTTGTCAACTTTTCCGGTAAGAAAATATTTGTCAATGATAATCTCTGCTTTTTTCATACTTAAAAATCCTCCTGTTAAAAGAAATGTTCGTTTTCAGACACGATCCAGAAAAACAAAGGATCACCGGCGTGTCTATGATTTTATTCCACCGTTTCGCTTTCGCTTTGGATAGTTTCAATTTTAGCAGGAAGATAGAAAAAAACCAGAGATTTTTGTCCGGCAAATTTGACTTTTTTTCCGGTTTTGCGGTAAAATAGGGAGAAGAAAAGAAAAGGGGAAACGAGAAGAATGGAATTTTCAGTTCATATTTGTGAATATAATAGATCCAACGCCGATTATGAGACGATATATCGGCCGGAGGGCAGCGGGGACTATCTGTTTCTGTTGTTTAAAACGCCGATGAAGGTGTATGACAGAACTGCGTTTTTCATTGCACAGGAAAATGCCTGCCTTTTTTACACGCCGGATCACGAGCAGCATTATCAGGCTGTTCAGAAGTTTCGCAACAGCTATGTCCATTTCTGGTGCGGTGAGAATCTGGGTGAAACGTATGGAATTCCGCAGAATACTGTTTTTTATCCGCAGAACACGGAAGCAATTGATGAGCTGATTCGCCTTTTGCAGAGGGAATACATTGTGAAAGATCCATACGCAGTGGAATATGAGGAAGCACTGGTTCGTCAGATGATGATTACGGCATCGCGCGGTATGCGGCTGTACAAGAAAGCGGCAGAGGAGCCGGCCGGACTGTATCAGGAATTCCAGGAGCTGCGCCTTAAGATGTTGAGCCATTATGAGAAAGACTGGACGACAGAAAAGCTTTGCCAGATGGCCAATATGGAAAAAAGTCAGTTTTATTCTTATTACAAACAGTTTTTCAGCAGCACCCCGCACAGCGATCTGATTGAAGTACGGCTCGACAAGGCGAAAAATCTTTTGACAAATCAGGCACTTTCCATCGGACAGACCGCGGAAATCTGCGGTTTTTCCAATCTGTCTCATTTCAGCCGCTATTTCAAACGCCACTGCGGATGTTCTCCGCGGGAATGGCAGCAGCAAGGCGGAAAAAGCATAAAATATAAAGTGAAGTTGCAGGAAGATGAGAAATGCTATAGCTTTTCCCAATAGCTTATGCTAAAATATTCAGAAGATGTTGGAGTCAAAAGGTACTTTGGCCATGATATCTTCAGAAAAAGTAAGAAAAAGGGAGAGCAGTATGAAAAAGAGAGAGTCATTTAACAGTCGGTGGGGATTTATCCTGGCCTGCATCGGTTCTGCAGTTGGAATGGGCAACATCTGGATGTTCCCTACCCGGGTTTCCTTGTACGGAGGAGGTTCCTTTCTGATTCCGTATTTCCTGTTCGTTGCACTGATCGGCTTTACCGGTGTGAGCGGGGAGATGAGTTTTGGCCGTGCCACAAGATCCGGTCCGGTTGATGCGTTCGGTTTTGCATGTGAAACGAAAGGAAAACGAAAAGCCGGAGAGGCGCTTGGTCTGATTCCGGTGCTGGGTTCCCTGGCAATGGCGATCGGTTATACGGTTGTCATGGGGTGGATTTTCAGGTACATGATCGGAACCTTTACCGGAAAGACACTGTCAGCTGTGAGCGTAGAGGATTTTGCCGGAGCGTTTGAATCCATGGCATCTGCGTTTGGAAACAATTTCTGGCAGATCGTAGCTCTTGTGGTTGCGATGGTCATTCTGGCATTTGGTGTTGGTAAGGGAATTGAGAAGGTCAATAAGGTGCTGATGCCTGTTTTCTTTCTCCTGTTTGTTGCACTTGGTATCTATGTTGCCTTTCAGCCCGGTGCAGCGGATGGATACCGTTATATTTTCCGTGTGGAACCAAAAGCACTTGCAGATCCGAAGACCTGGATTTTTGCACTTGGTCAGGCATTCTTTTCCCTGTCTGTAGCCGGAAACGGAACACTGATCTATGGTTCCTATTTGTCAGATGGAGAAAATATTCCGGCCGCCGCCGGAAGAGTAGCATTTTTTGATACGCTCGCTGCTATGCTTGCTGCGCTGGTTATTATCCCGGCGATGGCAACTACGGGAGCACAGTTAAATACAGGAGGACCTGGACTTCTGTTCATTTTCCTTCCGAATTTGATAAAGTCTATGCCGGGTGGCGCGCTGATCGCAATCGTTTTCTTTGTCGCTGTCTTTTTTGCCGGCCTTACCTCTCTGATTAACCTGTACGAAGCACCGATTGCAACGGTACAGGAAAAATTTCATCTCGGAAGAGTAGCAGCCTGCGGTGTGATCGGGGTTATCGGTGTGGTCGTATCTCTTCTGATCCAGGGCATTGTATCCCAGTGGATGGATGTTCTGTCGATCTACATCTGCCCGCTCGGCGCCGGCCTTGCCGGAGTCATGTTCTTCTGGATCTGCGGAAAGAAGTATGTGCAGTCCCAGGTAGACAAGGGAAGAAGCAGCAAATTCACGGATCTGTATTATCCGATCTGCAAATATATCTACGTGCCGATCTGTGTGCTGGTTCTGATTCTCGGAATCGTGCTGGGCGGAATCGGCTGAAACAATGTTGATAGAAAACGCGCCTGTCGTGCGGAAAAAAAGATCCGGCGGCAGGTGCGTTTTTTGATAAAATTTTTCAAATATATAAATCCGATTGAAATACTCGGAAAAAAGGTCTACAATCGGAGGCGAAAACAGAGATTTTAACCTCGAAGCAAAATAAGGAGGATATCAATATGGGAAAAAATCTTTTAACAGTGAAAGATTTAACGGTAAATGTAGAAGAAAAAGAGATCCTGCACGGCGTCAATCTTACGATTGGAAAAGGGGAGACGCATGTGCTGCTTGGACCGAATGGTACCGGAAAGTCGACGCTTGGCAATACGCTGCTCGGCAATCCGAAATATAACGTGACACGCGGCGAAATCTGGTTCCAGGGAAAGAACATCACAGAAGAGCCGGTCAATGAACGCGCCAAAATGGGACTGTTTCTCTCGTTTCAGAATCCGCTTGAGGTGCCTGGCGTAACCTTAAGCTCTTTTATCCGCAGCGCCGTCGAGTTAAAGACCGGCAAACGGATGCGTCTGTTTGAGTTCCGGAAAGAACTGGAAAAAGCAATGGAAGTTCTGCAGATGGATCCGTCGTATGCAGACCGTGATCTGAATGTCGGATTTTCCGGCGGTGAGAAAAAGAAAGCCGAGATCTTGCAGCTTCTGATGCTCGAGCCGTCCCTTACCATTCTCGATGAGACCGACTCCGGCCTGGATGTCGATGCGGTCCGCACCGTTTCTGCCGGAATTGAGGCATACCGCAGAAAATGCGGAGGAAGTCTTCTGATCATCACGCACAGCACGAAGATTCTGGAATCGCTGATGGTGGATCAGACCCACATCATGGTGGAAGGTGAAATCGTCAAAACTGGCGATGCATCTCTTGTAGAGGAGATCAACCGGGACGGATTTGGAAAATACGAAAAGTCACTGGCGTAAAACCGAAGGTACAGAAAGGATGAAAACGCTGTGAGAGAAAAAAGTTATGTAGAGGATATTGACCGAAGCATCTATGATTTCAAAGACGATGAAAAGGATGCCTATAAAGTAAAAGCCGGCCTGACGCCGGAAATTGTACAGAAAATTTCGGATGAGAAGAAAGACCCTGCCTGGATGCAGCTGTTCCGTCTGCGTTCTTTACAGATCTACAACCAGATGCCGATTCCGGATTGGGGTCCGTCGATCGAGGCTCTGAACATGGATGACATCGTAACGTATGTCCGCCCGAATACCAAAATGAAAGCAAAGTGGTCCGATGTGCCGGATGACATCAAAAATACGTTTGAGCGTCTCGGCATCCCGCAGGCAGAGCGGAAATCACTCGCCGGCGTGGGCGCACAGTATGATTCGGAGCTGGTCTATCACAACGTCCGCGCGGAAGTTGCGGCGCAGGGTGTTGTCTATACCGATATGGAGAGTGCGCTGCATGGTGAGTACGCGGATATGGTGCGGAAACACTTTATGAAACTGGTGAAACCGACCGACCACAAATTTGCCGCACTGCACGGAGCCGTCTGGTCCGGAGGTTCGTTTGTCTATGTGCCGAAGGGGGTTTCCGTGGAAATCCCGCTGCAGTCGTATTTCCGCCTGAATGCGCCGGGCGCAGGCCAGTTCGAGCATACGCTGATTATTGTCGATGAGGACGCGGACCTTCACTTTATCGAGGGCTGTTCCGCACCGAAATACAATGTGGCCAACCTCCATGCCGGATGTGTGGAGCTGTTTGTCGGAAAGAATGCAAGACTCCGTTATTCTACGATTGAAAACTGGTCGAAGAATATGTACAACCTGAACACGAAGCGCGCAGGTCGAGGAGGGCGGAAAAATCGAGTGGGTTTCCGGTTCATTCGGCTCCCACGTTTCCTACCTGTACCCGATGAGCGTGCTGAAAGGAAGAGGCGCAAAGATGGAATTTACCGGCATCACGTTCGCCGGTAAGGGCCAGAATCTCGATACCGGAGCGAAGGTTGTCCACAGCGCGCCGGATACGAGTTCCTATATTAACACGAAATCGATCTCGAAGGACGGCGGCATCAGCACCTTCCGTTCGTCAGTCTCTGCAACAAAAGCGGCAAAGAACACGAAATCAGCCGTTTCCTGCCAGTCTCTGATGCTCGATGATATCTCCCGGTCGGACACGATTCCGGCGATGGATATCCGTACAAAAGATGCGAACATCGGCCATGAAGCACAGATCGGAAGCATCAGCGATGAAGCCGTCTTTTATCTGATGTCGCGCGGCATGACGGAAGAGGATGCGAGAGCGTGCATCGTCAGCGGATTCGCGGATGATGTTTCAAAAGAACTGCCGCTGGAGTACGCGGTGGAGATGAACAATCTGATCCGCCTCGAGATGAAGGGCAGCATTGGATAAGGAGGCCAGACACATGGAAAAACAGAACAGCATGAAAATCAACCAGCTTCCATCGAAAACGTGGTACTGGCTGGGATTAAATGATACAAAAGTAAAATGGGCGGCGGGTGCGCCGTGTGAAATCTGCGCGGAAGAGCTGTCTGCGGATGATGAGATAACGGGTTTTCCGGAAGCTATGAATACCGGGGCAGGAAAAGAGACGGATGTCCTTTTTGCACCGGAGCAGACGAAAAACTGGAGTGTCTCTGCAAAGGAGGGGCAGACGAAACAGGTCACGCTTTCCATCGGACAGGGAAAAGAGAAGGTTTCATCCGGAAAGATCCGCGCGGCGGCAGAAGAGGGAGCTTCCCTTACCGTTTTCGAGGTATTTGAACCGGCACAGGCAGCGGGACAGCTCGCGGTGCGGACAGAACTTTACGCGAAAAAAGACAGCCGCATCCGGCTCGTGCAGGTGATGATGCGCGGTGAGGGACAGGAGCTTTTAAATGATGTCGGATGCATCTGCGAGAAAAATGGTGCACTGGATCTTTTACAGGTCGTTGTCGGAAAAGGCGATGTCTATGACGGTATCTGGACCGAACTGCAGAAGGATCACGCATCACTGCAGGCAGAAATCGGCTATCTTCTGCAGAATCAGCAGAAATTTGATGTCAATCTGAATGTGCGCCACTTCGGAAAAGTAACCAAGAGCACGATCCAGGCAGACGGAACGCTGATGGATGCGGCGGAAAAGATCTTCCGCGGCACAATCGATTTTGTGCGCGGTTCGGCAGATTCCGTCGGAGCAGAGACAGAACAGGTATTGCTGCTCGGCGATGATGTAGTCAACAAGACGATTCCTGTGATCCTCTGTGCAGAGGAAAACGTACAGGGAAGCCACGGCGCGGCAATCGGAGAACTCGATGAAGAGACACTGTTCTACTTCGGTGCGCGCGGCATGGACCGTACACAGGCAGAAAATACGATGGCGCGGGCGAAACTGGAAGCAAAAATCCAGAAGATCGGCGATGCGGACATCGAACAGAAAGTAAAAACACAGCTTGCGGAGGTGCTTGACCGTGACAACAGATAACATCAGAAAAAATTTCCCACTTCTGCAGCAAATGGACACGATCTATCTGGACAACGCGGCGACGGCACAGCGCCCGTCATGCGTTCTTGCTGCAGTACAGGAATTTTACGAACAGAAAAATGCAAATCCTCTGCGAGGCTTCTATCCTTTAAGCCTGGAGGCGACGGAGAGCTATCAGGAGGCAAGAAAGACCGTACAGAAGTTTATTCATGCAGAAGAGCCGGAGGAGATTATTTTTACCCGGAATACAACGGAAAGCCTGAACCTTGTGGCATACAGCTATGGCCTGAACTTTTTAAAGGAAGGCGACGAGATCGCTGTAACAATCATGGAGCATCACAGCAATCTGCTTCCGTGGCAGATGGTGTCGCGTATGACTGGGGCGAAGCTCCATTATCTGGAATGTACCAGTGAGGGCGAGCTGACAGATGAGGCGCTTCAAAAGGGCATTAATGAGAGAACACGTCTTGTGGCTGTTGCGCAGGTATCGAATGTGCTCGGCTGCGTGAATCCGCTCCAGAAAATCACGGAGATGGCGCACCGCGTGGGAGCCGTTGTCGTTGTGGACGGCGCCCAGAGCGTTCCGCATATGCCGGTCGACGTACAGGCGCTGGATGCAGATTTTCTCGCCTTTTCCGGCCATAAGCTGATGGGCCCGATGGGAATCGGCTGTCTGTATGGAAAACGGGAACTGCTGGAAAAAATGCCGCCGTTTTTAACCGGAGGCGAGATGATCGATTCCGTTCACCGCGACGGAGCCGTTTTTGCACCGGTTCCGCAGAAATTTGAGGCGGGAACGGTAAATGCAGCCGGTGCGGTGGGGCTGGCCGCAGCGATCCGGTATCTGCAGGAAAAAGGATTTGATTATATCCAGAAAAAAGAGCTGGAACTGACGCAACGTGCTATGGAAGGACTCGGCGCGCTGCCGTACGTTCATATCCTCGGTTCCAAAGATCCGGCCAACCATACGGGCATCGTTTCGTTTACGATTGACGGCGTGCATCCGCACGATGTGAGCGAAATTCTTTCTTCTGACGGCATCGATGTGCGGGCAGGCCACCACTGTGCACAGCCGCTTCTGGAATATCTTGGCGTCCGAAGTTCGACAAGAGCCAGCATGATGTTTTATAATACACCGGAAGAGATTGATGCACTGATCGAAAGTGTATCCACAATCAGAAGGAGAATGGGCTATGGAGAGTAGAGGATTTTATAACGAAATTTTGACGGAGCACAATCTGCGTCCGGAATTCAAGCATGATCTGCCGGATGCGGACATCGTACTCGAGGGCGTCAACCCAAGCTGCGGCGATGATATCTGGCTGAAATTAAAAGTCGACGGCGATGTGATCACGGACGGTGCGTTCGTGGGCGACGGCTGTGCGATTTCGCAGGCATCGGCGGACATTATGCTCGGCATGATCATCGGAAAGACGAAGGACGAGGCACTGCGCCTGGGAAATCTGTTTCTGCGCATGATCAAAGGAGAAGCATCCGACGAGGAGATTGACGAACTCGAGGAGGCTGGTGCACTGAAGGACATCTCCCACATGCCGGCAAGAGTGAAATGTGCAGTGCTTGGATGGCATACGCTGGAAGAGGCATTTAAACAGGAAAAATAAGAACAGAAAAACTTTTTGCATTTCTGAGAAAAAGTATCACTTTACCCACTTGCAATTTTCAAAAAATTAGTTATAATGAATTACAGTTAGCAAAGACTAACCAAAGCGAATCAATCATTGTTATCTCCCGTCTGCGGATCCTGGACACTTCGCAGGCGGGAAACTCCAGAAACAAACGAGAAAGGAGCACACGAAAAGTGAAGAGCCTGAAAATTGAGGAAGTAAAAGGAAGAGAAATTCTGGATTCCAGAGGAAACCCAACCGTAGAAGCTGAGGTTGTTCTTGCAGGAGGCGTTGTAGGACGCGGCATGGCACCAAGCGGCGCATCTACCGGTGAGTTTGAGGCACTGGAATTACGAGATGGAGATAAAGCAAGATACCTTGGAAAAGGTGTGCAGAAAGCAGTAGAAAACATCAACACCGTCATCAACGATACCTTAAAAGGTATGGATGCATCCGATACCTACGCTGTAGATAAAGCTATGATCGATGCGGACGGAACAAAGGATAAATCCCGCCTGGGTGCAAATGCCATTCTGGCTGTATCCATTGCCTGCGCAAGAGCAGCAGCAAACGCACTTGAGATTCCGCTGTACCGCTTCTTCGGCGGCGTTTCCGGAAATCGTCTGCCGGTTCCGATGATGAACATCATCAACGGCGGATGCCACGCACTTTCTTCCGGCCTGGATGTACAGGAGTTCATGATCATGCCGGTTGGAGCATCTTCTTTCAAAGAGTGCTTAAGATGGTGCGCTGAGGTCTTCCATGCACTGGCTGCCATCTTAAAAGAGCGCGGACTGGCAACATCGGTTGGAGATGAAGGCGGTTTTGCACCGGCTCTGAAATCCGATGAAGAAGCCATCGAGACCATTCTTGAGGCAGTGAAAAAAGCAGGCTATGAGCCAGGCAGAGACTTCAAGATCGCGATGGATGCTGCTTCCTCCGAGTGGAAGACAGGTACCAAGGGTGAATACAAACTGCCGAAAGCCGGCACTGTATTTACTTCCAAAGAGCTGATCGTTCACTGGAAAGCACTGGTAGAGAAATACCCGATCATCTCCATCGAGGATGCTCTGGATGAAGAAGACTGGGAAGGCTGGAAAGAGCTGACCGCAGAGCTTGGCGGAAAAGTACAGCTTGTCGGTGACGACCTGTTTGTAACCAATACTGAGCGTCTGGCAAAAGGTATCTCCCTTGGCTGCGGAAATTCCATCCTGATCAAACTGAACCAGATCGGTTCTGTATCTGAGACCCTTGAGGCAATCAAGATGGCTCACAAAGCAGGCTACACCGCAATTTCCTCCCACCGTTCCGGTGAGACCGAGGATACCACCATCGCAGACCTGGCGGTTGCCCTGAACACCTGCCAGATCAAGACCGGTGCACCGAGCCGTACCGAGCGTGTTGCAAAATACAACCAGCTTCTCCGAATCGAAGAAGAACTTGGAACGGCCGCTGTATACCCTGGTGCAAGAGCATTTAATGTAACACAGGACTAAGCAGTAAATAACATAATACCATAAAAAAAGACAAGATCCTTCCTCTTAAAACCAACCATAAATAAGAGTCCCCGGGGCCGTTGAAAAACGTGTTTCCCGGGGATTCTTGCATGCGGGGGAGGGGTATATGAAAAAACACTTGACTTGAAGCGGACTTGAAGTGTTATCCTATCTAGGAAAATGTAAAATAAGGGGGATATATCGAAATGAGCGAAAGATTATGGAATATTCTTCTGGATTCTTTCTGGAAAATCTTTCTGCCGGGCCTTAAGGTGACGATTCCGCTTACTGTAATCTCGTTTTCCATTGCACTTGTAATTGCGACGGCAATGGCTATGGTACAGTTTGCGAACATCAAAGGCCTTCGTCAGATTGCACGTTTCTATATCTGGATTTTCCGCGGAACCCCGCTTCTGGTCCAGCTTTTCGTTGTGTTTTACGGACTTCCGCGCGCCGGTATTCTGATTGATCCGTTTCCGGCGGCAGTTCTCGTCTTTTCCCTGAATGAGGGCGCCTACAGTGCCGAGACGATGCGTGCGGCCCTGGAAGCCGTTCCGGCAGGCCAGCTCGAAGCCGGCTACTGTGTCGGCATGTCGTATCTGCAGATCATGCGGAGAATTATCCTTCCGCAGGCGATGCGCACCGCGTTCCCGCCGCTTTCCAACTCTCTGATCGCCATGGTAAAGGATACTTCCCTTGCCGCAAATATCACCGTAACGGAGATGTTTATGGTAACGCAGCGGATTGTAGCGCGCACCCATGAGCCGCTGGCACTGTATATTGAAGTAGGACTGATCTACCTGCTGTTCTCCACCGTGCTCACGAAGCTGCAGGGAATCGGAGAGAAGAAACTGAGTACATATCAGAAAAAAGGGGAATAAGCCATGCTGGAAATCAAAGGATTAAAGAAAGCGTTCGGCAGCCTGGAAGTATTAAAAGGTGTAGATTTAAAAGTAAACCAGGGCGATGTTGTCGCAATCCTCGGCCCGAGCGGTTCGGGAAAAACAACCATGCTGCGCTGTGTCAACTTTCTGGAGCATGCGGACGGCGGCAGCCTGATTTTTGACGGGAAAGAATATCCGTTCCACAACATCAGCAAAAAAGATATCGCGGCGATCCGTCAGAAAACCGCATTTGTATTTCAGAACTATAACCTGTTCCTGAACAAAACAGCCCTTCATAACGTAACCGAGGGCCTGATCATCGGCAGAAAAATGCCAAAAACCAGGGCGGAGGAAAAAGCGCGTGCAGCGCTTGAAAAAGTAGGCATGCTGGACCGTGCGGACTACTATCCGCATCAGCTTTCCGGCGGACAGCAGCAGAGGGTGGCAATCGCCCGTGCACTGGCAACCGATCCGGAAATTATCTATTTTGATGAGCCGACCTCAGCACTCGACCCGGAGCTGACCGGCGAGGTGCTTGGTGTTATGCGCCAGCTTGCCAAAGAGGGAATGACGATGCTCGTTGTCACGCATGAGATGGGCTTTGCAAGAAACGTTTCGAACAAAGTTGTCTTTATGGAAAACGGCGTTGTCGTTGAGGAAGGTCCGTCGAAGGAATTTTTCGCAAATCCGCGGGAAGAGCGGACGAGAACATTTTTGCAGAATATTGAACAGCATTACGAGTAAGGTATCCCGTAAAGCGGCAAATCCTGTCCGGAGCACGGAATCCGGACAGTTTGCAATAAAGAAAACAGAAGAAGCAAAGGCAGCTTCTTCCAGAACAAAACAAAAAAGGAGTGGCGAATATTATGAAAAAGAAAATGGCAGCAGTATTTCTGGCAGGTATCCTGACATCATCCTTTTTACTGACCGGATGCGGAAACAGCACGGCAGATAACAGCAGTGCTTCTTCCTCTTCATCAGCATCTTCCGCAAGTGCGTCTGGGGATCTTTTAGAGCAGATCCAGAGCAAGGGTGAGATCGTTGTGGCAATGGAAGGAACCTGGGCACCGTGGACGTATCACGATGAGGACGACAACCTGGTCGGCTATGACGTAGAAGTGGCACAGCAGATCGCAGAGAAACTCGGCGTGAAAGCAACCTTTGTAGAGGGTGAGTGGGACGGCCTTCTTGCAGGAATCGATTCCGGCCGGTACGATATCATGGTAAACGGCGTAGATATCACAGAGGAGCGCGCTGAGAAATACAGCTTTTCCGACCCATACGCATACAACCGCACCGCTGTTATCGTAAACTCTGCTAACGATGAAATCCAGTCCATGGAGGATCTCGACGGAAAGAGCACCGCGAACACCATTTCCAGTACGTATGCAGAAGTTGCCGAGAAATATGGCGCAACCGTTACCGGTGTTGACGATCTGGAGCAGACTTTCGAGCTTCTCTTAAGTGGCCGCATCGATGCAACTCTGAACGCAGAGGTAACGTATTACGATTATATGAAAGCACACCCGGATGCAGAGATCAAAATTGCATGTCTCGATCCGGAATCCACAAAAGTCGGTATTCCGATGAAAAAAGGCGATGAGACCAAGACGCTGCTTGAGGCAGTCAACAAAGCACTTGGCGAGCTCGCAGAAGACGGAACACTGACAGAGCTTTCGGAAAAATATTTTGGAACGGATATCTCCAAAGAAGCAGCAGAATAAGATACAAAATAAAGAAGGTTACAGATCATGATTGCAAATTACCATACCCATACATGGCGGTGCCGCCATGCGGACGGAACGGAGCGGGAGTATGTGGAGCGCACGATTGAGGGCGGCCTTAAAATTCTCGGTTTTTCCGACCATTCGCCTTATCCGTTCCCGGACGGCTACGATTCCGGCATGCGGATGCGGCTCGATCAGGTGGAAGGCTATGTAGACACCGTGCTGGCATTGAAAAAAGAGTATGACAAGGATATTGAAATCCATCTCGGACTCGAAACAGAGTATTTCCCGAGATTCTGGGATCAGCTGATTGATTTTTTGTCGGACTATCCGTTTGAGTACTTTGTGCTTGGCCAGCACAGCCTGGGAAATGAGATCGAAAAGATTCTCTACAGCGGCCATGGAACAACAGACGGAAGCTACCTGAAACAGTATGTGGACCAGTGCCTGGCAGGCATTGATACCGGAAAATACCTGTATCTGGCACACCCGGATCTCTTTTTATTCAACGGCGACGAAGCAGTGTTCGACCGGGAATACCGGAGACTCTGCCGTGAGGTGAAAAAGAGAAACATTCCGCTGGAGATCAATTTCCTTGGTCTGATGGAAGAAAGATGGTATCCGAACGAGAAGTTCTGGAAGATCGCCGGCGAAGAAGGAAACACCGCCGTTTTCGGCTGTGATGCCCATACGCCGAAAGCCGTCTGGAATCCGGAGACGGAACAGAAGGCACTGCAGCTGGCAGCAAAATACGGTCTGAAAGTACAGGAAACCGTTCCGATGCCGAAGACATTTTAACAGAAGCAGAAAAAGCTGTTCTTTTCTGGTGAGAGTTTTGAAAACTCCGCGGAAAAGAACAGCTTTTTTGATATGAGATTTTTTATGCTTTTTTTGTGTGCATCAGCCGTACCGCCTCTTCCCGCTGTTTCAGAATCTTCTGAATCGAAGTCCAGTAAACGATCATTGAGACAACCGGCCCGATCAGGTCGGAAATAGGTTCCACGTAGAAGATGTTTTCCAGTGCAAAGAACCGCGGCAGAAGAAACAGAGCGGTAAAGTAGACGAATTTCCGGAAGAAGGAGAGTGCAAACGAATAGCGCACGCGGCCCATTGCAGTAAAGCCGTCTACAATCTCGTACTGAATGCCGAGCGGAATGACTGAGAGTGTCGAAATATGGATCGCGCGGACCACCATCGAGACGATCTGCGGATCGGAAGTAAAAAGCTGCGCAAACAGCGTTCCGGCGGCATTGGAGACGAGGAACATCAAGGTCGTAAATCCGGCACAGAGTGCGATGATGGTTTTCTGTGCCTCAAGAATACGCCTGGAATTTCCAGCTCCATAATTGTATGCGAGGATTGACTGCGTTCCGCCGCTGATTCCGCCGAGCGGCATCGTAATAATCAGCATAAAGCTCTGAACGATCGTTGCACAGGTGATGAAGCTGTCTCCCTGTCCGGCGGGTGCATATCGTTGCAGGACGGCGTTCATCGCAATGATCATCACATTGTCGATGGCAATGATTAGAAACGGAGTAAAACCGACTGTCAGAATGCGTTTCATGATCGCAAATGAATACCCGCCGAAGGTGATGCGGATCGGAATCGTCTTTCCGAACAGAATATGCAGCACATACAGACAGCTTGCGATCTGGGAGAGCACGGTTGCAATTGCCGCGCCGCGCACGCCGAGATGCAGAACGAAGATAAACACAGGGTCCAGCAACAGATTCAGGATGGCGCCTAGCAGAACAGATTTCATTCCCTCACTGGCAAAGCCCTGGCAGATCACAAACTGGTTCAGGCCGGTCGATAAAAGCGCAAACACAGAGCCGGAAACGTAGATCATAAAATAGGCTCTGGCGTAAGGATACGTAACGGTGCTGGCTCCGAATGCCATCAGCATCGGGCGGGTAAAAAAAAGCGCAGCGGCTGTCAGAACGAGGGATAGGGAAACAAGCATCAGAAACGCATTAGCCAGGATGCGGGATGCCTCTTTTTCATTTTTCTCTCCGAGCCGGATGCCGAGCAGCGGTGCGCCGCCGACCCCGATGAGGGAGGAGAACGCGCCGATCATGGTGAGAATGGGACCGCAGACGCCGACACCCGCGAGCGCCAGATCACCGACAGAGGCAATGTGGCCGATGTACATACGGTCTACAATGCTGTACAGAACACTCACGAACTGTGCCAGCATGCTCGGAAAAGCAATACGGGGAACCAGTTTTCCGATCGGGTCGGTTCCGAGATGGTTTACAGTTTTCATAGAAAAATACCTTGTCGTTTTTTAGGTTTGGGAACAGACAGCAAAAAACATGCCCGAAACAAAATCCGGAAGACTTTGTTTCGGACATGCCGCTTTTGGTCTGTTCTGATAGATCAGCTGACAGAAAAATTATTCAGCAAGAGTGGTCAGATCTACTTTGAAATCGTCAGATCCCTGTCCGTCTACGGTCTGTCTCTTATACACATCTCCGAGCCCACGAGACACTGAGCGATCTCGT
>ENA-UAEC01000410-UAEC01000410.1-human-gut-metagenome-genome-assembly--contig:-NODE-410-length-13909-cov-5.688321_pt1 | contig 13909 bp, 13 predicted proteins | sample MGYA00244271_ERZ654267 | MGnify/ENA primary metagenome ERZ654267 (study PRJEB26926, sample SAMN06165132) | human gut metagenome | biome: ENVO:00009003; feature: ENVO:2100002; material: ENVO:00002003...
CGAGATCGCTCAGTGTCTCGTGGGCTCGGAGATGTGTATAAGAGACAGCATCCTGTCAATGAAATAGGTGCGGCTTTCGTTCTTCCGGCGTTTGATATCAGTGTAGAAGCGGTAGCAGTCTTTAGAATCAACCCCGAATATCTTATAGAGAAGTGGGGCGAGCTGTTTGAGCGGCATATTGCCGTTGTTGATGCAGCCCATCACGTCTATGCCGTAGATAAGTTCCACGAGGTCGATGGCATTGCCCGTCCATTGAAGAAGGCTGGCGGTGGTTTCTGTTGCGTTGTTGGCGGATATTAGTGGTGGCACTTGGGGCGTGGCAAGGAATTTCTGCATCTTTCTTACGAAAGACAGAGCCTTGCTGACGTAGGCGGCAATCTCTCTTTTTTCTTCTGACAGATTACGTACGGGATGGTGCTGCAACTCGATTTCGATGTAGGCAAGCGCGATGACGGTAAGGTTCATGTCCATGCCGCCGTTGCACAGTTCGATCACTTGGGTGGCGAAAGCCGTGTATGCCGTTTCCATATTGCAGTCGCCGGCTTCGTTTATCAGGCGGAAAAAGTCGGTTTCCGCCAGCAAGAAATAATTCATGGTTCTGTCAATTTTGAAAATTACACTTTGTTTTCTGCGTGCGCACATGAATATAATTGGCAAAAAACGCGGCAGAAAATAAAAAATCCAACACTCAATTTTACAAAGTGCTGGATTTCAGAGGTATAAAATTCAGTATTTTTTCACAAGGACAAATTATCTCCGACTTAAATTGTTTGTAATCGGAACATTTATTCTATTCCTGAAAATAGAAATGTATGCTTGCCGCACATTTTGGCTATCTTGCTTTTTTATCAAGGATATAGATAATGCGACATACACCGTTGGGATAGCTTTTCAAAGAGGAAAGCGTCCAGTGTTGCTCTGGCAGAGCCGACTTAAAAAAATGTCGTCCGCTTCCGGATATGAAAGGAACGGTGTATAGTATGATTTCATCCACAGCGTGCATCCGCAGCAGTCCGTTTATATAGTCTGCCGTGTCCGGTGTGGCTTCCGCGAGGTAACGGATGTTTGTGCAGTCTTTTCTCCATTCGTGCAGCATTGAAATGGAATAGTCCGGTGTCACACGGTAAAAGGCTTTCTTCCTGATTTCATCAAGACCGCAACGGTCAAGGCACAAATCCTGATGTGCTTTATCATATAACTCTGAAGAAAGACATCCGTCCATCGTCAGTACGGCGAGAATCTGAACTTTACCCATAATCGTTTCCTTTCGTTAGGCAAGGGTAAAAAAGTAGCGTGCAATTCACACTACCTTCAAGCGATGGCTCTGGTAAAGCCTTTACGGAGAGTACGTGAATGCACGCTATGCGTAAGCATAGCATAAGCATCACGCAATCGTCTCCGTAGTTTCAATTTACCAGATTTTCGCTCGAAACGCCTTGCGGTCTTATGTCTATATCATCGGCGAAAAGTTACCCGATCGCCTGCTATTTTCTGAAATACAATTGCAAAGTTAATCAATTATTGCCATTTACAGCCATACTCCGGTCAGTTTTCTTCATTCAATCCATACTCTACCAATTTATTATACAGCGTTGTCCTGCCGATACCCAGTATCTTTGCAGCCATTTTCTTGTTACCGGCTGCTTGTTTCAAAGCACGCAGGATACGTCCTCTTTCTTCATCCCCGCTCTTCAATGTAAAACAAGCGGAAGTAGCGGACGGTTCATTGTCAAGTTCCAAATCGGCTTCGGTTATCATATCGCCTTCTGATTGCAGGACTGCCGTCTGTATCTTCTGTTTCAACTCGCGCACGTTGCCCGGCCACGCATGGGCGAGCAGGGCATTACGGGCAGATGCGGCAAACCCTTTTACTTCACGTTCCAACTCACGGTTTGCCATTTCACGGAAGAACTCGGCCAATGGCATGATGTCTTCCGGGCAGTCGCGCAAGGGCGGCATGGTTATCACATACTCCTGCAAGCGATAGAGCAAATCCTGCCGGAACCGCTTTTCCGTTACGGCTTTCTGCAAATCCTCGTTGGTTGCAGCCACTATCCTCACGTTGGCTGTTTTGTCCTCCTTTGCACCGACGGGACGGTAACGGCGTTCCTGTATGGCGCGGAGCAGCATCTGTTGCATCTCCATTGTTAGGTTGCCCACTTCGTCAAGGAACAGCGTGCCGCCATCCGCTTCCAGAAAATACCCCGTCTTGTTTGCTTCGGCACCAGTAAACGCACCCTTGACGTGTCCGAAGAAGGCGGATTGTATCAATGACGGGGACAAGGCTCCGCAGTCCACTGCCACAAAAGGTTTATCGGCAAGTTTGCTTTGTTGGTGTATATGTTGTGCGATATGTTCCTTGCCCGTACCGTTCTCGCCCAGTATCAGCACGCTCATCCGGGTGGTGGCTACAAGGCGCACACGTTTCTTGATTTTCTGATAGGCTTCGCCCTGCCGGACGAATATCGGAATGTTCCATTGTAGTCGCTTTTCATGTTCTTTTTGCAGGGTGCGGATAAGCGGTATCAGTTTATCCTCCAACAACTGTTTCTGTATGTAATCCTTTGAGCCGAGCTTCATACTTTCCACTGCCGTATGCACCTCCCCGTAATTGGTCATAACGATAAACACCTGCTGTTTGTCGTTGGCACGCATCCACCGTAACAACTCTATGCTTTCACCGTCGGGGAGGCGTAGGTCGGCAACGACAATATCATCCACCTCTGACTTTGCCAATAGTTTCTTGGCAGTGGCAAGATTATATGCCGACATAGTATCGAAGCTGTCTTTCTTCAGCAGGTTGCAGACATAATCGTTATAGACGGGGTTGTCCTCAATCACAAATACTTTCATCCGACAACCTCCTTTCCTTTTGCGCAAGTTCTATGATAACTGTTCCCATACGAAGCATGGCATCCACGCATTTCCGCAATTCCATTTCGGAACATTCAGATTCTTGATGCAGCAGTTCATACAGGTTCCACAAGGGTTTGTCAGCACGGATAACAGCCCATGAACTTCGCTGACGGTGCATCCATTCGTCCAATGCCTTGCGGTCATTCCTCTCCATGATTTCCCGGACAGCCTGCATATCCTTTTCTGTTTCGGTTATCAAACGGTCGAGCATCGCCCGTTTGTCACCATATGCAAGCAGAGAGGACAAGTCGGGAAGTTCATCCTTGTCCGTACTTGTCAAAAGGCATTTGTCTGATACAGCAACCAGTTCGGAAATGGAAAATGGCTTGAACAGGCAGGCGGTAAATCCATTTTCCAACAGCTCCTCTTCGCTGCAACTGCCGGAGGCGGTCGCCACGACAATGGGAATCTCTTTCGAGTTGCTGACACTTGACGAGCGTAACAACTCCAACACCTCATAGCCGTTAATCTCCGGCATTTTCATATCGGTTATCATGAGGTCGTATGTGTGCTGCCGCATGGCTTCCATTGCATCGCCAATAGTGGTGAACGTGTCGCAATGCACACCTATACCAGCATACATTTCCTTTGTCATGGATAATACCATCGGATTGTCGTCCAATACGATGACAGAATAAGGTCTTTCTATATGAGCCAGACTTTCTGCGGCTGTCTGTTCTTCAATACCAATATCGGCAGTGTTCATTGGCAACTCCACAGTAAAACGACTGCCTTCTCCTTTTTCGCTTTCCAAGCGTATAGTGCCGCCAAGCATCCCGACTATCTGTTTCACAATGCTTAACCCCAATCCGAAACCGTCTTGCGTGGCGGCGTTGGAAAGCCGCTCGAACGCTCCGAACACTCGCTGTTGTTCTTCCGCACTCATGCCGGTTCCGGTGTCCTCTACTACAAGGGTCAGCCTATTGCCGTCATAGCTTATGACAAGTGAAACGCTTCCGGCATTCGTGAACTTGACGGCATTGCCCAGCAGGTTGTCGCATATCTGTATGATGCGCTCCTTGTCGCCATTCAGGATAATACCCTCCGGGCACTCGATGGTAAGTTTAAGATCTTTTGCTTCTGCTTGTTGCGTAAACTCCGTTTGCAACAGCTCCGCGATGTTTTCCAAACGAAACGGACGGACATTCGCCTGTTCCTTGCCGCTGTCCAAGCGGAAGAAGTCAAGCAGGGAGTTGAGCATGTCGGTCATTCTCTTGGAGGCTTGCAGGATATTGTCCGCATAACCGCTTATCTTTTCTTCTTCGTTGTCCTGCATCAGTTCCGCATATCCATGTATGGCAGTCAGTGGTGTGCGTAGCTCGTGGGTGATGGTGTGCATCGCTTTCTTGCGTGAGGCTATCAACGATTCGTTTTGTTTTACTGACTTTTGCAGTTGCCCGATTAAATCTGTTGTCTTACGTTTGTACTGCTTGATGCGGGTGGCATAGCGGTGAATGATGATGTATGAAATAATGAGCAACAGCAGCATGACACCCGTTATGATACCTACCTGCAAGAACGACTTTTCACGCATAGCGGATATTTCCGCCTCACGTTCCTGCAAGTCAGCCTGCACCTTGTGGTCCATCTGCTGGATAAGGGTTTGCAGTTGGCGGTTCAGTTCCGCATTGCGGCTGGCAAGGCTGTCGGCATATTCCGACAGACGATGGCTTTGGGCACGTTGTTGCGCTATCATATCACGGTTCAGTGTGTAGAGCATCGTGGTGGTCGTCGTCGGAGGTGCTTCCTGTTTCTTGCCGAACAACCCGAGAAAACCTTTCCTCCTCTGTTTCTTCGGCTCTTCCTGCCTGCTCGTTTGCACTATCACCGGCACCTGCTTGGCTATCCGGCGGTTGATGTCCGCCTGTTGTTCCAGAGCCTCCATGATGGCGCACAGCCGCTTTTCCTTGTCCTCCAGCAAGTGGCGCACGCTGTCTATGCGCACCGATTCGTAATGGCTCTTGAAGCGGCAAAGCATACTATCCACCGTCATCCGTTGCCGCCGGTATGCCGCCACATCCTTATCGTCCCATTCCAGCACCGACTCGCCCAAAAGAGACAACTCCACCACACCCACATACGCATCGTGTGTTTCCTTGCGGAAGCGGTTGATTTCACGGTTCTCCCGTTCCAGCAACTCCAAGTCGCGCCATTCTCCGAGCCACGTGCAGATGATGCCGCCCACCAGCAGGACTATCAACAGATAGCCTGCGGCAAGCAGCTTGCGGAAATGCTTGGTAGTGGTAACGAATTGTTCGCTCATTTGCTGTTTGTGTAAATACCGTTATTTAAAATACGCATATAGGTCGTGGAACTTCGCAGGTTCATGGATGAGAATGGCGGCCATGCTGCCTATGACCGCCACCAGAATTATATATCCGAATAGAATTCTACTCCTCAATGAAACAACCATTCTTCCCTTATTTACAATTGTTATAATTATTAAGGCATCTGACCACCGGCGATAGATGGAATTTCTGTTAGTATGGGATTTCTCGGGATTGAGTTAAAAATTCTTTGGCCACGTATGGCTTGACTTGGAGGAGCGTTTTCATTTACATCAAGCCGATAACATCTATCGTTAAATGTTATAATTCCCCAAATACCAATGGTTCCTGGGATTCTCGCCAATCCTTCAGTAGGTTTAAAAAGAACAACATTATCTATTATTCGATTTTTAACCGCCCGATTCCATGATGTTTTAATACTATTGTTAGGCGTTGGAATATGAGCAACATACCTAATGCCATTGTGCCTAAAACTGGCCATATAACACCCCGAAAAACCTGAACTTAAAGTATCTATGCCATTTGAAGCAACGACTGCTATTCTATCCGCAATATATATGACACAGGCATAGTCTAATCTAAGAAAACGATAGTTACGGGTATATCCTTTTATTTGAAATGTCAAATCACTTTGCGTGACAATCGGAGGGGTCAAACCTACATTATAAATATTTTGATAATGAAACCGTGCAATATTTGTCATTACTGCTTGACTGTTTGGCAATCTTAATGCTTGAATCAAATTCATATATTTACTTACTGTTACTTTCGTTTGTTATAGGCTCGATACATGATGCCATTATATCCATCAGTTTAGACAGACCTTCGGTCTGCGGCTGCTGACTGGCTGTCACATGTATCTGGTATTTTGCCGTTTGGTTGGTCATGCGGGTGTTCTCGCGGGCGGTCGTGACTTTGCCGCTGATTTCCGCATTTATAAACCAATGTTTTGCTGAAGCTTTTGCCTCTACTTCTGCGTTGGTAGTGCTTTTTACGTTTGATGTATCGGTAACCTCCATCTGGAAATCGACATCCACGCGATCTATGAGCAGGGAAGGAATAGGCACCAATCCTATAAACGGAGCCTTGACACTTTGTGACATTGTTGTCATTTTTCCATCCTGCTGTATCGGTCTTTCGACATCGAATTCCAATATACGCGCTTTATTGCCGCTTTTACCATCAAATGCAATTTGCTGGTAGAAATTCCATGCTGTCGCTGCCAATTCCTGTTGAGCTTCGGCTGCTGCAATAAGCGGTGCTGCAATCAGTTCCCGCATGGGAAGCCCCTTAAAATTGTCAGTCACATTCGGATCTCCAAGTACAGGGGATGTACCGTTATTTTTAGTCTCTTCCAATGCAGCGGAAATAATCTCTTTCGCTTGCCCGCTTATATTTTCTGCATATTCTTGTTGCCCTTGGTTCTTTATTTCTTCTGCCATAACATTTGAATTTTGAAATTGTTAAATGTTTTTTACAAAATCGTCAATGATTCGGGAAATACTCTCCGGAGTCTCCTGAACCTTAAAATTGACGCAAACCTCCATGACATCATCCGCATCCGGTTTTATGTTGCTCATCTGCATCTGGAGATTGGCTCTGTGCGGACTGGATAACAGCAAGTTGTTTTCCGGGATCTGTGATTCCACGCTTCCGACCTTCGCCTTGAACTTTATCTGCACATTATCCATTGCAAGATAATGATGGGATATCAAGGCTATAAGTGGAATATCAATAGTCTTGTCTCCAACCATGATTTTTTTCGATTGGAACGTATTTGCGTTATTTGCATTTGTTCCTTCAAAAAGTCTGGTCAGATTTTGTATCTGATGATTCTGTAATGTATCTTGTGCACAGTTTACGGCGTACTGCAAACCATTCATAATATCAGAGAATGAATTGGTTTGAACACTGTCCGGCTCATCGTCATTATTTTTCTTGCCTCTGTGAAAAAGTCCCATGTTTTTAATTTAATTACTTGATTTGTTGTCTTTAATGAGCACCAATCTTGACAATGTCCGGCTTACAGCTTCCATATTTACACTGGAGTCTATATTATTATTGACAATGCCTTGATGTCAAAACCTATATGGTGGATTCTCCGTGTGTTCCATCACGTCCTCCTTTCTTTATTGGGGTTATACTTCGGTTCTTTCCGTTGCGGGCAGAATTTTTTCCGCCCGACGGTTTACTGCTTCCTCAAGGTGGGCAATGCTCCTTTAAGTTCGTAACGCCACTTTGAGCCTGCGTTCTGCAAGGCGGTGTTCATGGCGTCAACGGCTTTCTGCCAGGTAACGACAGAGCCGTCCACCTTCGTGGCTCCGGTGCTTTCCCTATTGTAGCCGATGCCTTGTTCATGATTGTTCTTCCAATAGCCGGCGGTCACGGTGGTGTAGTTATTTCCCAAAAAGCCGCCGATATGCATATAGCCAGTGCTACTACCCGTACTGGTTACGTTGCCCGTGGCATAGCAGGCAAGGAGGCTGCTTCCTGCGTTCATTCCCACCAGACTGCCGCCAGCGATATTCTTTTTGGGGTCCATTTCTATGATCACGTTGCCTGTGGCATAGCAAGCGGTCAGGGTGGCACTCGAATTCGTCTGACCTGCCACGCCGCCGACATCGACCGTTCCCTTCACTGTGGCAGAGGAACTGCATCCGGTGATGGAACCGCCTATTTGAACACCCACCACACCGCCGACATACACCGTGCCGCTGACGTTGCCCGACACCGAGCAGTTTTCAATGGTGCCCCAGCTAGATCCTACCACGCCACCAATACTGCCGCCATATATTTGATTGCTTGTTATCTGTACGCCCTCCATCACCACGTTCTTCACCGTACCAGCTCTATTGAGCCAGCCGAACAGACCCGCAAATTCGTCATTTGTCGTAAAGGTCAGCCCCGTAATGGTATGGCCGCCACCGTCGAAGGTGCCTTTGTATGAGTTGTCGTAGTCTGTGCCTATCGGCGTCCAGGCTTTGCCGGTGAGGTCAATGTTTTTGTCGAGGGTAATGTTTATGTCGGTCTTACCTCCGTTCACTAATTCGGCTATATTCATCAGACCGTCGGCGTTATAGACCGTGTAGCTGCCGTCGTCCTCTATGATATAGCCTCTTGCCGTAGCGAGGGAGACGGTGTAGGTATATTCACCGCCCGCCTGCCAGTCGGTAGCATTCTTCATCTTATAAACGAAGGTCTTGCCGTTAGTGAAGGTGCAGGTAATGAAGGCCGTGCCAGCTGCCACACTTTGCGGGGCTACGATGGCGGTGTAGGTGTTGCTGCCCTTGTCATACGGGGTGATTTCGGCAGGGTTGTCGCCTTCGGTGGAGAGGCCCGTCAGTCGCACGGATGCCAGCCCCTCGGTGTAGTCCGTCAGAACGATGGTCACCCGTGCCGTGCGGTGGGTGAAGCGGAGCGTGGGGCTACCGTAGGTCACCGTCTGCCCGTCGGCTACGATGAGGTCGCTGCCCTCAAAGTCTTTCTGGGTACTTTGGTTGGCTTTTACCTTTACCGCAGGCGGGGTTGTCTCGCCAGCGGTGTAGGGCCACCACGCCGTGACGGTGATGTCGTTGTGGTTGGTCCAGTAGTACGGGTCGGTGGAGGTCAGTGTGGCGCTGGTGGGGTCGGCGGTGGAGGGCGTCACGTTGTACGTCTTCACCGTGCCGTCCATCAGAACTGCCACGCTCTGCACACCCTCCCAATTGCCATCCACAGGGGCACGGGTGCCGGCGATGGCTGTCGCGGCGGGATTCAGCCCCGTGGCGGTGAAGACGATGGGTGTGCCTTCCGCCCCTTCCGGTAGGAAGCCCGCTTCGTCCTGCGTGCAGGCGGCAAGGGCGAACAGCAGGGCGATGGCTGCGAATATATGGATGTTTGTTCGTTTCATGATGCGTGTTGTTTAGGGGTTGTTATTGTTTCTTTTCAGTACGGGCAGGCCGTCGGTGCCGAGTGCCCACTGGTAGTCGTTACCGGTGAGGGCGGGGTTCATGCCGTCGACGGCTGTCTGCCATTTCACGGTCGCGCCGTCCACCTTCGTGGCAACTACCGTTCCTCCTTCATTACGGAGTACTCCTTGCCCGGCATTGCCTCCCCAATAACAGGAAGTTATATTCTTGTAGTTGAAACGCACTAGAGTTCCACAGCCAGACTCATCTATCAATGTGCCGTCGAACCAGCAAGCGATGATATCGCCATAATTTGCATTGGTTATACCACCACTATGTACAGTAAGTTTTCCCGTCACAGAGCAGGCAATGATTTGGCCATGATTTCGGTCCACCATTCCAGCAGCTCCTCCACTACTGCCATCCAGATTCACATCTATGAGTTGTAGGTTCTTTATCACTCCACTTACATTTAAAAAATAAAAAAGTCCAAAACTCGCTGCTGAAAAGTTTAATCCCGTAATGCGGTGTCCCTGTCCATTAAAGACGCCGGAGTAGCCTGGCCATGTGTCTAAACGTGTCCATTTCTTACCCGTCAGGTCGATGTCGGCGGTGAGGGTGCAATTTATCGATTCGTCTTTTTGTATGGCTTTGTTCCATGCCAGCAGGCCGTCAGCGTTATAGACCGTGTAGGTATTGGTGTTGCTGTCGTAGATGTAGCCCAAATCCTCAGCCGCGCCGCTCTCGCCGCCGCCGTCAGTCCAGCTACCGATGGTGCAACCCTCTAACGTCAAGCCGGTGGCGTTCACCTTAACGGTATATTTATAGCGGTTGCCAGCCTCTAATACGACGTCGTTCTGCGGGCGGAAGTAGAAGGTGCCGCCGCCGAGTTCCACCTTGACGAACGGCTTGCCTGCCGCAACGGTCTGCGGGGCGGTCAGTGCCTCGTAGGTGTTGCCGCTTGCGTTGTAGGTCTTGATGGCGGTCGGGTTGCCGTTATCAGCGGACAGGCTCACGAGGCTCACCGTGGCACCGGTGACGCTCGTGAATCCCGTGCCGGGCTTCAGTTCGATAGTCATGCGTGCCGTGCGGTGGGTAAATTCAAGAGTCGGGTTGTTAAATTCCACCTTCCGGTTCTCAGCAGAGATGAAGTCGCTTTTCTGGAAGTCAGCCAATTTGCTTTGGTCTTCTGCCACCTTCACGGCAGGCATCTGTGTGATGTCGGCATTGTTGAAGGGCCACCATGCCGATACGGTAATCGGGTCGCGGCTGGTCCAGTAGTACGGGTCGTTCTCGCGTGAAAGCGTGGCACTCTTGAAATCGGTAGAAGCCGTTACGGTGTATTCCTTTACCGCATCGCCAATCTTGAGTGCCACGGAAGTGACGCCCTGCCAGTCGCCGTCCACGGAGGCACGGGTTGATGGGGCTGCCTGCGGCGTTGCCTCCACGGACAGTCCGGTGGCACGGATGACGACGGGGTATTCACCTTCGGGCAGACGGTTATCGCCAGCCAGTTCGTCCTGCGTGCAGGCGGCGAGGGCGAACAGCAGTGCGGTGGCTGCGGGGATAAATAATCTATGTCTCATAATTCTTCATTCTAATCGATTAATTATTAACATCCTACAGGTCAGCACCCACATCTCCACCGTCTATATCGTTCCACTTTGCAATGGTGGCTTCGCTGACTTCAAGGACTTTGTTGCGTACCTTGACGGTATAGGTATAGTTGTTGCCCGCCTGCAGTGCGCCTTCGGGCATGGTGAGTGTGGCATGATATTCCTGACCTTTGTAATTCACAACCAACGGCAGGGATGCAACTGTCTGCGGGAAGAGGATGATCGATGACGTGAGATTGCCGTCTGCCAGATTCATGGTCAGTTCTCCGGTCTGTGCCCCGTTGTCTGCGGTGGCAATACCGTCGGCCGTGTTGAACGTACCAGTGAGTAACAATCCGTCCAGCGTGTAACGTTCAGGCTTGACCACACTGAAATTCACGCCGTCGCCCGCCTCGAAGGTAAGGGTTATCTGGCTCATGCGGTGGTGGAAGGAGTTGTCTTCACCGCCTTTGGCGGTTTTGTCGGTGAAGCTTACTACCGGGTTGTTTTTGTCTCCCGTGGCTCCTGAAGCAAAGAGGAAGTCGATGGCAGGCTGGTTCTGCTGCGCCGTGGCATCGGTCGTGGCTGTGAGGATGCCTCCCGCCACGTTGTACGGATAGTAGGCGCGGAAAGTATGGGTCTTTGTATCTTCGATATAGATAACCTTTCCTTCTGCCTCAAATTTCCCGTTTTTCAGGATGAAAGGCACGTTGCCGTACTGGGAATCGTTGCCGATGTCGGTGATGCCGATACGGTCGCCGCCAGTCCAGGTGGTTCCGCTGGCGCGGGTGGCGGGGGCGATGTCGGCGGTAAACTGGGCGGCCACGGGGTCACCGTTCAGGTTCTCGTTGTCGTTGTTGCAGGCTGCCAGTGCGAGGACGAGCGTCGCAAGTGCAAAAAATCTTGTCTTCATTATATCTGTCATTATATTAGTTACAAATCGGCATTTACATCATCACCTTTCACTTCTTCCCAGCCGTTGATTTCGGCTTCGTCCACTTCCATGCCTTCGGGAGTCTCAACCAGCGTTCCGCCGAGGGTCAGCGATTCGCCCTTTCCGGTGTTGAACCCCTTGAGGGCTTCCGTGATGTCGCTTTTCAGCGTCGTGGGGGTCGGGTTGCCGTCCGCATAGCGGATTTCACCCGTCAGCAGTTGTTCCGTGCCGGTCACACCCAGCAACCGCACCGTGGCTTTCCACTTGCCGGCATCGTCACCTTCGGTTATCTTGGTGAAGGGCAGCACGACGTTTGAAGCGGCTCCGTAGGTATCGGTAGCGAAATCGAGAGTTCTGGCTGCACCCGTCAGATGGGCAACAATCTCCGTGATGCGTCCGGCGGCATCCCCCGTCGGTTTGATGATAAGCGTCAGTTCGCGTACCTGCTGCTTCATTGCGGCGGTCAGCGGATAGTCCTTGTCTTTCTCGATGCTCACCTGTTTCGTATAGGTGAAGAACCATCCCGGGGCATTGTTCACAAAGGCATCCGTTCCTGCCCGGTTTCCCGTGGCTGCGGCAATGGTGGCGGTGGTACCATTTACCATGATTCCTTCAGCAGGGTTCCACACCGCAAGGGTGTAGCTGCCCGGAGCAAACAGATGGTTGGGGGCATGGGTGGCGGAAGTCTCCGTACCCGTATAGTCACCCATGGTAACCGTCCATGTGGTAGGTATGTCGATACCCTCACCGCGTGCCGACCAGTCGGCTGTCACCGCAATCTTCCCATAGTCGGGATGCGGCGTGTCATAAAGCGTGTCCTTCACGCAGGAAGAGAGCAGCACGGCGGCTGCCATTCCTACCATATTTATATATTGTCTTGCTTTCATACTCTATTCCTCCGTATTAGAATAACTTCCATACCAATGTCACACCGGCGTTGATGGGGCCACACCAATTTCTTGTCTCGTTGCCACAGCGCACGCGCACACCATCGATGACTTCATATTTTTCGAAATCGGCATTCAGGTAGCCCAAACCGAGGTTGAAATCAAGATCTAATGCCTTGTTTAGTCGCAGCTGATAGCCGGCGGTGATGCCGCCACCCATCAGGTCGCCCTGCTTGCCTGTTTCGGAAAGCTTGTAGTTGAACTGTCCAGCCTTGAACATCGCGCCCAGATGCCAGGCTTTCTTCTCACCCATATAGTAACGTACTTCCGGAGCCACTTCCCAGAGTGCATAGCGGCGGTCTTTGTCACTCCAGCTCCAAGAAGTCCACGAGCCGTTTACGGCAATGCCCCACGATGGACAGATGCGCCATTCCACGCCAAGATCTGGTGTCAGGGTAGCCCAGCGCAGCAGGTTGGCACGCAGGGAGAGATGATAATCAGTTGTGATTTTGGTTTCCGACAGCGTGTCGGCAAGTGTATTTTGTTGAGCGGTTTTCTCGGCTTCTGCCTTTTCAGCGGCAAGTCGGGCTTCTTCCGCCTTGCGCTGCTCTTCGGCAAGCCGTTCCTGCTCGGCACGCTTCTCGGTTTCTAAGCGTTCGGCTTCCGCCTTGCGTCGTGCTTCTGCTTCCGCATCCGTCACGGCTGTTTCCTTTACCGGTACCGTCAGGCGCACGGTGACAAAATCACCCTCTGTCACATGATTGCGGGTAATGAAGTTTTCTTCCTTGATTTTCGCTCGTGTAATCAGTTCTGATTTCACACGGTTGGCACGAATCTTCGCTGTTGCAAGGTTCTTGACTTCACTGCTCTGCGAATTGCAATATCCGTCAACCAATAGCGGCAGTTTGCCGTCAAGAATTGTTGCTTTGTTGTTTTCGATACATTCCAACAGGCGGGCAAGTTCCGTGTCATTGCCATTCCAAGGCACGTAGAACATGTCCTTCTGCGTAACGAACCGGAAGGTGTAGGTCGTGTCTGCTTTCTGCTGCGCAATGACAGGAAAAGTTACCGTCATCAGCCACAGAAACAGGGTAAGAAAAGTGATTTTTCTGCTCATATAAACTTGAATTCATTATCTTTGTCATCTCCAAAGGTAATAAATGCCATTCAGCGCCCAAAATATTACAAAAACTTTTTTTGCTAAAACACAGCGTTTTATAAAAATTGTCGTTTGAGCACTTTTCACATTGTCGTCTGAGCACTTATTTTGTCAAATCGGCACTTTTTGAGTTGTCGAATTAGCACTTTTGTGGCTGTCGAATTAGCACTTTTTGTAGTATGAGCACTTTTGGAAAATGGGTTTCTGAGAGCTTTTTCATCGGATTTTTACCACGCAAATCAC
>ENA-UAEC01000440-UAEC01000440.1-human-gut-metagenome-genome-assembly--contig:-NODE-440-length-13154-cov-5.571341_pt1 | contig 13154 bp, 9 predicted proteins | sample MGYA00244271_ERZ654267 | MGnify/ENA primary metagenome ERZ654267 (study PRJEB26926, sample SAMN06165132) | human gut metagenome | biome: ENVO:00009003; feature: ENVO:2100002; material: ENVO:00002003...
AACCAGCCCCGGAAGCCGCTGGGCAAGTACGGCAGGCTGCGCCGGACGTACCTGAAAGACCATCGCCCAGTGCTGTACCACACGATGCTTCTGAACGGGAGCCTGTACCCGCACCTGATGGAGATGGAGCAGACGGCAGAGAGCCAGATGCAGCAGACCATGAAGCAGCTTCTGAAACAGAACCCGGCCCCGGACAAGGAGCAGAATCAGATGGCATGGGTGCAGCACATGAACAGCCTGCGGGCACAGGCAGAGGAACTGGTGCTGATGGAATTGATTTACAGTTAAGTTTCTTCGATGCCCACATTCCCACCGAAGTCCAGCAAATTGAAAAAATCGACCAAGCGGAGAGCGAAAAAACGCCCTCCGCTTTTTCGTTATCTCAAGCGGAAATTGAGAACGAACTGCGCAAGCACGGTTCGGGATTTATGGGCGGTAAACAGCGCATTATGGCACTGTACCAGACTCAGCCGGACCGCACTTTCCGTGCCAAGGCACTGGCTAAGGAATACGGCATCGGTGGGCACTCCCATGATTTTCTGGACGGAAGCCGGGGCTTTGTGAACCATGACTGGAAGGGGCTGGAATTTGACCATTATCCTGACCACCAGAAAATCACCCTGAAATGGGCGCAGGTGGAACAATATATCGACCTGATGATTCAGTCCGACCGCTACCTGACCGACAAGGAGAAGGAGCATTACACGCCCCCTGTGCCCATCACCGTAGAACCAGATGCTACCTTGACTCATGCCAAAAACCTGATCCGGGATTTCTCTCTGGAGGAATATGATTCTGAACCGGACTTCTCCAATTTGTCCAAGATCGGCGTTGCCTACACCAACGCCACCGATGAGGATATTCCCATTCAAGTTAATGTGGATTTGGTGGGATACCGGGTGGAACGGTATCTGGGCGAGGTGCTGATCGACGAGCGGCAGTACGAAAGTCTGGAAGATCTGACCGAAACCGAATTGGAGGCTCTGGATTTTTCGGAACTGGTCAGCGTCACGGACGAGGAACTGGAGCATTACCACAGTAAGGCAGAGGAACGCTCGGTACTGCTGCCGCTGGATGCCGCCACCGAGTACAATGCCCTGAAGGAACAGCACCCGGATGCGCTGGTGGGCTTTGAGCAGAACGGACAGTTTGAGTTTTACGGTGAGGATGCCCGGAAGGTCTGCGAACTCGTAGGTGGAAAGTTGCTGGAAAAGGAAACGGAATTGGGCACCGTCCCGGTCACCGGCTTTCCCAGTGACCAGTGGGTGTACCGTGCCAAACAACTATGGCAGCGCGGCGAGAACATCTATCTTGCCGGGCTGAACGAGGACGGCACCCACCACCAAACCAAGTATCTGCGCCGGGAGGATTATCTGCCGCTGGGTGCTACCATCCACATGGAGGGGCGCGCTTTCCGGGTGGATACAGTAAACTTTGATAAGGGCAGCGTATCCTTGCAGGACGTGGCATTGGCAGAAATGCGGATACCAGTTTTCCGGGAGGAACCGCTGGCGCTTGTCCGGGAGTTGTACGAGGAGCAGGATATGATGGAATCCCCCCTGCCCGATTACAAGGTCGGTGACAATGTTGTGGTCGAACTCCCCACTCGAACTATTGAGGGGAAAGTTGGCTATGTGGGTGAAGCTGATGTGCGCATCGACACCAGTGCGCACGGGCAGTCACGGGATAATGAAGTTGTCAATAAGCAACAATTCGAGGAGGGCTTGCGGCAGAATGAACAGGTTACTACGCAGCCAGATGATACTGTAAAAACGGTTGCCATATACCCTGCTGAAGAAAACCGTATGCCTTATGATATTGTGATCCAGACGATTGGCTCAAAATCACCTGCTCTGGATGCAGTTGAACCGAAACGATCCACACTTGAACTTGCCGGGAACTTCCACATCACGGATGATGATTTGGGCGTCGGAGGCCCCAAACAGAAATTCGCCCGGAACATCGAAGCTATCCGTACCCTGTTCAAGCTGGAAGAGGAGCACCGGGGTACCACCGCCGAGGAGCAGCAGGTGCTTTCGCAGTATGTGGGCTGGGGCGGTCTGGCAGACGCTTTTGACCCCGGCAAAGATAATTGGGCAAAGGAATACGCCGAACTGAAAGGGCTGCTTTCCGAGGACGAGTATGCCGCCGCCCGTTCCAGCACTCTGAATGCTCACTACACCTCTCCGGTGGTAATTCGCTCTATTTATGATGCAGTCGAGAAAATGGGGTTTCAGTCTGGCAACATTCTGGAGCCGTCCATGGGTGTGGGCAACTTCTTCGGAATGTTGCCGGACACCATGGCAGACAGTCGTCTGTACGGCGTAGAACTGGACAGCATCACCGGGCGCATTGCGAAAAAGCTGTATCCGCAGGCAGACATTACGGTGGCGGGCTTTGAAAACACCGACCGCCGTGATTTCTACGATCTGGCGGTGGGCAATGTTCCCTTTGGTCAGTACAAGGTCAACGACAAGGCATACAACAAACTGGGATTCAGCATTCACAACTACTTTTTCGCCAAAGCCATCGACCAAGTGCGGCCGGGCGGCGTGGTGGCGTTCGTCACCAGCCGCTACACCATGGACAGCAAGGACAGCACTGCCCGCAAACACATGGCAGAGCGTGCCGATCTGCTGGGGGCGATCCGTCTGCCGAATAATGCGTTCCGTGCCAACGCTGGCACAGATGTTGTCAGTGATATTATCTTTTTGCAGAAGCGTAACCGCCCCATCGACCATGAGCCGGACTGGGTACAGCTTGGCAAGACCGAGGACGGCTTTGCCATCAACCAGTATTTCGTAGACCACCCGGAGATGGTTCTGGGGCAGCTCACCACCGAAAGCACCCAGTACGGACGAGAGGAATTGACCGTTGTGCCCATCGAGGGCGCAAACCTTGGCGACCAGCTTGCCGAGGCGGTACAGCATATTGAAGGGCAGTATACTGCCGCCGAGGTGGACGCTCCCGACATTGCCGAGGAAGAAGCCACCCGGCGCACCCTGCCTGCCGACCCGGAGGTGAAGAATTTCTCCTACACCGTGGTGGACGGCGAGGTTTTCTACCGGGAAAATTCCGTGATGACGCAGGTTGAACTGTCCGACACCGCCAAGGGGCGTGTCACCGGCATGGTGGAGCTGCGGCAGATCGTCAACGAGCTGATTCAGCAACAGTTGGAGGATTACCCCGATGCCGACATCAAGGCAGTGCAGGAGCGTTTGAACGCCGCCTACGATGCCTTTACCGCAAAGCACGGTCTGCTGAACGACCGCAAAAACGGGCGGCTGTTTGAGCAGGATTCCTCCTATTATCTGCTGTGTTCGCTGGAAAATCTGGACGAGCAAGGGCAGCTTAAATCCAAAGCGGCGATGTTCACCAAGCGCACCATCCGCCCGGAGCGTACCGTCACCAGTGTGGATACCCCCAGCGAAGCGCTGGCGGTGTCCATCGGGGAACATGGCAAAGTGGACCTGCCCTATATGGCGGAGCTGTTGGGCACGCCCGGTGACTATGGGCGCATTACCACCGAACTTTCCGGCGTGATCTTCAAAGACCCTGCCGCCGACCCCACCGACCTAGAAGCGGGCTGGCAGATGGCAGACGAATATCTGTCCGGCAATGTCCGGGCAAAGCTGCGGATGTCACAGTTTGCGGCAGAGACCAACCCGGAATTTGCCGTCAATGTGGAGGCACTGACCAAGGCGCAGCCCAGAGAACTGGAAGCCTCCGAAATTGATGTGCGCTTGGGTGCAACGTGGCTCGACCCGGATATTATCCAAAAGTTTATGACCGAGACCTTCCAGATCCCCTACTATCTGCGCCACGCGGTCAAGGTGAGATATTCTCCGTATACCGCCGAATGGCGTGTGGAGGGCAAAACGGCTACGGGGCGGGGCGACATTATCTCCTCCGAGACCTACGGCACATCCCGTGCCAACGCCTACAAGATTCTGGAGGAGACCCTGAACCTGAAGGATGTCCGCATCTACGACACCATTGAGGATGCTGATGGCAAACTCAAACGTGTACTGAACAAGCGAGAGACCATGCTGGCGCAGCAGAAGCAACAGGTCATCAAGGATGCTTTCGCCAACTGGGTCTGGCAAGACCCTCAGCGGCGCATTGCGCTGGTGAAGCAGTATAACGAGCTGTTCAACTCCACCCGCCCCCGTGAGTATGATGGCTCCCACATCCATTTTGTCGGTATGAACCCGGAGATCACCCTCCGGGAGCACCAGCGCAACGCCATCGCTCATGTGCTTTATGGCGGCAATACGCTGCTTGCACACGAAGTTGGTGCGGGCAAAACCTACGAAATGGCTGCGTCTGCTATGGAAGCAAAACGCCTTGGCTTGTGCCAGAAATCATTGTTCGTGGTGCCCAATCACCTGACAGAGCAATGGGCAAGCGAGTTCCTGAACCTCTACCCCAATGCCAAGCTGCTGGTAGCACGGCGCAAGGACTTTGAGACTGCCAACCGCAAAAAATTCTGTGCCCGCATCGCTACCGGCGACTACGATGCTGTTATCATCGGGCATTCGCAGTTTGAGCGCATCCCGCTGTCTTTTGAGCGGCAGGAGCGCATCATTCAGGAGCAAATTTATGAAACCCTTGCCGCCATCAACGAGCTGAAAGCCCACGCAGGTGAGAATTTCAGTATCAAACAGATGGAAAAGACCCGGAAAACGCTGGAAACTAAGCTGGAAAAACTGCGCTCCGATGAGCGCAAGGACGATGTAATTACCTTTGAACAACTGGGCGTTGACAGGCTTTTTGTGGACGAGAGCCATTTTTACAAGAACCTCTTTTTGACCACAAAAATGCGGAATGTCGCTGGATTATCCACCAGTGAAGCCCAGAAATCCAGCGATATGTTCGGTAAGTGCCGCTATCTGGACGAAATCACCGGAGGGAGAGGCGTGGTGTTCGCCACGGGTACGCCCGTGAGCAACAGTATGACCGAACTGTACACGGTCATGCGTTACCTCCAGTACAGCACCTTGCAGCAGAAAAAGCTGACCCACTTCGACTGCTGGGCATCCACCTTTGGCGAGACGACCACGGCCATTGAACTTGCGCCCGAAGGTACCGGATACCGTGCCCGCACCCGGTTTGCCAAGTTTTTCAACCTCCCGGAACTGATGTCCATGTTCAAGGAGGTTGCGGACATCAAGACCAGCGACCAGCTCCATCTGCCCGTGCCCGATGCAAAGTTTGAGACCGTTGTGGCAAAGCCCTCAGAAATTCAGAAAGAGATGGTGCAGGAACTGAGCAAACGTGCCGCAGATATCCACTCCGGCATCGTGGATGCGTCCGTGGACAATATGCTCTGCGTCACCAACGATGGGCGCAAGATTGGCTTGGATGTTCGCCTGATGAACCCCATGCTGCCCGATGACCCCAACAGCAAGCTGAACGTCTGTGTGCAGAACGTGTTGAAGATCTGGGAAGAGGGCAAAGACCAGAAGCTGACTCAGCTTTTGTTCTGCGACCTCTCCACCCCGAAAAACGATGGCAATTTCAATGTCTACGATGATATTCGCAAAAAGCTGGTTGCCGCTGGGGTTCCAGAAAACGAAATCGAGTTCATCCACAATGCCGACACCGAAGCAAAAAAGGCGGCGCTGTTCTCCAAAGTGCGCTCCGGCGATGTGCGAGTTTTGCTCGGAAGTACGGCAAAAATGGGAGCAGGCACCAACGTGCAGTCCCGGCTTGTGGCGGTGCATCACTTGGACGTTGGCTGGAAGCCCAGCGACATGACCCAGCGCAATGGCCGCATCATCCGACAGGGCAACATGAATAAGGAAGTCAGGGTGTTCAATTACGTCACAGAAGGGACATTTGACGCCTACCTCTGGCAAACGTTGGAGAACAAACAGCGATTTATCAGCCAAATCATGACTTCCAAATCTCCTGTGCGCTCCTGCGAGGATGTAGACGAACAGGCGCTGTCCTATGCGGAGATCAAGGCGCTGTGTACCGGAAATCCGCTCATCAAGGAAAAGATGGACTTGGACGTTCAGGTCGCCAAGCTGAAGGTGTTGAAAGCCGACCACCAGAGCCAGAAATTCCGCCTGCAAGACAAGCTGCTGACCAAGTTCCCCGCTGACATTCAGGAAACGAACGCCTATATTGCCGGGCTGAAAGCGGATGCACAGCTTGCCGCTGCCCACCCGCAGGGCAAGGAGGAGTTCTGCGGCATGACTATCAAGGGAGTGACCTACGATGAGAAAAAGACCGCTGGTGAGCGTCTGGTCCTCGCTTGCTCCGAACAGCCCAATGCCGAGGAAAAAGTCATCGGCAGTTACCGGGGCTTTGAATTGTCCCTGCGGTTCGATGCTTTCCGCAGCGAGTATCAGGCACTCTTGAAAGGGCAGCGGAAGTACACGGTTCCCTTGGGCACCGACCCGCTGGGCAATATCATCCGTCTGGATAATTCGCTGAACAGCTTCTCGGAACGCATTACCTCTACCGAGAACGAGTTGGATACCCTGCATCAGCAGCAGGCGGCGGCGCAGATCGAGGTGGAAAAGCCTTTCCCGCAGGAGGAAGAATTGGCGGAGAAATCAGCTCGCCTTGCGGAACTGAATGCTCAGTTGGATGTGGATGAAAAGAGCCACGAGCCGGAACAGGACGAAGAAGAACAGGAGAACGCACCTCGCCGCCCCTCGGTGCTGGCGGCGCTGGAGGAAAAATCCGATAAACCGGAGCCGGTGAAGCCCTTCCGCAGTTACTACGACAAGGATGGTGATGCCCGGTGAGGGAAAAGCGGGACGAGATCATTATCCTGAGAACCACAAAAGCCGAGAAGAACCGCATCTATGAAAAGATGCTGGGCATAGGCATCCGCAGTCTGAGCGCGTATATCCGTAAGATGGCACTGGACGGCTACTGTCTGCACCTCGACCTGAAAGAGTTGCAACGCATGGCATATCTTTTGCAGATGTGCAGCAACAATCTGAACCAGTACGCCAAAGCCGCCAATGAAAATGGTCGGGTCTATGCCGCCGACATGGAGGACCTGCGGCAACGGTTGGATGAACTGATTGAGATTGGCCGGCAAATTCTCTCCCGGCTGGCAGAACTCTAAAATTTTCCCCCCGCAGTTGGAGGACTGCGGGGGTACATAGGCGGCAACACCATTGACAGGCTCATGCTCTATCCATATACTGAAAGCAGAAAGGCGGTGTCAATATGAAATTCGTAGCAAAAGCTCTCCTTTTTCCTGTGGTTCTCCTGAGTGCGTTTCTGGTGCTGATGCTGAAATGGACGCTGAACCTGTCAGCGTTTGTGCTGGCACTGCCCATGCTGTATATTTTCGGCTGCGGCCTCTATACTCTCTATTGTCAGGAGTGGCTGCAGTTTTTGATCTTGCTGGTGGCAGAGTTTGGCTGCTTTGCGCTGATTTTTATGGGTGCTTTGATCGTAGAGGCAGCGGAGCGTTTTAATGGCTGGGTTGCCGGATTGTGAGGGATTCGATGGACACGGATACTATGACCGACTATTATTGGGAAAATCTGAAAGATATTCTGCAACGACAGCTTGCAGACGATGACGAATATCGTGCACTGATCCAGAAAAAGATTGCCGCAGAGATTGCGTTGAAAGCTCTTATCGGCGATGAAGCATGGAGCCTCTATCTGGAATTGGATGCAATCAGCAACGAATTGGAAAGTGTTCGGCAGGAAGCCATGTATCTGGCAGGTGCTGCCGATCACGAAAAATTATCCAAATGATCTTGATGCCGCCGATGTGCGGCATTTTCTTTTTATAGGGGGTGATGATGCTGGCAGCAACACGGCTGATTGCATTGCACAAAAACAAAGGCATGACCGTTGCAGCCTGCCTGAAAAATCGCACGGACTATATCGAAAACCCGGACAAGACCGAGCTAGGGCAGTTTGTCAGCAGCTATGCCTGCAGCACTCTGACAGCAGATGAAGAATTTATGCTCACCAAGCGGCAGTACGACCTTGTAAACGGACGCAGACAGAAAAGCGATGTGATTGCTTATCAGATACGGCAGTCCTTTCGTCCGGGAGAGATCACCGCAGAGGAAGCTAACAAGGTGGGCTACGAACTGGCTATGCGCTTTACCAAGGGCAAGCACGCCTTTGTAGTGGCAACGCACACGGACCGGAAGCACATCCACAACCATGTGATTTTTAATTCTACGGCACTGGATGGCACCAGAAAGTTCCGGGATTTTTTCTTTTCGGCGTTGGCAGTGCAGCGGTTGAGTGACCTGATTTGCTTAGAGCATCAGCTGTCCGTCATTGAAAAGAAGCCCTATCGAGAGCGTCAAAAGCGCATCGTCTACCCACCCAAGGAGAGCAACCGTGACCGCCTGTGCGGAATCATCGACACTATTCTCGCAGAAAAGCCGGGAGATTACGAAGCGTTTCTGCAAAAGCTGGAGCAGCAGGGATATGAGGTAAAGCGTGGCAAGCACACGGCGGTGAAGGGCAAGGGGCAGAAACGCTTTATCCGGTTCCGCACACTGGGCACCGGCTATGGCGAGGATGAGATCAAGGCGGTGCTGGAGGGCAAGGTAAAACACCAGCCGTACCAGAAGAAGCCACCCAAAGAGCAGCCCTTCCAGTTGCTGGTGGATATTCAGGGGAAAATGGCAGAGGGCAAAAGTGTCGGCTACAAAAAGTGGGCAACCAAGTTCAACCTGAAAGAGATGTCCAAGACGCTGCTGTTTTTACAGGAACAGAAGATCGGCAGTGCTGAGGAACTGCGGGAACGTGCGACGGCGGCAACGGAACGTTATCATGCTATGGGGGATTCCATCAAAGCGGCAGAAGCGAGGTTGACCGAAATCGCCGTGCTGAAAACTCACATCATCAACTATGCCAAGACCCGTGATGTGTACGCTGCTTATCGGAAAGCCGGGTACAGCAAAACCTTTCTGGAAGCCCACCGGGAGGAGATTACTCTGCACAAGGCGGCGAAAGCTGCCTTTGACGAGGCTGAGATGCAAAAGTTGCCGAAGGTTAAGGAACTGGATGCGGAGTTTGCAGAACTGCTGACCAAGAAGAAAGCCGCCTACCCGGACTACCGCAAGGCACGGAATGAGATGCAGGAGCTGGTTCGGGCACAGAAAAACGTGGAACGATTTTTTGCGGAAGAAAAGCCAGCACAGGAGAACGAGCAGGCTCGATAAGAACAAATTGCCGGGAGTTGACCGTAAGAGGTCTGCTTCCGGCAATCTTTTTTTGTTAGTTCAATCTTTAACGGAATTGTTCATCTCTTTCGATTGTGTATGTTCATGCGTTTAACAGGTATCCTATGGAGTGTAAAGAACACGATAGGATGAGGTTGCACTATGAAAGAGCTTTTTGGACAGAGACTGCGGGAGCAGCGTATAAAGCATGGGTTGACGCTGGAACAACTTGCGGAAAAATCCGAGCTTTCCTCCAACTATATCGGCATGGTAGAGCGTGGCTTAAAGGAACCCGGCCTTGCCACCATTGTTAAACTTCTGAACGCTCTGAATATTTCCGCAGACACATTGTTGTGTGATCTGGTTCCCAGTGCATCTCATGTGACTGACGACGAGATCCGCAAGCGACTGGAAGGCTTGACCCCCATCCAGAAAAAAGCAGCCCTCGATTTGCTGGATACCTATATCAGCAATCTCCCCTACCTCACAAACGAAGAATAAATCGCAAACTTTGCAAGCGCATCGGCTGAAATTTAGCCGATGCGCTTTTCTTTTGCATTCCTTTCGGCTATAATCATTCTTATAGGATGTATTGTTTCCTAAAGAATTGATTCGGGGGTGTCAAAATGAGAGAACCACGGTACAGCATTTTAGCCGACATTCAGGATGCGATCGAGCGGGCAAAACAAGGGAAGTTGGCATTGTACTGGCAGCGCACCATCCAACGGGAATACCGTTGCAAAAAAGTCACCCTTGCCGAACAGCAAGCGTATGAGCAGCTGCAAAGCATTCTTTCCGAGATTCCGCAATGGAGCGATGAAGAAGATCTGCGCTCCGACATGGAGGAAATTGGCAGCAGAGTCTGGTATTGCCACTACTGGGAGGAGCATTACTCCATGGTGGAGTTGACCGAGGACCGCAACGGAAAATTTAACGTTGACTACGTTTTGGACGACGCAGTGACCCCGGAGGTGCGCCGGGAGGCTGCACTGCTGGCACAGAAGGAGCTTGCGGAATGTATACAGGCGTGGGACATTGCACTTCTAGATACGTCTGTCCCGGAACAGATGAAGTATGCTTCTCTTACGGAAGCAGCATCGCACCTCATGCAAGTCCTCAATGACCCGGAGAGCATCACAGGGTAAAAAGCGTCCCGCCGGGACGCGCAGCCTGCATTGGAACAATGCAGAACAAAGGGGTTTGGGGCACTCCCCAACAAGCATTTTGCAGCGCAAAATAAGCAGATGTATATACGTCTGCACTGCTTGCCACAACAATGCGTCCTTTTTGTCCGCAGTTTGAAATTTTTAGATTGGAGAAAAACGCCATGCCAACCTTGGAATGGATCGGTAAAAATAAAGTCGTGAACCATCATCAGGAAGTTCCCTTCCGGGTGCTGGAGCGGCAATACAGTTTTGATGAGCAGGGGCAGCACACCGAAAACAACGGCAGTGAGAACATGATCATCCACGGCGATAATCTTGAAGCACTGAAAGCCCTGTTGCCGCAGTATGAGGGCAAGGTGAAGTGCATCTATATTGACCCGCCCTACAACACCGGCAACGAGGGCTGGTGCTACAACGATAATGTCAGCGACCCCCACATCCAGAAATGGCTGGGAGAAGTAGTGGGCAAAGAGGGCGAGGACCTGACCCGTCACGATAAGTGGCTCTGCATGATGTATCCCCGGCTGATGCTGCTGCAAAAGTTGTTGGCTGACGATGGCGTGATCTTTATCAGCATTGATGACAATGAACTCTATAATCTGAAATCAGTCTGCGATGAAATCTTTGGCGCAAGCTGCTATGTGTCTGACATTGCATGGCAGCGCACTTACTCTACCCGCAACGATTCCAAAGGCATCGTGAACGAGGTAGAGCACATTCTGGTTTACAGCAAGGAGCCAGAATGGAACCCCAACAAACTGCCCCGTACTGCTGAGATGGATGCAAAATATAAAAATCCAGACAATGATGTTTCGGCATGGAGAACAAGTGATGCTTTTGCTCCCGGTGCAGCCACCCATCAGGGCATGGTCTACGCCATCCAACATCCATTCACAGGAAAAATGCTCTATCCCAGTAATGGTGCCTGCTGGCGGTATCAGCAGGATACCATGCTGGAAATCATGAACGGCTGGACAAAGTACGAACTGCAAGACCTGCATGATGAAAAAGAGCGCGCTCATGTCTGCGGCATTTCGCCTGATGAGGTTCGCCCGGATGTAAAAGCCATCGTACTTGCAGACCCGTTAGAAGTTGCATCAGCAAATGCACAAAAAGTGATGGAACGTGGACAGTGGCCACGCTTTTTCTTCACGAAAGGCGGTAAGGGCGGTATTGCCCGAAAAACTTATCTCGAAAATGTCGGTGGACGCTTGCCCACTAACTTCTGGCCGTTCTCTGAAACAGGACATACAGACGAAGCCAAAAAAGAAATGCTTGCGATATTTGACGGCAAGGCTACATTCGATACACCCAAACCCCACCGCCTGATCGAGTTTGTGTTGAAAGTTGCCGGAACACAGGACGCTTTGATTCTGGATTCCTTCGCAGGCTCCGGCACCACAGCCCATGCGGTGCTGAATATGAACAAAGCGGATGGCGGACACCGCAAATTTATTCTGGTGGAGATGGGCGATTATGCAGACACCATCACCGCCGAGCGTGTCAAGCGGGTCATCATGGGCTATGGCGAGGGCAAGAACGCCACAGAGGGCACTGGCGGCAGTTTCAGCTATTATGAACTGGGCGAACCGTTGCTGCTGCCCAGCGGCAACCTGAACGAAAAGGTGGGCACCGAGAAGATCAGGGACTACATCTGGTATACCGAAACCAAAAAGCCGCTGCCCGACCACAAGAACAGCAACTCCTATTTCCTTGGCGAGAACAACAGCACCGCCTACTACTTCTTCTACGAACCCCAGAAGGTCTGTGTGCTGAACTACGACTTTGTGGCAACCATCCCGGAAAAGGCAGAGGGCTACATCATTTACGCCGACCGCTGCACCCTGAGCGAACAGGAGTTGCAACAGCTTGGCATTACGTTCAAAAAGATTCCCCGTGATATTGTGCGGGTGTAAGGAGGACGGCAAAAATGGAATTGAAAAATTATCAAAGAGCCGTGATCCGTGACCTTGAACGGTATCTTGAGATTTTGATGCAGACAGGCAGCATCGAAACCGCCTACCGCCGTCTGTGGGAAGAAAAGCACGTTCCGGTGGGACCGGGCGGAATGCCCCGGTATCAGGATCTTTTGCCGGGTGTGGCAAATGTCTGCCTGAAAGTGCCCACTGGCGGCGGCAAGACCTTCCTTGCCGCCAACGCCATTGAGCCGATCTTCCATGCACTGGGCGTGATGCAGCAGCGTGTGGTGGTCTGGTTGGTGCCCTCGGATGCCATCCTCACCCAGACCCTTTCTGCCCTGCGGAACCCGGCGCACCCCTACCGCCAGAAAATTGATGTGGCATTCAACAGCCGGGTGGAGATCTACACCAAAGACCAGTTACTGTCTGCCACACGGTTCAACATCTCTGCCATTACCGAGCAGCTTTCTATTCTGGTGCTGTCCTACGATTCCTTCCGGGGCAAGAAAGAGCAGCTCAAGGCACGGCAGGAGAACAGCAGTCTGGCGCAGTTGGCGCAGGCTCTGGGCACTCCCACCCACCCGGTGGAGGATGCCGACCCCACCGCCCTGCTGCAGATCATCAACCAGCTTCGCCCGGTGGTAATCGTGGATGAGAGCCACCATGCCCGCAGTACTCTGAGTAAGCAGATGCTCCGGGACTTCAACCCCCGTTTTGTGCTGGACTTGACCGCTACCCCTACCAAGGAAAGCAACCTGATCTCCATTGTGGATGCCATTCATCTGCGTCAGGAAAATATGGTCAAGCTGCCGGTGTTCGTAATGAACCGCAACAACCAGTTGGATGTGCTGAACCTGTCTCTTATACACATCTCCGAGCCCACGAGACACTGAGCGATCT
>ENA-UAEC01000459-UAEC01000459.1-human-gut-metagenome-genome-assembly--contig:-NODE-459-length-12827-cov-4.609067_pt1 | contig 12827 bp, 12 predicted proteins | sample MGYA00244271_ERZ654267 | MGnify/ENA primary metagenome ERZ654267 (study PRJEB26926, sample SAMN06165132) | human gut metagenome | biome: ENVO:00009003; feature: ENVO:2100002; material: ENVO:00002003...
CACTGCATATCGTCGGCAGCGTCAGATGTGTATAAGAGACAGGCTCTACAACACCGGCACCCGACTGGGGTTGGTGCAGGAGTTGCGACTGATGCAGTGCTACCTGATGCCCGATGAGACCGCCCTGCGGGAACTGTCAGAGGGCGTTATCGAAAAGCTGAAATTGCTGACCGATGCAGAGTTTGCCGAGTTGGAATTTCCGCTCGACTGAATTTTGCCGCCTGCGGGCGGCGTACATATAATTAGAAAAGTTACTTTTCCTTTCAGACGAATTGTACTCATCAGGCATAATATTGAGATTCCCTTGCAGGAAATGCTTAATAAGCGTATATTATAGTTAATATCGAGTCGCGCAATATAGGAGATAAGCGGATATTCTGCTATGCGCCGTGCAAAGGTGGCACAGTGACGAACGTGAGTGCCGTTTTAAGTCTGCTTTTTGTTTACTGAACATTTCACTATTGAGGGAGGGACATTCATGCTTACTTTGTGTTATGCGCCATCGTATGGAATCGAGATTTGCGCAGCTCGTCGGCTTACCCCAGAGGAAAAGAAGCATTATGCAGCATGGTTTGCTGAAACTGGTTTTATCGGAGTCGGCAGTCATGTAGATCTCCCTTGTATCTCTCATGAAGATCTTCCGAATCGTCCTGACGATGGAAGCTTTCTGGGTTGTTATAATCAGGCATGGATTATTACAGAAGCAGAGGCTGCATCATACGAGAGACTAAATCGCCAGCGCCAGAATGAGAAGGATTTAGCCCAAAAAGCTGCGCAAGATGCTTATAACGCAAAAATTGCCGACTTTGAAACGGGCTATGAAAATTGCAAGAAGCAATTTGAAAGCTGGACGGTTACGGATGTAAAACAAAAACAGGGTGATTTATTCGCTGAGCACACATTTGTTCTTCATGGAAAAGAGTTCTCTTTTGTTGAAAGAGAGATGTTTGAAGTAGAGATTGATCGCCGTCCCATGACGAAAAAGACGATGCGAGAGTACAATCTGTTCATTCGGTCAGTTCTGAACTACGCCAATGATAACTATGGAACATCACTTCAAATGCCAATGATAAAGGCATCTGGTCGAAAAGGAAAATCGGTGGATTGCTTACATAGTGATGAGGTAGAAGCTCTGCAAGCTGCCTTACAAGAATGTTCTATGCTGGAAAAAGCAATCGTTTTGTGCTTGCTGAACACAGGTGTCCGCCGTGGTGAATTGGCAGGACTTACATGGAAAGACGTAAACTTCCGCGAGGGAACGATCCATGTGTCAAAATCCCTGCTGGTCTTTCCGAACTATGGCTATCAGCTTACCACAACGAAGGAAAGCAATATCCGTGATGTGGATGTTGCGCCGGAGTTCATGGATTTCCTGAAGGACTATTATGCACAGTGGAAAGCCCAGAAGAAGCTGATGGGTGCAAGCTGGCAGAAGAATTTGGAGAAGAAAGGCTCCAAATACGCACAGTCCCTTTTGGATTTGCGTGGGAACGACTTCGTGATCTGCAACGACTATGGTTTTCCTATCAACCCGGATAGCTATGGCGCATTGGTACGCCGTGTTGGAAAAAAGGCGGGCATTGAAAAAATTCATCCGCATATGTTCCGGCACACCTTCGTCAGCATTCTGTTGTCCAATCCCAATATCGGCGTGGCGACAGTAGCCGCAGAAGCCGGACACGCACAGCCCAGTACTACCCTTGCAATTTACACGCAGGTCTATGATAGGCGGCGTGATGAGATTCGGAAACAGATGAGCAGAGAACTGTACAAGTGAGATTGCTCCATCAGGCAAAAGAAAAAGCACGAGACGCAAAATCTCGTGCTTTTTTGGTGGGCCATGAGGGATTCGAACCCCCACTGGAGCGGTTATGAGCCGCCGGCTTTAACCGTTAAGCTAATGGCCCTTATGACGTTGTTTCAAAGATCTGTAAAGTGGCTTTCGTACCCAGAAAATACCCAAGTCCGATTTTTAAGCCACTAGCAAACCAAAAAACAACGGAAAAACGCTGTTTGAAAGAGGTGAAAACGGTAAGGTCTGGCGGTTATGAGCCGCCAGCTCTGACCAGCTGAGCTACTGGCCCATATGGGTGCTGCATTGCTGCAACACGCACTAGTATAACAAAAACTGCGCAAAAAGGAAAGCATTTTCCGCAAAAATCATTTGGTGCGGTGGGCATCCAGCTTTTGCAGCATAAATTCGTCCAGCATGGCGGGCGGGAACAGCGGCTCTTTGTAGCCAAAGGCCTCCCGGATAAAGATCAAAGTCACCACGGTCTGGCGGCCGGGGTCCAGCCGCAGGGTGTACAAAGTGTCCAGCGGCTGCTGGCTGGGCTGGTGCAGCGTCAGGTGCAGCAGAAAGCTGCCGTCGTTCTCCCGGCGGCACTCGTAGGCAAAGAGGTCGGTGTCGCTGCGGGTGTCCAGACGGTCAAAGCACTCGTCCAGCGCAAGGCCGGTGCGGAACTCGGACAGGCCGGCGGGGCCGTACTGGCTGCGGCGGGTTGTCTCCCGCCGGGAGAGCAGGTACACGATGATGCCCAGCGCACAGGCCAAAAGACAGACGGAAACGACAGCGTTCATGGAAAGACCCTCCCCAAAAGAGTTTTCCTTATTGTAACACAACCTGCGGGGGTTTGTGCTATAATATTTACAATTCTTTTTTAAATTTTTCTGCAAGCCGGGCGCAAACGCCCGGGGGAGGGCTTCATGAAGCTTAAATTTACACGCAAGACATGGTATTTCTTTTTGCTGGCTGCAGCGGCGGTGTCCATGCTGGGCGGCTTTGCCGTGCTGGGCGGGATGGATTTTTCCGGGCTGGAAATGATCGTGTTCTGCCTTACCGGCATCGCGGTGCTGTTTCTGGCGGCGCAGAAGGGCGCACCGGCAAGGGAAAAGCGCAACTACACCGGCGTGTTCGTGGTGCTGATGCTCAGCAAGCTGGGTGCCAGCGGCTGGGCGGGGGATATCTGCTCGGCGCTGGTGTGGCCTGCGCTGCTTGCCACCGAGTACGAGCGCGGCAAGCCCATCCAGCGGCAGCTGCAGCTGGTGAGCGCCGCCGAGGTGCTGCGGCTGGTGTTCTGGATGCTGACCAAGTACGCGGGCATGAGCGGCCTTGCCTTCTGGACGAATATCATGTTCGTGCTGTTGACCTGCGCCCGGGGCTGGGCGGGGCTTACCCTGTATAAGACCCAGGAGGAGACCCTGTGACCCAGCGCCGCAGGACGTCTAAAGCCAAGGCAAAACGCCGCTTTGGCCGCCGGGCCTTTCTGACCGGGGCGGGCGTTGCCGCCTGCGGATTGGCGGGGTGGTATCTGCGGCAAAAGGGCAACGCAGAAAAGACCGCCGCCTCCGGGCAGGATGCACCCCCGGCACCCAACCCCGCCCTGCCCGCCGGGGAGTGGCGGGCGGTGTGGGTGAGCTATCTGGACTGGGCGCTGCTGGATTTCTCCACCGAGGACACCTTCCGCGCCGGGGCGGCGCAGCTGCTGGACAATTGCGCCGGGCTGGGGCTGAACACTGTGTTGGCACAGGTGCGCCCCTTCGGGGATGCGCTGTACCGCAGCAGTTTGTTCCCGTGGAGCCATCTGTGCACCGGGGTGCAGGGCAAGGACCCCGGCTTTGACCCGCTGGATGTCTTTCTGACCGAGGCGCACCGCCGGGGCATCGGGGTGGAGGCGTGGGTCAACCCCTACCGCCTGCGCTCCTCGGCGGCGATGCCGCCGAATCTGGCAGAGAATAATCTGGCCAACACTCACCCGGACTGGCTGTGCACCGCCGGGGAGGGGCTGTACCTGAACCCCGCCGTGCCTGCCGCCGCAGACTATGTGGTGCAGGGGGTGGCAGAGCTTGTGCAGAACTACCCGGTGGACGGCATCCACTTTGACGATTACTTTTACCCCACCACCGATGCCGCTGTGGACGCGGCGCAGTTTGCGGCAAGCGGCGCAGCCAACCTTGCCGCGTGGCGGCGGCAGAACGTTACCGCGCTGGTGGCGAAAGTGCACCGCACCGTAAAGGCGGCAGACCCCACCCTGCGGTTCGGCATCAGTCCGCAGGGCAACCCGGACAACGACCTCGACCAGCAGTACAGCGATGTGACCGCATGGCTGGCGGCGGGCGGGGAGGAAAAGGTCATTGACTACCTCTGCCCACAGGTGTACTGGGGCTACGGCTTTACCTTGCAATCCGGAAGCACCCGCTTTGCCTTTGAAAACATCGTCCCGGCGTGGCTTAGCTATCCCCGGGCGGGGGATGTGGCGCTGTACTTTGGGCTGGGCGCGTACCGGGTGGGCACCGGGGACGGCGGCGCGAACCCGGACAGCGTATCCGGCTGGAGCACCGGCAGCGCGCTTGCGGCACAGGTAAAGGACTTACGGCAGCAGGCGGCGGGCGGCTGGGCACTGTACCGCTACGGCAGTCTGTTCGGGCCGGAGGCACCCGCGCTGGCCGAGGCCGAGTGCGCAGCGCTGCGGGCGCTGAATACGTGAAAATTGTGCAGAAACAGGCGGCAAACCGCACAAAATAAATACAGGTATCTTGTGCAGAGCGGCAAAATGCGGTATACTTACCCTGTATCTGCCTGTTGGCAGAGACGCACGAAAAAGAAAAGTTTCTTTGTTTCTATGAGGAAAGCTATGAAGATGAAAAAACAGCTTTTGGCATTGCTGCTGGCGGCGGTGATGGTGCTTAGCCTGACCGGCTGCAAGGAGACCCTGAAAAAGGTGGCGCAGAAGGTGACAGGCCACTCCGAGGAAGTGCAGGAGGAGGACACCACCCGCTGGGCGGAAGCCACCACCGACCCGCTGATCATTCAGGGCATTGCGGATGCCTCGGCAAAGTATGCCACCGCCACCGCAGACGGCTGCCTGTACGCGGTGTTCAACGGCATCTGGAGCCGCAACACCGGCTACTTTACCGTGCCGGGCGGCAGTTTGAACATTATGGCCTGCGGCACCGCCGAGGGCACCCAGAAGTTCAAGGTTGCACTGTGGAAAAAGGTGGACGGCGGCGCAGAGTATGTGCCGGACAGCACATACTATATCAAGACCGATGGCACCGACTACCGCTGCACCATTTCCGGGCTGGACCCGGCGGCGCAGTACCGTGTGACCATCTCGTATGATTCCAGCCGGTACTACCTGTACGGCCTGATGAAGGTGGAGGGCATTGCCGGATGACGAACCAGACGAAAAATTCAATGCTGCTGATGCTGTGCGCCCTGATTTGGGGCACAGCCTTTGTGGCGCAGAGCGCCGGCTCCGGCATGGGCGCGTTCTCCTTTCTGGCAGGGCGCAGCTGGATGGCGGTGCTGGTGCTGATCCCCACGGTCAAGGCATTTGACGCCTTGCACCACCGGCAGGGCAGGCCGGACGGCAAGCCCAAGAGTTCTGCCGAGCGTAAGCAGCTGCTGAAAGCCGGGCTTGTGTGCGGTACGCTGCTGTTTTTGGCCAGTGCGGCGCAGCAGCTGGGCATCACGCTGGACCCCTCCACCGCAAAGGCGGGCTTCCTGACCGCCATGTATGTGGTGCTGGTGCCGGTGTTCGGCCTGTTTCTGGGCCGCAAGAGCAGCGCACAGCTGTGGGTGAGCATGGCCATTGCCGTGGTGGGGCTGTATCTGCTGTGCATGAAGGACGGCTTTGGCAGCATCCAGAGCAGCGACGGGCTGCTGCTTTTGTGTGCGGTGCTGTTCAGCTTCCAGATCATGGCGGTGGATCATTTCTCCCCGCAGATGGACGGCGTGCGCCTGAGCCTTGTGGAGTTTTTTGTGGTGTCGGTGGAAAGCACTGTGGCGGCGTTTTTGTTCGAGCAGCCTGCCATGGCAGAGTTTGTCACCTACGCCGGGCCCATCCTGTACTGCGGCGTGATGTCCAGCGGCGTGGCCTACACCCTGCAGATCTTAGGTCAGCGGGACCTGAACCCCGCCGTTGCCAGCCTGATCATGTGTCTGGAAAGCGTATTCAGCGCCCTGGGCGGCTGGCTGCTGCTGCACCAGAACCTTTCCTTCCGGGAATCTACCGGCTGCGTGCTGCTGTTTGCCGCCGTGGTGCTGGCGCAGCTGCCCCTTGGCCGCCTGATGCGGAGCAAGGCCTGAGATGCCGGCAAAGCCGTGCGCCCAGCTGCGCAGCGTGGAGGGCATTCAGTATGAGCTGGTGCGCAAAAAGGTAAAGCAGCTGCATCTGCGGGTGCGCAGCAACGGCACCGTGATGGTAAGCATCCCTTTGACGGCCAGTCTGGAGCAGGCTGACCGTTTTGTGCTGCAAAACGCCCAGTGGATCCGGGATACCCGGGTAAAGAACATTACCAAGCTGAACAGGGACAACGCCGACCTGCCGGATAAAGCCACAGCACTGGCCTACTTTACCGCCATGAGCGATAAGGTCTACCCGGCCTTTGCCGGGGTGCTGGGCGGGCAGAAGCCCGTTCTGAAGGTGCGCAGCATGACAAGCTGCTGGGGCGTGTGCTGCCCGGGCAAGCGGCAGATCACCTTTGCCTTGCAGCTGTATAACCAGCCCCCTGCGGCGCAGATCTATGTGGTAGTACACGAGTACTGCCACTTTTTGCAGTTGAACCACAGCCCAGCCTTCTGGGCAGAGGTGGAAAAGCTGCTGCCGGACTGGAAAGCCCGGCGGGAGCTGCTGAAAAGATAATCTATCGTAAAAACGGAGGGAAATTCCCTTGGAAAACGAAAAAAAGACCGGCGATAAATATTCCAAGCTTGCCGGCAATACTTTGATCTTTGCAATCTCCAGCTTTTCGTCCAAGCTGCTCACCCTGATCGTACAGCCCTTTCTGACCTACGCCATGGCGGAGATCTCGGATCTGGGTCTGTCCAAGATCCTGAGCCAGTACGCAAACCTGCTCATCCCCTTTGTGTCCATGGGCATGTCCAACGCCATCATCCGCTTTGGTCTGGACAAGGGCAACAGCGAAAAGCAGGTGTTTACCAACGGCCTGCTGACCATTCTGGGCGGTTTTGGCATTCTGGTGCTGTGCTGGCCGGTCACCCAGTTTTTGCCGGATATGGCGCAGTACGGCCTGCTGATCTACATTTATGTGCTCATGAGCTGCCTGCGCACCTTGTGCACCCAGTTCGTGCGCAGCCGCCAGTGGAATAAGCTTGTGGCAGTGGACGGCGTGCTGTGCACCGTGGCGACCATGGCGTTTTATGTGCTGTATCTGGTGGGCTTCAAGTGGGGCGCAAACGGCTACCTGCTGGCCATTATCAGCGGTGACCTGACCAGCGTGCTGTTCTTGCTGTTCACCGGCAAGCTGTGGAACTATGTGGAGCTGAAGGGCATCAACAAAAAGCTGTGGCGGCAGATGCTCAACTTCTCGCTGCCCATGATCCCGGCACAGATCAGCTTTTGGATCATCAATGCTTCCGACCTGTTCTTTGTGCGCGAAATGTGCGAAGGGCTGGATGGGCGCACCGGCAACGCATGGAGCGGCCTGCTTTCCACCGGCTACTTCCTGCCCACCATTCTGACCACGCTGGGTCTGATCTTCTACGATGCGTGGCAGCTTTCCGCCGTCACCGAGGAGGAGGAGCGCGCCCGGTTCTTTACCAAGATCTTCCGCACCTATTCCAGCGTGCTGTTCTGCTGTGCGGCGGGCATTATCTGGCTGTGCCGCCCGGTGATGCACGTCATGAAGTCCAACTATTACTACGCATGGCACTTTGTGCCGTTCCTCGTGCTGGCTTCCACCTGCAGCTGCTTCAACCAGTTCATGAACAGCGTGTACGTTGTGACCAAAAAGTCGCAGCGCAGCATGGTCACCATGATGGCGGGTGCCATCAGCAACTGCATCATGAACTATTTCTTCATCAAGCTGTGGGGACCTGTGGGCGCGACCTATGCGTCCTTCCTTGGCCTTGCGCTGGTGTTCACCCTGCGTGCGGTGGACGCCCGCCGCATGATCGGGATGCGCGTCCACCCGGTGCGGGTGCTGGCAAATGCCGCTGTGCTGGTGTTTGAGGCCTTTGTGCTGTTGGCAGAGCCGCCGCTGTACGGGCTGTGGACGGGGCTGATCACGCTGGTTATCATCCTGTACAACTTTGCGGGCGTATGGGCCATGGCGAGGGTGCTGCTGCCCCGCCTGCTGGGCCGTCGGGGCAAGGCGCTGGTAGCCGCCGTGGACGGCTGGCTGAAGCCGAAAAAGGCGTAAAACGGGACGATTTTGAATGGCCGCCGCGTGCGCTTTGGCCATATTCAGCGGAAAAATTATTTATAAGTTCGGAATACCGGAGCGTCTGCGGACGCTCCGGTATTCCATTTTCACGGGGAAGGACATAAAGGTGAGTAATATATTTTTACAATTTATGGAATATGCTCAAGTTTTTTCCTTCTGCGGATTGACGGCATAGCCCTGAATCCGTATACTATAAATATATCTTGCACAAAAGTGTACAAACAGGATACAGACGAAAGGCGGTGGACATCATTCTCAGACGATCGCTCCCCAAGCTGCGGGAAAAGCTTTTGGAGGCGCTGCAGGCGGTGCTGCCCATTGTGGCCATTGTGCTGGTGCTCTGCTTCTCGGTAGCACCGGTATCGCCCAGCATCCTGCTGTGTTTTTTGCTGGGCGCTGCCATGATCGTGGTGGGCATCATGTTCTTTACTCTGGGTGCAGAGATGAGCATGACCCCCATGGGCGAGCGGGTGGGTGCAGTCATCACCCGCAGCCGCAAGCTGCTTCTCATTCTCGTGCTCGGCTTTTTGCTGGGCTTCCTTATCACCATCTCCGAGCCGGACTTGCAGGTGCTGGCAGATCAGGTGCCCTCCATCCCCAGCGGCACGCTGATCCTTTCGGTGGCGGCGGGCGTGGGCCTGTTTCTGGTCTTTGCCTTCCTGCGTATGCTTATCGGCGTTGCGCTGCCGAAGTTGTTGCTGCTGTTCTATGGGCTCATCTTTCTGCTGGCGGCCTTTGTGCCCAAGGAGTTCCTTGCCGTGGCGTTTGACTCCGGCGGCGTGACTACCGGCCCCATGACCGTGCCCTTTATCATGGCGCTGGGCGTGGGCGTTTCCGCCATCCGAGGCGACCGCCACGCGGCAGATGACAGCTTTGGTCTGGTGGCCATGTGCTCCATCGGCCCCATTCTGGCGGTGCTGACGCTGGGCATCGCGTTCCGCGCAGCGGACAGCACCTACATCCCGCCCGTTCTGCCGGAGGTGGCGGACTCGGTGGAGCTGTGGCAGCTGTTCCGGGAGGGTCTGCCCACCTATCTGGCCGAGATCGCCCGCTCGCTGCTGCCCATCGTGCTGATGTTCGGAGCATTTCAGCTGATCGCCCTGCGGCTGGACCGCCGCACGCTGGGGCGCATCGGCGTGGGTCTTGTGTATACCTATATCGGCCTTGTGCTCTTTCTGACCGGCGCAAACGTGGGCTTTATGCCCGCCGGTAACTATCTGGGTCAGGTGCTGACAGGCGGCGGGATGCGCTGGGTGATCATTCCTATCGGGATGCTTATCGGCTACTTCATCGTCAAGGCCGAGCCTGCGGTCTATGTGCTGAACAAGCAGGTGGAAGAGGTGACCGACGGTGCCATCTCGGCGCAGGCTATGGGTCTGGCGCTTTCCGCCGGTGTATCCATTTCGGTGGGTCTTGCCATGGTGCGGGTGCTGACCGGCATCTCCATCCTGTGGTTCCTTGTGCCGGGCTATGTGTTCGCCATCAGCATCTCCTTTGTGGTGCCCAAGCTGTTCACCGCCATCGCGTTCGACGCGGGCGGTGTGGCCTCAGGCCCCATGACCGCTACCTTCCTGCTGCCGCTGGCGCAGGGTGCCTGCGTGGCGGTGGGCGGCAATATCGTCACCGACGCCTTCGGCGTGGTGGCGATGGTCGCCATGACCCCGCTCATCACCGTGCAGATGATGGGTCTGGTGGCGCAGCTGCGCACCCGCAAGGCACGGACGGCGCAGCCCGCTGCGGTGCTTGCCACCGTGTTTGCGGACCTGCCGGATGACGCCATTATCGAGCTGTAAAGGAGGCAGAACGTGAGCAGTTTGTTTTTGATGATCACCATCACCGACCGTCGCTCTACCGATGGCTTTTTGCAGCTGTACAAAAGCCACGGCGTAACGGTAAGTATGCGTACCGTAGGCTCCGGCACGGCGGTGCAGGAGACGCTTTCCACCCTTGGGCTGGAAAAGACCGAAAAAGCGGTGCTGCTGGCCGTGGTAACGGCAGAGAGCTGGCAGAAGATCCAGAAGGATCTGCGCCGCAAAATGCAGATCGATGTGCCGGGCACCGGCATTGCGTTCATTGTGCCGCTGAGCAGCATCGGCGGCAAACGGGCGCTGATGTTCCTTACCGAGCACCAGCCCCTTACATGGAAGGAGGAGAGCACCTTGAAGGATACCCGCTACGAACTGCTGCTGGTGGTGGCAAATCAGGGCTACACCGGCTCCATTATGGATGCTGCCCGCACCGCCGGTGCAGGCGGCGGCACGGTGATCCACGCAAAGGGCACCGGCATGGAGGGTGCAGCCGCCTTTCTGGGCGTGGAGCTGGTGAACGAAAAGGAGCTGGTGCTCATCGTCAGCCGCACCAGCCAGAAAAACACCATCATGAAGGCCATTATGGAGGGGGCAAACCCCAAGGCGGGCGCCATCGTGTTCTCGCTGCCGGTGACCGATACCGCCGGTCTGCGGCTGATGGAAGAGGACGAGGCCCAGCCGGAAGTTGCCCTTTGACCCCTTAAAAATCGATCCCGATATCCGCATTTATCGCCGAAGGCTTGATAAATGCGGATATTTTCGTTATCATAGTAGAAGATACTTCAACTATAAACAAAGGAAGATGAAGATGACGCAATTAACACGCAAGCAACAGCAGCTCTTCAACGCACTGTCCATCGTGGTGGGCAACGCAATGTATGCGCTGACTGTGGTATTATTTCTGATGCCCTCCGGCCTCATCACCGGCGGTGCTACCGGTATCGCACTGGCTTTCAACAAGGTCACCGGACTGCCGGTGTCCGCAGTGCTGTTCGTGGTCAACGTGGCCATGCTGCTGCTGGGCTGGTGGGTGCTGGGACGCCGCTTTGCCCTGAATACTATGGCAAGCACGGTGCTCAGCCCCTTTTTTATGGCGCTGTGGGAGCGCTTGCTGGGCAATCTTGTACTGACCGATGATCTGGTGCTGAACACCGTATTCGCGGGCTTTGGCATCGGCATCTCGCTGGGCATCACCATCCGCGCCGGTGCTTCCACCGGCGGTATGGATATCCCCCCGCTGGTGCTGAACAAGTGGTTCCACCTGCCGGTGTCCAGCACCATGATGGTTTTCGACTTTATCATTCTGGCGGCGCAGGCGGCCTTCAGCCCGGTGCGGCAGTCCCTGTACGGCGTGGTGATGGCCATTATCTACACGGTCGTGCTGGACAAGGTGCTCATGCTGGGTACCACCCGCACCGAGGTGAAGATCATCAGCGCCAAGTCCGACGAGATCTGCGCTGCCATTTTTGCGCAGCTGGACCGCGGCGTGACCATCCTGCACGGCGAGGGCGGCTACCTGCGGGAGCCGGAGTCGGTGCTGCTGAGCGTGGTCTCCAACCGGCAGCTGCCAAGGCTGGAAAAGCTGGCACACGCCATCGACCCCACCTGCTTTATGATCGTGAGCCACGTTACCGAGGTGAGCGGACGCGGCTTCTCGCTGGAAAAGGACTATCAGGCGGAGGGGTAAGCGGATTTCCGCAAGGCTCTTGCAAAACTGCCCCGGTTTGGGGTATAGTATAGAGGAACAGTAGGTTATACTGTATCTCACCCAAAACAGAAAGGAAAAGCTATCATGTTTGATATTTTCAATATGCTCAAAAAAGAGGCACACACCGCACCCAAGCAGGTGACCCGCGATACCATCATCGGCGACATTCTGGATATGGACCAGACCACCGCACCCTACTTTATGGAGATCGGGATGCACTGTCTGGGCTGCCCGGCTTCCCGCGGGGAGACCATCGAGGAAGCCTGCGAAGTGCACGGCGTGAACTGCGACGAGCTGCTGGAGAAGCTGAACACCCATCTGGCAGCCAAGAAGGCTTGAGTGCTGCCCACACTGGATGCGCGTCTGACCGCTGCGGCAGAGCTGGTGCGCCCGGGACAGCCGGTGGCGGACATCGGCTGCGACCACGGCAAGCTGACGGCGGTGCTGGCGGCTTCGGGCAGATACCCGAAGGTCATCGGGGCAGACCTGCGCCCCGGCCCGCTGGCAAAGGCAAAACAGACGCTGGAAAATGCAGGTTGTCTGGACCGCGCTGAGCTTCGGCTCGGCGACGGTCTTTCTGTGTTGTCTGCCGGGGAGGTGGGCAGCATCGTGCTGGCGGGCGTGTCGGCGCAGACCACTTGGGAGATCATCGAAAAAGCGCCGTGGGTGTCCGCTGTGGGCGGGCCGCGCCTTGTCATGGTGCCCGCCACCCGGCACAGTGAGCTGCGCCGCTGGCTGTGGCAGCACGGCTTTGCCCTTGTGGCCGACCGCCCGGTGCAGGCCGCTGGCCGCTGGTATGCGGTGATGGCGGCAGAGTACACCGGTAAGGTGACAGAGCCTACCTTTACCCAATGTCTGCTGGGGAACACCGCCCGCTGGCCGGAGGGCGCGGGCTACGCCGCGTGGCAGCGGGCAAAGCTGCCCCGGATGCGGCTGGGCGTGCCGGACGGCAGTTCGCTTGCCGCAGAGATGGATGCCATTCTGAAAGAGGGAAACTGAAATGACCACGGTACAGCAGGTATACGAAGGAATGCAGCGGCTTGCCCCGCCGGAGCTGGCAGAGCACTGGGATAACCCCTGTCTCTTATACACATCTCCGAGCCCACGAGACACTGAGCGAT
>ENA-UAEC01000489-UAEC01000489.1-human-gut-metagenome-genome-assembly--contig:-NODE-489-length-12294-cov-4.533949_pt1 | contig 12294 bp, 5 predicted proteins | sample MGYA00244271_ERZ654267 | MGnify/ENA primary metagenome ERZ654267 (study PRJEB26926, sample SAMN06165132) | human gut metagenome | biome: ENVO:00009003; feature: ENVO:2100002; material: ENVO:00002003...
GTCTCGTGGGCTCGGAGATGTGTATAAGAGACAGTGATTAGGGATGTGACTGTTTCCATTTTCCCCAGCAGAAGCCACCTACACCTGCCGCGATAATAATCCAGATGGGAGAGAAGCCCAACAGCCAGATGAGCAGTGCTGAAACCACCGGTATCCATATGTTGTATCGGTTTATCCGGGCCGATTTAGCCATGCTGAATGTAGGGGCTGCAATCAATGCAACCACTGCCGGGCGAATACCTTTGAATATACGTTCCACAATGATGTTGTCCTTGAAGTTGTGAAAGAACAACGCTATGGCGAGGATGATGAGAAACGAAGGAAGTATGGTTCCCAATGCAGTGATTATGCTCCCTCGTATTCCCCGTAGCCGGTACCCTATAAAAATGGATATATTGACGGCAAGGATGCCCGGAGCGGACTGTGATATAGCAAGCAGGTCAATGAAATCTTCTTTGGCTATCCAGTTTCGTTTGGTTACGATTTCGTTTTCTATCAGCGGTACCATAGCATAACCGCCGCCGATGGTAAAGGCTCCTATCTTAAAGAAAATGGAGAATGCTTCAAGATATATATTCATATTCAAAATGTTGTAATTTACTTTATTTCTTTATCATCTTTCCCTTCCTTCCCTCTCTTGGCATACTGGCTTGGGCTCATATTGAAATGTTTCTTGAATACTTCACGGAAATATTTCGCATCACTGAAACCGGTCAGCTCTGAAATCTCGGTGATGGTATGCTTTTGTTCTTTCAGAAGTTGGGCAGCATGTTTCAGTCGAATCAGCCGGATGTAGTCAGCCGGAGCTTGGTCGGTCAGTGCCTTTATCTTATTGTAGAAGCTGGTCCTACTCATATTCAGCAGGTTGCAGAGCACGTCGACGTTGAAGCTTGGGTTGTCCATATTGTCTTCGACGCTCTTTTTGACGGTTGCAATGAATTTCCAGTCCAAGTCGTTGGAGCAGTTGATGCAATCCGTATTGTTCTTCTCGTCGTTCAGGTCCAGGCTGGCATATTTGTGGCGCAACAGTGCCCGGTTAGTCAGCAGGTTGGCAATGTTTGCCCGCAATATACCGATATTGAAGGGTTTCACAATATATTCATCCGCTCCGCTTTGCAGTCCCTCGATGATATTCTTGTCGGTATTCAGTGCTGTGAGCAGGATGATGGGGATATGTGATGTCTCGATGTCGTTCTTCAGGATATGACACAATTCGTCTCCTCTCATTTCCGGCATCATAATGTCTGAAATGACGAGGTTGGGCATATACTCCTTGACAATGGTCAGTGCTTCTTTTCCATTGGAGCATACTTGTATGTTGTATTGTTCAGACAATGTTCTGCGCAGATATTCCCTTAATTCGTCATTGTCCTCTACAATAAGAATTTTCTGGTGGTTACTGTTGTTTTGTGACTGTTGTTGCGTCTTGTCGTAGATTCCACTGGAAGCAGGGGATGATGTAGTAGAGGCATTGATAGGCACTCCGGAAGCCGAATAAACAATCCGTTCGTTTTTGGGTTGAGGGCGTTGGATTGCTTTGCGGAAATGCTTGTTCCCTTTGGGGAACGTGATTTTGATGCAAGAGCCTTTCCCTTCCATGCTGCTGAAGTTGAGCTTTCCTTTATGTAAGCGTACAAGTTTCCCTACCAGAAGTAGTCCGATGCCGCTGCCGGTAACTTTGGAATTGATAGCATTACTGCCACGGAAATGCATCTTGAACAGCTTTTTCTGTTCTGAAGCCGGAATTCCGATACCGGTATCTTTCACCTCAATACTCCAGGTATCTTCTGTCTCGGAAGTAAAGACATGTACATTGCCGCCGTCCGGTGTATATTTCAGTGCGTTGGATATGATATTTTTCAAAATGGAATCCATCTTGTCCTTATCTAACCATACGTTCAGATAACGGAAGCTGCTTTCGTAGGTCAGGTTGATGTGTTTTATGTTTGCGTATGAACGGAAAGCATCGATCGTCTCTTCCATATATGTGCTCAGTTCGTATTCGGATACGTATAGACTTCCGGAATAGGTGTCTGCGCGTTCGAAATTAATAAGGTTGGTGGTCAGGCGCAACAAGGCATTTACGTTTCGCAGGGCTGTATTGATGTTGCTCTGTCCGCTGGAAGTCAGTTGCTCGCGTTCGGTGATTTCTTCCAAGGGTGCTTTGATGAGCGTCAGTGGAGTACGTATATCATGCGCTGTATTGACGAAGAAGCGTATTTTCTCATCGGATTCTTTCCGCTGTTTTCTCAAGACTATTATTCGTAGAGTGATGCTTGCAATGGATATGATAATCACTGCATAGAGTATCAGCGCCCAGAAACTGAGCCAGAGGGGTTGCTCGATAATGATGTCCATACTGCGTTCCTCCAGGACAATACGACGGTCTTCGTTGGAGATGGCACGTACGCGGAGGGTATAGTTGCCCGGACTCAGGTTGGTAAAACGGATGACGTTTTCCTCTCCCGGACGGCTCCAACCCTCATAGAAGCCTTCCAGTTTCCAGGAGTACAGAATTAGGGAAGGATAGTCATAGTTGATGTCTGAGACCTGCAATGAGAAGATGTTCTGGTTGTACTTCAAACGCAAGGTTTTTGTCTCGTCAATATCCAGAATAAGTGGAGAACCTTCATCCTTGGGATAAACGGTCTGATAGAATACCCGCAGGTCACTGAATACCATTTTGAACTTATAGTCGCGAGGCAGGATCATGTCTTTGTTGAATTCTATGGCTCCATCCGTACTGCCGAAAATGAAATTGCCGTTTTTCCTCAAGGTGCCTGAGGCTGCGTTGAAATGGTCAGACTTCAGTCCTTGTTCTTTGGTCCAGTTATGGAATGTCTCTTCGACAGGATAGAAGGTGGACAGACCGTGTTCTGTACTCAGAAAGATATTTCCTTTACCATCAGACAATAGTGTATAGATATTATTGGAAATCAAGGCGCAGTTGTCTCTATGATAATGTCTGAATGTGTTTTTGGTCGTATCATATACCAGTAAACCGGCATTGTTGGTACCGATATACAGCATTCCGTCGGAAGCTTGGCATAGGGAGTAGATGTAGTAGGATTCTACCGGCATCTGGATATAGGTATACTTACCGGTTGCTTTTTCCAACAGGTACAAGCCGGTGGAAGTGCCTATCCACATATGTGTGGAGTCTTTCTCTATGATGGCAGTGATACCATTCAAGCCCGGGAAATGGCGTATATTTTTTCTGGAATAATCTATTTCTTTTAAGTTATAATACCCTCCGGACCAGATGTTTCCTGAAGAATCTTTCATAATGGAACGGATATACTTGTCCGGCCGGATATTCAGATTACTGAATAAAGACGGAGTAAAGAACTCTGTGGACAGTAGTTTCTTGTTGATCTGGTAGATGCCGGAACTATATCCTCCGGCCCAGATGATGCCGGGCTCCACTTCGCACAATGAGATGAAGATATGGTTTTTACTATGGCTTGCGGTGTCGAAACTGCTGAGAAAAGAATGCCATTGTTTCGTCTTGCTATAATAAAGGCTGATGCCGTTATTGGTGGCAAACCATAAATCGCCGTCATGGTCTTCAATGATGGCATTTACCTGGTCATTGATGAGTGACTGTTTATTGCCGATAGAGTGTTTTATCCATTGATAATCGGCATATCGGTTGTTGCGTACAGTTATACCAATGGGATAATTAGCCATCCAGATGCGTTGTTCACTGTCAATGTAGATATCATTGATGGTATTTCCGTTCATTGAGTTGTACCGGTTATAGTCAGCAACAATGTATGGTATAGATTCATAGGTATCGGTATTCATTTTGTAGACACCGGCCCCGTCTGTAGCTATGAGGATTTCATTGTTATTGTAGGCACGGATACAGTTAATGCTAACGTCCATCAGTCCGGATGGGATATGCATGACTTTGTGCTCATTCAGGTCATAGGTAAATATTCCCCGTTGGAAAGTACCGATAAAAACCTTGTGAGACGGTTTATGATAGTATAGTTCGTTGATTTGTATCTTCAAGGTGTCCAATTGGTTGCAGGGACTGAGGGTGAGGGTGTTGTTGGCCAGCTCAGCATAATGTATGCCGATGTCGGTCCCGATGAAGAAGTGGGTCGAATCAATCTGTGCGATATCCGTAATTCGTTCTCCTATTTCGTTTTGAATGAATGTCACCTTCTGGGTATTGCTGTCGTACAGATATAGAGCATCTTCATTGCAAAGCCATATTACGCTGTTGGCATCCACAAAACCGTAACTGATAGGGGTTGGACGTCCTTTCACTTCGCTTTCGGGTAGCTTGTATACCAGGACAAAACGGTCGTGTTTTGTATCATAGCGGAACACGCGTCCTTTCTTGCCAATTTCCCATATGGTTCCTTTGGAATCCACATAGAGCCAGTTCAGGTTCATCATGGAATTCACTTCCTCATCTCCATCCATCAGTTTGTACGGCTTGAATTCTTTTCCGTTGTATCGGTCGATGCCGTCGTGGGTAAGAAACCACATGTAACCTTTGGGTCCCTTTTGAATAGCATATACCCGTCTGTTGCTCAAACCGTCTTCCACACCGATGTATTTGTATGTTTGTGCAATGCCTATAATTGGCAATAATAGTAGTATGCAGAAAAAGAAGTACTTTTTCATAATTGTCGAGCGGTTTTTTTGAATGTTGTACTGAGGGAGAGTTGAAAATAAACACAAAAATAATGCTTTTGTTTGAGAAAAGCAAAAAAAGAAAGCGAAGAATAGAAATGTAACAAGCGCGGGATTATTCATAACCCGCGCTTGTTACATTTCTATAAAAAAGGAAGTTCAGTTCATTTTTTATTGGCTTCCACCCACTTGCGTGCATTGACAAATGCTTCTACCCAAGGAGTGATTTGGTCGCTGTTTACGCGGTCTGCGGGGTAGCAACCGTTCTGCCAGGGGAAGATGGCACGTTCCAAGTGGGGCATCATGGCCAGATGACGTCCGTCGGCACTTGCCAATCCGGCTATGGAATAATCTGAGCCGTTGGGGTTGGAAGGGTATTCGTCGTATGAGTATTTCAGCACGACGTTGTATTTGTCCTCGTCGTATGGCAAGGAGAATTTTCCTTCACCGTGAGCTACCCAGATACCCAGTTTGCTTCCACTCAGTGAGCCGAGCATTACGCTGCGGTTGGTGGGGACAGTAACACCGAGGAATCTGGATTCAAACTTGTGTGAGTCGTTATGAAGCATCTTGCCGTTTTTCTTGTGCTCGGGATTGATAAGATTAAGTTCCATCATGAGCTGGCAGCCGTTGCAGACACCCAGTGAAAGCGTATCCTCGCGTGCATAATATTTGTCGAGCGCCTCTTTCGCTTTCGGATTGAACAGGAAAGCACCGGCCCAACCCTTGGCAGAACCGAGGACGTCGGAGTTGGAGAAACCACCGCAGTAAACAATCATGTTTACATCTTCCAACGTTTCGCGACCGCTGATAAGGTCGGTCATGGTAACGTCCTTCACATCGAAGCCTGCCAGATAGAGTGAGTAGGCCATTTCGCGTTCGCCGTTGGTTCCTTTTTCACGGATGATGGCGGCGCGGATACCGGAAGGTGTGCGGCGGTCCGGGTCGATGCCGTATTGTGAGAACTTGCCTTTGAAGTCCGGCATGAAGGCGAATTCCACCGGTTGCATCTTGTAGTTTTCGAAACGCTTCTTGGCAGAGCCGTTCATGGACTGCTTACGGTCAAGGAGATAAGAAGTAGAGTACCATACATCACGCATATAGTCTATGCCAAACTGATAAGTAGCATCGCCTTTTGATACAAGAATATGGCGTTCGTCTGTCGGTTTGCCGAGCTTCACGTAACCTACGCCTGCATCTTCCAGGATTTGTTTCACTGCTTCCTTATGCTTGTCGCTCACCTGGATGACGATACCCGGGTTCTCTGCAAACAAAATCTTGATAAGGTCTTGCTCCTTGATTTTATCCAAGTTGATTTCCATACCGCCTTCCACATTGGCAAAGCACATTTCAAGCAGTGTAGTGATAAGACCACCGGCAGAAATATCATGTCCGGCAAGAATCAGTCCCTTGTTGACCAGCTCCTGCACGGCAAGGAAAGCATCGCGGAAGTATTCGGCATCTTGCACGCTGGGAACTTCGTCACCTACCTTGCCCAGGGTCTGAGCAAAGGCGGAACCGCCGAGTTTCAGGTTGTCGAAACTGAAGTCTATATGATAAATGGTAGTCTTTTCATTGTTAACCAGCACCGGAGATACGACTTTCTTGACGTCGGAAACTTCTCCACCGGCAGAAACAATTACCGTGCCCGGAGAAATAACTTTGCTGCCGTCGGGGTATTTCTGTGTCATGGAAAGAGAGTCTTTACCAGTCGGAACATTGATTTGCAGGGAACAGCAGAAGTCACTCAATGCCTTTACTGCCGTGTACAGACGGGCATCTTCACCTTCTTGCGAACGGCAAGGCCACATCCAGTTGGCAGAAAGGGAAACGCTGTCCAGACCTTCGGCAAGCGGTGCCCAAACCAAGTTGGTCAATGCTTCGCTGACGGAAAGAACGGAGCCGGCTGCCGGGTCGGCAAGTGCCGCCTGGGGAGCATGGCCCAGAGAGGTTGCGATACCCTTTTCGCCGCGATAGTCCAAAGCTACCACACCACAATCGCTCAGAGGCAACTGCAATTCACCCTGGCACTGCTGGCGGGCAATCTTGCCTGTTACAGAACGGTCTACCTTGTTTGTCAACCAGTCTTTACAAGCCACAGCTTCCAGTTGGAGCACATTGGTGAGGTATTCATGTAGTTGGGAAAGTTCGTATTGGGGCATTTCGTAGTGACGTTCCACGGTCTTGTCCACCATATAGGTCTTGGGGGAAGAGCCGAACATCTGTTCTACGGCGAGGTCAAACGGACGTACACCGTCAGCTTGCTGGAAGGCAAAGCGATGGTCACCGGTGGTTTCACCTACTACGTACATCGGAGCGCGTTCGCGTTCGGCTACCTTGCGTACATGTTCGATGGCCTCTTCCTGAATCAGCAAGCCCATGCGTTCCTGGCTTTCGTTGGCAATGATTTCCTTGGCGGACAGAGTCGTGTCACCGATGGGCAACTTGCTCATGTCAATCAGACCGCCGCATTCCTCTACCAATTCAGACAGACAGTTTACATGTCCGGCAGAGCCGTGGTCGTGAATGGAAACCACCGGATTGGTCTCTTCCTCACAAAGTGCGCGTACCACGTTGTAGGCGCGTTTCTGCATTTCGGCGTTGGCGCGTTGTACGGCATTCAGCTCAATGCCACTGCTGTAGCGTCCGGTATCTACAGAAGACACGGAGCCACCGCCCAAACCGATGCGATAATTGTCTCCACCGATGACAACCACTTTGTTGCCGGCTTCCGGTGTACCTTTCAAACAGTCACGCTGGGTACCGTAGCCTACGCCTCCGGCAAGCATAATCACTTTGTCGTAACCATAGACTTCATCTTTTTCCTTATGTTCGAAAGTGAGCACGGAACCGCAGATTAGCGGTTGGCCGAATTTGTTTCCGAAATCACTGGCACCATTGGAGGCCTTGATTAGTATTTGTTCGGGAGTCTGATACAGCCATTTGCGTACCGGCAGAATCTCTTCCCAGGGACGTCCTTCTTCCGCACGGGGGTAGGAGGTCATGTAAACGGCAGTTCCGGCAATCGGCCAAGAACCCTTACCGCCGCCCATACGGTCACGAATCTCACCGCCTGTACCGGTAGACGCACCGTTGAACGGTTCTACGGTAGTGGGAAAGTTATGTGTTTCCGCTTTGAGGGAGATGACACTCTTGATGTCTTTTACTTGGAAATAGTCGGGCTTGGAGTGGTCTGCCGGAGCAAACTGTTCGATAACCGGACCTTCGGCAAAGGCTACATTGTCTTTGTAGGCAGAGATAATCTTGTTGGGATTCTCTTGGGTGGTCTTCTTTATCATTTGGAAAAGTGAAGATTCCTGTTCCACTCCATCGATGATGAATGTTCCACCGAAGATTTTGTGACGGCAGTGCTCGGAGTTGATTTGCGCGAAGCCGAATACTTCGGAGTCTGTCAGAGGGCGCCCGAGATCTTTCTCTACCTTCTTGAGGTAATCCATTTCCTCTTTGGAAAGTGCCAGACCTTCATTCTCATTGTATGCCTCCAGGTCTTTGATGTGTACAATCGGTTCCGGTTGCCGGTTGGTTGTAAATACATTCTGGTCCAGCCCCTTGTACATACGTTGCAGCATCGGGTCGTGGTCTGCGTTCTCATCTTTTACGGGGAAGTACTCTTCGATGCGTATGATGCCGTCCAGCCCCATATTCTGGGTGATTTCTACGGCGTTTGTACTCCAAGGAGTAATCATCTCACGGCGCGGGCCGACGAAATGTCCTTTCAGGTTGTCTTCACTTTCGGGGGTGGCTTCTCCAAAAAGCCAGCAGAGTTTGTCGCTGTCTGCCTGGGGGAGTTCATGATTACATTCTACGGCAATCACACTCTTGGATGGGGTTCTGAAAAAAAGAATCATAGTTATATTTACGATTTTACGATTTACGATTTTACGATTGAAGTTACTTCTTTGAGTATCTTCATCTTTTCTTCTTGGGGGCAAAGATACGTAAAATCGGTGGGGAGGAGAAAAAAAGGAAAACAAAAAACGCATGCAATTTTACTCGTATGCGTTTTTTGTTCTGTTTCATAAAAACCGGATGTGTGTTATTGTATGACGATTTCATCCGTAAATAAGAATTGCTTCTTCCCTTGTATGGCATGGAAGCGTACATATCGTGTCTCAGTGGGGGTGCCAATCCAGCCGAAATCACGGAATATCACGTCCTTTCCGGCCTCTTCCTCGCTGCAGATATCACTGCCCAGCAGGGTGAAGTTCTTGCCATCAACAGATGCCCATACTTCCACTTTGGCAGGGAGAAATACTTGTGGGGTACGGATTTGCATGAAGTTGGCCATGACCCGATGTATGGCGGTCACTTCGCCCAGGTCGATAATGGCATCCAAATCATTGGGGCAGAAGCCCTGCCATCGTCCGTCCATGTAGCTTTTGCCGCCGCGAAGTCCGTCGAGGAGACCGGCGTCACCGCCGCCTTTGTATACTTCTTTATGCTGATAGTATCTGCCGCCCGGTGCATAGGTTATCTTTTTGCCTATGCCCTTATGGTAGTCGGTGCGCAGGTGAAGGCTTTTTCCGATAGGCTTTTCTCCGTCGAAAAGGCGTGCGGTCAGCAATATGGAGTCTTTTACGGCAAACGGTTTCTTGTATAACTTGGAAGATACAGTCGGTTCGGAGCCGTCCGTTGTGTAGCGGATGTCAATCGGATGTTTTTCGGAGGTGAGGGACAGCATGATTTTTTTCTTGGCATAGTCAACGGTCTGGCTGGTCTGCACTTGTTCCGACAAGGTGAACGGGTTGTACCCTTTCGTCCGGATGTATCGTATTTCGTTGTTGATACGTCTCTTGAAACTCTCCGGATGCTTGTTCTCCATGGGAGTCCAGCCTACTTCTGCCAGAGCGATGATGCGTGGGTATATCATATATTCGGCATGTTCGTAAGTGGGCAGATATTCAGCCCATACATTGCCTTGCACGCCTAATATGTATTTGCAGATATCACTTCCCAATGAATCGGGAGCCGGGTCGTAGGAGTAGGTCTGTCCGATGGGGATGCAGGCGCCAAACGCCAGCGGCTGTGTCTCAGGGTCATCCTGGTAGTGGTCCAGATAGCAGTGGCTCTCCGGTGTCATGATGGCGTAATGCCCCATGCGGGCGGCGGCAATGCCACCCTCCGTACCCCGCCACGACATGACGGTTGCGTTGGGGGCCAGGCCTCCATCCAGTATCTCGTCCCAGCCGATGATTTCACGCCCTTTGTCGTTGAGGTACTTCTCTATGCGGACTATCATATAGCTTTGCAGCTCACTTTCATCTTTGAGCCCTTCTTCCTTCATGCGCTTCTGGCATTTGGGGCATGCCTTCCAGTGGCGTCTGCTGGCTTCATCACCTCCAATATGGATATACCGGGAAGGGAACAGCCGTATCACTTCATCCAGCACATCTTCGAAGAACTTGAAGGTCTCTTCGTTTCCGATACAGACTTCGCCGGATGTATAAGGCTTGCCGGTACAGGACAGCTGTGGATAGGCTGCCAGTACTTCTCCCGAGTGTCCCGGCATTTCTATTTCGGGGATAACGGTGACATGCCTCAAGCGGGCATATTCCAGAACCTCACGTACATCCGCTTCCGTATAGTAGCCTCCATAGGCTCCTTCTTCATCCTTCTCGCAGAAGTGATGGTCATATTTCCCCCAATCCTGCAGATTGGCGGCTTTTCTCCAGGCTGCGAATTCTGTCAGGCGGGGATAGCCCGGAATCTCCAGCCGCCATCCGGCACCGTCGGTCAGATGCCAATGCAGGCGGTTGATTTTGTAGGTGGCTACCAGGTCTATTTGTTTCTTGACATAGTCCGTGTTAAAGAAGTGTCTTGAAACATCCAGGTGCAGCCCACGATAGGGGAATCTGGGTTCGTCCTTGATGGTCGTGACTGGCAGTTTCTTCCCGTTACGGGCAAGTTGTGCCAGGGTTTGCAGTCCATAGAAGGCACCTGCAGCGGAGGAGGCCTGAATGTTTACACCTTGTTTGCTGACTGTCAGGTTGTAGCCTTCGGCAGCGATTGGATTATCCGTTGCGTCCGTTATTTCTATCGTTACAAAAGGGTTCTTGTCGACAAGCTTCATGGGGATGGCAAAGTCCGGCAGATAGGCCAGCAGGTCATTCATGTCGGATTTCGCCAGATTGGTCGAGAAGGTTACCGTAGATGGCAGTTCTACTGTTTTTGACGTTGTTTGGGCATACTGCGGATATGGAACCACACCGAGTTCCTTGGGGGCTTCGCATGCCGTCAGTAGTAAGACGGCCATGGAAACGAGTGTTAGAGTTTTTTTTATTCGTTTCATAAGGGGGTATTGTTAAGTTCGGAGGTAAATATACGGAATAATATGTAAAATGGATAATCTTTACTTCTTAAAATCCTTTTCCGTCGAAAAAACGTTAACACTATTCGTTCGTCTCATAAAAAAGTCCGATATTTGCAGCCATGATTCAGATAGAGACCATATTTGACATATTGTGGAAGGGGTTCATTATCGGCGTCATTGTGTCCGCGCCATTGGGTCCTGTAGGAGTATTGTGTATTCAGCGTACTTTGAATAAAGGACGGTGGTATGGTTTCGTAACGGGGATAGGAGCTTCGCTAAGCGATATTGCATATGCTTTGCTGACGGGCTACGGGATGAGTTTCGTTTTTGATTATGTCAACAAGAACATCTTTTACCTGCAACTTTTCGGAAGCATTCTTCTGTTGGCGTTTGGCGTTTATACGTTCCGCAGCAATCCGGTACAGTCCATCCGTCCGGTATCCATCAACAAGGGTTCCTATTTTCATAACTTCATAACGGCGTTTGCCGTCACGCTTTCCAATCCTCTGATTATATTCCTTTTTGTAGGCCTTTTCGCCCGCTTCGCTTTTGTAAGTGAGGGAGTGCTGGTATTCGAGGCCGTTACCGGATACTTGGCCATCGCATTGGGCGCTTTGGCATGGTGGTTTGGCATTACCTTTTTTGTCAATAAAGTCCGTACACAATTCAACTTGCGTGGCATCTGGATGCTGAACCGTATTATCGGGAGCATTGTCATTGTGGTGTCTGTGGTGGGATTGGTGTTTACGCTGATGGGTGAATCGCTGTATTGAGTGGGAAGGTGAAAAATCATAATTCATACATTTTATCGTGAAGATTGCGCAACAACTGAAAGAAAAGAATATAGCCGAATACCTTATATATATGTGGCAGGTGGAGGATTTGCTCCGTGCCAACGGCTGTGACATAGACCGGATACGCCAGAACATCATTTTGCGCTATCCGGAGGAGGAACGGCCTGCGTTGGAAGAATGGTATGGAAATCTGGCAGATATGATGCGTGCGGAAGGCGTAACGGAAAAAGGACATCTGCAAATCAACCGGAATGTCATTCTGAACCTGACGGAGCTGCATGGCGAATTACTGGCTTCTACGAAATATCCGTTCTATAATGCGGCTTATTTCAAGGCACTGCCTTTTATCGTGGAGCTGCGCCAGAAGAGCGGCCGGAAAGAGGAGCCTGAGGTAGACACTTGTTTCGAGGCGCTTTATGGAGTGCTGCTGTTGCGCTTGCAGAAGAAGGAAATCAGTCAGGGCACGGCCTGTCTCTTATACACATCTCCGAGCCCACGAGACACTGAGCGATCTCGTAT
>ENA-UAEC01000498-UAEC01000498.1-human-gut-metagenome-genome-assembly--contig:-NODE-498-length-12165-cov-4.417176_pt1 | contig 12165 bp, 8 predicted proteins | sample MGYA00244271_ERZ654267 | MGnify/ENA primary metagenome ERZ654267 (study PRJEB26926, sample SAMN06165132) | human gut metagenome | biome: ENVO:00009003; feature: ENVO:2100002; material: ENVO:00002003...
GACAGTATTGAAGTTGTGTATTCAAATGTCAAAGATTGTAAAAACAGAGAGTACAGCTCGGGCGGCATAGTTTCCGATAAATCTAACTATCTGCCCGAGAGTAAATAAAAAGGAGTGAATGCTTTGGCTGATATGGACAAGGACAGGCTTAAAGAGCTTGAAATCGAGAGCATACTCGAAGAAACCCACTATCTTGCCGATCAGGAACGAATGGAGCAGACGGCACAGAAATACCGTGCAAAGCCGAAGATTGAAGAGATTTTCAGCAATGCCGATAAAAAGCCGAGGTTAAAAAATACAAATCCGCTTGATGAATCCGAACCTGATACTTCAAACTCAATAGTCGGGGATAAGACTGCCGCCACAATGCAGGCAGAGCTTATAATGGACGGAAATGACGATGACCTTGTGACTCCCGAACAGCTTAAAGCAGAGGCTGAAAAAAAGGCTGCGGAAAAAGCCGAAAAAGCCAAGCGTGAGTATGAGGAGGCAAAGAAAAAAGCCGCCGAGGAAGAAAATAAAATAGTTACCCTCACACCTGAGTATGATGAAAATACAGAATTTTCGGGCGAAGTGCTCGGAGAGGTTGACCAGTTTCGTGACGAGGCTGAAATTAAAAGCTACCATACCATAGATATCGACATTCCCGAAGATAAGCCAAAGGAAAAGACCGAAACCAAAGAAAAGAAAGAGGCTTCGCAGACTCCCGTTCATCAGTTCCCGAATACAGAAAAACCGCCTCGCAAGGTGGTTGCAAAAGTTCCCGTGTATCGTCCCGATGAACCGAGAAATATTCTAAATGTCAAGGCAGGCAGATTTTCCGAGGCTGTAGCGAATGAGTATGAGGAGTATGTGCGTTCAAAGAATCCTTCGGTAATCGCTCATGTGCTTCGTCCCGAGCCGACAATCGTTGATGAGGAGATTGCCCCGACCGAGGAAAAGCATAAGGATAACCGCCCTATAGGCGAAAAGGTTATTTCTGCCCTTGTCGGAATCTTTTCAAAGGATGAATCCGACGATAACGATACCGTAAAAGAGGAAAATTCAAAGCCTGTTGAGGATTATACAGGCGATGAGGACGAAAAAAGTATTCTCTATGAGCTGAATCATAATATAAGAAAGCTCTTTATGAGAAGTCTGTTGTCGGGAATAATTGCCGCAGTTGTGGTTGTTCTCACAATCGTTACAAGAATTTTTCCGAGTGCAATATGTTCGGCAGTTCCTTTTGCACCGGCGGCATACGCAATTTTGCTGTTTATTCTTATGGCGGCGTCGCTTGTGCTGAACCGTGTGGCAATGCTCAGCGGACTTTCACCGCTTGTGCATATCAAAGGTAATTCCGATACAGCCGTTGCCGTTGCAGGTGCGGCGGGAATGGTTCAGATAATTGTGTCATTCTTCTGCCTTGGCGATTTGAACGGATTTCATGTGAACTACTACACGGTAATTCCTATGCTTGCGTTCTTTGCAAATAATGTGGGAAAGCTTTATATGGTTCTTCGTGTAAAGGACAATTTTAAGTTTGTTTCGTCAAAGGGACAGAAATATGCGTCAAAAATTTACAACAACGAGTCTGTGGCAATGCAGATGATGAGCGGTACTGCCGCCGACCGTCCGATAATTGCCTATCAGCATAAGACCGAATTTCCGTCAAACTTTCTCAAAATATCTTATGCACCCGATCCGAGCGAGGATTTGGCGTCAAAGCTTGCCCCGATAACAACAATCGCATCAATAATCATTGCGGTAATGTACGGTGTTGTTAAGCTGTCATTTGCAGACGCTTTGAATGCATTTGCACTTATCACTGCGGTGTCTGTGCCTGTGGCAACACTTCTTTCTGTTAATGCCCCCGTGAGAAAGCTTTGCAAAACTCTGCTTTCCTACGGTTCAATGCTTTCGGGTTATCCGTCGGTAAAGCAGTTCTGCGACAGTACGGCTATAATGATAGATGCAAATGAATTGTTCCCTGCCGAGTCAATCTCGCTTGAGGGCATCAAAACCTTTGAGGATTACGGCATTGATGAATCTCTTCTCTGCGGAATTGCAATTCTTAAAGAGGCTCAGAATCCGATTGCAAATGCTTTTGATTCGGTAGTTGCAGAAACCGAGGAAACACTTCCCGAGGTTGAAAGCGTTCTTTATGAGGATGAAATCGGACTTGTGGGATGGATTAAGAGCGAAAGAATCCTTGTGGGTTCACGCACGCTTATGGAAAAGTACAGCGTGGAAGTTCCGAATATGGAATATGAGGAGAAATATACTTCTCAGGGCAGACAGGTCACATATCTGTCAAGAGCAGGCAGACTTGTTGCAATGTTTGTTACAAGATACACTCCCGACGCTCAGCTCAAGGCTGAAATGCAGAGAGCCGAAACCAACGGCATAAGCTTCCTCATCAGAACAACCGATTATAATGTTACAAATGACCTTGTTGCAAAACTCTACGATTTGTTCTACCGCAGTATCAAGGTGCTTCCGACAGGACTCGGAAATGTTCTTAGGGAGGCAGAGGATACGGTTGAGGAAACCTCCCGTTCATATCTCATTACAAACGGCAAAGCCGCATCGCTTGCCCGTGCAGTTACGGGTTGCGTAAAAATCAAGCACAATATTTCGCTTTCAATCATAATTCAGCTGATTGCCGTAATTTTCGGATTGCTCGTTGCGTCAACACTTTCGCTTTATGCCGGTGTACAGGTTATGGGTTCGCTTGAAGTATTGATTTATGCGTTGTTCTGGGGCGCCGCCGCTGTTTTTGCTCCGGCTGTCCAAAAACCGTAGGAAAGGATGTAAAATATGAAAATAGCTCCGTCACTTTTGTCTTGTGACTTTTCAAAAATGGGTGAAGAAATTGAAAGAATGGATCTGGCGAGCGCCGATTGGATGCATCTTGATGTTATGGACGGTCACTTTGTTCCGAACATAACCTTTGGCGCTCCCGTAATCAAGGCGGTAAGAAAGTTCTCAAACCGCCCGTTTGATGTTCACCTTATGATAAGCGATCCGCTTAAATATATTGACGATTTTGCCGATGCAGGTGCGGATATCATCACCTTCCATGTTGAATGTGACTCTGACATTGATGATACAATTGCGAAAATCAAGTCAAGAGGAATCAAACCCGGACTTGTTTTAAAGCCAAACACTCCTGCATGGACAGTATTTCCGTATCTTGAAAAGCTTGACCTTGTACTTGTTATGACGGTTGAACCGGGCTTTGGCGGACAGAGCTTTATGCCCGAGATGATGCCGAAGGTTAAGGAAATCAAGAGGGAATGTCAACGCAGAGGTCTGAACAATATCCTTATTGAGGCTGACGGCGGAATCGGCAGAGATACCATTGAGCAGGCATCAGAGGCAGGCGTTGATGTGTGCGTTGCGGGAACAGCCGTTTTCAGAGCCGCAGATCCCGCAAAAGCAATTGAGCTTTTTAAATCATTCTGATAAATTCTGATAATAAGCAAGCCCGAATCCGATATTTCTCGAATTCGGGCTTTTGTTTTTTATATTAAATGAACAGGCGTAAAACACTGAAAATTCTTATATTGTAATTGTCAATATATGTAAAAACGGTCGATAAAAAGGCAATATACACAATAACAAGCACGAAAATTTGTACAATGCAACAATTTCACCGTTATTTTGCACAGATTTTTAGCTAAAACATTTCCGTTAAAAGAATAACAGATTCATTGCCCGAACAACTTAAATGTGCTATAATCTAAATGTCCTCGGGAATTTTGTACTGTTAAAGTTTCCGAAGCTTAGAGGTATTGCCACAAAACTGTGGCGAACGGTAATTTTATTTTATTAAAGGAGCAGCAAGTATGAAAAAAATTCAGAAAAAGCTTTCTGTGGTTCTTGCGGTAATGATGGTGCTGTGCATGTTCACAGCTCTGCCTTTCTCAGCAAGTGCTGCCGAAACAAGCGAAGAAACAAGTGCAGGCAACAAGATCAATGTTACATCAAATGTGGCAGATCCTGTTTCGTATGATTACAATGCACAGACAAAGCAGGTTGTTGTCACTTACCTTCTCAAGGCAGATCACATGATCGTTAATGCACAGAGCAGTCTTACATACGACAGCAAGGTTCTCAAGCTTGCATCAACAAATACAAGGGAAAAGGTTTTCCCTGTATTCCAGAGAAGCATCGTTTGGAATCCAAGCCTTACAAATAAGGTTCTCTTCACCTGCTCAAGCCTTGATCTTTTCAACTTCAAGTCAGAGAATGTTTATTGCACATTTACATTTGATGTTGTAGGCAGCGGTGACACAACAGTAAATCTCAATGTTGATTATCTTACAGGTACAGAGGCTGATACATATGATGAGCTCTTCGAAAGCGAAAAGAAGGACATCGGTTATATTGACAATAGTGCTAACAAAGTAGCAGGTGCTGCATTTACTGCAAAGGCAGTTCTCGTTCAGGACGAAGAGCCAACAACAGCTCCTCAGCCAACAACAGCAACACAGCCTACAACAGCAACACAGCCCACAACAGCAACACAGCCAACAACAGCAACACAGCCGGCAACACAGCCGACAACAGTTGCTCCTTCGGATGTTCCTACAGACGGCTACTATGTATACGGCGACAACATCAAGCTCAAGCTTACATCAATCGGTACAGATAAAGTAGGCGGAAAAATCGCTCTTCAGAAGGGTACATACACATTCAAGATTGATAACTATGGCACACTTCTCGGTTACTCTAAGACATTTACAGACACAACAAAGGGTCTTACATTCAACAAGAAGTTCAAGAGCAGCACAACACTCGTTGCAACAGGCGGTACATACACATTCCAGTTTAACACAAAGACAAACACACTCGTTGTTAAGTATGACAAGAACCTCCCGAATGATTACCTCATCGGTGACCTCAACACAATTCTTTCACCTGTAAAGGGCAAGACTATTGCAGTTGGTTCAACATATCTTGCAGCAGGTACATACAAGTTCAAGCTTTCTGCAGGTAATGTGGTTTACGGTTACAACAAGGTAATCAACAACACAACAAACGGAAATTCACTTTCACTCAACAGCAAGTATTCAAGCTACCTCACACTCAACGCAACAGGCGGTACATACACATTCACACTCAACACAAAAACAAAGAAACTCGTTGTAGGTTATGTTCCTGCAAAGGATGAAAAAGCTGATGATGTTCATGTATCGGGCGACATCAACCTCGTACTTGATGACAAGGGCGGCGAAAGCAATGTTGCAAAGGGTACAGTAAAGCTTAGTGAGGGTACATACTCATTCAAGGTTTATAACTACGGTACAGCATACACAATCGGTTCAAAGATTGTTGACAGCGGTACAAAGAACCTCAAGAGCTCTTACACATCTAATGTAACACTTATCGCATCAGGCGGTACATATACATTCAGCTTCAACAAGACAACAGGAGCACTTAAAGTAACTAAAAAATAATCATTGATTATAATTTAGCGGTGTTCGTCACTTGTTCGTAAGCGAATAATAAGACATAACTGAAATTATTAAAAAATGCATCAGATCCCGAAAAAGGTCTGATGCATTTTTGTTTTGTATAAAACCCGTACGGCGACTTGCCGTCGGCAAATCAAATTATATTATATACAATATAAATTCGTATCCCATGCCGGAATGTATGGGTGGTGGCGGAGAAAGATTTTGTAGTCGGGATTCACGCTGTGAATGTATAGTGCAAGGCGGAAAATATCCTCAAATCTGTGGTATGCCGAAAAATTCAGCTTTGGTTTGCAGTTTTCCATTGTTTTCTGCATACCGATGAGGGTTTCCATATCCGCCCCCTCAACATCGGCTTTAATGTAGCCTGCCGCCATTCCGCAGAGAATCGTATCGACTGTCGCAACCTTTGTTGCAACGCCCTTGTCGGCAATTGCGCTGTTGCGACCGGCCTTGTTGTTGAATATAAGCTCCGTGTTTTTACTGTATGAGCCGAGTTGCCAAAGCGACACATTCGCCATGCCCTTACAATGAAGCTTCAGCTTTTCAAAATTCTTTGCGTTAGGTTCAAATGCGATTATACGCTTGTAACTGCCGTTTGTGTAGTGCAGAAATTCGTCAATCGTGTCGCCGTTGTATGCGCCGAGGTCAACATAGCTTTCGTTTTCACTGAGATTCAGAATATTGCTGAAAGCCTCGTCCTTGCCGGTTGTGACAGGGGGGAGGAGGTCAATTCTGCCTGTGTAGTAGAATTTCAGAATGTTTTCGTAAACCTTTTTTGAAAGGTCATCGGCAAGCAGACTGTATGCACTTTCAATTTGCTCTTTATTTTCGGTAATAAAATCATTGTCAAAAAGTTTGTTTCCAAAAACAGGAACGGAGGGGACAAGCGTTTCGTGCTTTTCGGAAATTTTCGTTATGTGTTCCATAACATCGGGGAGCTGGCTTGCAAAGCAGAGGGCGATTATAATGTTGCCAAATTCGGCTTCAACATCGGAAAGCTTCTTCACCGTGAAATCGTGGAATTTCTGCCCACGCACAAAATCATCACTTGCAATAACGGCAGACGCTTTGATTCCGTATCGGTCAAATGCGGCAAGAACTTTGTCCGCACCGTCACCCATTCCGTAAAGCACAACAGGCTTTCCGCAATTTTTCAGTCGTTCCCATACAGATATTTCGTTTTTTAAAAGTTCGGTTATATTAAACATAAGGATACTCCAATTAGTGTATATGCATTGTAATTGTTTTCGCAATTTTGTAGGGGCGTTCATTGGACGCCCGTCTTGATGAAATAATTTGTAAGAACATAAATTTTTGATTTGATGAAAACGGTGTATAGTCTGTAGCGGCGAACCGTGTTCGCCAATCGAAACGATTGTAAAATCGGTTCGACTTAATGCAGACTATTGTCAGCTACCATATCATTTCATACTACAAAAATTGTGTGTTCGTTTTGGTTGTATAACCAAAACGATTGGCGAACGAGGTTCGCCGCTACAAAATATCAGTAACTTTGTGATTTTTATATAATGTGATTTGACATCAAATTTGTACCATTGCTAACGGGAGAACACGGTTCTCCCCTACATCATTTAGGTAATTGTATCTCATTTATATGGTTTATTTTTATCAAAAAAATTGTGTCGTTACTTGCGGGCGTCCAATGAACGCCCCTACACCGTGCTACATATAACAAAACTCCTTGTCATAACTTTCATTTATATCCAAATCTCCCAAAAAATGATAGCCTTAAACGACAAAACCCACCAAAACAGTATTGTATGCAAAAATTATTTATGCTATAATTAATCAAGTTTAACAAAACCATTACCGAGGTGTTTATATATGAAAATAAGCAATTTATTTAACAGCGGAAAAACAGTTTTTTCTTTTGAAGTATTTCCGCCTAAAAAGACCTCTCCGATTGAATCGGTTTACGGCAAGCTTGAAGAAATTTCGGCTTTAAAGCCTGACTTCATCAGCGTAACATACAGCGCAGGCGGCAGCGGTTCAAAGAGCCGTACCTGCGAAATCGCAACAAAAATCAAGAGAGATTTCGGAGTTGAATCCGTGGCACACCTCACCTGCATTAACAGCACAAAGGCTGATATTGACCGCAACCTTGCGCTTTTTAAAGAGAACGGCATTGAGAATATTCTTGCACTCCGTGGTGACAGGGTTGAAGGTGTTGAACCGCAGAAGGATTTCACTTATGCAAGCGATTTGTGCAGATACATTGCGTCACAGGGTGATTTTGACATTGCCGGCGCTTGTTATCCCGAGGTTCACAGCGAGGCAACCGATGAGGTTGAGGACATTCACAACCTTCGCAAAAAGGTTGAGTCGGGTGCAAGCCACCTTATTTCACAGCTTTTCTTTGACAACTCCGTTTACTATCGTTTTCTTGAAAGAGCGAAGATTGCAGGCGTGAATGTTCCGATTGAGGCAGGTATTATGCCTGTAACAAGCAAAAGTCAGATTGAAAGAATGGTTTCAATGTGCGGTGCAAGCCTTCCTGCAAAATTTGCAAAGATTATGCAGAAGTATGATACAAGGCCCGAGGCTTTGCGTGACGCAGGCATTGCATATGCGGTTGACCAGATTGTTGACCTTATCGCACACGGTGTTGACGGCATCCACCTCTACACAATGAACAACCCGTATGTTGCAAGAAAAATTACGGAGGCGGTGTCAAGTCTTTTATGATAACGCTTGACAGATTAAACCGCAAAGAGGCTATACGCTACCTCGGCGGTGCAGGAATCAGCCTTAATTACCGCATGGATGTGCTGATGGATGAATGCGAAAAAGAAATACTGAAAACAGCAGAGCCGAGATTTCTCTATGTTGAACGCAAAGCTCCGTTTGACGATATTTTACTCGGCAATGATATAAAAAAGCACCTTGAGGGCTGCCACACAGCCGTTATGATGTGTGCGACAATCGGTTCGGAAATTGACAAGCTTATCCGTATAAGTCAGATTTCCGATATGGCAAGGGCGGTTGTGCTTGACAGCTTTGCAAGCGTTGCCGTTGAACAGGTGTGTCAAAAGGTTGACGAAATCCTTGCCGAAAAATACAGCGGAAAGTATATGACCTTCCGTTTCAGCCCCGGCTATGGGGACTATCCTATTGAGATGCAGAAGGAGTATCTGAGAATACTTGACGCTCCGAGAAAAATAGGTCTTACAACAGGCGACAGCTGTCTGCTTGTGCCGTCAAAGTCGGTTACGGCGGTTCTCGGAATTTCAGACAATCCGATTGAACGAAGAAAACGAGGGTGTGCAATTTGCAGTATGAAAGGCAAATGTCGCTTCAGAAGAAATGGGGAACATTGTGGTGTTTAAGAATTTTTCAAACTTTAGTGAATATCTCAACCAAAAGAATTTTATTCTGCTTGACGGTGCAACAGGAACTCTCATTCAGAAAAGCGGTGTAAAGTACGACCATGTGCCTGAGGTGCTGAACATTACTCACCCCGAGCTTATCGAGAGCTTTCACAGGAGGTATATTGATGCCGGATCTGACATTGTGTACGCAAACACCTTCGGTGCAAATGCCTACAAGCTTCAGGACAGCGGTTACAGCGTTGAAGAAATCATCGGCGCCGGTGTTAAGATTGCAAGAAAAGCCGTTGAGGGTACAGACGCCCTCGTTGCCCTTGATATCGGTCCGATAGGTCAGTTGCTTGAACCTGCCGGTTCAATGAAATTTGACGAGGCTTATGAGTATTACAAACAGCAGATTCTTGCCGGTAAAGATGCCGATGTCATAGTTTTTGAGACAATGACCGACCTTTATGAACTTAAAGCCGCAGTCCTTGCCGCAAAAGAAAACTGCGACAAACCTATCCTCACAACAATGACCTTTGAGAGAAACGGACGAACATTTACGGGTGTATCCCCTGCCTGTGCGGCTGTCACTCTTACGGGACTCGGTGTTGACGCTCTCGGCGTAAACTGTTCACTCGGTCCGGATGAGCTTGAACCCGTTGTTTCCGAGATGTCGAAATACACAAATCTTCCCCTTGTAATCAAGGCTAACGCAGGTTTGCCCGATCCTAACAGCAACGAGTACAACATTATGCCCGATAAATTTGCCGAGTGCGTTTGTTCACTCCTCAAATACGGTGTTAAGGTTATCGGCGGATGTTGCGGAACGAATCCCGATTATATTGCAAAAATTAAGTCGGAGGTTGCCGACAGAGAATATCAGCCTCAGACAAAAAGCGTTGACACAACCGTTTGCAGTTCAACGACGGTTGTCGAAATCAACGGTCCGAGAATTATCGGTGAAAGAATTAACCCCACAGGCAAAAAGCTGTTCAAGCAGGCGCTTGTTGAAAATAATATTGACTATATCCTCACTCAGGCTCTCAGTCAGGTTCAGGGCGGTGCGGAAATTCTTGATGTCAATGTAGGTCATCCCGAAATTGACGAAAAAAAGATGATGGTGCGTGTTCTCAAGGCTATTCAGAGTGTGTGTGATGTTCCGCTCCAGATTGACTCCACAAAGCCCGAGGTTATTGAGGCCGGACTCCGCTACTACAACGGCAAACCGATTCTGAACTCCGTAAACGGTGAGGAACAGAGCCTTGCAACGGTTCTTCCTCTTGTCAAAAAGTACGGTGCGTCTGTTGTCGGACTTGCACTTGACGAAAACGGTATCCCGAAAACCGCCGAGGGCAGATTTGAGATTGCAAAACGAATTGTTGAAAGAGCCGAGGCTGTCGGCATTGACAGAAAAGATGTATATATCGATTGTCTTACTCTTACGGTTTCCGCAGAACAGGCGGCTTGCCGTCAGACTCTTGAGGCCTTGCACAGAGTAAAAACGGAACTTGGCTGTAAAACCTGTCTCGGTGTATCAAACATTTCGTTCGGACTTCCGAACCGTGAGCTTGTCAACAGAACTTTCCTTACAATGGCTATGGAACAGGGACTTGATTTGCCGATTATCAACCCGAATGTTGAGTCGATGACAGGTGCTGTAAGGGCATTCCGTGTCCTTAACGGCATTGACAAGAACTCACTTGAATTTATCAACGCATATAACGATGCTGTTCCTGCCGCTCCCGTTAAAAAGGCAGACAGCAATGTTGATATTTTTGCGGCTGTTTATAACGGACTTAAAAACGAAGGTGCAGCCGCAACCGCAAAGCTTCTTGAAACAACCGATGCAATGCAGGTTGTAAACGAAATGCTTATCCCTGCACTTGACAGAGTGGGTGAAGATTTTGAAAAGAATAAAATCTTCCTTCCACAGCTTATCCAAAGCGCAAACACAGCTCAGGAGTGCTTTGATGTAATTAAAAAGCACCTTACAAAGACAAGCGGAACTCCCGTAAGCAAGGGCAAAATTATTGTGGCAACCGTAAAGGGTGACATTCACGATATCGGCAAGAACATTGTGAAGGTTCTTCTCGATAACTACGGCTACACAGTTGTTGACCTCGGTCGTGATGTTGATCCTCAGCTTATTGTTGATACTGCCGTTGAACAGAATATTACAATGATAGGACTTTCGGCTCTTATGACAACAACCCTCAAGAGTATGGAAGATACAATAAGGCTTGTAAGAGAATGTAAGGAACTTCAGAATCCCGACGGCTCAAGCAAATGCACAATATTTGTCGGCGGTGCGGTTCTTACAAAGGACTACGCTATGAAAATCGGCGCTGACTACTACTGCCGTGACGCAAAAGAAAGCGTTGACACGGCAAAGCTCGTTCTCGGCTGATTTAGTGACATATATCGTCAAATGTTTATTGAATGTACGCCCTGCCTGTGATAAAATGGTGGAAAGATGATTTTTGTAATTACCGCTTTTTGCGGAAAGGATGAACTTTATGCGAGGATTATTTAACAGATTCGCCAATTTTATGCAGGGCAGATACGGCACGGATAAGCTCAACAATGCACTTTGGGTGCTGTTGCTTATACTGTGGTTCGTGAATATTTTTGTGTGGAACCGTGTTGCAAGATACATCATTGACGGAATAATGCTCTTGATTATCGTGCTTATCTGTTTTCGTATGTTCTCACGCAACATTGTTGCAAGAAGTGCCGAAAACAGAAAATTTCTTCCGATTTACAATGCGGTAACAGGTTGGTTCAGGCTGACCTTCAAGAAAATTCGTGACCGCAAGGACTACCGTTATATCAAGTGTCCCGTGTGCAAGGCGCAGCTTCGTGTTCGCAACAAAAAAGGCAATCATACTGTTCGCTGTCCGAAATGCGGAAGTGAATTTAACAAAAAAATATGACCGCAGAATCTGCGGTTGCAACGAAATGATTTTGTGATAAAACTAAATAAAAACAGAGATTTGACCACAGGCAGTATAACAGGCGGCCTGTGGTCTTTTGCAGTACCGCTTATGCTAGGCAATGTGTTTCAGCAGTTTTACAACCTTGCCTGGTCGGAAAATATGTGGGCGACAATGCCCTTGCGGCAGTCGGCTCGTCATATGATAGATTTTTTGTGTACGGATTTAAGCGAAGCGATAAAGCATTTATAAATTGAAAATTACGGCGAGCCGCCGTACCCAATTTGTGCAAATTTGAATACACAATTTATGTTATATCAAAACATATGTGTATGGACATAATATTTCATCAAGGCGGGCGTCCAATGAACGCCCCTACAGAGAAAATTACAAATAATTACAAATGGTTACATTCTGTCTCTTATACACATCTCC